>FRDC01000402.1_pt1 | contig 38501 bp, 35 predicted proteins | sample 1106171 | NCBI WGS metagenome assembly FRDC01 (sample SAMEA3930566, study PRJEB13176) | freshwater metagenome | biome: Drinking water system; feature: drinking water; material: water | place: Singapore | collected 2014-12-20 | reverse complement strand
AATCACCGTCAGGTGTTGCACTTCGAAATTGAATTTGCGAAAAAAGAGAAAGACGAATCGCTTAAGCTAAAGATACTAAATGCTATTTCAGGATAGATATCTTAACAAAGTTCAAAACTGATACTGTGCATGCACATAGCAATAGTACCAGTTATTTTGTTTCTATTGGCGTCCCCAAGGGGATTCGAACCCCTGTTACCGCCGTGAAAGGGCGATGTCCTAGGCCTCTAGACGATGGGGACAATGTGATATGTCGTTACAGCGTCGCTTAATCCACAGTAAGAAACTGGTGGAGATAAGCGGGATCGAACCGCTGACCTCTTGCATGCCATGCAAGCGCTCTCCCAGCTGAGCTATACCCCCTGATCAAAGGAACGTGGATTATACTGATGCGATGATGGCTTGTAAAGCAAAGATCACCCGGGGAAATTGCCGAGTTGATTGTTCATGCGAGCCAGTGTTTCATCGCGTCCAAGCAATGCCAGTACCGCGTCGATTGACGGCGTATGCACCTCACCGGTGACCATCACCCGCAACGGCATCGCGATTTTCGGTAATTTGACGTCGTGCGTTTTGGCGGCATTTTTTATTTCCTGATGAATGACTTCGCGCGTCCATTCGATTTGTTTGAAGGTTTCCATCAAACCGGTCACGATCGGTTTGGCGTCCGCGGTCAAATGTTGCGCTTTCAGCTCTTCGGTGGGCTCCAGCGGACGGTAAAAATACACGGCGGCATCAGCCAGTTCTTCGATGGTATTGACCCTTTCTTTAAGTAAATCGACCACTTGCGCCAGATCAGGGCCGCCATTCAGCGGGCAGTTATCCTTGGCGAGGAAAGGCGCCACCAGATCGGCCAGACGCGCATTATCGGCGGTTTTGAGATATTGCTGGTTGATCCAATGCAGTTTCTCCGGATTGAACTTGGCTGGAGAACGGCTGATCGCGGACAGGTCGAACCATTCGACCAGTTGCTCGCGGCTGAAAATCTCTTCGTCGCCGTGCGACCAGCCGAGCCGTGCCAGATAATTCAACAACGCTTCCGGTAAATAGCCATCGTCGCGATACTGCATCACCGATACCGCGCCATGCCGTTTCGATAAACGCTCGCCGTTGGCGCCGAGGATCATCGGCACGTGCGCGTATTCCGGTAAAGTAGCGCCCAAGGCTTTAAGGATATTGATCTGGCGCGGGGTATTGTTGACGTGATCGTCGCCGCGGATCACATGGGTGATGTTCATATCGAGATCGTCGATCACCACGCTGAAGTTGTAAGTCGGCACGCCGTCGCCGCGCAACAGCACCAAATCGTCGAGTTCGTTGTTGGCAACGGTGATTTTTCCTTTGATCTGATCGTTAAACGACACATAGCCGTCCAGCGGATTTTTGAAACGAATCACCGGTTTCACACCAGCGGGCGGGGTTTTCTTGCTATCGCGCCAGCGGCCGTCGTAGCGCGGCTTTAAACCCGCGGCCAACTGCTGTTCGCGCATTTGCTCCAACTCTTCTTTGCTGGCGTAGCAATAGTAAGCTTGGTTATTTTGCAATAATCGTTCGGCAACCTCATGATAGCGCGCTAACCGCTGCATTTGGTAAAACGGCCCTTCGTCGTAATCCAGCCCTAACCATTCCATGCCATCCAGAATCGCTTGGATGGATTGTTGCGTTGAGCGCTCCAGATCGGTGTCTTCAATGCGCAAGATGAAATCCCCGCCATGTTTGCGGGCGTAAGCCCAGGAAAAAAGCGCGGTGCGTGCGCCGCCGATGTGGAGATAGCCGGTGGGGCTGGGAGCAAAACGTGTGCGTACCTTCATGATTGTTGAATCGATTGTTTAATAGCGAGTAAATACAGGGGACATAGTTTACGCGATTCTATAAAACCCGTGTTCCCTTTGCCGGATCTGAACTGCTGGCGAACGATAGTCGAAGCGGATAGCTAAACATGATTATAATGCGAGCAATTTAACCCAATGTTCATTTTTGAACATCACGATGAAGCAATCGACCCATGACCGATTTAATCCATGACTTGATTTTTTCAGCCGCTGACCGGTCACCGGATGCTGCTGCATTGTCCTATCAAAATCAATGGATGCACTATCAAACCCTGGCCACGGAAGTCGCAACCAAAGCAAACGGATTTCAGGCGCTCGGCTTAGCGCGCGGCGAACGAGTTGCTGTTTATCTTGAAAAGCGTTTCGAGGCGGTGATCGCATTATTTGCGGCATCCGCTGCCGGGAGTGTTTTTGTGCCGGTCAATCCGGTATTGAAACCGGAGCAAGTCCGCTATATTTTGGCCGATTGCAATGTGCGAATATTGGTCACTTCATTGGAACGGCTTAAGCTGCTGCAGAAGGAATTAGCGTCATGCCACAACTTGCACACCATTGCAGTGATCGATAGCAAAGGCGAATCTCCGGTTATTCCAGGCATCACTGTTGTCAACTGGGATGAAGTCAATGGCGCTCGGTCCGTCTTGACAACCATCGACAGCGACATGGCCGCGATCATTTATACATCCGGCAGCACCGGCAAACCCAAAGGCGTGGTGCTATCGCATCGCAATCTCATGGCGGGCGCCAAGAGCGTCACGCAATACCTGCAAAACCGGGCGGATGATCGGATCTTAACCATACTGCCATTAAGTTTCGATTACGGACTCAGTCAATTGACAACCGCATTTTATGCCGGCGCAACCAACATTCTGATGAATTACCTGCTGCCGCGGGATATTATCCGCACCGTTGGCGAACAGCAGGTTACCGGTATTGCGGCAGTCCCGCCGCTATGGACGCAACTGGCGCAACTGGATTGGGGCGCAACACCTTCGTTGCGTTATATCACCAGCTCGGGCGGCGCCCTGCCCCGTCCGGCATTGGATCGCTTGCGCACCGCTCTGCCAAACACGAAAATCTTTTTGATGTACGGATTCACCGAAGCTTTCCGCTCCACCTACCTGGAGCCGCAAGAACTTGACCGGCGTCCTGATTCGATCGGCAAAGCGATCCCGAATGCCGAGGTATTGGTGCTACGCGAAGATGGATCTCATTGCGCACCCGGCGAACCTGGCGAACTGGTTCATCGCGGCGCGCTGGTCGCAATGGGCTACTGGAATAACGCCGAAAAAACGGCCGCCTGCTTTAAGCCGCTCAAGCCGCGGCACAGCGGTTTGACGATTCCGGAAATTGCCGCCTGGTCGGGCGATACCGTGCGCATGGATCCGGATGGGTATCTGTATTTCATCGAGCGCCGTGATGAAATGATCAAGACATCCGGTTATCGCGTCAGTCCGACGGAAATCGAAGAAGTGATTTATGCCACCGGATACGTCGTGGAAGCGATTGCCTGCGGAATACCCCACCCTACCTTGGGTCAAGCAATCGCGGTGATTGTCACCCTTAAGGAAGATATACAAATCGATGCAGATGCGCTGTTTAACGCCTGCAAGCAACACTTACCCGCTTATATGGTACCCAGTCATATTGAGATCCGCGCGCACTGCTTGCCCAAAAATCCAAACGGCAAAGTCGACCGCAAATATTTGTCGCAACAATTGCAACAGTTGTTTGACGATCTCCCATGATGAACCATCAACTTCCGCAACATGCGCCACTGACCCAATTTGCCGTGCGAGACGATTGTCTGCAAATTGGCGGCATGCCGCTGACCCATCTGGCGCAGCGTATCGGCTCCACGCCGTTTTATGCCTACGACCGCCAAGCAATCACCGAGCGAGTGGCCCTGCTGCGCCAGCATCTGCCGCCGGAGATCCTGCTGCATTACGCCGTCAAGGCAAACCCGATGCCGGCGGTTGTACAACATTTGACAGGCTTGGTCGATGGTTTGGATATCGCATCGAACGGGGAAATGAAAATTGCGCTGGATACGGGTATCGATCCCGGCAGCATCAGTTTTGCCGGACCCGGTAAAAAAGAATACGAGCTTCGGTGTGCTATCGCAGCGGGTGTTGTGATCAATGCCGAATCCCGGCAAGAATTGGAAACCATCGCACAGCAAGCGATGGCAATGGGCGTCACTCCCAGCGTTGCAATCCGGGTGAACCCGGATTTTGAGCTTAAAGCCGCAGGCATGAAAATGGGCGGCGGCCCCAAGCCTTTTGGAATCGACGCCGAGGAAGTCCCCGGCGTACTCAAGGCAATCAGTCCGCTAACCTTGGATTTCGTTGGTTTCCATATTTTTAGCGGTTCACAGAACTTAAACGCCACCGCCATTCAACAGGCACAAGAACAAGCGATTCAGCTAGCGATCGAACTGGCTCGGCATGCGCCCTCGCCTGTCCGGTTGCTGAATATCGGCGGCGGCTTCGGTGTCCCCTATTTTCCGGGAGAACAGCCGCTGGATATCGCGGCTATCGGCGAACATCTACGTATTCTGATGCAGCAAGTCCGGAGACAATTACCGGAAGCTGCGGTGACATTGGAGCTGGGGCGCTATCTGGTCGCCGAAGCCGGGATTTACGTGTGCCGCGTGCTTGAAAGAAAGCTATCGCGCGGACAAGTCTTCCTCATAACGGATGGCGGAATGCACCATCATCTGGCCGCTTCCGGCAACTTCGGCCAAGTTATCCGCAAAAATTACCCAGTATTGATCGGTAATAAAGTGTACGGCAGTGAGCGAGAAATTGTTTCGGTTACCGGTCCGCTGTGTACGCCATTGGATGTATTGGCCGAACAATTACCCATGGCGAGAGCGTCGGCGGGTGATCTGGTGGTCGTGTTGCAATCCGGCGCTTATGGATTGAGCGCCAGTCCCGCTGCTTTCCTGGGACATCCCGAACCGGTCGAAGTATTGGTTTGATCCCCCTGCGTTTTGTCAGTCACTGTGCAAATGTTGTTTATTGTGCACAAGCCTTTAAGTTTGTTGCGATTTCCTAGCTAAATTATAAAGATCAGTTGAATATTCGCTTTAAATATACTTAAATGATTGATAGATCCAGTAGATATTACTTATTGAATGAAAAAGCTTTGTTTCGCATAACCGGAAAATAGGAAATGCACCGTAGATTCTGTGCTTTTCCGCTGATGATATAACGTAGCGGCAGTTTACTATTTTTACTTTGACTTCCGATCGGCACGGATCAATTTTTTTCTTGAGTGAAATAGTATGACAGACTTATTGACTAGTTTAATTAGGTGATTCTATGAACGATTTGTATCAAAATTTTCAAAAATTCTTTGAAATCGTAATTGCAGATACAGCCGAATTACTTGAGCACGTTTACAGAATCCGCTATCAGGTATTATGCATTGAACAGCGCTTACCAGGATTTGACCCTTCGCATTGCCCGGGTGAGAAAGAAAAAGACAGTTACGATAGCCATTCCTGTCATGTGCTGTTACGTTATCGCCCTACCGGGGAATTCATCGGTACCGTGCGATTGATTCTTCCGGATAACCGGCAACCCGCAAAACTGCTGCCGGTTGAATTGTACGGACAGACAGATCCGATGCTTTGCGACATCAAAGCATTGCCTCGCCAGCAAACTGCTGAAATTTCACGTTTCCTGGTCATGAGTCAATTCGACCGCCGTAGAGACGAACGACGCCGGGGGGATCGCCGTAAAGAAACAGCCGAAACCGACAGCGAAAAAAGAACTTCGCAAGACCGACGGGCGTCGGATCGCCGTTCCGGATTAAGCATAGGATTGGTACTGATGGCCGGGGTTATGCGCATGTCGGTTAAATACAATATCCGGCATTGGTTGTCCGTTGCGGATCCTGCACTGAATAAGCTGATGGGATTTTACGGTTTGAATTTCAATCCGATCGGCCCGCCGGTCAATTATCACGGCATCCGCCGTCCTTATTACGTTCGCGTGGAAGATGCCCTCGAAAAAATGTACAACGAGCATCGCGATGCCTGGGAAGTCGTAACCGATTGTGGTGCTTATAGCTTAATGCGTGTTAACTAATTTAATGGAATAACTCTGAACCGGGAATCTGTTTCTTGAATTTATTTCATTCATCGATACAAAGGCAACTATCCAGTCATTATTGGTTAAAAGTTAAAGCAAGCTTATGCTTGGCTTTGGCTTTATCCCTTTGGTGCATGGATACTGGTGTCAGAGCGGAAAATTCATACGAAATTGTCGCCAATCCCGGCGTAAACGAAAAAATCCTCACGGTTAATTCACTGCGCTCGATTTTCAGCATGCGCTTAAAAACCTGGCCGGACGGCACCAAGATCCGGGTTTTTGTGCTATCCGACGATGACGAATTACACCAGATCTTCTCCAAGGAAAAATTAAACGTTTTTCCCTACCAATTGAGATCCACCTGGGATCGATTGGTTTTCTCAGGCACTGGCCAAGCTCCGACAAAAGTCAGCTCAAACGAGGAAATGCTCGCCAAAATTGCCAGTACCCCCGGAGCAATCGGTTATTTATGGAAAGCAAATATCAATGAAAATGTTAATGTGCTCGAAATTAAGTAACCGTTTTATCGGTTCAGGACTCCGGCTAATCATACAAGCGGTAACGCTGTCATTGTTTTTCTGTTTTCCGGTGCAAGCGCAGGACAGTGCGAATTCGAAATCACCGCCGGAAGCAAATAACCCGCCTGCCAGAAAATTCCTCGCGATGGAATTACCTGTGGTCACTCCCCAACCCGAAACAGCGGAGAAAAAACCGGGATTTATAAGGTCAACCATCGACCGTTTTCGTAACAATGATCTTCCCGGTGATTTGCAGATTCATGGCTTTGTCAGCCAAGCATATATTTCCACTTCGGATAACAATGTTTTTGGAAATAGCGATAACGGCGGCAGTTTCGGTCTTACCGAAGCGGGTTTGAATGCTTCCATCAGGCCGTTGCCGCGCTTGCAGTTATCGGCGCAAGTGCTCTCCCGGCGCGCCGGTGAAGGCAATAGCGGCATGCCGCGGCTCGATTATGCGGTATTGGATTATCGCTTATATTCCCAAGAGGCCAATCAGCTCGGCATCCGCGTTGGTCGGATTAAAAATCCATTTGGTTTTTACAACGAAACCCGGGATGTCGCATTTACACGCCCCAGTATCTTGCTGCCACAATCGATCTATTTTGACCGTACCCGCAATTTGGGACTTTCCAGCGATTCGGTACAAGTTTACAACGATCTGGCGGTATCAAACTGGGGCACGTTATCGACCCAGTTTGGCGTAACCTTACCCGTCGTTGGCGACAAAGACACTGAAAGCTCTTTACTGGGCATTGTGCGCCCGGGAGAATTAAATCGAGACGTATCCTACATCGGACGGGGAATTTTTGAAACCAATGATAAGCGGCTGCGTTTAGGTATCAGCGGCATATGGTTGAACACGAGCTACGATCCTAATAGCCAGTTACGTGATCCGCTGGGACCGGGCGCACTCCAATTCACGCCTGTCTTTTTCTCAGCTCAATACAATGCGGAACGTTGGACTTTAACTTCCGAATATGCAATCCGGCCATTCAAATATGACAACAATTTCAGGAACCCGGGGCTAAACGGCCTGGATTTCGTGGGTGAAAGCTATTATTTCCAGGGTGAGTATCGCTTTACTCCAAAAATTGAAGGAATTTTGCGGTATGATGCACTCTTTCTCGATAGATCGGATCGGAATGGCAACCAGTGGGCTGCTCAAAGCCCATTGCGGCAAGGCTTGGAACACAGTCGTTTTGCCAGAGATATAACCGTTGGCGTACGCTGGAATGTCACACCGGAATTCATGCTACGAGCTGAATTCCATCATGTGAACGGAACCGGTTGGCTGTCACGGTTGGATAATCCAGTGGCAAGAGACACGGAAGAAAACTGGAATCTGTACGCGATTCAAGCATCTTATCGATTTTAGGTAACGCTATACCACGCTTAGGGAAACGCTGATTAATTCGGCGAACGCGATGGAGCAAGAGGCGCACGGCACGCGTATAGTCAATGAATCAGCATTTCCTTAACAGGCCGTTGAAAAACGTTTTCGAGGCAGCCGATACAAGGCAAAAACAGGCGAAAAAGCGCAGTTTATGCGATATAAATGAGCATTTTGAGTTTGTTTTTAACACCGTAGCGGCAACGCAGATAGTTTTTCAACGGCCTGTTAGAGCACAATAGAAACACGGCTGGTGGCAATCAGAAAATGAGGCATAGCTTAGCATTGATCAAAGCTCCGGGCGCCTTCCAATATGACTGTTCACTGGCGAAAACGATTATTCCGAGTTTTCCGGATTGAGCAAAAGCACTGTCGTACAAAAGTTCCGGGGTTAAATTGAATAACATGCCTATTGACTCACAACCGAAGGGACGTAAATTCCGTAGCTTACGGTGGAAAATTTCGCTCGGAAGCAGCTTGATTTTACTCGCAGTTGTCTCGCTGTTTTGTTTTGTCAGCTACCTCGGTTTAATGACCAATTTTTCCAATCAGCAAGAAGTCGAGCACCGGAGATATTCGCTCGAGATCAACAGCCTGGTCACCAACACCACGCGGAACTTACATCAGCTCGCCGAAATGATTCCATTCCTGGATGGAATGAAGAAAGCTTTGTTATTGAACGATGGCGAAAGCATCAGTCAGGTTTTCGACGCGCATTGGGCATTACTGCAATTCCACAATGGCGTCGAATTCATTCACTTTTATAATTCTTCCAATCAGTTAAACGCCAGTTGGGACAGTCTTGATGTCACCATTGACGACAATCAGTTACTGTCCAAATGGGTCAGTCATGTTAATCAATCGGAGCATCCTATCAATCCGCTGCTTTGCCGCGAAAGTTGCATCCAATACCTGATTGCCCCCATTCTGGTGGAAGGCAGGAAAGTAGGTGTCGTGGCTATGGGAACTTCCTTGGTGGATGTATTTCTGGCCTTTAAACGAATTTCCGGCGCGGATATCGGATTGTTGATCTCCACCAAAAATATCCATCCGTCACATCATGACACCGAAATTTCCAGCTGGAATGTCCAAATCTCCGCGCTCACCGGCAAAGAACGCAATTACGAGATCCTGAATCAGGTCAATCAATTGTACCCGGACATGAGCAAACTCAACGACGGTATCCAGATTCGCTGGAATAACCAGTACGTGCAGATGAAATTATTTCCTTTGGATTCTTATGAACCGGGTAAAGCGCATTTAATTATCATCACGGATGTTACCGCCGCCGTAGAAAATATTCATGATTCGATCTGGAAAATCGCTGTAATCGGCTTGCTGGGGCTTATTTTCTCGGAAGTATTGTTATTTTTCATATTCACCCGATTGCTGGCAAAACTGCGAGATGTCGTGTTCGTGCTGCCGCTCCTGGCAAACGGACAGTTTGAAAAATTTCGTGCATCGCTCGCATTAACCGATCGGGCGCAACATGTCAGAGACGAAGTCGATACGCTATCGGAAGCGGCGATATCCCTCTCATTTCAGTTAGAAAAACTGGAACAAGAAGTATCGACGCGGACAAAAATGCTGATTGAACAAAAAAATGCGCTCGGTAAGGAACGGGATTTCATTCAAAACCTGCTGGATACCGCACAAGCCATTGTGCTGACGCAAAGTTCCGAAGGCCGGATTATGTCATTGAATAATTACGGTGAAATGCTGACGCATTACACCGAAGCCGAGTTAAAAGATAAATCTTTTTTGCAGACATTGATTCCTGAGTATGAATCGCAAGATTTGCTTTTCCGCTTTAAAGAAATTCACAGCGGCGAAAGAGTTCAGCTGCGTCATGAAGCCATTACCCATTGCAAGGATGGCACGACCCGCCATGTCGCCTGGCTGCATTCGCACCTGGATAAGCAATCCGAAGACGATCCGTCGATTTTGTCGGTCGGTCTCGACGTTACCGAATATAAGCGCGTCGAAGGGCATCTTGCATGGCTGGCCGATCATGATCCGCTCACCAATATGTTCAACCGGCGCCGTTTCAGCGAGGAACTGGAACAGGTGTTGAGCCGCGCGGAACGCTACCGGCATCCCGGCGCTTTGCTATTCTTCGACCTCGATCGTTTTAAATACATCAACGATACCAGCGGTCACCAAGCCGGTGATGCGTTGCTTAAAATGGTCGCCAGCATGCTGGCTCAAACCATCCGTGCCGATGATATTACCGGCCGTTTAGGCGGCGATGAATTTGCCATCATCTTGCCGGAGATCAATGCCAGCGGCGCCATCGAAGTCGCCAAGAAAGTTCTGACCCAGTTAGGCCTGGCGCAACTGACGATCAACAACCGCACTCACAAAATTTCTGCCAGTATCGGCATCGCGTTATTCCCGGAACACGGTGCCAATATTCACGATCTGCTCGCAGCCGCCGATCTCGCGATGTATCAGGCAAAAGCCAAAGGACGAAATGCCTGGTATTTGTTCTCGGATCAAGACCGCAGCCGCGAGCGGATACATACGTTGGTTTACTGGAAAGAAAAAATCGAGTATTCGCATTTGCATGACAATTTCGTGCTGTATCTGCAACCGATCATGCATGTCAAAACCAAGCAAACCTCGCATTACGAAGTTTTGCTGCGCATGAAGGATAATGATGGCTCCATGCTGTCACCCGCCGACTTCATACCGGCAGCAGAACATACCGGATTGATTCATGCCATTGATCACATGGTATTGCGCAAAGCCATCTCACAGATTGCCCAAATCTATAAAAATGGTTTTCACGCTACGTTCTCGATCAACTTATCGGCGCATGCGTTTAACGACCCTGAATTGTTGCCCATTCTCAAACAGGAATTGGTGTCGAATCAAATGAATCCAGCCAGCTTGATGTTTGAGATTACCGAAACCGCCGCTTTGGAAGATTTACCCGGCGCACGCGGCTTGATGATCGAAATCAAAGAACTCGGCTGCGGCTTTGTGCTGGATGATTTCGGCGTCGGTTTCTCGTCGTTTTATTACTTGCGCGAGCTGCCGGTCGATGTTGTCAAGATTGACGGTTCGTTCATCCGCAATCTTTCGGCGAACAGTGACGATTTGATTCTGGTCAATGCCTTATGCAGCGTTGCCAGGGGATTCGGCAAACGCACTACGGCCGAGTTCGTGGAAAATGCCGAGGTCCTGGCGCTCATTGAGAAATTGGACATTGATTACGCACAAGGCTATCACATTGGCAAACCGGCGCCAGCTACCACTTTTTTCCAGTCCCAGGAACCTACAAACTAACCGTCGACAAAAACTCCGGTATCTCGGCGTTCCACTTCAAATCCTGCGCAATGGCGGCGGCTAACGCCACCGAATTGCTATATTCGCCATGTACCACAAAAATTTTTTCCGGCTTGTTCACAAAATGGCGCAACCAGTTCAGCAAATCGGCCTGATCGGCGTGCGCCGAGAGTCCGCCAATGGTGTAAATCGCCGCCCGGACCCGGACATCCTGACCAAAGATCTTTACCTGCCTGACGCCGTCGACCAACCGCCTGCCGAGAGTCCGCTCAGCCTGAAAACCGGTAATCAAAATGCTGCATTCCGGCCGGTCGAGGTTATATTTCAGGTGATGCTTGATCCGCCCGGCATCACACATGCCGCTGGCGGAAATGATGATGATGCCGTGTTTCATGCTATTGAGCTGCATCGATTCTTCAATATCCTGCACAAAGTGTATGCGAGGTTTTTTGACATTATCGTTCATCCATTTCAGCGCGTCGGCCGATTCCTTATCGAGCAATGCGATATGCTTCAACGTGATTTCCGTAGCCGCCCGCGCCATCGGCGAATCCACGTAAATATCCATTTCCCCGAGTTTTCCCTGGCGGTACAAGTCGATCAACAAGAACAATAAATCCTGAGTCCTGCCGACGGTAAACGCGGGAATAATGACGTTACCGCCTTTCTTGATCAACGTATCATTGATGGCCAACACCAGTTCATCAAGCGTATCCGCCATGCTGCGATGCAAGCGGTTTCCATAAGTGGATTCGATCAACAATACATCCGCTTGCTGGATAATCGCCGGATCGCGCACCACCGGGTGCCCCGGTTTTCCGAGATCTCCGGAAAATACGATTTTTTTGCTGGTCGCATGCTGCTTTACCCACAGTTCGATGATCGCCGACCCCAGAATATGCCCGGCATCACGGAAGCAACAGCGTATTGCCGGATGCGGATTGACTTCAGTGTCGTAATCCACCCGCACCAATTGCTTCAACAAAGCTTCGGCCTGCGTTACAGTGTACAGCGGCGCCAGATCTTGAATGGGATGACTACGGCGGCGCGATTGGTTGCGCCATTCGGTTTCTTTTTCCTGAATATAGGCACTATCCTTCAACATCACTTGCAGCAGATCCGCTGTCGCAGCCGTGCAATACACCGGCCCGCGGAATCCCCAAGCGCTAAGACGCGGCAATAACCCGGAATGATCGATATGCGCATGCGTCAGCAGCACAAAATCAATCGCCCGCGGATCAAATTTGAATGCCGTGCGGTTTTTCCGGTCGGCTTCGCGGCCACCCTGAAACATACCGCAATCCACCAGAAACCGTACCGATCCGGTTTCGATCAAATAGCTGGAACCGGTCACTTCACCGGCAGCGCCCAGGAAAGTCAGTTGCATGACAATATGTTCCTTTCTGATAGTTACATCGAATCCAGTACACGCAATGTACCGCTGATCAAAAGATCGATCTCCGCTTCGGTGATGACATACGGCGGCATGAAATAGATTGTTTTTCCTAAAGGCCGCAAAATCAGTTGTTGCTGCAATCCGGCCTGAAAGCATTTGGCGGCAAAATCCCGATCCTCTGACTCCACTTCAAACGCCCAAATCATACCGCAGTTACGGAAATTACTGACTTTCGGGTGGGAGACAAGCGCGGCAGCGCGCGCATTAAGGTAAGCTGCTTTTTTTTGATTCGCCGCGATGACTTGATCCTGCTCAAAAATATCCAGCGTCGCCAAGGCCGCACGGCACGCCAGCGCATTGCCAGTATGCGAATGCGAGTGCAAGAACGCACGGGCCGTTGAGTTGTCATAAAACGCCTGGTAGATCGCATCGGCCGTCATCACCACCGATAATGGCAAATAACCACCGCTCAGGCCTTTGGCCAGACATAAAAAATCCGGTGCAATCTCGGCCTGATTGCACGCAAATAAGGTACCGGTGCGGCCAAAGCCGACGGCAATTTCATCGGCAATCAAATGCACCTGATAGCGGTCGCAGATTTCGCGGGCGCGTTGCAGATACACCGGATGATACATCCCCATGCCGGTGGCGCCCTGCACCAGCGGTTCCAGAATCAAGGCCGCAGTCTCTTCGTGATGTTTCGCCAGATGATTTTCCAGCGCAATGGCGGCACGCTTTGCATAGTCGTGCGCTGATTCACCAGATTCGGCGTAGCGCCAGTCCGGTGTCGGCACATGCGTGCACGGCCGCAACAACGGCGCGTAGGTTTCCTTGAAAATCGCCACGTCGGTCACCGACAAGGCGCCCAATGTTTCACCATGGTAGTCGTTCTGCAAGCTGACAAACCGGTTTTTTCGAGGTTTACCGCACAACAGCCAATAATGAAAACTCATTTTTAACGCGATCTCGGTTGCCGATGCACCGTCACTGGCGTAAAAACAATGTCCGAGCGAACCGGGCGCAATTCTTTTGAGCCGCTCCGATAGCGCAACCACCGGCTCGTGGGTAAAACCCGCCAGCATCACATGCTCGATTTTTTCCAGTTGATCTCGGATGGCGGCATTAATCACCGGATTGGCATGTCCGAATAAATTGACCCACCAGGAACTGATCGCGTCTAAATAGCGCTTCCCATCGGCATCGTAAAGCCATAACCCTTGCCCGCGCACCACCGGCACCAACGGATAGGTTTCGTGCTGCTTCATTTGTGTGCAAGGGTGCCATACCGCTTGCAGGCTTCGCTGCCGCAAGTGTTCTAAAGTGGTGTTGACGTTTGAATCGCTACCTGACATAAAATCCTTGCATGAAATTGATATTTGAATTTTTCAACGAATAGACCCGAGTTGCAAGCCGCTGAACAAGCGCTGCTTAACACCGCTGCGGCCAATTACCCGGCACTAAACCGGCTGCTTGCGCTGCGCATGAAAAACAGCGCACCGCTGTCGGTCGAAACCGGCCGCGAACTTACGCCTGCCGGAGCCAGCTGCCAATCGCCGGAACGCAGCAGGGTATCGCCGAAAAACGCGTCGCCTTCAAGTAATAAACACTCTTCTTCCTGCGCCAGCATCGGCACAGGCGGCTTCCATAACGAATCGGGAGCAATGCGCACCATCGACGAATAGCTTTTGCCATCATCATACAGCGGCTTGCTCGCTACGCCTGGCGCCAGATCGGTCCACTCGCCTTCGTGCGCGTGGATTGTAATCAGCTCACTGCCATCGCCGGGTAAAAAAGCTGTCAATAGATCGCGGGCAACTTCTGCGGTATGACCGACCGGAATTCCTCTCAAATAGAGCAAAGCACCGGTTTCGGAATAGATCCGGCCATGACGGCTGCTGGAACGCGCCATATGGTAATCACCGGCATTGACTTTGAATTCTCCCAGACTAGCCGATCCCCGCAGCACGACGCATTCTTCGTCTTCGTGATGGCGATGCATCGGCAAACTGGCGCCGGGCTCGAGATCCAGTAAGAATGCGCGAATATCCGGATCCAGCGTTTTGGCGCGCACACCCGGGCGAATTTGCCGCCAATTGCCTTGATCGCTGCGGATCGTGATACGGGATGATTCAGCGGTTACGCTGGCTTGCACTCGCTGCAACAGCCGCTGACGAATATTGACACGCTGTTCCTTGCCGGGATGCAATGGCTCCAGTCCGTTCAACAAGGCCGTTTCGACGTTCTCGGCGCGTTGCGGATCATCCGGATCCAAGGAGTAGCGTTTCTTCATCATTCAAAGCCTTTCAGTAAATCGTCTTCAAGCACTTCTTGCAACTGCTTGAGCGCCCGGCGGATATGCGATTTTACCGTGCCCAGCGCCATACCCGTACAGGACGTAATCTCATCGTGCGTCAAACCGCGAAAAAAAGCCAATGCGACTAACTGCCGTTGCACCGGTTCTAATTGCTCTAATGCTTGATTCAACAGGCGGTTATGCTGCGTCGCGATCAGCAAATCTTGCGGATCGCTATCCCGCGCTGGCTCATCACTTAATAGAAGCTCCGGTTCTTCGCAAAGTTCAACGTCGTCTTGTTTCCGCAAATAGTCCAACGCCCGGCTGCGTGCCATCATCAACAACCAAGCGATGACATTGCCGCGTTGCGCATCGAAGCGCGGCGCTTCGCGCCATACCTGCCAATATACATCCTCGCTGACTTCTTCAGCCGCTTGCGGGTTGCGCGTAATCCGCAACGCCACGCCATACACCCGTGTCAGTGTCGCTTCGTACAAATTTTCCAGCGCCTGCTCATCGTGCATTGCGATCGCCGCAACCCAGGTCTGCATCTGTGCAGCTTCAGCACTGCAGCCGCTGCTATTGCTGTCACTTGTCGTCACTACCGGTCATATCCTAGCCATATTGAACCACTGTACCTATTCCATGCACTGAAATATATCACCAGATACGCCGCCAAAGTATATTTCCCGAATTACATCAGAAATTGTTCATAATAAGGCGTCGTGAAACGTTCGCGCGCGAGCTTCCGCGGAATACAAATATCGCCTGGCTGCAGCCATTGGGTCTGGATGGGCGAGGGATTCCCCCTCAATTGATCGATCGCGACACGGTTGTATTCTTTTGCAAACCGTTGCCACAAGGGATCGTTAGGGTTACTGTAAAGCGGATCGAACGAACACGAAATACCGCTGCCACCGGAATAAATGCCAAAAGGCTTCCGTTCTTTTTCCGGACGATGCACAAAATAGGTAGCCCAACCCGTAGGCACAAATCCGGTGTCGTGCTCAAACGATTTGGTGAAGCGATAGGATTCACTGATTACACGCTCCAGCATTCCGATATCGTGCTCATAGTATTGAAAATCCAGGCGATTCTCTGTCTCAACAGGACGCCAGTATTCATTGACAAAATCGCTTCGCGAAAAAACAATCCCCTGTGGCCGAGGCAAATCACCACCGTCAAAGCCATGTTGTATCGCCAAGCGTTTAGCAAGGCGATATTGCTCGCAATGCGGCTGCGAACTATCCGGTGTCATGTTACCCGCGCCCGCTTGGTACCGTTGTTCTGCGAAACAAAAGAGTTGATGCAATATCACCACTGCCAGCAACGCATCGCACTGCTCGCGCAATTGCAATATTCCTTCAGCCAATGCCTGAGGGCTTTGATAAGCGTATAAGGCTACATTCGCCCGGCATAGACTGGCTGGACGAACTTCTATCAAACATTCCACAACGATTCCGCTCAATCCGAAACTGCATTTAAATTCATAAAAAGCCGCGCCATCCTGCTGATCCGAGAGTATGCGCAAGTTGCCATATTCATTTATATAAAGGACAGCGACAACATGGCTGGAAAAATATCCCGGCCCGTCGAGTGATGACTCTTTGGTATCCCCTACTGTGACCGAACCCACTGTCGCTTCGCCGATTTCTGCCTGAAAAGGGATTTCCCATCCTTGCTGTTGTAACCAAACATTCAATTTTTTCAATCGGCATCCGGCCTGAACTCGAACGACCTGCCGGCCGCAGCCGTCGACTTCCAAGCCAAGAATGGCGTCCAGTTTGCGCGTACATAACAGAGTACCGCCATCATTGCTGACTGTTTCAGTAACCGACAGCATGGAACCGATTGGGCGCACCGGCGTGGGAAACTGCGCAGTATTACGAACTATCGCTTGCACGTCGGCGTAACTGATCGGTTCAACATACACGGCCGGATGAGTGGAACGGCTGAGCCCCCAATTCGAGAATTCCCGTCCGTCGTTAATGCAAAGGCCATGCACAAATTGTGTCATGATTTCGAGTTCTTCCGAGTTAATATTCATTTTTCTCTCCATGTGGCAGGCGGATTCACTATGTGCACTCAGCAAGACAGATATATTTTTGGATATTCGGCGCCTTAGCCAAGAACGGTATCGCTTGATTCAACGCTTCTTGAATGTACGGTGTATTAAAATGAGCTTCGATAGATTGTTCGTCCGTCCATTCTTCAATAAACAAAAATTCTGCTCCATGATTGTTATTTCGAAACAGTTGATAACTCAAACAACCGTTTTCCTGGCGTGTCGGCACGATAATTTTTTTTAGAATCGTTTCCACCTCAGTGACTTTATCCGCACGCGCTGTTATCTCAGCGATTACTCGAACAGTTCCCATCGTTTTCTCCTCTTTTCGTCATTAAAATGCGCTCGTTGCAACTGGGTTTCTTGATAAACCCTTTACAAAGCACGAGCTCCTATTAACTGATACGAAAAAAAGCCGCATCCGGATGCAAGTAAAACCGCTTTTTTAGTCCGAATAACAGAATCTGAGGAAAGAAATAAGCAAGGAAGCCGGTTTCAGGATAACCATGAACACAACAAGTGGGGTCAGGCGGGGATTAGTTTTCTATAAAGCAATGCTGCGCCCGCCATCCACGGCAATAACCTGTCCGGTAATATAAGGTGCATCCGCGATTAGAAATTGCACGGTTTTTGCGATGTCATCCGGTTCTCCGCAACGTTGGAGCAAGGTGCTGGCAATAATCTGCTGACGCGCCGTATCATCGGACCACTCCCCGGCTTCCGGCCATAGAATCGGACCCGGCGACACGCCATTCACGCGCACTTCCGGCGCCATTTCAACAGCCAGGGATTTAGTCAATGCCAGCAACCCGCCTTTGGCAGCATTGTAGATCACATAATTTTTCAAAGGCCGCTCGGTATGAATATCAATAATATTAACCACGCACCCATGCCTTTCCTTAAGATAGGATGCAGCCGCTTTTGTTAAAAACAAAGGCGCCTGCAGATTGCTGCCGACAAGATCTCTCCAATCTTCTAACGTACTTTGCTGCAGCAGTGTCGGGAAAAAACTGGAGGCGTTATTGATGAGCACATCCAGATGCCCGAAACGTTTAATGGCCTTTTCAACCAGACTCGGCAGTAAATCGGTATCTAACAGATCGGCTTGCGCCAACGCCACCGATTCCGGCCGTTGCCGGTTTAGCTCGTCGGATAGCGCTTTGGCTTCTTCGAGCGACGACCGGTAATGTACAATCAAATAAGCGCCTTGCGCATGCAGCCGCCTGCAGATCGCCGCTCCAACCCGCTTTGCCCCACCGGTAACCAGTATTACTTTCCCTTGCACAGACGCCTCCATCAAAGAACTGCTACACTATGGCCCAACCGAAGTAAAAACCTTACAATCTACTTTAAGAATATCCGTCACACCATTGATTATAAAAATGCTACCTCCAAGTGAAATAGCTCTGGCACATAGCCAATTGGTACAAACCATGATTCGAGAAAAGATTGTCGCGGCAAACCAATGGATTTCCTTCGAACAGTATATGAATCTCGCATTGTACGCACCTGGACTGGGTTATTACAGCAGCGGTGCAACCAAATTGGGCAGCGCAGGGGATTTTGTCACGGCCCCGGAGGTTTCCCCGTTATTCGGGCGCACATTGGCGCAACAGTTAAAACACATCTTGCCATCTCTGGCACAACCAATCATTCTTGAAATTGGCGCGGGAACGGGAAAACTGGCGCGCGATATCTTGCTGGAGTTGGAACAATCCAATGCGCTGCCGGATAAATATTTGATTTTGGAAGTAAGCGCCGAACTGCGTCAGCGTCAACAAATGCTGATCTCTCATGAAACGCCGCACTTGGCGCAAATAGTTGAATGGATCGACCAATTACCCGACCAATTGACCGGCATCGTCATCGCCAATGAAGTAATGGATGCGATGCCGGTGCATATCATTAAATGGCAAGAAAACATGGCACTGGAGCGAGGGGTTTCTCTGGAAGAAAATCAGTTTACCTGGCAAGAACGTCCGATCAGTAATCCGCAGTTACATGCCATTGCTAAAGAATTATTACCCGAGATCAACCCACACAGACTCCCCGGTTTTGAGTACCTCAGCGAAGTTAATCTTGCTGCCTCCGGCTTCATAAGCACTCTTGCGGAACGGCTCCGGCAAGGCGTTATCCTGTTGATAGACTATGGCTTTGGCCGGCATGAATATTATCACCCGCAACGAAATCAAGGCACGCTGATGTGTCATTATCGCCATCACGCTCATGGCGATCCTTTTTATCTGCCTGGTTTACAAGATATTACCAGTCATGTCGATTTCAGCGCGATCGCAAATGCCGCAATGAATACCGGACTACAGTTTATGGGTTATACAACGCAAGCACATTTCCTCATTAATTGCGGTATCACGAATATTCTGGCCCAAACTTCCGCTGAGGATACGATTCATTACTTACCACAATCCAAGCAACTGCAAAAATTAGTCAGCCCTGCTGAAATGGGCGAGTTATTCAAAGTCATTGCTTTTGGAAAAAATTTTAACGACCCGCTCATCGGTTTTTGTTCCGGCGACATGAGCCGTCTCTTATGAAAACTATAAAGAAAGAAAAATGTGTGTCGTAAACTTACGGGGGAATTCTAATCTGAATCTATGATTATGTTTCATAACAATTATTTTAAAATAGTACCGATGTCTCCCAGCATTACTATGGACTTAGAGGGAACACTGATTAATTTGGCGGACGAGATGAAGCGCGAGGCGCACGGAACGCAGCAACCGAGACATATCAACAAGATAGGCGAGGGGGGCGAGTACCGCGCAACGAAGTGATTCGCTCGGATAGCCAATTAATCAGCGTTTCCTTAGCATCCGCCCCTATATCAACACATTGAGACGGAGTTCATGTTGTTTCTTAATAAATTGGAATTTAGCCAGAACTTCCGCAGTATCCTGCAACAAGCCGGACAGATACCACCGCTTCCGGATACAGCACGTTCCCTGCTTAGGCTTCGCAACAATCCTGACGCCAATCTTGATCAGCTTGCAGGATTAATCGAACAAGACCCGGGCTTGTCCGTTTTCATCATGCGATACGCGCGCATGTCCGTTTTCGGTTACGGCAACAAGATTCACTCGGTATATCACGCTATCTCCCTGGTCATAGGCTTTAATACCGCACTTAATTTATCGATGAGCATCGTCTCTTCCGGCTGCTTAAAAATGCCGAATCAGGGCGCGCTAGGCCGTAATCTCATCTGGAATCAAACCCTGAAATGCGCCATCCTCTGCCGCGAACTTTGCAATATCATCCCAAATAATCAAATTATTGATCGCGATTTAATGTATTTAAGCGGGTTATTCCATAATTTCGGCTATTTTTTATTTGCGCATCTGTATCCCAGAGAATTTGCCTATCTGAATGATTTAATTTCACGCTATCCGAAACAAGACATCCGTTCCATTCAGATGCAGGTTTTTGGTATTACACATGATACGATCGGCATGTACCTGATTAAAGCCTGGAATTTACCGGAAGAAGTTGCCATTACGGTTGCTGAGCAGCACTTTCCTGATTATTCAGGAAAACATGCTTCGTATGTAAAACTGATTGCCATTGCTAACCGGCTACTCCACGATCACACAACCGTTGATGGATGTCCTTACATAGAAACTTCTGTATTAATGGAGTCTCTGGGAATCAATGAAACCGAAGCGGTTGCAACCAGCGAAAAAGTGCAAAGCTGCCGAAATGAGATTACCCTGCTAGCTGATGAACTGGCAGCTTAAAATTTTATCTACCTGCACCGTTTAAAGCCCAATCAAGATCCTCAGCAACAAATTAAACGGCAAATACACTATTGAGTTAAAATACGCAGCTATGCCAAGCACTGCACACCCAGAACTAATTTTTCGGCCTGAAATTCTTGCGCTTTCCGCCTATCATGTACCGCCAGCAACCGGCATGATCAAGCTGGATGCGATGGAGAACCCTTATCCGTTACCTCTTGCACTGCGCGAAGAAATTGCCAGTCTGATGGAACAAGCGCCTATCAACCGCTATCCGGATGCCAGTGCTGCCTCACTTAAATCATCATTACGCCGGGCTCTTGCCATTCCAGATGACATGAGCATTTTGCTTGGCAATGGATCCGATGAGATCATACAGATTATCGCCATGGCAGCGGCTAAGCCCAGTGCCGTGCTGATGAGTGTCGAACCGGCTTTTGTGATGTTCCGGATGATCGCCACGTTTACCAATATCCGGTACGTAGGAGTTCCTTTAAAGCAAGATTTTTCGCTGGATTTGGATTTGATGCTCAGTGCCATAGCGAAACACAAACCGGCAGTAATTTTCCTGGCTTATCCTAATAACCCAACCGGCAATCTATTCGATCCCGAAGCTATAAAACAAGTAATCGCAGCAACTCCCGGTATCGTGGTTGTTGACGAAGCTTATCAAGCATTTGCGGATAACAGTTTTATCGATGAATTGTCTGAATACCCCAATCTGTTATTGATGCGTACACTTTCTAAGTCAGGCTTAGCTGGCTTGCGATTGGGGTTACTAATTGGAAGACCAGAGTGGCTGGAACAACTTGAAAAATTGCGTTTACCGTATAATATTGGCATTATGACGCAATTAATCGCAGAAAAAGTATTACAACATACCGCAATATTATCTGAACAAGCCGAAGCTATTAAATCAGAACGTGCAAAAATGAACGCTTTTTTTGCTACCATGAAAAATGTTGAAGCATATCCTTCTAAAGCCAATTTTATATTGTTTCGTGCAAATAAAGCCGGTCAAATCTTTCAGGCGCTTAAGCAGCGAAAAATATTAATCAAAAACCTCGACGGCACGCATCCGCTATTAGAAAATTGTTTACGTGTCACGATCGGTACGCCTGAAGAAAATTCGCAGTTTTGCATGGCATTGCAATCCCTATTGAGTGAAACCGCTTAAAACCAGCTAAACCCTGTTCAATCCATCCAAGCTTTTCTATGCGTCGAGCACAAATCATTCGAAACACATTGGAAACCCAAATCAGTATCCATCTCAATCTGGATGGGACGGGTAAGTCAGTTTTGGAAACTGGTGTCCCTTTTTTGGATCACATGCTCGATCAAATTTCGCGGCATGGCATGATTGATCTTGAAGTAGCCGCAAAAGGTGATCTCCATATCGATGCGCATCACACGGTCGAGGACATTGGTATTACTTTGGGCCAGGCGCTGATTCAAGCAGCAGGGGACAAAAAAGGCCTGCGCCGCTATGGACATGCCTATGTCCCTCTGGATGAAGCATTATCGCGTGTTGTCATAGACCTATCCGGACGTCCGGGATTGGTCTTTAATGTCGAATTTACCAGAGCGCGGATCGGTGAATTTGACGTGGATCTCATTCATGAATTCTTCCAAGGACTTACCAATCACGCGCTAATAACTTTACATATCGATAATTTATCTGGAAAAAATGCCCATCATCAGGCAGAAACTATATTTAAAGCATTTGGACGCGCGCTGCGCATGGCAATAGAACATGATCCGGCGGCTGCCGGCATTATTCCATCTACTAAAGGCTCGTTATAAGCATCCGAGTTCCACCACACCACATTGTATGATTGATATTGCAATTGTTGATTACGGCATGGGAAATTTGCGTTCCGTGCAAAAAGCGTTTGAACATGTTGCGCCGTCCGCGTCGATTACAGTCACCAGCGATCCGCATGAGGTCTCTAAAGCTGATCGGATCGTCGTTCCGGGCCAAGGGTCGATGCGCAACTGTATCCATGAACTGGAGACGCGGGGATTGCGAGAAGCCGTCATTGAAGCTGCGACTCACAAACCTTATCTTGGCATTTGCCTGGGCTTACAAATGCTGTTTGAAGAAAGCGAAGAAGGAAACGTCAAAGGTTTAAATATTTTGCCGGGAAAAGTTGTGCATTTTCCTGTATCCAAAATGAAAAATGCCGATGGTCAGAAACTTAAGGTCCCTCATATGGGTTGGAATCAAGTTCATCAAACACATAAACATCCGCTTTGGCAGGGCATTGGCGAAGATTCACGTTTTTATTTTGTACATAGCTATTACGTTGAAACTACCGACCCAACATCGATTGCAGCACAGAGCCAGTATCCTTTTCCATTTACTTGCGCCATTGCAAAAGATAATATTTTCGCGGTACAGTTTCATCCAGAAAAAAGCCAAATAGCAGGATTAACTTTATTGAGTAATTTTACAAAATGGATACCGCACGGCTAAAAGAAAACAACATACTGTTTTTTTATCACTTAACTTTCATCAATTATTATTCATGATTAAGCTATGCTGATTATTCCTGCAATAGATCTTAAAGATGGGCATTGTGTTCGTCTCAAACAGGGTGTCATGGAGGATGCCACGGTATTTTCTGAAAAACCTGGAGAAATGGCGGCCCATTGGCTCAGTCAAGGCGCACGTAGACTTCATCTGGTTGATTTAAATGGCGCATTCGCTGGAAAACCGAGAAACGAAGCGGCCATTCTTGAAATTGTGGAAGCCTTGGGAGGTCAAATTCCAATTCAATTGGGCGGAGGGATCCGCGATCTCGATACCATTGAACGTTACCTGGATGACGGTATTTCCTACATCATCATCGGTACAGCCGCCATTAAAATCCCTGGTTTCCTGCAAGACGCCTGCAATGCCTTCCCGGGCCAAATCATTGTCGGATTAGATGCAAAAGAAGGAAAAGTCGCTGTTGATGGTTGGTCCAAAGTGACCGGGCATGACGTCATTGACCTGGCCAAGAAATTTGAGGGCTACGGAGTGGAGGCTATCGTCTATACGGATATCGGCAGAGATGGCATGCTTAGCGGCGTCAACATCGAAGCAACGGTTGAATTGGCCAGGGAACTCACCATACCTGTCATCGCCAGCGGCGGCATTACCAACATTCAAGATGTGCATAAATTATGTGAGGTTGAGTATGAAGGTATTATGGGTGCAATCACCGGACGTGCAATTTATGAAGGTTCACTGAACTTTAAAGAAGCCCAGATATTGGCCGACAAGCTCAGCAGCGAACATAATATCCCTTAATCAAAAATCCAGTTTCCAGTCTTACTCATCTCATCCCTTCTTTTTTCAATTCCGGCTTTAAATAATCAAATGAGCCTCGCTAAACGTATTATTCCTTGTCTGGATGTGACTAATGGGCGTGTCGTCAAAGGCATTAATTTTGTAGAGTTGCGCGATGCGGGCGATCCAGTGGAAATTTCCCGCCGCTATGACGAACAAGGTGCGGATGAATTGACTTTTCTTGACATCACTGCCAGCTCCGACAATCGCGACCTGATTCTTCACATAATTGAAGAGGTTGCAGCACAGGTTTTTATCCCGCTAACGGTTGGCGGTGGCGTACGTCAAGTCGATGATGTCCGGCGCCTGCTTAATGCTGGCGCGGACAAAGTAAGCATTAACACATCGGCGGTACTGAATCCGCAATTGGTGGCGGATGCATCCGATCATTATGGTTCGCAATGTATTGTAGTAGCGATTGACGCCAAACAAGTCAATTCGCCGAATGACTCACCGCGTTGGGAAGTCTTCACGCATGGGGGACGCAAGGCAACCGGTATTGACGCTATCGAATGGGCTCAGAAAATGCAATCTCTGGGTGCTGGCGAAATATTGCTTACCAGCATGGATAGAGACGGCACGCGCAATGGCTTTGATATCGCCTTGACACGTACAATCGCTGACGCTATTGACATCCCGGTTATCGCCAGCGGCGGAGTCGGCAATCTGGATCATCTCGTTGATGGCATTTTGCAAGGTCATGCCGATGCTGTGTTAGCAGCCAGCATCTTCCACTACGGAGAATTTACCATCCAGCAGGCCAAGCAGCATATGGCACAACACGGTATTGAAGTGCGTTTATAATGCTAGAATTATTGGAAATTCATGTTTCTCAACACCCGACACGGTCTATAAAATGCAATCTGACACCTGGCTCAACAAAATTAACTGGTCGGAAGATGGGCTAATACCCGTTATCACGCAAGAAATCGGTAGCGGTAAAATTCTAATGTTCGCCTGGATGAACCGCGACGCGCTTAAAATGACCGTTGAAAAAGGCGAAGCGGTGTATTGGTCGCGTTCTCGTAAAAAACTTTGGCATAAAGGGGAAGAATCCGGGCACACTCAAAAAGTCAAAGAGATTTATTTGGATTGTGACGAAGATGTTTTACTCCTGATGGTTGACCAAATCGGCGGCATTGCCTGCCACACCGGCCGGCATAACTGTTTCTTTCAGAAACTCGAAGGCACCGAGTGGGTGATCACAGCACCTGTCATCAAAGATCCGGAAAAAATTTATTCGAAATGACCAATACCACCATTCTTCATCGCCTGGCAGAGACGATCGAGTCACGCAAATCCGCAGATGCCGATAGCTCCTATGTCGCCAAGCTTCTTCACGGCGGACACGACAAAATCCTTAAGAAAATTGCAGAAGAATCCGCCGAGACTTTGATGGCGTCGAAGGATGGTAATCTGGAGCAAATCATCTATGAAACCGCCGATCTCTGGTTTCATTGCTTGGTTCTGCTCGCCCATCACGGACTCACTCCGGATGATGTGTTAAAAGAACTTGAAAGACGGGAAGGTGTCTCCGGAATTACAGAGAAAGCATCACGCAAAAAGGAGTAATGCATGGACAATTGTATTTTCTGCAAAATCGCAAGAAGAGAAATCCCTTCACACAGAATTTACGAAGATGAAGATATTCTTGCATTCAATGACATTCATCCGGTTGCTCCCGTTCATTTCCTGTTGATTCCCAAACTGCATATCGAATCTCTTGCTGACGTGCAAGAGTGTCATCAAGCGTTAATTGGAAAAATGCTACTATTGGCACCTAAACTTGCTAAAGAGCAAGGGTGCGATGATGGTTTCCGTACCATTATCAATACCGGCCGGATCGGCGGGCAAGAAGTGTTTCATTTACATTTTCATATCATCGGCGGACGTGAACGATTACCTGGTATGATTCACCACGGTTGATCCATCAAACCCATGAGTAATAGGAGAAAATAATGGGTACATTCAGTATTTGGCATTGGATTATTGTACTAATCATTGTTGCTCTGGTATTCGGTACCAAAAAATTGCGTAATCTTGGCAGCGATCTCGGAAGTGCCATCAGAGGATTCAAAGACGGCATGAAAGAGTCAGAAACCGAAAAATCTTCTCAGCCGGAACAAGCAGTCATTGAAGTCTCAGCCATGAAGGATGCTACTTTCCACACGCCTAAAGAAAATAATACCGGCACAGTATCCGGAAAAAATGCATCGCAACAGACTCCTGGCACAGTAACTGACACCGATATCAGAAACACAACCAATTCCAAAACCTAGTGGCTGATCGGAATTGAGGTCATATTTCGCATGCCCGCCCCGACTTCTTTAATCGTCATAATCCTGTTTAAGAAAAAGCATGTTTGACATCAGTTTCATGGAATTACTGGTTATCTCGATGGTAGCGTTGATTGTGATCGGACCGGAACGGTTACCAGCCGTTGCGCGCACCATCGGTCACTTATATGGCCGCTGCCGCAGCTTTGTTTATAGCATCAGAACAGATATCCATAACGAAATGCGCATGGAAGAATTGAAAAAAATGCATCATTCCATGCAGGAAACGGTTCATTCCATCGAAGATTCCGTACAGCAACATGCCGATCACTTAAAAACGGCCATTGATGATGGCGCAAACGAACCGAAATCAGCCGCTGATCAAACCATCATACAAGATGCGGCGATCGAATCTTCCCGATCACAACCCGATCACGCTTCTCCCTCTTCAATTAACTCGGTCGATAATAGCAAAAACAATTGATCTCTTCCCATTGCAATCGCCATGCTTGAAGGCTCATTCTTATCACACTTAGTCGAATTACGTGCCAGAATAATACGTATCCTGGGTGTGTTGCTGATCGGATTTTTGCCGTGCGCTTTTTTTGCACGCGAACTTTATACCCTGTTGGCGCAACCGTTACTCGAAAAACTGCCGCAAGGCGGTCAAATGATCGCTACCGATGTCGCAACGCCTTTCTTTGTACCGATGCAAGTTGCGATGATGCTGGCATTCGTAATCACGCTACCGCATACCCTATTCCAAATCTGGGCTTTCGTTGCACCCGGGCTTTATACGCATGAAAAACGCTTGGCGCTGCCGATTGTGATTGGCAGCAGCTTATTATTTTTTCTAGGAATGGCGTTTGCTTACTTTGCCGCACTACCGGTGGTCTTTGAATTCATAACTTATTTTGCACCGGACGGCGTTGCTGTAATGACCGATATCAGTAAATATCTCAGCTTCGTACTATCGATGTTTATGGCATTCGGCGTCACATTTGAAGTTCCGATCTTTGTTATCGTGCTTGTCCGGACGGGTGTTATCACAGTTGAAAAACTGAAGGAAATACGGCCTTATGTCATCGTCGGCGCGTTTGTTATTGCTGCAATTTTCACGCCGCCGGATGTTATTTCACAATTCATGCTGGCCGTGCCTTTATGTCTTCTCTATGAACTGGGCATCATGATCGCCATTATGATGGCTCAACAACAATCTCAAAAGCTACCCGCGGAACCGGTACCGCATCCGGAAAAGAATCCACTCGACAACGAAGACACATCCCAGAAAAAAGATTGAAACTTAACCCTATCAAGTCAACCACCCGCAACCGGTAGACGCCGTTATATTGAAACCATTGGTGCGCTAGCGTATCCAATGGGATGTCCAAGCTGCCACAAAAGGGGATTAATAATGCCGATTATCATTAATGCAACGGTTGTCACCAAAAAAACGGTAGTAACGTTGATTTTCATGATCGCGGCTACTGCCATTGCGGTAGCGCAACAACCGGCTAGTGAATCAAACCATCAATCAATCACACAGCCGCAAAACCCGATGCAGCACCCGGCAACACCACCCGGTGTGGACAAACCGCCTAGAACGATTCATCGCATCGGAACAGCCATTGGTGCGCCACGTAACAGCATCAGCATTAAAAGCACCGATGCTGGCAGCAGCCATCGGCAAGCACCGCAAGCCGGGTGCAGCAACTGCGGCATCGTCAATTTCGTGAATAAACTCGGGCAAGGGCCGGGGCTCAATGCCATCGCCAGCGGAGTCGTGGCCGGTACCATTGCGCGTGAAGTGCTGCAACAATCGCATCCCCATCCAGTGATCAATCACCCGGAAATCAGGGACTCTTATCAGCATAGTCACGGTGGAAATATCGTTCACCCCGGTAGCCTGTATCAAATCGGAATCACCATGAATGACGGTAGGCAAGCGATTATCAATCTGCCGGATGCGGCCAATTTTCATCAAGGTGACCGGGTGAGATGGGTTGATGGCGGCTTGGTCCTTGACCGCTGATCAAGCTTTTCTTATTCAGGGTTTAATTTTTGGAGAATCTGTGAACTCACCGGCTCTTAAGCGCATTGAACTACCTATCGAGGGCATGACATGTGCTGCTTGTGCTTCGCGCATCGAAAAGAATTTAAACAAACTTTCAAGTGTTCATGCAGTTGTGAATTTCGCCAATGAGAAAGCGCTAGTCAATTATGATGAGAATCAGGTCAATGCTGGGAAACTGATTCAGGCGATCGAAAAAGCCGGATTTCATGTCACACCACGTTCAGTTCAACTGCAAATCCATCACATGACATGCGCTGCTTGCGCCGATCATATTGAAAAAGCGCTTAATACACTGCCAGGCGTTACCGCCACGGTCAACGTGGCCACAGAAATCGCCCGGGTTAATTTCATGCCAGGTGTCGTGACGATACAGCAATTAATCGATGCGATCGTAACAGCAGGTTATGACGCCAACGAAATCAGTGAAAATACTCACGCAGAGCAGAAAGCCAAGCGCGCGGCTGCTTATCAAGCAGAGTTGCGTTTATTCAAGATCTCGGCAATCCTCACATTGCCGCTGGTGTTGCAAATGGGAGCAATGTTTACTGGGCACGAAATGGATTTATTGCCGCAATGGCTGCAGTGGTTACTGGCCACCCCAGTGCAATTCTGGATCGGACGCCGGTTTTATATCGGCGGCTGGCATTCTCTGCGAAGCGGTAGCGCCAATATGGATGTACTGATCGCATTGGGTACCAGCATGGCTTATTTTTTCAGTGCCGCAGTCACAGCGTTCGGATTGAATCAGCATGTTTATTTCGAAGCTAGCGCAGCTATCATCACTCTGGTTTTGCTGGGAAAATTGATGGAAGCCCGCGCCAAAGGCAAAACTTCTGAAGCCATCGAGGCATTGATCAGGCTGCAACCCAAAACTGCTCGTGTCGAACGCCATGGGGAAATCATCGAGGTACCGGCCAGCAGTTTACAAGTCGATGATATTTTCCTGGTACGTGCGGGAGAAAATTTTCCAGTCGATGGGGTCGTCATTGAAGGATCATCCAATGTCAATGAATCGATGCTCACGGGTGAAAGCTTACCCGTCAGTAAAGAAATCGGCGCTAAGGTTTTCGCTGCCACGCAAAATCAACAGGGATTTCTCAAGTGCCGCGCCACCAGTGTCGGCATGCAAACGCAATTGGCAGCCATTATTCATTTAGTCGAAGAAGCGCAAGGCTCGAAAGCACCGATTCAACGCATGGCGGATACCATCTCGGGAATATTTGTGCCGATTGTCGTAATCGTCAGTTTCTTGACTTTTGCAATCACTGGTTGGCTCACCGGCGATTTTGTAACCGCACTCATTAATGCAGTTTCAGTGCTTGTGATCGCTTGCCCTTGCGCACTGGGACTCGCTACACCCACCGCCATCATGGTAGGTACCGGCCGTGGCGCACAAATCGGTGTACTGGTTAAGAATGCCGCAGCATTGGAGCATGCCGAAAAAATTCAAACCGTCATCGTTGATAAAACCGGTACATTGACCGAAGGCAAACCGGAAGTTACAGATATTATCCCCTCAGATTCTTACAATTCATTGGACTTGTTGCGCATTGCGGCTTCCCTTGAACAAGGATCGGAACACCCTTTGGCTCGTGCAATCCTCGAACATGCCAAGCAAATGCAGCTCACGTTGCAATCGATTCAAGATTTCACAGCAATTACAGGCGGCGGTATTACTGCGCAGATCGACGGCACCCGCTATTGGGTCGGTTCACCCAAATTACTTAAGCAGCAGGGAATCCATTTGGATGAGCGGCAAATCAATCGCTTACAATCGGAAGGAAAAACTGTAATCGGTATCGCCGAAATTTCCAATAACACTGGCAAAATTCTCGGCTATCTCGCGATAGCTGATCGCATGCGTGCTACTTCCCGCCATGCCGTGGAGCGATTGCAATCATTAGGAATCGAGGTCATCATGTTAACCGGCGATAACGCCGTGACTGCTGCTGCGATTGCTCAGCAAGCCGGTATTACGCATTTCCAGGCTGAAGTATTGCCAGCCGACAAAGCCGCAGCCGTAAAAAAAATAAAAGCTACCAACCGGTTCACAGCCATGGTAGGCGACGGCATTAACGACGCACCCGCGCTGGCTGCTGCAGACGTCGGCTTTGCCATCGGCGCCGGCTCAGATGTCGCAATTGAAGCCGCTGATATCACGCTGGTGCGCAATGACCTGATGAGCGTGGCTGATGCCATTTCCCTGTCGCGTGCTACGTTAAAAAAAATCCGCCAAAATCTTTTCTTCGCATTTGTATACAATACGCTGGGAATTCCGTTAGCGGCTATCGGTATGCTCAACCCCGTTATCGCGGGTGCCGCCATGGCCATGAGTTCGGTATCAGTCATCAGCAATTCATTACTACTGAAACGTTGGCAAATGCAACGTTAGAGTTAGAAATTCTAGGGAAATTATAACCATGGAAATAGCCACCATCAAAATCAAAGGCATGACCTGCATGGGTTGCGTCAACAGTATAAGAAACATCCTTTTGAACATTCCAGGCGTTGGTCAGATTGAAGTAACGCTCGAGCCTCCTCAAGCGACAATTCATTTCAATTCAGCGGTAACAAAACTCGATGAACTTAAAGAAGCAATTATTGATGCCGGATTCGAAGTTGTTGATTGACAGCCATGAATCTGCCTGACCATTCTTAAGCTCTATCTAAACCCTGAGCCGACCATTATTGATCCAAATTAGTTAAAAATAAATAGATCAAAACTTTGGAAAGATTAATCAAGTCAGAAAAAGCCGTTTGGCTTTTTTAGGAGCAAACTTCACCAGAATAAGCTGGTATAGAAGATTAGCCGTTTAATCGAATTGAGGGTAACGTCGGTTGAAAAATGAAATGCCCAATTATCAGAAAATAAATTTACTGATAATTGGGCATTTTAATTATTATTTTTAAAAACATTTGACTGATTCAGCCCTGTTTTTTTCATTTATATCAGGTAGCAACCGTTTTAGCTGCGTGACACAACTTGAAACTTAACCACCTAAGGGCGCTGAAAAGTATTTCAGTCTATAAAACAAAGTAAACTACGGCACCAATAGCGATAAAAGCTGCGGTAGAAATGAAGAACAATCTCAGAAGTTGTGCATCTGTTTCTCTTCTATTTACTTCGGCCATTCTAATCTCCTTATTTACGATTCCATTAACAAAACTAATGCCGATGAATTCATCAGCTCCCTTCTTGCACGATCATAAAATTATGATTGTGAATCCAATCTCTGTCCCCCAGATTTACTATTAAAGCAAATTCTGTAACTAGAACCGAGTAATTTATCCGCAATCATCCAGTATTCCAGATCACTGCGTCCGTCGATTCTAACTCACATTTAACAACAATGAAAGTGTTGAAATTGTGGATATCCCGAAAATTCGCAAAAAACTAATGTCATTCTATTTTCTTTCATCTGAAATGCTCTTGTTATACTTCCTATTTCCCAACACCAAAGATGTGCAAGAGGTCTTACAGTGATAAGGCTTTCGCATAGCCGGTCAGTTCCAAATAACCGCGCCCTACCGGCTGCTCGTCTTTGAATAAAGTTACTGCTCCTTCCCAATAGACTGTCGCGGTTGATTGACGAGAATCCAATTCCTGATCGTCGATCAGCGGCTTCAAATGCCATTCGACGTCGCCGGTACGAACACGCATCTCAACCGGATACACCCCTTCGGTATGTGCCGATTGCCAGGTGCGTACCGGCATGAAATCGACTTGTTCCGGGTCAAATAGCTTCATATGACCGGTTGCATCGCGCAAAGCTGCATACGCCCAGACTTTGCCGCCTTGCTTGGCGCGGATTTGAAACGCCATCAACGCCGAACCGTCATCGAGATTGGCACCGACCCAATCCCAGCCGTCGGCATCCGGATCGAGATACGCGGTTGACCATTCGTGATCCAGCCAGGCGCGGCCTTTAACTGTAGCCGGTTTACCATCGCGAAGCACCGTTCCGCTTACGCTCAAATGCGGTTCGCTGTAGTAATAACTGGCTTGCTCGGGTTTCGGTCCTTTGCGCGAAAAACCATTCTGATCTTGCAGCATCGGGCTTTGTGTCGGTGTCAGCGACAACCGTAAACCGAATCCCTCATCCTGCATATCGACGACATACTGGCCATTGGCTTGGCGCACCAGCGTCCAGTCGTCGAGTTTGACATCGGTATCGCCCGGTTTGCTGTAAGCAAATCCAAAACCTTCACGCACCGTCCGTTCGCGATGCATCAGCTTGCCAACCGCTGGATCGGACAACGCCAAATGCGCGATAATCAGATACTTGGCGGCAAAGCGGCTAGGGTTGTCATGATTCACATCCGTCGCGTAGCGGAAGAAAGTCACTTGAAACCCAAGCGGCTTGCGGTCTTCCGTCTCCAGCCAACCGGTGATATACCACCATTCGATACGAAAATCTTCATGCGCACCTAAATCGTGCGGAAACGTAAGCTGATAATCGGGTGTAACCGGCTTCAACCGGCTCGAATGAGCAAGCGCATCCAGACCGATCACATTAAGAACAAGCAGCAACAACGCAATCCATGGACTGATCGTTTTTTTGCGAATCATCACCAATCCTCCCGTACCGCACGAATCACTTGCGCCGAAACCGCCCGCCGCCCGGACACTACCGCTGTCAAAGCTGCGGAAGCCAGTAAAATCACGGCAACCGAAACCAGCCACGGCCACGGCATATGAATCGGCATGGTCCAATGAAAGGATTGCGGATTAACAATAAACACCAAAATCAAACTAATCGCCCAGCCCAGTAAAAAACCCAGCACGATACCGAGTGACGACAACAAGCCGCCTTCCACAGCCAGCAACATTAAAACCTGCTGCCGCAGCACGCCGATATGCCGCAACATGCCAAATTCCTTGATACGCGCCAGGATTTGCGCGGAAAAACTCGCAGCGACGCCGAGCAAGCCGATTACCACTGCGATCATTTCCAGCAAATAGGTCACCGCGAAACTGCGGTCAAAAATCTCCAGGCTCAATGCACGCATGTCACTCGAACTCGAAATTTCCAAAGCAGAGCCGAACGGCAGTTGGCGCAACGCCGCAATGACTTGATCAGCGGTAATGCCAGGCTGTAACCAGGCTGCCACGGTATTGACGCTTACATCACCGGTCAGCGCCTGATAATCGGTCAACAGCATTTGCACCGCACCGAATTGGCGGCCATAGTCCCGCCAAATCCCAGCCACCAGAAACTCGTTGAGCGATTCGCCCACCGGTAACCGGATACGATCACCGGTTTTATAGCCATACAAATCCACCATCGCTTCCGAAACCCAAACCGGCATGACGTCATCCGGAATCGTTCCCGGTGTCAGCATATCGTCGGTCATCGGTAGCGTATTGCGCGGATCAACGCGATCCACCGGACGGGCAAACAAGGTAATATCCGGCCGGTTTGGATCCAGTGTCAAATGCCGGGTGCGAAACAAATCGACACGCTGAAAACCAGGCATTGCTTGAATCTGCTGTTGCACATCGGTCGGGAATCCGCCCTGATCACCGCTCACCGCGGTACGCACGTACAAATCCGCCGGCAGCACTTGTTCCAGCCAATGGTCGATTGAAGTGCGGAAGCTCGCGACCATAATCGCCATAGCCACCATCAAGCTAAAGCTTGCCAGAATGCCGCCGAGCGCAACAGCCGCTTGATTGGGCGCATTGGCAAGCCGTGCAATCGCCAACATACCGACCACCCCCGGTTTATCCGGTTGATACCGCAGCAAGCGCAAAAATACTTGACCGGTCAAGTAGGGCATCAGTGCAATGCCACCAATCAGCAGCAGCGAAATAGCCAGATAACCGAAAACCGGCAATTCAAAGACAGGCGGCAATTGCGTGAACAGTAATGCAACTGCCAAGCAAGCCAGCGCATACCACGGTACCGACAATCCCGCCATTGCCGTATCCTCACTGCCGGAACGCAGCGCCAATGCCGGTTTGGCGCGCGATGCTTCCAATGCCGGCAAGATATTGCCCAGCAATGTCACAGTCACGCCGACACCGAAAAACAACAATGCCAGCAGCGGATCCAAATATATGCTCGGTTTTACACCGGGGAAAAAGTTGGTGCCCAAGTCACCACCGAGCAATTGAATCGCCGATACCGCCACGCCATAGCCCAGCATCAGACCTAACCCTGAGCCAATTACCCCAAGCACCAGCCCTTCGGTAATTACCTGCCGCAACAGCTGCCGGCGGGTCAACCCCAGCACCCGCAACAATGCAAATTGCTGGCGCCGCCGCACCACCGACAGCGCTTGTGTAGAAAATACCAGGAATGTACCGGTAAACAGCGCCACCAATGCCAGCATGTTCAAATTAACGCGATAAGCGCGCGACATATTGGCAATGCGTTTTTCCTGATCGGTTTGTTCGGTAACGACGAACGCTTCACCCAGCTCATCGGCCAACCCCGCCTTAAATGCTGCATGATTGACGCCATTTTCCAGCTTCAATTCGATGCGCGACAATACACCCAGTTGCTGAAAACGCCACTGCATCGCACCGATATCCATCACTGCGAGACGCTGCCCGGCCCGCGCTCGCACCAAACCACCGGCCACGCGCAGCGTAATCGTTTCCAGCCCGGCATGCAGCTCTAGGTGTTCATGTTGTTTTACTTGCAACCACTCCATCGCTGCCGGTGACAGAAAAATGGTATCGCTGGCCACCCGGTCCAACGACTTACCCTCTTCCGGTAATCCGATTAAATCCGGCGCAATCGCCATCGCCCGCAGCATATCGATACCGATGATTTTCAAACGGTGATCGTTGCGGCTCTGCTGCTTGCCGGGCACCGTCACATCCAGCTCCAGGACCGGATTGGCCAACTGCACCCCGGGATAACCGGCAAGCCGCGGATACAGCATTTCGTCGAAAAAACCGCTGCGGCTTTGCACTTGCAAATCCGATTGCCCGGATAAGCTTTTGCTGGCGGCGGAAAATTCGTTGAACGCGGCGGTATTGATCAAATGAATCGAAAAGGCCATCGCCACGCCGATACCGATCGCAATCAGCGCCACCAGGAACTGCAACCAGTGCGAGCGCCACTCGCCCCACAGCAACCAGCGCGATAACGTTGCCACGCTCATGCCTCGTTCCCTGATCCAGCCGGTTGCAAACCCGCTTTAGTCAATTGCAGCACCCGATCCGCCGTCGCCGCAGCTGCATGCGAATGCGTTACCAGTATGCCCATCGCACCATTGGCTTTGATCTCGTTGCGGATCAATTGCAAAATTTCATGCGCGGTATCGGGATCAAGATTGCCGGTCGGCTCGTCCGCCAGCACCAGCTTGGGCCGGTGTATCAACGCCCGCGCAATCGCCACGCGTTGCAGTTCACCACCCGACAACTGCCGCGGAAAATCGCCACCGCGGCCTTGCAAACCGACCTGCTCCAGCATCGGTTCAACACGCTCCGTGGTATCGCCGTTCAACAGCAGCGGCAACGCGATATTCTGCGCCAGCGTCAAATGCGGCAGCACATGAAACGCCTGAAAAATGAAACCGAACTGCTCACGGCGCAATCGCGTCGATGCATCGTCATCGAGCCACGAAATCGCCGCGCCATTGATCACAATCTCACCCGAATCCGGCGTGTCCAGACCGGCGATCAGATTCAACAACGTCGACTTGCCCACCCCCGACTCGCCCATGACGGCGACATACTCGCCCGCGTTCAGCGTGTAACTCAAATCGGCCAACACCTTCCGGCCTTGGGCATAACCTTTGGTAATATTGCGTAATTCCAGCATGTTTTATTCACTGCGGTAGTTTTTATAGATCAGAACGGTTAGAGGTCTTGCAAAGCAAGACAGTGCAGTGCAATCCCAAACCACGGTACTCTTAACTGTACCATGTAATCGCCATGATTATGGAAGTCAAATCCGGGTAATAAAACCACGATGCGGATGAACACTCGTTATCTGTCAGCCACAACGCATAAATACGCCTGTAATTTAGACACAGTTTGGGTTTGGTGATTATTCCAACTTGCCTGCAATATCGCGAAAGCTATTCAATGCGGCTTCCAGGTTTTCAATGATATCGCCGACCAATTCATCCGGCTCCGGCAGGTTGTCGAGATCGGACAAGCTTTTATCCTTGATCCAGAAAATATCCAGACTGGTTTTGTCGCGCGCCATGATTTGCTCGAAGCTGTATTTGCGCCAGCGGCCTTCGGGGTTTTGTTCGCCCCAGGTTTCCTTCCGCTGGTGGCGGTTTTGCGGGTGATAACAAGCGATAAAATCCTGTAAATCCTCAAAGCGCAGCGGTTTCTTTTTCAGCGTATGGTGGATATTGGTGCGGTAATCGTAATACCAGACCTCCTTGGTCCACGGCTCTTTACTGGCTTCGCGGTTATCGAAAAACAGCACGTTCGCCTTCACGCCGTTGGCGTAGAAAATACCGGTGGGTAGCCGCAAAATGGTATGCAAATCGGTGGTCTCGAGCAATTTCCGCCGCACCGTTTCGCCCGCGCCGCCTTCGAACAGCACATTATCCGGCACTACCACGGCGGCTTTGCCGGTGGTTCTCAACATGGTGCGGATATGCTGCACGAAATTGAGCTGCTTGTTCGACGTGGTGGCCCAGAAATCCTGCCGGTTGTAGGTCAGATCGTCTTTTTCCTGCTCGCCTTCCTCGTTGGTGAAACTCATCGCGCTTTTCTTACCGAACGGCGGGTTCGCCAGCACATAATCGAAGCGTTTTCCGGAGTCCGCCACTAGCGCATCATTCGGGGAAATCATGCTGTCGCCGTCGATCTCGCCGATATTGTGCAAAAACATATTCATCAACGCGAGACGCCGCGTATTGGCGACAATCTCATTGCCGTAAAACGTCTCGTGCTTCAGAAACGCTTTCTGTGTTTTATCCAGCGTATGTTCGGCCACCAGAAAATCGTACGCCGCCAAAAAGAACCCGCCCGTGCCACACGCCGGATCGGCAATGGTCTTGCCCGGCTCCGGCCGCATACACGCGACCATGGCTTTAATCAATGCGCGTGGCGTAAAGTATTGCCCCGCGCCGGATTTGGTATCTTCCGCGTTGCGCTCCAGCAAGCCCTCGTAGATATCGCCCTTCACATCCGCGCCCATCGTCACCCACTGGGTCTCGTTCACCATATCGATCAGACGGTACAACTTGGCCGGATCCTGGATCTTGTTCTGCGCCTTGGTGAAAATCTGCCCCAGCATCCCCGGCAGCTTGCCCAGTTCCATCAGCAGCGCCACGTAATGCACCTCCAGCTCCGCACCGCGCTTCATTTTCAAACTTTGCCAGTTGTACTCAGCGGGAATACCGACTTGGCGGTTATACGGCGGCTGACTGTACTCATCCGCCATTTTCAGGAAAATCAAATAGGTGAGCTGCTCCAGATAATCGCCATACCCTACGCCGTCGTCACGCAACGTAGTACAGAAACTCCAAACTTTGGAAACGATCGATGCGGTTGCGTTCATGAATTCTGTTCCGTTGGTTGATTGACAGCCATATAAGCCTGCCTCGGATCGCTTGTAGAAGTAAAAGCGGGAACCAGCACCTTGGCTGCCACCATCGGAGTCAATGTCCGTTTGAGTAAATCATCCGCATTGCGTTTAAGTACATAAGCCAACACTCGCCTGCCAAGATAGCGCTCCTCGCACAAAGCCAGAATAGTCTTTTGCAATGCCGCTGGGGAAGTGCGGCGCTTCGTACGGACAGGCAAAGCCAATTCGAGCAGCTTTGATTGAAGCTCAGACGGCAATTCATTCCAGTCAAGATATTGCGGCGGCAGCTCTGGAGGTATTGCGCCGAGCTGTGGAGGTATAGCGTTTAGCTCTGGAGGTATTGAACTAAGCTGTGGAGGTATGGCATCGCTCTTTCCTGAACAGACCATTCCCACTCTAAGATCAAAAAGAGCATCCTCTAGTTGTTTTTTCCACGGTAAAAAGTACACCATTCCCCTGCCAGCACCATCGGAAGTCAAAAAACCATCCCTCACCAAGTGAGCCAGCATCTTCGAAATATCTGCCGAATGTTCGGCGCATATCTCCCGTAACCGGGCATGATTCACTACACCTTCCGAGCTGGCTGTAATCAATGCAAGCCGCTCCGTATCCGAGAGAATATGGAATCTCTCTCCCAAATGAGCTTCCAATTCGGCAATGGCTTCTTCTGG
>FRDC01000176.1_pt1 | contig 38551 bp, 36 predicted proteins | sample 1106171 | NCBI WGS metagenome assembly FRDC01 (sample SAMEA3930566, study PRJEB13176) | freshwater metagenome | biome: Drinking water system; feature: drinking water; material: water | place: Singapore | collected 2014-12-20 | reverse complement strand
TGGGTGCGGGGGCCGTCCACCCCATCACGTCACGGCAGGTCGTCAAAGGGGTGCCTCGCGATAACCTGCCAAGTATAGCGCGCCGTCTAGAGGATCACCGAGGGGCGAACAGAGCCGGTCGACGGTGCGTGCGCGTAGCCAGGAGCGCATCCGGCGGGCGAGGCCACCCGCCAGTGCGCAGCGCGGCGCGCCGCGATCGAAGATCGTCTCGATGAAGCGCTCGATATGCTGCGCCGCGTCCTCGACGATCGAGCGGGCGATCTCATCATTCGCCTCGGCATAGTCCATCACCAGCGGGGCGAAGCTCGCATAATCGCGTGGGCTGGCCTGATCCATCCAGGCGACGGCGCGCGCGGTTTCGTGTCCGAACCGGGCCGTTACCGCGCTGCTGAGCGGTGTAGGCTTGGTCCGCCCGTCGAGCGCGCGCAGCGCATGGCGCATCGCGCTCAGCCCCAGCGCGGCGCCACTGCCCTCGTCGGAAATCGGAAAGCCATAACCGCCGATCGCGAAATTGCGCCCTTCATGCTGAATCTGGGCGATGGACCCGGTGCCGATGATCAGGATCGCGCCATCCGCGCCGCGATGTGCGCCCAGATTGGCGATCACCGCGTCGGTTTCATATCGGACACTGGCGAAGCCGAAATCGAGTTCGGCGAGTTGATCGATGATGCCGGGGCGGGAAATACCCGCGATGCCCATTCCCGCGCGTGTCCCGGCGAGGGCTGTCGCGTCGAGCCCCGCCGCGCGCACAGCTTGGTCGATCGCCTCGCCAAGGGTGGCGCGCAGGGTCGCCATGCCAACCCGCGCGTTGGCGGGGCCGGTAGTACCTGTTCCCACGATCTTGCCTTGCGCGTCGATCAGGCGGCTGCGGCAATGGCTGCCCCCGGCATCGATCCCCAGGAAATAAGCCATGCGCGCCTCCCAATGGCTGGACTATAACTGGTAAGCTTGTGGTATGTCGAGCATCGGCTAGGCGCGGATCAGCCAGCCGCGGCGCTCGAGCAGGCGGGTGAGCATGGTGGCGATGCCGCCCAACGCCAGCGCCGCCAGCAAGGCGGCGAGCGCCGGCGGCACCGGCAAGCGCAGAGCGGCGGCGAGCGTGTGATGCCACAGCGTGTCGCCCCCGATCGTGCGCAGCAACAGCGCGATCAGCAGCATATGAACGACAAACAGCGTCAACGCGACGCGGCCGAGCCAGGCGAATAGCGCCAGCGCCCGAGGTGGCATCAGCTGCCCCGCGGCGAGCACCAGCAGGGTGATCCCTCCGGTCAGCAGCGCGAAACCGGGCGTCCAGAGCGGCTTGCCGAGCGGCGCGAGCGCGGCGGCGGGGATGTGCAGCGCGATCAACGCGAGGCCGGCCAGTGCCAGGCGCAAGGCACGGCTGCCCTGGCGGCTCCACCGATAGACGGACAGGCCGATCAAGGCGCTGCCGGTCGCCGAAAGCGTCGAGAGCACCCCTTCCGGATCCCAGCCCGGGCGATGGAGCCGCCCGGGCAGCTGGCGGTCGAGCCAGCCGGCAAGGCCCTCTCCCGGCCCGATTCCGGTCGCGCCCAACGGGTCCGGCGTGAACAGCAAGGACTGGTGAGCGACGAGCAACACCGCCGCCGCCACCGCCGGCGCAAGCGCGCCCGAGCTTTGCCGGCAGATCATGAATGCGACCAGATAGACGATTCCGATGCGTTGCAGCACGCCTGGCAAGCGCAACGCGTGCGGATCAAGACTCGGCCGCAGCAACCAGCCCAGCGCCACCCCGATGGCGATCAGCACCACCGCCCGCCGCACCGCCGGCCCGATCGACGCGCCCCGGCGGCAGGTTATGGCCAGCGTGCAGCCGACGATTACCAGGAACATCGGAAACACCAGATCGGCGAAATGCACCCCCGTCCACCCGGCATGGACGAGCTGGCGATAGGCGATCTCCTCATGCGGCTGGAGGTTGACCAGGATCATGCCGGCCACCGCGAATCCGCGCGCCGCATCAAGCGCGACGTCGCGCCCGCTGCCCGCCGCCCGGTGCCGCGCGATCAATGCCCGTCCGGCCCGTTGAGCTCGGAGACGAAATCATAGCGGTCGCCACGATAGGCCGAGCGCGTGAATTCCACCGCGCGGCCATTGGCAAGGCGGGTAAGGCGTTCGATCCGCAGGATTTCGGCCTTTTCTTCGATGCACAATATCGCCGCCTCGGTTGGCGTCGCGAGCGAAGCGCGAATCTTCTGCCGGCCCGAAACCGGCCGCGCGCCATTTTCCTGGAGCGCGGCGTAAAGCGAATCCCCCAGGCGATCCAAATCGGGCAGGAACTCCGCGGGCACGACCGCATGTTCGATCGCCAGCGGCTCCCCGCCCGACAGGCGGACGCGGCCCAGCCGCACGACCTGCGCGGAGGGCACGATGCCGAGCGCCCCCGCCTCCTCTTCGGTCGGGTTGGCATAGGCCTTGATCATCCAGATCACGCCCGGTTGCTCGCCGCGCCGGCGGGCATCGTCGCTGAACCCGCTCAGCGCCGAATTGGGCGCCTCGATCCGGCGCACGAAGGTGCCCGAGCCTTGCTTGCGGAACAGCAACCCTTCCTCGATCAGCTGTTCGATGCCCTTGCGCACGGTAACGCGCGACATGCCGGTCATCTCGCTCAGATCGCGTTCCGATGGGAGCGCGCTGCCGGGATGAATTTCGCCCCGCGCGATGTGATCGCGCAGGTTTCGGGCGAATTGCAGGTAGAGCGGGGTCGCATCGTCCTTGCTGACGCTCAGCTTGTCACGCATCGCTCGCCTCCGATCGCTCCAGCATCGCGAGCGCGCGGCCCAGATCGTCATCAGCCGCGCGCAGCAGCGCGGTGGCACGCTCGGGCGGGGCGCCAGCGGCGATGAGGATGGCGGGCGCGATCTGGCGCCCCGCCGCCTCCAGCGCTTGGGCGGCGCATGCCGCGTCCACGCCGGTCACATCGCGCACGATCCGCCGCCCGCGATCGAGCAGCTTGTCGTTGGCGACGCGCATCCGCACCATCAGCCCGCGATAAACGAGCCCCGAGCGCAGCATGATCGCGGTCGACAGCAGGTTGAGCATCGCCTTTTGCGCGGTGCCCGCTTTCATCCGGGTCGATCCGGCGACGATTTCGCTACCGGTCGCCGCCAGCAGCGCGTGATCGGCGGCGGCGAGCAGCGGGGTGTCGGGGTTGTTGGCGATGGCGATGGTGAGCGCCCCGGCCGCCCGGGCCGCCTGAACCGCCGCCAGCGTATAGGGCGTGCGCCCGCTCGCCGCGACCGCAATCAGCACGTCGCGCGTGCCAAGCCCGGCCGCTGCCACCGCGCTTTGAGCCGCCGCCGCGTCGTCCTCCGCCCCTTCCGCGCTGTGCAACAGCGCGTCGTTGCCGCCCGCGAGCATCAGCACCAGTCGTTCAGCGGGCCAGCCATAGGTCGGTCCAAGCTCGATCCCGTCCTGCACCGCGAGCCGTCCCGAGGTGCCGGCGCCGGCATAGACCAGTCGGCCATCGGGCCGCAGCCGAAGCGCCGCGGCATCGGCGGCGGCGGCGATCGCGGGCACCGCGGGCTGCACGGCGGCGATCGCGGCGAGCTGGCCTTCCAGCATCGCCTCGATCGCGGTTTCGGTCGGCCAGGCGTCGATCTCGACGAACCTTGGGTCAACGGCTTCGGTACGCATCACCAACCTTTCAGGGCTATGCCCGGGCCATCGCCGGCTGCGCGCGCGCCGCCTTGCCAGAGGGCACGGCGCACACGATCATCGCGACAAGGGTGCCGAGACAGAGCTGATAGGGAAAGGAAAGGGCCGCCAGCACGGGCGGCAAGCCGATCACGCGCGCGATCGCCGGCTGCAACAGCAGCACCGCGACAAACCCGGCAAGGAGCGCCGCGATCACCGATCCGCTCGTGCCGCGATCGGTGAACAGCGCCGTGAAATAGACGCCCAACAGCCCGGCATAAGCGAACACCATCACCTGCAGCGCGAATTCGAGTAGCGGCATATCACTCGTCTGCTGCCAATAATAAGACAGCACGGCCATCGCGAACATGGCGACGCCGACCCCGCCCATGCCGAGCCGACCGGCGATCACATAATGGCGCTCGCCCGCCCCGCCGCGTGCTTCCCGCCAGGGGCGGTAAAAGTCCTGGACCAGTACCGACGACATGGCGTTCAGTGCCGAATTGGTTGTCGCGACCGCCGCCGCCGTCACCCCCACCGTCACCAGCCCGCGCAGTCCCGGCGGCACCTCGGTTAGGATGAAGTGCATGAAGATGTTGATCTTCTGCCCCGCGAATTGCTGCGCCACCTGCGGCACCTGCCCGCCCATCAGATCGGGCCGCTGGTAGAAGACATAGAGCAGCACCCCGATCGTCACGAAGATCGTCACCACCGGCACCGTCGCCAACACCGACAGGTACAGGCCGCGCGCGCCGGTCTTCGCGTCGGGACAGGCGAGCAGTCGCTGGGTGGTATCCTGGTCGAGCCCGGCATTGCCGATGTAAAGCAGCGCTACCCCGGTCATGATCGCGAGCAAGGTGAAGGGCTTGGCGGGATCGAGCGACAGATCGATCAGCCGCAGCTTGTCGACGCCGCCGGGCGCATGGGTAAGCCCGGCGATCAGTTGGGCATCGCTCGCCGGGATCGACAGGCGCAGAAACACCAGCACGCCGATCGCCGCGCCCAGGTAGATCACGAACTGCACCAGATCGTTCCACAGCACCGATTTCAGGCCGCCGACGAAAGTGAACAGGAAGCTGACCAGCAGCAGCGCCCCCGAGGCGAAGACGATGCCCGCGGTATCGACCCGCCCGCTCACCACCATCGCCAGCGCGATCGCCGCAAGATAGACCCGCGCCCCGCCCGCCAGCACACGCCCGAGCAGGAACATGCCCCCCGCCCAGCGCGTCGCCCGCGCGCTGAAGCGCTGGGTCAGCAACTCGTAAACGGTCGTCGCTTCCAGCGCGTAGAAGCGCGGGATCAGCACCCGGGCAACGAACAACGCGCCGACGAGCCCGCCCAGATTGCTCGCGACATAGGTATAGTCGCCGCGATAGCCGTAATCCGGCCCACCCAGGAACGTCGCCGCCGATTGCGTTGCCGACAGCACCGATACCGCCGCGAGCCAGGCCGGCACCGTGCCGCCGGCCAGGAAGTAATCGCGCGATGTCTCGGTATGGCGCGGCATGAACCACCAGCCGCCGGCGATCACGACCAGCAGATAGGCCGCGATCACCATCCAGTCGGCGGCGGCGAACATCAGAAGCGCGTCGTCAGCGACAAGCCATAGGTGCGTCCCAGCACCTCATAGGTATCGGGGAAGGTGTTGAACACACCGCCCGCGACGAACGGCGGGCTCTTGTCGAACAGATTGTAGATGCCGCCGCTCATCGTCAGCCAGTTGGTGAGCTTGTACGACCCGCTCAGGTCGAAAATGTCCTGGGCGGGCAGGATGCCGGTCTGGTTCGGGGCGCTGTTGCGCACCTCGCCGATGCGCTGCCAGTTGAACTGCACCTGGCCCTTGGCGAAATCCCAGGTGACCGAGGCATCGTGACGATAATCCGGCTGCACCAGGGTCGTCGCGTCGCTCGAACAGGTCGCGCCATAGGTGCCCTTGCACTGGATGGGCGCCACCGTGGGGTTCGACTGGATCACATAGCTGGTGACGATGTTGGCCTGGTAGGAGAAGCGCAGCCCCCGGCCGGGCAGCCACGGCGCCTGGAGCGTATAGTTGGCGGCGATGTCGATGCCCTGCTGGTCGATCCGGCCGAGATTCTGGTTGTTGACGAACGCATCCTGGAAGCGCCCGTTGGCCGCGCGCGTCACCAGCCCGCACAAGGGGTTATCGGGACGCGGATCGGTGATGTAGCAGCTGGTGATCGAATTGATCGGCTGGATCACCCCGATCGCGCCGCGCAGATCTAGCTCGTAGAAATCGACCGTGATCGACAGTCGCGGCAGGAAGCGCGGCGTGAACACCACGCCGCCGGTATAGGTCATGCCAAATTCGGGCTGGATATTGGGGTTGCCGCCGAAGAAATAGCCGCCCTGCAGGTAAGCGGGATCGAACGAATTGGCCGATCCCACCGCCGGGGCATTGAAGCGGCGGCACTGATCGGCATTGCCGGTGCCGAGCACGCACGGGTCGCCACCATAGCGCGGTGTCAACCGTGGCACGGTGATCAGGCTGCTGAACGGCAGCGACGAGGTGGCGGCGGCGAACTCGCCGAAATTGGGGGTGCGGATCACCCGCTGGATCGTCCCGCGCATCCGAAGGTCGGAATTGACCGCCCAGTTCGCCTCCGCCTTCCACGTGTCGCGCGTGCCGAAGCGGTCATAGCTGGAGGTGCGATAGGCGCCGCCAATGTCGAGCTGCTTGATCAGGAATGTGTCGTGGATCACCGGGATCAGCAATTCGCCATAGAATTCACGCACGTCGAAGCTGCTGTCGAACCCGGCCTGAGTCCCTTGGCGGAAGGTGTTGCCGGTGAGCAGCGCGGTATCCTGGATGATCCGCCCGGTCTCGCGCCGATATTCGACACCGGCGGCGAAGCCGATCGGGCCGGCGGGCAGGCTGAAGAAGTCGGCGGTGGTACCGCTTAGCGTGCCGAGCACGACAAGCTGGTCGCGCTGGCGGTTGAAGCCGTTGATCGTCGTGCCGAGCGCGGCGGCGAGCCCGGGCTGGTTCGGCCCGAAGATATTCTCCCGGTTGACGACCGAGGCGAAGTTGTTCTGCCCCGCCGGGTTGGTGACCAGGCCATCGCCGGTGATCGGCGACAATTCGGTCGAGCGGCCATATTGGCCATAGACGTTCCACTTGATGTTGTCGGTCACGCCGCCGCGCAGGCCGAGCTGGAACTGGGCGGTGTTGCGTTCGGTATTGTAGGTGATCAACCCAAGCTCGGCGAGCGAGCGCACCACGCCCACTTGCGCGGCACCGTTGACGAAAGTCAGCTGGCTACGGATCTGGTCGGTCAGGAACGCATTGTTCTGCGCGATCGACACCGTCTGGTTGATCGCCGGCGGGTTCGGACCCGGTGTGCCCGATTCCTGGCTGCGGACATTGGTATACATCGCCCGGCCGTAGATCTCGATCGCGGGGGTGATCTCGTAATGCGCGATCGCCGCGAAGTTATAGCGCTCGAGCGGCACGATGATGGGATAGGTGCCGCTGATGTTCGAGGTCGCGGCCGGCGTGGTGGTGAACTGGCCGGCATCGGTGAAGCCGAAGCGGCGGCCGCTCGCGATATCGGTGAACACGCCGCCGATGCTGGGGATGGTGAGGTTGGGCGTCGTCGCCCAATCGCGGTCGGCGACGCGCACCTGCTCGCGCTTGGTATAGTCGGCGGCGATCACCAGATGGCCGCGCTTGTCGGCGAAATCGGTGCCGAACATCACCGATCCGCCATATTGCTGCCCGCCCCGCTCCGAGAAACGGCCGGTGACGGAGGCGGTCAGACCCTTGAAATCATCGTTGAGGATGAAGTTGACGACGCCCGCCACCGCATCGGCGCCGTAGACCGCCGCCGCGCCACCCGTGAGCACATCCACGCGCTTCAAGAGCGAGGCGGGGATGGCGTTGATGTCGACCGAATTGCGGAAGCTGAACGGCACCGCGCGGCTGCCGTCGATCAGGACCAGCGAGCGGCTCTGGCCGAAGTTGCGCAGGTCCAGCACCTGCGCGCCGAACGCGTCGCTTCCCTGCGACGCTTGGCGCACGCCGCCCGCGAGCTGCGGCAAGCGGATCGAGAAATCCTCGACCGTAAGTGCCGATTGCAGCTTGATGTCTTCCTGCGTGGTGGAGGCGATCGCGCTGGTCGAGGTGAGGCCGGTGCGCGGGATGCGCGAGCCGGTGACGACGACATCGGGGGCCGCCCCGTCGCCCGCGGCGCTGCCAGCCGCCTGATCGGGCGCGTTGCCCGGCGCCTGTGCCCAGGCCGGCGCCGCCGCGCAGCTCAGGAACATTGCCACCGCCTTGCCGGCCACTCCGGCGCGAAGCCCGCCCAGTTTCATCGTTCCCCTCCTCCATCGCGCAGCATTTGCGCTACCTTTATAATACCAACATGCCATTTGAGCATACCGGTTGTAAAGCCGGTTCTGTTTCGATGAGCGGAGGCGCGCCTCTCCGCCGGTTCAGATGAAGATCTTCCCGGGGTTCATCAGCGCGTGCGGGTCGATCGCTTGCTTCAGGCGTCGCATCAGCGCGACCGCGTCGGGGCCATGCTCACGCAGCAGCGCCGCGCGCTTGCCGAGCCCGATGCCGTGCTCCCCGGTGCAGGTGCCGCCGACCGAGAGCGCGAAATCGATCATCGCCTCGTTCACCGCCCGCGCCCGCGCCCAGCCCTCGGCATCATCGGGCCGCAAAACGAAGAACACATGGTAGTTGCCGTCCCCCACATGCCCCAGGATTGGCGCGAGCAGCCCCGCCGCGTCGATCGCCGCGCGCGCGTTCGCGACCGCCGGCGCGAGCTGCGAGATCGGCACGCAGATGTCGGTCGACCAGACCACCGCCCCCGCCACCATCGCCCGCGCCGCCGGCAGCGCCGCGTGGCGGGCGCGCCACAGCCGGCGCTGAGCGTTGGCGTCGGCGGCCATCTCCAGCGCCCCACCGCCAAACCCTTCGCCAAGCGCGGCCAACATCGCGCGTTGTTCGGCGACCCCGGCGGGCGAGCCGTGCAGTTCGACGAACAGCATCGGCTGTTCGGGCAGGGCGAGCCCGGCATAAGCGTTGCACGCGCGGATCGCGACGGGATCGAGCAGCTCGATCCGGGCCACTGGAATGCCCGATTGGATCGCGGCGATCACCGTCTCGACCGCGCCATCGAGCGTCGCGAACGGCCAGGCGCCGGCGAGCACGGCTTCGGGAATGCCGTGCAACCGCAGCGTCGCCTCCACCACCAGCCCCAGTGTTCCTTCGGAGCCCGTGAACAGGTGCGTTAGATCATAGCCCGCGGCCGATTTGCGCGCGCGGCTGCCGGTGCGCACCAGCGTGCCATCGGGCAATACCACTTTCAGCGCGAGCACATTCTCACGCATCGTGCCATAGCGCACCGCGTTGGTGCCCGAGGCGCGGGTCGCGATCATCCCGCCAAGGGTCGCGTTCGCGCCGGGATCGATCGGGAAGAACAATCCGCTCGCGCGCAGCTCCACATTCAGCTGCTCGCGCGTCACGCCTGGCTCGACCACGCAGAGCAGATCGGCGGACGCGATCTCGATCACGCGGTTCATCGCCGACAGATCGACGAGCACCGCCCCGGCGACCGCAGCCGCATTGCCTTCCAGCGAGGTGCCGACACCATGGGGCACGACCGGCACCCGGGCCGCGTTGGCCGCCGTCATCAGCGCCTGCACCTCGGCGGCGCTTTCAGGGCGGACCACCAGATCGGGGAGCACCGGCGCGTGATGCCCTTCCGCGGTCATGAACTGCGCGCGCTGCGCCTCCTTGGCGATCCAGCGAGGGCCGAAACGCTCGGCGAGCGCGTTGCTGAGGGTCTCGATCCCGGTCATGCCGCGTTCTCCAGCCGGGGAACCCAGCAGCGGCCGCCGCTCAGCGGCCTTGCCACGCCGGTCGTGCCCGGAAACGTAATTGGTAGTCCCTTTCGGGCACGCCGCGCCAGGAAAGCGAAGGCCTCCGCTTCGATGAAGTCGCCCCGCAGGCCAAGCGCGTCGCAGGCGACGACGCCGGGCAGGCGCGCGGCCAGCGCGGCCATCAGCACCGGATTATGTCGCCCGCCGCCGCACACGATCCAGCGCTCGGGCGGCGCCGGCAACAGCCGAGCCGCCTCGGCGACCGCATCGGCGGTGAAGGCGACGAGCGTCGCTGCGGCATCCTCGGTGGTGAGCGGCAGCACCGGATCGAGCGAAAAATCGTAACGATCGAGCGATTTCGGCAGTGGCTTCGCGAAATAGGGTGCCGCCATCAGCGCGGCGAGCGCGGCCGGGTCCACCCGCCCCGCCGCCGCGATCCGGCCTTCGGCATCATAACGGCCAGCCCCGCGCGCCTGAACAAGCAGATCGATCAGCCCGTTGGCGGGGCCGGTATCGAACGCGATCAACGCCCCATCGGGGCCGATCCAGGTGAGATTCGCGACACCGCCCAGGTTGAGAAAGGCGAGCGGCGGCGCCAGCGCGAGGTGATTGGCGAGCGCCGCGTGATAGACGGGCACCAGCGGCGCCCCCTGCCCGCCCGCGCCAAGATCGGCCTGGCGCAGATCGGCGACCACCGGAACGCCGAGCGCATCGGCGAGGGCACCGGCATCCCCCAACTGAACCGACAGGCCGCGCTCAGGGCGATGGAGCACCGTCTGGCCATGCAGCCCGATCAGTTCGATCCGGCCGGCATCGGGCCGGGCGCGCAGGGCGCGTGCCGCGTCGAGATGCGCGGTGGTGACGACCCGCGCCGCCTCGGCGAGGTTAGGCAGCGGCGCGCCGGCGCGACCTGCGGCCACCGCCGCCTCGGTCGCGGCGATCAGGCAGGCGCGCTCTTGGTCGGTGTACGGGCGCAGCAGCGCGGGGCCGAAGCCCTGGATGGTTTCGCCGTCGGTCTCGATGATCGCGGCGTCCACCCCGTCGAGCGAGGTGCCGCTCATCAGCCCCATCACGCGGTGTGCGCCACTGTCCCTGGGTGCTTGTGCCATCGCCCGATCCTCCCGCCGTGATTGTGCCGTGGCCGCTCATTCCTGGCAACCAATATAATACCATTGGCAAAGTGAAGGATATTGGTATGCATGGTCAGAACGGTGGGAGAAGCGCGGCGTGCCCGGCGAAACCAAAATGGCGGGGGAGGCCGCGGCCGCTGCCGCGCGCTCCGGTGCGCAAATAAGCCGCAATGAGGCGCTCATGCGCCAACTCGGGGCAGTCTTGCGCGCTCTAAATGCGCCTTTTGCCGCCACGATCGCGCGTGGCAGTTCCGACCAGGCGGCGGCGTTCGCGAAGATGCTGTTCGAAACGCGGGTCGCCACCCCCACGCTCAGCCACGCGCCGTCGATCGGCGCGCTCTACCATGCAAGCTCCCCGCGCCTGCGCGGGGTGCCGCTGTTCGCCATCTCGCAATCGGGCCGCAGCCCCGATCTGCTGCGCGCGGCGGAGGATGCCCAGCGCCAGGGCGCGATCCTGATCGCGCTGGTGAACGACACCGACTCGCCGCTCGCCGCGCGCGCCGACGTCGTCGTGCCGCTCCATGCCGGCGTCGAGGCCAGCGTCGCCGCGACCAAGAGCTTCATCGCGACGCTCGTCGCCCTCACCCATCTGTGCGCGGCCTGGGCGGAGGATACGGCGCTGCTCGCGGCGCTCGAACGGATCGAACCGCTGCTTGCCGCGGCCGCAAGCCATGAATGGCACGCCGCGCTACCGATCCTCGCCCCCGCGACGCGGTTGCTGGTGCTGGGGCGCGGCTTCACCTTGCCGATCGCGGGGGAGGCGGCGCTCAAGTTCAAGGAAGTGGCGGGCATCCATGCCGAGGCGTTCAGCCTTGCCGAAGTCGCGCATGGGCCGATGACGCTGATCACGGCGGGCGACCCGGTACTGATCTTCGCGCCGGGCGATGCCGCGCGCGCCGGGCTCGAGGCGCGGCTGGCCGACTTCGGGGCCCGGGGGGCGCAAACGATCCTGATCGATAGCGACCCGTCGCCACCGGCGGCGACGGTGACGCTCCCTGGCCTCGGCGCACCCGATCCGGCACTCGCCGCGATCGCGATGATCCAGCGCTTTTACCCGCTCGCCAACGCGCTCGCCCTTGCGCGCGGGCGCGATCCCGATCACCCTCCCTATCTCGCCAAGGTGACCAAGACGCTATGACCGCGACCGCCCTGATCGGGGCCACGCTGTTGCTGCCATCAGGCCCTGCCCGGGGCCAGGCGGTGGTGATCGAGCATGGGCGGATCGCCGCCGTCACCGCCGCCGACGCGCTGCCGCCCGAGGCGATGGTCGAGGATCTGGCGGGGGGCTGGCTGCTCCCCGGCTTCATCGACACGCAAGTGAATGGCGGCGGCGACCGGCTGTTCAACGATGCGCCCAGCGTCGAGACGATCCGCGCGATCGCCGCCGCGCATCGCCGCTTCGGCACCACCGGGCTGCTGCCGACGCTCATCAGCGACGATGTGGGGGTGATCGAGGCGGCGATCACCGCGGTGGAGGCGGCGATCGCGGCGGGCGTGCCGGGCGTGCTCGGCATCCATATCGAAGGGCCGCACCTCAATCCCGCCAAGCGCGGCATCCATGACGCGACCAAGTTCACCGCGCTTGATCCAGCGATGATCGCGCGGCTGTGCGCGCCTTCGCGGGGGGTGCGCCTGGTGACGCTGGCACCCGAACTCGCGCCGCCGGGGGCGATCCGGACGCTCAGCGATCACGGCGTGATCGTGGCGGCCGGGCACAGCATGGCGAGCTATGCCGAAACCCGCGCCGCGCTCGATCAGGGGCTGGCGGGCTTCACCCATTTGTTCAACGCGATGACCCAGCTCGGCAGTCGCGAGCCCGGCATGGTGGGCGCGGCGCTGGAGGATCGGCGCAGCCGCTTCGGGCTGATTGTCGATGGCTGGCACGTCCATCCCGCGAGCCTGCGGGTGGCGCTCGCGGCGCGGGGGATCGACGGCGCGATGCTGGTGACCGACGCGATGCCCGTGGTCGGCGGCGCGCGACCGTCCTTCTCGCTGGGCGGGCGCGAGATCACCACGGTCGATGGCGCCTGCCGCGACGCGCAGGGCACGCTCGCCGGGTCGGCGCTCAGCATGGCGCAGGCGGTACGCAACGCGGTCGGCCTGCTCGGCTGCACCCTTACGGAGGGGAGCCGGATGGCGAGCGCCAATCCCGCCGCGTTCCTTGGCCTCGATCGGCACACGGGCGCGATCGCGGTCGGCTACCAGGCCGATCTCGTGCAGCTCGATCAGGACTTGCGCGTCCGCCGCAGCTGGATCGCGGGCGATGCGAGCAACACGGGCGACGGCGCGTGACCCCCGATCTCGGGATGATCGAGGGTCGCTTCGGACCGGTCTGGCGCTGGCCGGCGCGCACCCAGGTGATGACGACGCTCGCCGGCACCGGCTATCGTTTCTACCATTATGGCCCCAAGGCCGATCGGCACTTGCGACGCAGCTGGCGCGAGCCGCACCCGCCGGAGCAAGGCGCCGCGCTCGCCCGCTTCGGCGCCGAGTGCCGCGCGGCGGGGATGCGTTTCGGGATCGCGCTGACCCCCAAGGGCGCGACCCACCCGTTCGACGCCGCCGCGCGCGCCGACCTCGCCCGGCGCCTGGCCGATTTCGACGCGATCGGGATCGATGATCTCGCCATCCTGTTCGACGATCTGCGCGGCGATCTGCCCGAACTCGCGGAACAGCAAGCCGCGCTCGTCGACTTCTGCACCCAGCACAGCCGCGCCACGCGCTTCTATTTCTGCCCGACCTATTATTCGAGCGATCCGGTGCTCGACCGGGTATTCGGCGCGCGCCCGCCGGCCTATCTTGAAACGCTGGGGCGGCGGCTCGATCCCGCGATCCGCGTTTACTGGACGGGCGAGGAAGTCTGCGCGCGCGAGATCACGCCCGGGCATTTGCGCCGCGTCGCCGAACAGCTTGGCCGCCCGCCCTGCCTGTGGGACAATTATCCGGTGAATGACGGGGCGCGCATGTCGCGCTTCCTGCATCTGCGCGCGTTCACCGGACGGCCGGCGAGCCTCGCGCCGCTGCTGAGCGGCCATGCGATCAATCCCGCGCTGCAGCCGCTGCTCGGCTGTCTGCCCGCGCTCACCTTGCCGCTGAGCTATGCCCGGGGCGACGATTATCGTTATGGCGAGGCGCTGGCGGCTGCCGCGCGCACCCTGTTCGGCGCGCCGTTGGCCGACATGATCATCGACGATCTGCTGCTGCTGAACGACACCGGCCACGACCGGCTGGGCGCGCACGCCGCCCGGCTCCGCGCGCGCTATGCCGCGCTCGACCATCCCGCCGCCGCCGAGATCGTGCGCTGGCTCGACGGCGCCGACATCATGGCCGAAGGCGCGGTGGAGACCGAGGCATAGCCGCGCACCGCGCCGGCGGAACGAGGCGTCGGCCGAGCGCCCTGCGTGGCGGATCATCGGCGCGTGGGCGCGAGCGTCGCCATCAGCACCGCGACGGCCACCAGCACCGCGCCAGCCGCATCCGCCAAATCCGGGCGATACCCATTGGCCACCACGTCGATCACCGCCCCCACCACCGGCTGGATCAACAGGCCGGCCCCAACCGCGACCGGTGAGAGCCGCCCCACCGTCAGCACGAGCAGACCCTGCCCGATCACCTGCGCCACCGCGGCGGACGCGATCAGGGGACCCCAGTCGCGGGCGATCAGCGCTTCGCCCGACAGCACCGTGAAGACGAACAGCGGTGGCGCGCTCGCCACCGTCATCCAGACGAACGCCGGCAGCGGCGCGACGCGTCCCGCGAGCCGTGCCGTGACGACGAAGAACGCGGTATAGACAATGCCCGCCACCAGGCAGAGCAGATCACCCAGCGAGCGGGCCGCGTCCAGCTGCACCGAACGGCCGAGCAGCAGGGCCGCGCCCAGGCACGCCAGGACCAGCGCGGCGATCTGTGCCCGGCCCGGCCGCACCCGCTCGGCCAGCATGGCGTAAAGCGGAAAGAACAGCACCGCGCAGTTGCCGAGCAGGACGGCATTGGTCACGGTCGTTCGCACGATCCCCGCGCAATAGATGGCAAGCGATGCGGCAAACACCTGTCCCGCGATCAGCAACGGCGCGATCGCGCCGCGCGGCAGCCGTTGCTCGCGCGGTAACAGCAGCAGCGCCGGCAGCAGCAACGGGCTCGCGATCGCCACCCGCCAGAATGCGCTCGCCAACGGCCCCGTTTCGGCGAGCTGGATGAACCAAGGGCCGAGCGCGAGCGCGACATTGGCGCCGACCACAGCGACGATCCACGGCACGCCCTGGCGACGATTTGCGCCGGCCGCGCCGTTCAGAGGAACAGCTCGGCCATCGCGTCGCAGATCGCCGCCGCGTCGATCCGGTGCAGCGCATATTGGTCGGGCAGGTCGCCGGTCTGGCCGAAGCGTTCGACGCCGAGCGGGCTGACGCGCTGCCCCCGCACCGCGCCGAGCCACGACAGCGTCGCCGGATGCCCGTCGAGCACCGTCACCAGCCCGGCGGTGGGGCTGAGCGCGCCGAGCAACTGGCCGACATGCGCCGCCGCGCCGCGTTCGCCGCGCCAGCGCGCCGCGCGCTGCGCGGTCCAGCCGGCATGAAGCAGATCGGGCGAGGTGACGGCGAGCAAGCCAAGACCGGGCAGATCGTCGCGCAGTGCCTCCCACGCGGCGATCGCCTCGGGAGCGACCGCGCCGGTGAACACGATCGCGGCCTCGGCGCCCGGCGCGGGTTGCCGCAGCCAATAGCCGCCTTTCAACACCCCGTCTTGCCAGCGATCATCGCCGCGCGATGGCTGCGGGATGACGCGGGTGGTAAGCCGCAAATAGGTCGAGCCGCCGTCCGGCGCCTGCATCCGGCGGAAGGCCTGCTCCAGCAGCAGCGCCAGTTCATCCGCGAAGGCGGGCTCGTAATAGGTGACGCCGGGCTGGCCGATCCCGATCAGCGGCGTCGAAATCGACTGGTGCGCCCCGCCTTCTGGCCCCAGCGTGACGCCAGAAGGCGTCGCGACCAGCAGGAACCGCGCGTCCATATACGCGGCATAGTTCAGCGCATCGAGGCCGCGGGCGATGAACGGGTCGTACACCGTCCCCACCGGCAGCAGGCGGGTGCCGAACAGCGGCGCGGCCAGGCCGGCGGCGGCGAGCATCAGGAACAGGTTATGCTCGGCGATGCCCAGCTCGATATGCTGGCCCGCCCCGCCCGCCTGCCATTTCTGGGCGGAGGGGATGCGCGCCGCCGCGAACACGTCCGCCACTTCCTTGCGCCGGAACAGCCCGCGCCGGTTGACCCAGGCGCCCAAATTGGTCGACACGGTGACGTCGGGCGAGGTCGTCACGATCCGGTCCGCCAGGGGATGATCGGATCGGGCAAGCTCGAACAGCATCTTTCCGAACGCCGCCTGGGTCGATTGCTCGCGGTCGGTTGGCGAGTCGATGCGAGGGACGGGAACGCCTTCGTCCACCAAATCGCCACGCGGCCGCGCGATGGGGGCCGCTTGCACCAGCGCCTCGGCCGCGCGGCGGGCATTGTCGCCCAGGCCCGCCCAAGGCGCCCACTCCTCACCCTGCCCGATCCCCAGCCGCTGGCGGAGACCGTCGATTTGCGCGGGGCTCATCAGCCCGGCATGGTTGTCCTTATGCCCGGCAAGCGGCAGGCCATAGCCCTTGATCGTGTAGGCGATGAACAGCGTCGGGCGCTCGTCGCGGGCGCCGTCGAACGCGTCCGCCAGCGTTTCGGGGCAATGGCCGCCCAAATTGGTCATCAGTTCGGCCAGCGCGTCATCGCTGTAAGCGCCGAGCAGCGCCGATACGCTGGGCCGGGCGCCGATATCGGCCTCTAGCCGCGCGCGCCACGCCGCCCCGCCCTGATAGGTGAGCGCAGCGTAATCGGCATTGGGGCAGGTATCGATCCACTCGCGCAGCGAACCGCCGCCGGGCTGGGCGAAGGCGGCGCGCTGGCGGGCGCCATGCTTCAGCGTGACGACACGCCAGCCGCAGGTCTCGAAGATATCGTCGAAGCGCCGGAACATCCGGTCGGCGGTGGTCGCGTCCAGGCTCTGCCGGTTGTAATCGACGATCCACCAGCAGTTGCGAACTTCGTGTTTATAGGCCTCGATAAGGCACTCATAGATATTGCCCTCGTCGAGTTCGGCGTCGCCCATCAGCGCGATCATCCGCCCCGCATCCGCTTCCGCCAGACGACCGTGCGCGATCAGATAATCCTGGACGAGGCTGGCAAAGGCGGTGACCGCGACCCCAAGGCCGACCGAGCCGGTCGAGAAGTCGATCGGGATCGCGTCCTTGGTGCGGCTGGGATAGCTTTGCGCCCCGCCCAGCGCGCGAAACCGTTCGAGCTGATCGCGCGACTGGTTGCCCGCCAGATAATGCGCGGCGTGGAGCAGCGGCCCGGCATGGGGTTTCACCGCGACCCGGTCCTGCGGCCGCAACGCGTGGAAATAGAGCACTGCCATGATCGTCGACATCGACGCGCACGACGCCTGATGGCCGCCAACCTTCAGCCCGTCGCGGCTCTCGCGCAGATGATTGGCGTTGTGGATCGTCCAGGCGCTCAGCCAGCGCAGGCGCTCATCCAGCAGCGACAGGGTATCGGCGTGGGACAAGCTTTGCGTCGCGGTATCGGTCACGCGCCTACTCCTGGTGGCGACGCGGGGTCGCGCGGATATGGGCCGTCGCGCTGCCAACCCCCTGCCGACCGAACACCGTGACGGAAGCAACAGGAGAGTCGCGCATGGCTATTGCACGGCTCCCCAAGCCCAAGTGGCTGAAAACTGCAACCACCGCCGCAGCCGGCGACGGGGATGGTGCGATCAGGGCGATAGCGGCGCGGTGCCCATGGTGGCATTCACGACGCCTTGGTCCGCGACGCGGCAACGCCGCCGGCGGCACCCCCGGCGCTGCTAAACGCCTGGCCCCTTCAGCGGCTGATACCCATCGGAATAGATCCAATCGGTGTTGCGCGCGGGCTGATGGCACCCCTGGCAGTCCGCCTTGTAATCGGTGGAGGCCGTCTTGGTCGGGCTCGCCGCGTCGAACCACGCCCAGCCCCAGCCGTCGCCCCATAATTTGTTGCCGGCGGCGTGGCGGTTCGTACTGTCCTTCACCATCACGAACCAGCCCTTCAACTTGGCCGGGCGGCTGACCGTACCCGTCGTCATCGGCGCGGTGCTGGCTTCATAGACTTCCTTCACCAGCGTCGTGCCATCGGCGAACCTCCCGGCACGGCGATGCTCCCCGATCGCGCCCGGGGAGGCATAAACGATATGCATTTCCTTGGCGCCCACCCCGGGATCATTGGCGGGAGCCCAGGTGCCCAGATATTGATAAGCGTCGCGATACGCCTTGGGCACGTGGAGCGTGCCGTTCGAATCGGCGCCAAGGTCCGCGCCGGAGGCTGCGACGGGAGCGCCGACGGCCGCGGGATTTTCCGCCCCGCCCAGGCCGCGATCGACTTTGCCGCACCCGGCCAGGGCGATCACGACGCCCAGACCGACCCCTCGCCACGCCGCCTTGGGCCAATGCCGAGCGACGCGCGACCCTTGCTCCCCCGCCATCAGCGATCGAGCCGGGGGTAGAATTGGGTCCACACCATGTCCTTCTTGGCCCCTGCGGTATGACAGGCGGCGCATTCCTCGTTCGAGCGCAGTGTCGCGGTCGGCGCCTTGGGCTCGCCATGCCTGAAGTTGTAATAGCCCCAGCCGCCGGTCGCGGCATAACGCTTGGTGTCTTTCACGGAGACGTCGGCGCCATTCAGCTTGCCGGGAAAATAACCGCGACCCGAGGCTTGCGTCGTCGATCCATCCGCCGCCGCGCCGTCGGTCTGCGTCAGTTGCAGCTCCTTGAACAGGATCGTGCCTTCGGGAAAAGTGCCGGTACGCCGGTAGATGTCGTACGAGCCGGGCTCGATGTAAACGTTGTGAAATTCGGGGAACCCCGCCTTGCCGTCGTTCAGCGCATTGGGCGTCAGCGGCGAGCCCACATAGACCCAGCGCTCGAAATTCTTGGGCAGGATCAGCTCGCCCTTCGCGGTGTATTCAGGAAGATAGCGCCCGGAGCCGGGCGCGGCGGCGGCCCGTCCAGACGCTTCGCCGCGCGCCGACAGGGCGAGGTCGGCGACACCCGCGACGATGATCGCGCCAGCAAAGGAGGCGCTCAGCAGGATGCGACTCATAACCCTTCCTTTTCGTTTTGTTGCAAAAACTGCATATTAGAGTTGCCGACTTGGTTCTTGTCGAAATGGTGCAACAAGCATCGGCATCGGGCCGGCCGCGCGAAAATGGCGGCATTTTCGTGCTTATCACTTTGTTTCTCTGGCAAATTACTCATGGCTATCCCTGGCCGGCAATGGATGCCTGCCGCACCTCGCGTGCCCTAACCGCCCGAAACCGCATGGATGCGGCTGATAATTCTACAAGACGCCCTCGAGATCGCCGGCGGCCCAGGGCAGCGCTCTTTCGCCAGGCTTGAGGTCGCCACGGTGTTCGCAGCCGACCATGAACATCATGGCGTCGGGCCGGCCGCGCTACATGGGCAAATGGTCCCCTTGCCCCGCCACCGCAGCGAAACCGGCTGACTCGCGACAAGCCACGATACCGCGATCAGCTGAGTTCGGCGAACAGATCGACTCGGTTGCCATCGGGATCGGTGAGCATCGCGTAACGCTGTCCCCAAGGCGAATCCCACGGCGCCTGCCGCCCCTGATACCCCACCGCGACCACGGACGCGTACACCGCATCGACCTCAGCCGCGCTGTCGCAACGGCAGGCAAAGGTAACGCGCTGACCCACCGGTTGCACCCATTCGGGATAAACCTGGCGCATCATCGCCTCGGTCAGGAACCCCAGTGTCGCGCCACCAGTGGTATCGATTTGCACCTGCGGCGCCTCCCCTGCCCCATCAGGTACGGCCAGCCCCAAAGCGCTATAAAAGCCGAGCGCACGCGCCATGTCGGCGACGACGATATCGATGCTATGCGGAACGACGGCCGTGGTAGTTCTCCAAAAGTTGAGTCGGGGTTTAGCGATACGGTAGCGTCTCATATGTCAGGGTCAAGAGTTATGGGACGCCCGCGTAGCGAAACATCGCGTCAGGCGATCCTCAATGCGGCGTTCGCGCTGCTCGCCGACCGCGGTTATGCGGGCTTCGCGATCGAAGCAGTCGCAGCCGCCGCCGGGGTCGGGAAAACGACCGTCTATCGCTGGTGGGAAAGCAAGGCGGCGCTCGCGGTCGACGCTTTTTCCATGCGACCGAGGCCGAACTGCGCTTTCCCGAGACGGGTCGGGCCGAGAGCGACTTTCGCGCGCAGATCGGCGAGCTCGCCACGCTCCTGCGGGGTGCGCGCGGCCAGGCATTCGCGGCGATGCTCGGCGGCGCGCGCACCGATCCGGAGCTTGCCCGCGCGCTCGGCGAGCGCTGGCTCGAGCCGCGCCACCAATGGGGCATCGCGCGGATGACGGCGGCCGCCGCAGCGGGCGAGCTACTACCCGAAACCGACATCGCCGCTGCGCTCGCGCTGCTCTATGGGCCGCTTTACACCCCTTTGCTGTTCGGCGGTCCGATACCGGATACGGCGGCGGTAACATCTTATCTCAACCTTGCCTGCCGGGCCATTTTCCGGGCCTAGCGCTGCCCCGCTCAGCCACCCGACGCCGCTGCATCGGGGTCACGGCCCTGGCGGCGGTCGATCGATCGCATCACTGGCGTCACCGTCAGCCCGTGAAGCAGGATCGAGAGCAGCGCGACCAGCCCGACGATTGCCCATAGCCGCGCGCCCTCTGCCAAGGGCAGGTGGTTCAATCCATAGGCCAGATAGTAGAATGACCCGACGCCGCGGATGCCGAAAAAGGCGAGCGTCAGCTTCTCGGTCCAATCGGCGCGTAAGCCCGTCATCGCGATCAGTCCGCTGGCCGGGCGCACGAACAGGATGATCGCCAGCGCCGCCACCCAATCCACCAGCGTGAGCGGCGCGAGCAACCCCGAAACCAACGCGCCGCCGAACAGCAGCAGCACCAGCATCATCGCCAGCCGTTCGATCTGTTCAGCGACATTATGCAGTTGGTGGTTGAAATCATGGTCGCGATGCGCGTGGCGCAGCGTAAGGGCGGCGACGAACACGGCGAGAAATCCATAGCCCTCGATCATCTCGGTCACGGCATAGGTGATCAGCGTCACCGCGAGCGCGATCAGCCCATCACCCGTCTGGGCGAGCTTGGTTTCAGCGGGCATGTGAAAGGTGAGCCAACCGAACGCCCAACCGATGACCCCGCCCGCGGCGATGCCCGCCACCCCTTCCCACAGCACGTGATGGAGCAGCCACGGCCCAAACCACGCCGCGCCCGGCTGCGCCACCCCAAGCGCCAGCGCGAGGTTGACGAAAGGAAAGGCGAGACCATCGTTCAACCCCGCCTCCGACGTCAGGCCGAAGCGAACTTCATCCTCCTCGCCGGTCTTGGGTGGGCCTACCTGCACATCGGCGGCGAGCACAGGATCGGTCGGGGCGAGCGCCGCGCCGAGCAGCAGCGCGGCGACCAGGCCGAGCCCCAGCCCCGCCCAGCCGATCAAGGCGATGCCGGCGATACTCAGCGGCATGGTGATCGCGAGCAAGCGCCAGGTAACCCCCCAATGCCGCCAGTTGAACGGCCGGTCGATCTTCAGTCCCGCGCCCATCAACGCGATGATGACGACGAACTCCGTCAGCCGCTCGGTGATGAGCGGATAGGCAAGCGGCATCGGGCGCAGCGGCGTGGCAGGGCTCGCGAACAAGACGCCGCCAATCGCGATGCAGATGATCGGCACCGACAGCGGCAGGCGGCGCAGCGCGAGCGGCAGCCAGGCGACCAGCGCGACCAGCAGGCCGGCGCCGGTAAGCCACAATAAATAGGGAGCAGGCATCGGATACCAACCGCCGCCGCGCCGATCCGTTCACCACCCTTTTGCGCCGCGCGAGCGCTTGACTTGAGCCGGCTTTCCGCTATGTGCCGCGCCCTGACTTCGCCCCCGGGCGAAGCCGCCGTCCGAGACGACAGGTGCGGGCTTCCCGCTTAATTTCCTGTCTAGACGGGGAATGGAACTCACCGTCCGCCGGGCCTTTGGTCCCGCGCTCGGTTTGCCGTGGCCGTGCCACTCCCATGCCCCTTTGACGGACAGACGCCGGTGCCGGCGGGTCCGCCCGCCTGCGCCGGTTCATCCGGTTCCGCCTCGGTTCGCCGGGACGGAGCTTGTTTACGTGGAGAATGGCATGGATCGTGCTCAAAAGGCCGAACTCGTTGCCGAGCTGAACCAGACTTTTGCCGAGGTCGGCGTGGTGGTCGTCACCCGCAATCTCGGCATGACCGTGGCGCAATCGACGGCGCTGCGGAACAAGATGCGGGAAGCCGGCGCGAGCTATAAGGTCTCGAAGAACAAGCTTGCCAAGATCGCGCTGGGTGGCACCGATTATCTCTCGCTGGGCGACATGCTCACCGGGCCGGTCGGCCTCGCCACTTCGGTCGACCCCGTTGCCGCGGCGAAGGTCGCGGTGGATTTCGCCAAGACGACCGACAAATTCGTGATCGTCGGCGGCGCGATGGGGGCGACCGTCCTGAACGAAGACGGCGTGAAGGCGCTGGCGACGATGCCGTCGCTGGACGAACTCCGCGCCAAGATCGTCGGCCTGCTGCAGGCGCCTGCCGCCAAGCTCGCCTCGATCACGCAGGCGCCGGCCGCGCAGCTCGCGCGCGTCTTCAACGCCTATGCGGAAAAGGACAAGGAAGCGGCCTGATCTTCAGGCGTTTTATCGACAGCAATTTGATTTCATTGGAGATTTGACATGGCAGACCTGAATGCGCTGGTTGACCAGCTGAGCCAGCTGACCGTCCTCGAGGCGGCCGAACTTTCGAAGCTGCTCGAAGAGAAGTGGGGCGTTTCGGCCGCGGCCCCGGTCGCGGTGGCGGCGGTGGCCGGCGGCGCCGGCGGCGCGGCGGCGCCGGCGGTCGAAGAGAAGACCGAGTTCGACGTTATCCTCACCGGCGACGGTGGCAAGAAGATCAACGTCATCAAGGAAGTCCGCGCGATCACCTCGCTCGGCCTGACCGAAGCCAAGGCGCTCGTCGAAGGCGCGCCGAAGGCCGTGAAGGAAGGCGTTTCGAAGGACGAGGCCGAGAAGATCAAGGCCCAGCTCGAAGCCGCCGGCGCGACCGTCGAGATCAAGTAAGCCTTTTCGGCTTACTGATTGGGGAAGGGCCGCTCCGTTTGGGGCGGCCTTTTCTTTTTGGGCACGCACAGGGCGCGGAGGCGGGCTGATCGTTACTCCCCCACCCGCTCCTCGATCAGGGCTTCGTCGCCGTAGCGGGCGAGCGCTTCCACCGGCGCCGCTTCCTCGATCTCGCGCGCGCCGGTATCGACGTTCAGGTCGCGGAACTTGCGCGCGGTCACCAGCGCGCGGCTTTCGAAGCTCGACACGAACGTGTTGTAATTATTCACCGCGCTCGTCAGCCCCGCGCCCACCTTGCGCAGATCGCCGGCGGCCTTCGCCAGCCGTTCGTACAATTCCTTGCCGAGCCGCCCGATCTCGGCGGCGTCGCGCGCGAGCTTTTCCTGGCGCCAGATTGAGGCGATCGTCTTGGCGATCGCCACCAAATTGGTCGGGGTCGCGATGAGCACCCGGCGTTCAAAAGCATCGTCCCACAATTTCGCGTCCTGCTCCAGCGCGGCCGAGACAAAATGCTCGCCGGGGACGAACATCACCACGAAATCGAGCGTTTCCTTGAACTGTGCCTGATAGGCCTTGTCGCCGAGCGCCTTCATATGCGCGCGGATCGCCGCCGCGTGCGCCGCCAGCCCCGCCGCGCGGCCGGCTTCGTCCTCCGCCTCGAACGCGTCCTGATAGGCGTTGAGCGAGACCTTCGCATCGACGATCAGCGTGCGTCCACCGGGGATGCGAATGATGACATCGGGGCGCAGCCGGCCGTCCTCGGTGCCGACGCTTACCTCGGTCTCGAAGTCGCAATGCTCGGCCAAACCACAGCTTTCGAGCACGTTGCGCAGCTGCTGCTCGCCCCAGCGACCGCGTGCCTTCGGGGCGTTGCGCAAGGCGTTGACCAGCCGCGCCGCTTCGCTGCTCACCTTTTCCTGGCCCTGGCGCAGTTCGGCGAGCTGGCCCTTCAGCTGATCGAACGCGCTCGCCCGCTCGGCATCGACCGCTTTCACCGAGGCTTCGTAGAGCGACAGCCGCTCGCCGACTGGCTGGAGCACCGCGTTCAGGTTGCGCCGCGCCAGCTCCTCGGACTCGCGGAACCGCTCATCGGCGCGCTGGAGGAATTTCTGCTGCGCGTCGTTCAGCAGCTTGCCGGCGACATCGCTGAACTGGTGCGCCATCGCTTCCTTGGCGTCGCGGAATTCAGCCAGCCGTGCCTCGAACGCTTCGGCTTGGGCGGTTAGCTTGGCAAGCTGGGTGCGCGCCGCCTCGCGCTCGTCGCGCACCGCGTCGAGCGTCTCCTGCGTTTCGGCGAGCGCCACCGCGCGCTCCTCGGCGAGCGCGGCGGCGGCCTCGGCGCGTGCCTCGGCGCCCGCCAGATCGCGGATCGCGGCGCGGAACTCCTCGGTCCGTGCATCGCGCTCGGCGGCGAGATTGGCGATATCGCGCCCGCGCAGCAGCCACCCGGCGGCAAGCCCCAGCAACACCCCCAACAGCGCCAGACCGATCGCGATTGCGTCCACTTTGCTTGCCCCTGAACAGAACGAAGCGGGAATCTACGCGCCGCATCGCGGAAGGGCAACCACGGGGTTTGCACGGGCGAACGCAAAAGCCCCCCGGCTGAACCAGCCGAGGGGCCATTGTGACATATGGACGCGACGATCAGATCGAGGTCGTCAGGTCGGTCAGCCATTGCGGCGAGTTGGTGACGATCACGCCTTCGACGATGTGGTCGCCCCCGGTCAGGATGAGCACGCCGACCACCGCCAGCAAGGTGCCCAGCACGCGCTTGCCGCCCTGCCCGGCGCTCAGCAGCTTGCCGCGCATCCGGGTGAAGACGGTGCGGGTCGCGAAGGCGAGGCCCACCAGCACGGTCGCGATACCAAGCCCGAAAAACGCCATCACCAGCGCGACCCCCGCAAGGTTCTGCCCCTGCGCCGCGAGCACCGTCGCCGCCCCCAGGGTCGGGCCGACACACGGGCTCCACACCAGCCCAAGCAACGCGCCGATGCCGAACTGGCCGGCGAGACCGAACCGCTCGAGCCCCGCCTGCCGCCGCGACGCCCAATCGGCGAGCGGCGCGGCGGCGTTCTGCAGCATGTACTGGATGCGCGGCAGCAGCAGCGCGACGCCGGCGAGCAGCAGCAGCACCGCCCCGGCATAGCGCACCCAATCGCCGTCAAAGCCCGAAGCCGCGCCCACCGTCGCCAGCGCGAAGCCGACACCGGTGAACGACACCACCAGCCCCGTCGCCAGCGCGAGCGGGCCATATCTATGGCTCTGCGCCGAGCTGCCGAGCACGATCGGCACCAGCGGCAACACGCACGGGCTGAGGATGGTGAGCGCGCCGGCCGCATAGGCCAGCAGCGGGTTCAGGCTTTCGGCGGCCATGGCTTAGTTGACCGCGGCGGCGAGCAGATTGTTGATCGCGGTCTTGTCGGTCTGGAATTCCAGCCGGCTGACTTCCTTCTTGCCCTTATAGGCGATCAGCGTGCCCTGCTTGTGGACGCCGAGCGCGCGCCACGCATCCTTCTGGGTGTCGTAATCGATCTCGAAAATCGTCAGCTTGTCGAACTTGCTCGCGGCGATCGCGCTCTGGATCGTGCCATGCTGTGAGGCGCAGACCGGGCACCAGGGCGCCTTCACGTCGACGAGGATAGCCTTGCCCGCACCCTGCGCGGCGGCGAATTCGGCGGGGGTGAACTTCTTCACCTCGGCGGCCTGGGCGGGAACGGCAAAGGCGACAAGCGCGACGGCGGCCACCGGGAAAATCGAGCGGATCATTGGGGAAGGCTCCTAGTTTCGCGCGCCGCCGTTGTAGCGGCGCTCCCGTCCACATTCGCGGGCAACCCGCGAAAGGTTACATCCTTGCTTCTCGCTCAGTCCTGGGAACATGGCGCCAGCTCGCCGACGAGCCGGTCGGTACCCACCCCGTTGCGAAGTCGGCAGCTTGGCCGCTGAGGTAGCGCGCGGCGGTCGCGATACGGCACCATCGTCTGGCAACGCTCCGCCTCGGCGATATCGTTGGTGGTCACGACGATGCCATGGCCTTCGGCCGCGAGCCGCTCGATCCAGCTCCACAAATCGTCGCGCAGGGCGGCGTCGAAACCCGTGGTCGGCTCATCGAGCAGGAGCAGCGCCGGCCGGTGGAGGATGGTTGCCACGAACTGGACGCGGCGCGCCCAATCGCCGGAAAGTTCGCCGCAGCGTTTGTCCAATATAGACCGTAATGCATAGCGCTCCACCGCCGCCGCGATGGCACGATGCGCGGCAGCCATGCCATGTTCCTCAGCGCTTTGGCTGAGAACTTCGAGCACGGTGAGGTCGGGCGACAGCCCTAGCCGGTTGCCCATATACCCGATGCGTGACCGCCGCAGCGCGCTTGTGGAACCCACATCTTCACCCAACACCTGGCCACAGCCGGCGTCGGGCCGCAACAGCCCCGCGATCATGCGCAGGGTCGTCGTCTTGCCGCTGCCCGGCGCGCCCAACAGGCCAAGAATCCCGCCCGGATCAAGGGTTAGCGAAACGCATTCCACGACTTGCAGTTCGCCAAATGACTTGGCGAGTTCCTTGACATCGATCAGTCGCTCCCCGTGCATTTCAAACGGTGGCCTTCAATCGATCAGCATCAGCCGTGCTTGGTTTTTTAAACATCGGTCGCAATCCTCGCGTCCATGCGCAAAGGGTGCGACGGACCTGCCTGTTTCGCCGCGTTCAGCGACGCGGTTACGCTGCATTCCTCCTGCCAAGCATATATTCACAGGGTCGGTGGCTCGCCAAGATCAGTCTTGGCGGGGACGCACAATAAGCGCAAGGCGAGACAATTGCGTGGGCTATCCAATGCCCTTTCGGACAGTTCGACAGCAAGATCTTGCAAAACTGCCAAGAAAACGCAAGTCACCGAGCGTTTGCTCTCGCACCATCGCTTCCGGACGCGCGCGTCGCGGTCAACGCCGCGCGTTGCTCGCCTTATCGGTGAGCGAGGTGAACAGCAGGCCAAGGCAGAAACTGCTCATCGCGCCGACCACCAGCATCAGGTACGCAGTATCGCCTGTCATCTTCTTTCTCCAATCCAGCAGCGGATTGATCATCGCCTGCGCCGCCGCACGAGAATTTGACCGCGATCAAACCCATCTTGCGAGCATTACGAATGGCAGCCAAGACGCCACCGGCCTAGCCTTGGCACATCACCTCGAACGGAGCTGGCAATGCGAAACATCTTATTGCTGGTGCATGACGACGCCGGGCAGGAAGCGCGGCTTCAGGTGGCACTCGATCTGGGGCGCGCTTTCGACGCGCATCTGAACTGCCTCGACGTGTCGATTGTCCCCATGATGGTCGACGATTATGTCGGGCTCGGCGGTCAGGCGATGCTGCTCGCCGAGGAACGCGCCGCCGAGGCCGCCAACGCGGCACGGCTAAAAGAGCGGCTCGCGATCGAAGGCGTGAACTACAGCTGGCAAGAAGCGGCCGGCGATCCAGCCTTGTGCCTGAAGGAGGCCTCCCGGCTGAACGATGTCGTGGTGCTCAACCGGGCGCTCGACAGCGCTGCCTATCCAAATATGGGCGAACTTGCCGGCGCGGTGCTGAACGAGGGGCTGCTCCCGGTGTTCGCGGTGCCGGAGCAGGCGCGCGGCATCAAAGTGGAAGGTGACGCGCTGATCGCGTGGGACGGCTCCCGCGAGGCTGAGAGCGCGCTCAAGGCGGCGCTGCCGCTGCTTGCCCAAGCTCGCAGCGTGACATTGCTGCACATCGGCGCGGCGATGATCGCGGTGCCCCCGGAACAGGCTGCGATCTACCTCGCGCGGCGGGGCATTCGGGTCGAGGTGCGCCACGAACCTGGCGATTCCCGGCGGGTGGGCGTCCAGCTACTCGCCGAGGCGGCGGCGCAGTGCGACTATCTGGTGATGGGCGGCTTCGCGCATCCGCGCTGGTTTGAAAGCGTGTTTGGCGGCGTCACCGCAAGCGCGCTCGCCGCGAGCCCCGTGCCGGTGCTGCTCGCGCGCGGGCGGTAACCGCCCCCGGCCTGCGAAGCCGCGCAGGCTAACCGTGTCATAAAGGACGATTAATCACCGCCGGGACTTGGCGTGATGGCACCCATCGCGCTAAACTACCCACAATGGGCGGGGAGATGATCGACCCAGGGCTCGAGCCCGAGCGTATTGCCGACGAACTCGCGCGGTTCGTCGCCGCGATGAGCGACCGTGCGCTGATCCTGCTCGCACCCGACGGTCGCATCGCCAGCTGGAACCGGGGCGCCGAGCTGCTCACCGGCTGGTCGCCCGCCGAGGTGATCGGCGAACCCGTAGACCTACTCTACACGCCCGGCGAGCGTGACCATGGACAGCCGGCGGAGGACCGCGTCACCGCCCGGCTCGCACCACTGCGCAGCGAAGCGTGGCGGCTCCGCAAGGACGGCTCCGAATTCTTTGCGGACACCACGCTCGCCGCGCTCACCGGCCGTGGCGGCATGGTGCGCGGCTATGGACTGTCGCTGCACGACATCACCCCGCGCAAGGCGGCGCAACAGGCGCTGGTGCAGAGCGAGCTTCACTATCGCTCGATCCTGGCGACCGTGCCCGACGCGATGGTGGTGATCGACGAGCGCGGCAAGATCCTGTCGTTCAGCGCCGCCGCCGAACGCCTGTTCGGCTATCGGGAGGCCGAACTGCTCGGCGACAATGTCAGCCGGCTGATGCCCGACGCCGACCGCCATCGACACGACGGCTATATGCGCCGCTATACCGACACCGCCGAGCCGCGGATCATCGGCATCGGCCGTGTCGTGCTCGGCCAGAAGCGCGACGGCAGCCACTTCCCGATGGAGCTGGCGGTGGGCGAAGCGCATAGCGAGGGGCACCGCGTCTTCACCGGCTTCATCCGCGATCTGACCGAGCGGCAACGCGCCGAACTGCGCCTGAAGGAGCTGCAATCGGAACTGATCCACGTCTCCCGCGTCAGCGCGATGGGGACGATGGCCTCGACACTTGCGCACGAGCTCAACCAGCCGCTCACGGCCGTCGCCAACTATTTGGAGGCCGGGCGGGACCTGGTGACGCGAGACGACGCCGGCAGCCGCGCGATCGCCGCCGAGGCGATGTCCGAGGCCGCGCACGAGGCGCTGCGAGCCGGCAGCATCGTCCGCCGCCTGCGCGATTTCGTCCAGCGCGGCGAGCTCGAACAGCGGCCCGAGGCGCTCGCGCAACTGGTTGAAGAAGCCAGTCGGCTGGCGCTGATGGGCGGGCGCGAGCGCGGGGTACGCGGCTTCATCGAGCTCGATCCCAAAGCGCCGATGGTGGTGGTCGACCGCGTTCAGGTACAGCAGGTGCTCGTTAACCTATTGCGCAACGCGGTCGAGGCGATGGCCGACAGCCCGGTGCGGGACGTGACGATCAGCAGCCGCGCCGATGGCGAAATGGTGCGCGTTTCGGTGACTGACACCGGCAGCGGCATCGATCCGATCGTCGCGCCACGGCTGTTCGCCGCCTTCTCCAGCAGCAAGGACACGGGCATGGGCCTTGGCCTGTCGATCTGCCGCACGATCATCGAGGCGCATGGCGGACGGATCTGGGCCGATACCGGCCCGGGCGACCGTGGCACCGCGTTTCACTTCACTTTGCCCCAAGCGCATGGCGAGGACGAACATGACTGAGCAACGCGTTTATGTGGTCGATGACGAGGAAGCCGTGCGGCGCTCAATCGGCTTTCTCCTACGCACCTCGGGCTACCAGGCGTCGCTGTTCGCCTCGGGCACCGAGTTTCTGCGCGAAGCCCGGGGGCTGGAACCCGGCTGCGTCCTGCTCGACGTGCGAATGCCGGAGATCGACGGGCTGGAGGTGCATCGCGAGATGGCGGCGCGCGGTATCACCTTGCCGGTGATCGTGCTCACCGGACACGGCGACATCACCACCGCCGTGCAGGCGATGAAGGCGGGCGCGGTCGATTTCCTGGAAAAACCGTTCGAGAAGGCAGCCTTGCTGGCTGCGCTGGAGGCGGGCTTCGCGCTGGTCGATCAGGCGGGCGAAGGGGCCGATGCCGCGCGCGCGGCGGGCGTTCGGCTAGCGGCGCTAACCGCGCGCGAACGAGACGTGCTGGCCGGCCTTGCCAAAGGCCTGCCCAACAAAACTATCGCTTATGATCTTGGGATTTCGCCACGTACGGTCGAGGTCCACCGCGCCAACCTGATGACCAAGCTCGAGGTTCGCAGCCTTTCAGAGGCTTTACGCATCGCTTTCGCGGCGGGTATGGGCTGAGGTGACTTGAGCTAGCCTTTGACTTGACTTGATTTTTTATTCACGTCGCCTTGATGCAATCATCACCCTGCCGGTTTTCTTGCCGACATCCGGCGGGCTGCGGAAGACTACGTAGCGACGATGGCCGCCGCCTCTGTCATTTTCATGCACGGCTGAGGCGAGGCAAGGTGGATGGGACAAGCTTTGGGTTCCGATGGCGCCGCGTTGCAGTTGATGCTGATCGAGGACGACGAGGAGGTTCGCCGCTCGTTCCAGCTTTTGTTGCAGGGCCATGGCTATGAGGTCCGTGCATTCGCCGGCGCGCGATCCGCGATGGCCGGAGACCACAGCCCGTTCGACGTCATGATCTGCGACTATCGCTTGCCCGATGGCGATGGCCTGTCGGTGCTGCGGGCGATGCGCGAGGGCGGCTGGCAGGGGCGCGCGATCCCGATGACGGGTTTCCCCGACGCGCGGTTGCGCGACGAGGCGCGCGCCTGCGGGTTCGAGGCGGTGCTGGAAAAACCACTGCGCGCGCGCGACCTGGTCTCCGCGCTGGGATAGGAGGGAGAGCATGCCCGGTACCGCCACGCTGCCATCGCGCTGCACCGACTGTTCGGGGCGGGCAAGCGCGATCTGCGCGCAGCTCCATCCCGATGCTCTGAATGATTTCGCGGGGCTCGGTCGGGTACGCCAATTGCAGCCGGGCGCGACCCTGAGCTGGGAGGGAGAGCGCGTCACCTCGGTCGGTACGGTGCGGACAGGGCTACTCAAGCTCAGCGCGTCGCTCGCCGATGGCCGCGAGCTGATCCTGGGCGTCGCCGGCCCGGGGGACATCGTCGGGAATCCGCTCGGTGCGCCGGCGACCCACAGCGTCACCGCGCTCGGCGAGGCAAGCCTGTGCCTGGTGCCGCGCGACGCGTTCACCGCCTTCATGGCACGCGAGGGCAAAGCGGCGCAGGCGCTGCTCGAACGGCTGTTCGGCGAGCTAGACAATGCCCGGCGCTGGCTGCTGCTAATCGGCCGCAAGAATGCCGCCGAACGGGTCGCGAGCCTGTTGCTCGACCTGGCCGACCGCGCGGGCGTAGCCGAGGGCACGGCGATCGCCCTGCCGCTTTCGCGCCAGCAAATGGCGGGACTGCTGGGGCTGACCATCGAAACGGTGAGCCGCCGCCTCCATCGCTTCGCCGATGACGGCGTGATCGCACTCCCCGACCTACGCCATTTCGTGCTGCACCACCGCATGGCGCTCGCCGCGCTCGCGGGGGAACCGGTCGATTAGGCTGCTCGCCATACACGCCAGGCCGTAATTGGCCTGTCACCCCTCCTCGGCGAACAAATCGCCGGAACCGCCCGCCGTGCCGTTCGTCCTTAGGCCATGCAGGCTCCCGATCACCCGCGTTCGACCGCCGCGTTGTTCGGCCATCCACTGCATCCGATGCTGGTCCCCTTCCCCATCGTCTGCTTCGTCGGCGCGCTGCTGACCGACATCGCCTATGCGCAGACCACCTTCATCATGTGGTCGAACTTCTCCGCCTGGCTGATCACGGCGGGGCTCGCCACCGGCGCGCTTGCTGGCCTGCTGGGGCTTGCCGACTATGTCGGCAGCCGGTCGGTGCGTCGTCGGCGGGCCGCGCCTTGGCATATGGGCATCAATATCGTCGTGATGCTGCTCGAGCTGATAAACATTTTGGTTCATAGCCGCGACGGTTGGACCTCGGTGGTGCCCGAGGGGTTGGCGCTGTCGGCGATCTCGGTCGCGCTGCTGCTGGTGAGCGGGTGGCTCGGCCAGCATCTCGTCTATCGCCACGGCGTGGGCGTGGCACGGTGAAGCAGCGCGCGCTTCTGCTGTCGCTGCTGCTCGCCGGCTGTGGCGAGGGCGATCGAGCCGACCAGATCGGCCCCAACCCCACCATCCCCGCGCCGCGCCAGCCGCTGCTCGCCTCGATCAACATCGCCAGGATCGTCGGCTGGCGCGAGGGCGAAACGCCCAAGGCGCCAGCGGGCTTCCGCGTGCAGGCGCTGGCACGCGGGCTGTCGCACCCGCGCTTCGTCTATGTGCTGCCCAATGGCGATGTCCTCGCCGTGGAATCGCGGGCGCCCGAGCCCGGCGAGCCGGTCGACCGGCCCAAGGAACCGATCCGCGGCTGGCTTGAAGGACTTGCCTCCGGCGCCGATCCCTCGCCTGGCGCCGAGCCGAGCAACCGCATCACCCTGATCCGCGACGCGAATGGCGATGGCGTAGCGGAAGGGCGCACGGTATTCCTCGACCATCTCAACTCGCCGTTCGGTGTGGTGCTGGTGGAAGGCGATTTATACGTCGCCAACACCGATGGCGTCGTCCGTTACCCCTATGTGACCGGGGAAACCCGGATCACCGCGCCTGGCACCCCGGTCGCGCCGCTGCCTGGCGGTCCCTACAACCACCATTGGACCAAGAGCCTCACCGCCAGCCCTGATGGCGCGAAGCTCTATGCGACGGTCGGCTCGAACAGCAATGTCGGCGAGAACGGTATCGAGGCAGAACATGGTCGCGCCGCGGTGTGGGAAATCGACCGCGCGACCGGCGCCGCGCGAGTCTTCGCGGGCGGCCTGCGCAACCCTAATTCGCCGCGTTTCTACCCGGGGAGCAACACTTTGTGGGTGGTCGCCAACGAGCGCGATGAAATCGGCCCCGATGCCTCGCCCGATTACCTCACCAGCATTCGCCCCGGTGGCTTTTACGGCTGGCCCTATAGCTATTGGGGCCGGCATGTGGACGTGCGGGTGCAGCCGCAGCGGCCCGATCTGGTGAAGAGCGCGATCGCGCCCGATTACGCGCTTGGCAGCCATGTCGCGGCGCTCGGCCTTGATTTCTATACCGCCGGCGCCTTCCCCCCGCCCTATCGCGGCGGTGCGTTCATTGGCGAGCATGGCAGCTGGAACCGCAGCCGGCCGAGCGGGTACAAGGTCGTGTTCGTCCCCTTCGCCAATGGCCGGCCAAGCGGCAAGGCGCAGGATTTCCTGACCGGCTTCATCGACGGCGGCCAGGCGCATGGCCGGCCGGTGGGGGTTGCGGTCGATCGCGGCGGCGCGCTGCTCGTCGCGGACGATGTCGGCAATACGGTGTGGCGGGTGAGCTGGGGCGGTTGACCCGGCTCTTGCCGCAGCGCAGCATAGCGGGCGTGAACGACTCCGCCCCCATCGCGCAGAACCCCGATATCCGCTTCCTGGGGAGGTTGCTGGGCGACGTGATCCGCCATTATGGCGGCGACGCGCTCTACGCGCGCACCGAGGCGATCCGTAGCGCCTCGGTCGAGCGGCATCGCGGCAGTGACCGACCGCTGGGCGCGGGGCTCGAAGCGCTCAGCCTTGATGAAACGCTCGCCTTCGTGCGCGGCTTCATGCTGTTCTCGATGCTCGCCAATCTGGCCGAGGATCGCCAGGGCGTCGCCGCCGAGCCCGGCGCGGACGTGCCCCAGGCACTCGCCCGGCTGCACGCTGCCGGCGTGGACGATACCGCGATCACGCAATTGCTCGATGGCGCCCTGATCGCCCCGGTGCTCACCGCGCACCCGACCGAGGTGCGGCGCAAAAGCATGATCGATCACCGCAACCGCATTTCCGAACTGATGCAGTTGCGCGACCGGGGCCTTGCCGAAACGCCGGAGGGCGATCCGATCGAGGCGGCAATCGCGCGCCAGATCGCGCTGCTCTGGCAAACCCGCCCGCTGCGGCGCGAGCGACTGTTCGTGGCGGATGAGGTGGATACGGTGCGCGCCTATGTCGCCGACGTGTTCCTGCCCACGTTGCCCGCGCTCTATGCCCGCTGGGAGCGCGCGCTGGGCAAGCGGCCGCCCGCGTTCCTGAAGCTCGGCAGCTGGGTGGGAGGCGACCGCGACGGCAACCCCTATGTCACCGCCGAGACGTTGCACATGGCGCTCGCGCGCGGGGCGGAGACGGTGCTTGGCCATTATCTGGAAGGCGTTCACGCGCTGGGTGCCGAGCTGTCGGTCTCGACCGAGCTCGCCCCAGTCACGCCTGAACTCGCGGCGCTCGCCGGGGCAAGCGGCGACGATGCGGCGGCGCGGGCGGACGAGCCCTATCGCCGCGCGCTTTCGGGCATCTATGCACGGTTGGCCGCGACCTATGCCGAGCTGGTCGGCCGCGCGCCGCCGCGCCCATCGCTCATCGCCGCCGTCCGCTACCCCGATTGCGACGCATTGCGCGCGGATCTGAAAGCGCTCGCCAAGTCGCTGGGGGCAGACGGCGGGGTTCTTGCCGGGGGCGGCGCGCTGGGGCGACTAATCCGCGCGGTCGAACTGTTCGGCTTCCACGGCGCGACGCTCGATCTGCGCCAAAACAGCGCGGTGCATGAGCGCGTCGTTGGCGAATTGCTCCGCGCAGCCGGGATCAAGGCCGATTACGGGGCGCTTGACGAGGCCGCGCGGGTCGCGCTGCTTCGCCGCGAACTGGCGAGCCCGCGCCTGCTCGCGACCCCGCTAGCCGCCTATTCCGCGGAAACCGAGAGCGAGCTCGCAATCCTTCGGGCCGCCGCCGCCGCCCATGCCCGCTACGGCCGGCGGGCGATCACCAGCTACATCGTCTCGATGGCGAAATCGGTGTCGGATCTGCTTGAGGTGCAGCTGCTGCTCAAAGAAGCGGGGCTCTATCGCCCGGGCGAGCCGCCCGCGATCATGGCGGTGCCGCTATTCGAGACGATCGACGACCTCACCGCCGCGCCCGCAATCATGCGCGACTGGCTCGCGCTGGGCGAGACCGCCGAGTGGGCACAGGCGCGCGGTCGTCAGGAGGTGATGCTCGGCTATTCGGATTCGAACAAGGATGGCGGTTATCTGACCTCGGTCTGGTCGCTGCACCGCGCCAGCGAGGCGCTGCGCGACGTGTTCGCGGCGGCCAGCGTGCCGATGCAGCTGTTCCATGGCCGCGGCGGCGCCGTGGGGCGCGGCGGCGGATCATCGTTCGCGGCGGTCCTCGGCCAGCCGCCGGGCACGGTGCAGGGGCGCATCCGCATCACCGAACAGGGCGAGGTGATCGCCGGGAAATATGGCACCCGCGAAAGCGCGGCGACCAATTTGGAGGCGATCGCCGCCGCTACCCTGCTCGCCTCGCTCGACCCCGCCGCGCCCGCGCCGGCGGAGGCGGCGCGTTTCGGAGCGGCGATGGATGCGCTTTCAGCGCGCGCGTTCGATGCTTATCGCACGCTGGTTTATGCGGACCCCGGCTTCCGTGCCTTCTTCCGCCAGGTAACGCCGATCGCTGAGATCGCGACCTTGAAGATCGGTTCGCGCCCGGCGAGCCGGACCAAATCCGACGCGATCGAGGATTTGCGCGCCATCCCCTGGGTGTTCAGCTGGGCGCAGGCGCGGGTGATGCTACCCGGCTGGTACGGCGTCGGCACCGCGCTTGCCGAGAGCGACCACGGGCAGCTCGCCGAAATGGCGCGGGCTTGGCCGTTCCTCCGCGCGACGCTCGGCAATCTGGAAATGGTGCTGGCCAAGTCGGACATGGCGATCGCCGCGCGCTATGTTGCGCTTGCCGAAGATCAGGCGGCGGCGCAGGCGATCTTCGGCCGGATTCGCGACGAGTGGCAACGCACGCGCGACGCGCTGTTGCGGATCACCGGCCAGGCGGGGCTGCTCGAACATAGCCCGGCGCTAGCCCAGTCGATCCGACTGCGCCTGCCCTATATCGAGCCGCTCAACCTGCTCCAGATCGAGCTGCTGAAACGCCACCGCGGCGGCGAAGACGATCCGCGCATCGCCGAGGGCATCCAGCTGTCGATCAACGCCATCGCGACCGCGCTGCGCAACAGTGGCTAGTTTGTTGTAGCGCCCGTCATGCAACTCAGTTATGTAGCAATCGCTACACTTCCGGGAGTCGCGTTATGAACAGCTTTGCCGCCCCTGCCAGCCCCGCCCGCTCAACCCCCAGCCTGATCTTCATCGGCCTAGTGCTGTGGGCACTCGGCGTGCTGGTCCTGCGCCTGGCCGTTGGCGGCGGCTGGCTGGACAATCCCCTGTCACTCGCGGGATTCTATGCGCTCACCGTGGTCGGCACCTGGCCGCTGATCCCGCTTATCACCCGCCTCGCCGGGCTGCCACGCACCGCGACCGTGGAAGCGACCGCGCTGGTCTGCGGCACCGCGGTGACGATCGACGGGCTGGTGATCGGCTTCGCGCCGTGGATTTACGCAAGCGACATCGCAGATGCGAAGGCGGTCGCTGGCACGCTGCTCTGGGCGATCGGGGTCGCGCTGATACTGGGGTTCGTGCGCCGCCCCGCCGCCTGAATCACACCATCGCCCGGGCGACCACGTCGTCCAGCCCGATGGCGTTGAGCACCGCCGCGCCCTCGATCTGCTGGAACAGCCGCGCGGCGACGGTGCCGCGCTCGGGCTCCGCCAAGGCCAGTCGATCCACGATCCAGGCGAGGAACTGGCGCCTGATCGCGCTCGCCGCGGTGCGACAGCCCTGATCGCCGCGCGCCGAGAGCGCCGCCATTTCAAGCCATACGGCCATGTAGGGCTGGAGCGACGGCGCGGCGAGCAAGCCGGGCAGCACCGCGATCAGCGCCTCGGGCGCGCGGGGCTCGGGCGGCGCGAGACCATCGAGGATCGGCGTGAACCGCTCGGCGATGCGCGCCAGCACCCCCTCGATCAATGCCGCCTTATCCGCGAAATAATAGAGCAACATCCGATCGCTGGTGCCCGCTGCTTTGGCGAGCGGGCGCAGGCTCGCCCCCGCCAGCCCCTCGGCCAGGACATGATCGGCGAGCCGATCGAGGAGCTGCGAGCGCTTGGCATCGGCATTCATCGTATCATTCTACCCATCGAGCGCTCCGTGATGCAACCATCTGCGACTACAGGGGAAGCGCCAGCAAACTGCCGCTAACGTCCTGAAACAGCGCCGGTTCGGTGCCGGTCATCCACACCTGCCCGCGCCCCTCCAGCCGCTCGAACAGCGCGGCGCGGCGGCGGGGGTCGAGATGGGCGGCGACCTCGTCGAGGAGGAGCACCGGCGGCGCCCCGCGGCGCTCGGCGACCAGTTCGGCATGGGCGAGGACGATGCCGAGCAGCAGCGCCTTCTGCTCGCCCGTGGAGCACAGCGCCGCGGCCTGCCCTTTGCCCAGATGTGTGACGGAAAGATCGGCGCGGTGCGGTCCATCGAGCGCGCGCCCCGCCGCCGCGTCGCGCCGCCGCCCTGCCGCCAGCCGGGCCGCCAAATCGCCCGCGCCATCCCCTGCCAGGCCAATCCCGGCCCGCGCGAAGACGCCCTCGGGCACCGCCGCGACCCGCTCGGACAGCGCCGCGACCAGCTCGCGCCGTCCCGCGTCGAGTGCCGCGCCATGCTCGGCCATTTGCGCCTCGAGCGCGGCGAGCCATGCCGGATCGGGCCGTCCGCCCGCCGCCAGATCCGCCAGCAGCCGGTTGCGCGCGCGCATCGCCGCTTCGTAGCGGGTCGCGTGCGTCGCATGGGCGGGGAACAGCGCGAGCGTCAGCCGATCGAGGAAGCGGCGGCGGTCGCCCGCGGCCTCCACGAACAGCCGGTCCATCGCCGGGGTCAGCCACAACACCGTCAGCCAATCGGCGAGCGCGGTCGCCGCCGCCGCCGCGCCCTGGATCCGCACCAGCCGCCGCTCGGGGGCCGCCGGCTGGGTGCCGGTCGCCAGCTCGACCCCGTCGCCCAAGGTCGCCGCGACGCCAAAGCCCCCCGCCCCGCCCTGCCGCGCGACCTCGCCCAGCCGCACGCCGCGCAAGCCCCGGCCGGGCGCGAGCAGCGACACCGCCTCCAGCACATTGGTCTTGCCGTCGCCATTCTCGCCCGTCAGCACGACAAAGCCCGGCGCGGGCGCCAGGCTCAGCGCTGGATGGTTGCGGAAATCGGTCAAAATCAGGCGACGCAGCACGGCCCCGCTGTAGCGTATCGGCGGCGCCTGTCTCGCTTCTTTCGCATTTCGCCGCCACAAGGCGGTACGGGGTGCCGCGCGGGGGGGGAGCTTGAGGAGAACGCCATGCGCCTGCCGCTGATCAAACCATCCGAGCTGACCGACGCGCAAAAGCCGCTTTATGAGGATATGAAGGCCGGCATCGCGACCAACTTCAACGATTTCAAGACGATCGACGCGAACGGATCGCTGTGCGGGCCATGGAATCCGTGGCTGCACGAGCCGGTTTACGGCAAGGCGGTGTGGGAGCTGACCAAGGCGATGTCGATCGGCGCCAGCCTGCCCGATCCCGCGCGCCAGATCGCGATCCTGGTCACCGGCGCGCATTTCGACGCGGCCTATGAGCTCTACGCGCACATCGCCGTCGCCGAGCGCGAGGGGATGAGCGCCGCGCGCCTGTCCGAACTCTGCGCCGGGGTAAAACCGCGCGACCTCTCGCCCGAGGAAGCGGTCGCCTATGACGTCGCCTTCGCGCTGGTGAACGGCGGCGTGCTGCCCGACCCCTGCTACGCCCTCGCGGTGACAACCTTCGGCCAGCACGGCGCGAACGAGCTGATCTATCTGGTCGGGCTCT
>FRDC01004204.1_pt1 | contig 38582 bp, 33 predicted proteins | sample 1106171 | NCBI WGS metagenome assembly FRDC01 (sample SAMEA3930566, study PRJEB13176) | freshwater metagenome | biome: Drinking water system; feature: drinking water; material: water | place: Singapore | collected 2014-12-20 | reverse complement strand
ATTAATAAGATAACTAACTAGCAACTTGAATTATTTAAACGTTAATAATATCAAAGCTCACAGCCGCATTTCCTGTATGAAAAATTTTACAAAGCCCTTCATTTTATTGTTTTCAGTTTTTGTATTGGTTAATGGCTGCAAAAAAGACAAAGAAATTGTTGTTCCGGGAAACAATGCTCCCTACTACGATGGTGTGCCAAAAGTAGTACTTCAGAACTATATCAACCGACTTTTTATTGATCTCATTGGCCGTGAAGCGCTGGACTCTGAAATGGAAGAACAGGAAAATTATCTACGCACAAATAGTCTTAGCATTGGTTCAAGAGAACAACTCATTATAAAACTACAGTCAGATACCTCATACGTTGCAGGAGATTCTTCATACAATTATGCCTATTACAACAGGTTTTATGAACTCTGTAAAGCCCGTGTACTGGAAGCTGCATCTAACGACCTGATCGCAGAGGAAGCTGGCAATGCCTCTTATGCAGCAACGATCGATTCACTGAATGGCGACAGCCTGCTGTTTGAAATTTCCAAACAGCGGTTTAACAACTATATTAAATTGCTTGCCTGTGAAAAAGACTATCGGCTTGATTCCATTGAAATTAAAGATGTTTTCGCACGGATGTTAAACAATGGAATATACGACCAGATAAACATGAACACCTTTAATTTTCTGAATGCCTCGTTCAACGATTTATTCTTCAGGTTCCCAACCAACAACGAATTTAATGCAGGTTATAACATGGTAGAATACAATACACCCGATATACTTTTTGGCAAATCAGCGGCCAACAAAGGAGAATACATACAAATACTTGTAAACTCCAAAGAGTTTTATGAAGGTATTATACGGTGGATGTATAAAAATCTGCTGGCCAGGGAGCCGTCAACGCAGGAAGCCTACAGCCTCATGCAAACTTTTTTTAATGATCACGATGTACAAAAAATTCAGCGGCACATTATGAAATCAGATGAATATGCAAATTTCGATTAAGCAAATGAAAAGCAAAATGCGATACAATTTATTATTCTCAAAGGGATTCTCAATACTGTCAATTATATGCCTTTTAGGGCTTGCCAGTGGATGCAAAAAGGAGGAAAGCCGGCTTTTTGATGTGAACACTGTTGACCTGCTGCCACCAAACAGCGGCAAAACTAAACTCAAAACTGATGAGCAATATGTTGCCATACTCCATGCAAACCTGTTTCAGACCGCCCTTTCGGCAAACCAGATATTTGATATCAGCCAATGCATGGAATCCATTGGGGATAAAGAGCTCGCAAGAGAGATCGTTATCAGCAATTTTATGAATAAGCCCGGAACTATTATCCCCACTAAAGCCCAGATGGCTGGTGACGTAGATAAATTTATTGTGGAAACGTACAATCGTTTCCTTGTGCGCAATCCTACAGAAGCAGAGAAAACATATTTCAACAATTATATAACATCACATATTACACCGGCAGATACCATTTTGCCTGAATTGATATATGTCTCCTTCGCTTTGTCGAATGAATACATGTATTACTAATGCTAAAACCCTGAGCATCATGAAAAGGAGAGATTTTATAAAGAAGGCCGGACTTGCAGCAGCGGGAGCATTTGCAGCCCCGTATATACTGCCTACAGGAAGGTTGTTTGCCAGCACCGGTGCTACACCCATGGCCAACCATGTTGTGCTGGTCATGTTTGCGGGCGGGGTACGTTGGCAGGAAACTATAGGACAAACATACCTTCAGGGCAGCCAGATGCTGTATGCACCACCTCAGGCCCAACCGGAGCTGGATGTTACGGGAAACATCATGCCGAACATGCTTAGCGGTTCAGCGCCTTCGAGCAAAATTGTATATGGCAAAGGTTCCGGTGGCCAAACACCAATACAACCTGTCTTATCCCAATCATTGCAGCAGCAGGGTATGCTTTTCTCTGAAATGAAAAGCAGCTCTCCAGGCCATTATGGCGGCTTGAATGTTTTGCTTCAGGGAAATACATTCGCAGCTCAGGGGTTAAAACAAAGACCCGTAAACCCTACGATATTTGAGTATCTCAGAAGACATGGCGGGCCAACTGATTTTCCTGCCTCTAAAATATGGTTCGTTGGGAATGGCATAGGCAATTCATTGCCATTACTAAACTACAGCGACCATCCTTCTTACGGAACAAAATATGGCGCTAACTTTTTTGCACCCACAATCACTTTCGGACCTAAAGGTGATGCCTACTTAAAAGATGCGCGTATATACCATCCTCAGGACCAGCTGGGGCCAATGTATGAAATGAAGTATTTCCTCGACAATAGCTTTGAAAATGTAGGAAAAACGCTCCCTAGTATTGGCAATACCGAGGACGAAAAAGACCAGATCAAACATTTTATGAAAACGATGTTTGAAAAAACAAGTGCCGGAACTATTGATTTTCCGCCAGATCACGGTGCTGCCGGAAATGGCGATACCGCCACCATCGGTTATGCATGTGAAGTGCTGAAAGAATTTAAACCTAAGCTTACAGTTGTAAACCTTAGTGCTGTGGATACCTGTCATACAGGGTTTACCAACTACCTGAAGGCTATTCACAGGGCGGATCATGCGGTAGGCCATATTTGGAATGTTATCCAGAATGATTCTGTCATGGCGAATAATACCACAATCATTGCAGTTCCGGAGTGCGGCAGGGATGCTACACCGAACCCTATAAAAGATTCTCAAAATGACTTTTTCGGATACGACCACTCTGATTCTAATGCGCTGGACGTATTCTGTCTTATGGCCGGCCCTAGTGTAGTTCCGAACATGAATGTAAACAGTTCCAATAACCCCAGCTTTACTGGCCAATGGGCTACAGCCGATATTGTTCCTACAATTGCAGATATACTCGGACTCAAATCGGAAGTAATGGGAGCAAATATGCTGCTTGGGGGCGCAGGTTCTTTATTTGACAAGATTTAATTTGACATGAATTATAAAAAAAATAATTCCATTTATGTGCCCTGCATCCTTGCAGGGTTTATACTTATTGCATCCTGCAAAAAAGATAAATTTATTAACCCATACGATGACCCGGCTTTGCAGGCCCCTTCAACAAATCCTGATGCATCAAATCTTGACCCGGGCAATTTTGCTTACCTGCACGCAAAAATATTTAAACCCACATGCGCCAATTCCGGATGTCATGACGGAACATTCCCTCCTGAATTCAGAACTATTAACAGCGCATACAATACACTTGTCTACCAAAAGCCTATAAACACAAGTAATGGAGCATTCCGGTACAGGGTTCATCCGTACAAAGCAGATTCGTCCATTTTGTTTCACAGGCTAAACACACCTATGGGTGCGGGGTTGATGCCATTGGTAATTGACCCTCAGTCGGACTGGACTGGAAGAAAGGATGAATACATTCTTAACATAAAAAACTGGATCAATGCCGGAGCGAAAGATATGTTCGGTAATTACCCTCACCCTGGCAATCAACAGCCTCAAATCAGTGGATTCCTTGCCTTTCCATCAGGGAATACCAGCACACCTTATTCAAGAGCAAGCGGCTATATTGTACCCATTGAAGTACCCGCGGGAAGCACCGTTGACTTGTGGTTTGCTGTAAAAGATGATTCTACTGCCGCTTCGGGCTTTGTATCTACAAATTGCAAAATAGCTACATCACTTGATGGCTTTAATACTACGTCAGCTACAAACATGGTCTATTCTTCAAGTGGTGTAACCGGCAGTGATTTTACCGGCAGCTCTGTACAGTTTACGCACAAAGCAACGTTCAGCACTTCAGGTTATCCGACAGGAACACATTTATATATACGAGCGTTTATAGATGACGGAAGCCAGGGTGTACCCACCGAAATACCCAATGCGGGAACAAATGAAATTATGACCGGTTATTTCGCCTTAAAAATTTTATAACAATGAAGAATTTAATCTTTCTACTTTGTATACTACTCTCTTTTTCATGCAAGAAGAAAAAAGAGCTGCCACCAGAACCAACTATTGAGCTGGTAAGTGTAAGCCCTGAAAATGTAGAACAATTCAGCGATTCAATTGAAGTAACAATAAAATATAAAGATAATAACGGTGATGTTGGCGACAGTTCCCCGGATATCTATTCGTTACAGGTAAAAGACAGTCGTCTCGCAAATCCGGACTGGTACCACATTCAACCGCTTGCACCACTGGATATTGAATTAAAAATTGAAGGTCAGCTAAAAATAAAATTAAACTCTATGTTCTTATTGGGCAATGGCAGCGAAGAATTCTCTACTTTAAGCATCAAGCTGAAAGACCGCGCTGGCAACTGGAGCAATACAATTGCCACACCACCAATTGCAATTCATGATACATTATAATTCTTATCAAAGTGCGACCAGGTAAAAATTTCATATACTGTTTGCCATTCCTATTTATAATTGGGTGTTTCACTCTACGTGCCCAACTCCCGGTTTTTACAATGCCTTCGCACCAAAACGTAACCATTACCGATTGCAAAGGCGAATTACATGACAGCGATGCTGGTCCGGGAAATACATATCTGGCACAGGCCAGCGACACCTTCCATATTTGCACTGGAGGAACAATCGCTATGTCCTTTCAGCAATTTCAGCTGGAGAACGGGTTCGATACTATCTTTTTTTACAACGGACCTGTTATAGATAACAATACACTTATAGGGAAATATACAGGTAACAATACACCAACAGGCATTGTTGCCAATGGTTGCCTTACCATTTACTTTAAATCAAGTTTTGCATTGCAGGACATGGGTTGGGTAGCACAATGGACTTCAACAGTAATTCCTCCGGTACCACCCACAATTGCTATCACTCCCGCTCCACTTTGCAACTCAACAACAATTGATATACAATTAAATAAAAAAATAAGGTGCGATTCCTTGTACGGCTCTGCATTTACAATTAGCGGCCCTACATCCCCTGTTGTAAGTGGAGCAACAGGAATAAACTGTGTCGCAGACAGCACCACAAACATACAGCTGCAACTTGCACAACCACTCGTAGAGAACTGTAGTTATACAGTTGATTTTACTATTAATTTACCGGACAACTGCGATAGTATCTGGACATTTACTGTAAATAATTCTTTCATTGTTACGGATTGCCCGCTGACTGTAAACATTACAGCAACAACAAATGACACGGTTTGCTCCGGCAGTTGTGTTCAGCTGCAGGCCGTACTTAATTCCTGTCTGGCATACAATTACACATGGAGTCATGGTTTGTCAAATGCTCCGGTTCAAACTGTTTGTCCTCTCACAACTACTACCTATACTTTAGGGGTACAGTCCACTTCCGGTGGACCAGTATTTAATTCCAGTATAACCATAACCGTTATAGAGCCACAGATTACAGCGCTTTCACAGGATACCATTTGTCAGTCAGCAGCAGCATTCAATCTTACAGCATTTCCTCCAGGTGGCATCTGGACAGGCCTTGGAATAACGGATACACTGCAGGGGACTTTTGATCCCGACACTGCAATGCAAGGTACACATGCCATTTTATATACCAGTAATGGCACCTGCAGGGATACAATCATAATCACTGTATTACCTATGGATGCCGGATTTGACGAGGCTGCATGTCCCGGCTCAGCTACATTTAACCTCACAGGCTTCATTCCTGCGGGAGGTACATGGTCAGGTTACGATGACCTCACACCAGCCGGATTATTTAATCCGGATTCATTGGGCACCTTTACTGTAACTTATGCGCATCCCAACGGGTGTACTGATTTTAAGCAGGTTTATGTTCAGCCTTTAGCTATTAGTCCCGTAACCGACAGTATTTGTGAATCACAGCCAGCTGATACGCTGCAAGTCTCACCACCGGGCGGAAGATGGGTTTTAACTACAGGTTTAACAGACACTATTTATGGTATACTTGACCCAAGAGATGCCGGAAGCGGAATGCATAATTTTATATACAAACTCAATGGATGTTCAGATACTGTTCACATTTATATCAAGCCGATTGATGCGGGCTACGACATCTCTTTTTGCCCTGTGCAAACACAGCAAAGCATAACAACAGCAAGCCCTGCAGGCGGCTTCTGGAACAGTATCGGAACCAGCAACAACGGAAGCAGCGGATTATTAAATGGCACAGGGGATTTTAATCCCAACGTACAAGGGATTACCGACTTTACAGACACATTGGTTTACACTGCAACCAATGGTTGTACCGATACCATACTATCTTATGTTTTGCTTACAAATATTATCGAAGACTCTCTGTTCTTTTGTGATAATGACAATCCCATTGTGCTTGAATGGTCTACAACACGCAATTATCCAGGAGGTGGTGTATGGAGCGGCCCTGGTGTAAGCATGCAGGGGAACGATTATTATTTTGATCCATCAGTAGCAGGTATCGGAATGCATACGCTTGTATATATTGCAAACACCTGCTCAGATACATTGTTTATGTTCGTGCATCCTGCACAGTTAAGCTATTCCGACACAACAATTTGTACAACACACCCTTCTTTCCTTCTCGACTCTATTGGAATTTCTTCCAGCTGGCAAGGAACAGGTGTCATCAACACTTCCACAGGTTTGTTTGATCCCTCCATAAGTGGTACCGGCACGTTCCCAATTGTCTATTCTTCACCAAACGGATGCACAGATACAATTATAGTAACAGTATACCAATTTGTAGCAGCGCAGATAAGCGGCTTGAATCCACAGTATTGCTATGAAAACAATGATTACCCAATCACAGTGGCACCAGCAAACGGAACTTTGACCGGTGCCGGAATTTCAGGAAACAATTTTAATCCCTCTATAGCAGGCGAAGGCACACATGATTTAATATACTCGTACGGTACAGGCCCTTGCTACACATCCGACACGATTACAGTAACAATATATCCTCCTTTACAAACCACAATGTCTGCTAATAATATGACCATCTGCAAAGGAGGCGGAGCAACCATTACACTTACAACAACAGGTGGAAACCCATCAGCACCCACGTACAATTATTCCTGGAGCAACGGCCTGTTCCCTACCAATGTGAATGTTGTTAGCCCCATAAATACAACAACATACAATGTAACCACCTCCGATGGCTGCTCCGATGATGTTACGGATTCTATTACCATTTCTGTATACTCCAGCTTTTATCCATCATTCAGCACATCCACAATAAATTGCAATGGTTCACCGGGGACTATCAGTGCATCCGTTGCAGGGAGTGGAAACTATTCCTATTTATGGGCTACAACCCCGGCACAGACATCCAGCACCCTCAATGGTTTTTCCGGCTCAAGCTATTCGGTTAAAATTACAGAAACAGCATCAGGATGCTTTTTTGATACTACCATTACCATTCCGGGATACGGCATTATTAACGCTCTGTTTTCTGTAAATCCCAATTTATCGTGCATCCCTTTTGAAAGTAACCCGGTAACCTTTATTGACCTTAGTCTCGGGGCAACACAGGGATACTGGCAGCTGAGCGACAGCACAGTAATACCATATTCTACAGGACAAAACCCTGAGCACACATTTGAAGAGCCAGGAAACTATACAATAACGCTTCATGTAGAGAACGCAGGGAATTGTCCGGACGAATATTCAAAAGAAGTTTGTGTTCTCCCACCGGTAGTTATTTTTGTGCCGGATATTTTTTCTCCAAATGGCGATGGCTTAAACGATGTACTTTATGCACGCGCTAAAAGTGTAGAAAAATTTACTTTTTTAATTTACGACCGCTGGGGAGAAAAAGTATTTGAGACAACAGATACAAGTATGGGTTGGGACGGACGGTATAAAAACAAGCCCGCAGAACTGGGTGTATATGTATGGTACTTGCAGGTCTCTATGACTGATGGCACTACTCAGAATCAAAAGGGTGATGTTACATTAGTAAGGTAATTTGTGTCATTCAATGAAAAGACTAAAAGTCATATTTTTTTTCGTCATAGTACCACTGGTCACCGGAGTGGCACAAGACATTCATTTCTCACAGTTTCAGAATGCCCCCTTGCTTGTGAATCCGGCACAAACAGGTGTATTTATTGGCCGGTACCGTCTTTCATCTGTTTATAAAAACCAGTGGCAAAGCATTTCAAACCCTTATAAAACAGTTTATGCAGGTGTTGACATGAACATTCCTAAGAAAAACCTGGGAATAGGAATGGCGTTTCTCAATGACAAATCAGGCAAATCGCAAATAGGAATTACTCAGGGCAACCTGTTAGTTTCTTACAACCTGAATGCAGCTGGCGGCAATAACTTTATAGCAGGCTTACAATATGGTGTTGGACAAAGAAGTATTAAAACAGATGATTTGAAGTGGGACAGCCAGTTTAACGGCACGACATACGATCCATCGCTTGCTTCAGGAGAATCCTACTATTCAGATTCCTATATCTATATGGATGTTTCGGCAGGCGTTATGTGGAACTATAGTGTAAGCCCCAGCCAGACAAAATTCAGAAATACTTTAGGCGTAGCCATATTCCACGCCAATCAACCAAAACAATCATTTACAAGCAATGAAAAAATGTATTACAAGCTGGTTGCACATCTCAACAACCAGTTTAAAGTTGGAAACGGATACGTGTACATTCTGCCACAGGTTTTATACAGCAAACAAGGTCCGCACAGCGAACTGAATATTGGCAGTCTCGTAAAATTCATAATTGGTGAAGGTGGTGGAGACTTGATACGCACCAACCGTGTCGATCACCGGTATTCTAACCCAAATGCTTATGTTGGCGGACAATGGCGCTACAAAGATGCATTCAGCGTGATGGGTGCATTTGAATTCAGAAAAGGATTGATGCTTTCTGCAAGCTATGATATTAATATTTCTAAATTAACGGCAGCAAGCCGTTTAAGGGGTGGTGCAGAGGTAGCGATAGTGTATAGGGGGTATTTCTAAAACCAAAGTAGAATCATACATTTAGTCCCTTCTCTATATTTCTTCAAGTTTAATACGTTATAAAAAATATTCCTTTCATAATGTCGGCATTGCCACGTATAACGAATTTCTTATACTCAGCCACACAAAAAACTTCAGAATAAAAAAGCCCCCGCTTGTGCGAGGGCTCAATTCAAACAACTACAATTTAAAAATTACATAATATTTATCGTCCCCGCCATTCCCGGGTGGAAGATACAATAGTAAAACAACTGCGAAGGTGCATTCTGCGGCACCTTAAATGTAATTGTTCCTGAACTTATATCGTTGCTCGAAACACCCACATTGAACTGCGCCCCTCCTTGTGTTGAAGCTATCCGGAAAGGATGACCCGGTGAGTTGATGTTGAACTTATAGGTAAAGCCTCTGTATAATGTAATTGTAGGGTTTGAATTAGCACCCGAAACATAGTCAGCAGAGTTATCAAACAAATATGCAGAAGCACCACTGTTTACAACATTGAACTGAACTGCAAATGTTGCATCGGCACCTGTTGGCCCCACAGAACCAGTAGGACCGGTACTCCCTGTATTACCCGTTGTTCCAGTCACACCAATCGTTCCTGTTGCACCTGTGGTTCCCACTGCACCAGTAGCTCCTGTCCCACCAACAACACCTGTAGCACCAGTGGCACCGGTAACGCCCACTGCACCATCAGCTCCAGTTGAACCAATAGTACCTGTTGGACCGGTAACACCTGTAGAACCAGTTGCACCAGTAGTTCCAACATCGCCTGTTGCACCAGTAACACCTATTGTGCCTGTTGCACCTGTTGAACCAATAGCTCCATTATTTCCCGTTGCACCAACCGGGCCAGCAGGACCGGCAGGGCCAGGTGCACCTTTTAAGTTTACTGACCAGGGCTGAAGACCGGTACCCGAGCCGGTAGATGTAGCAACTGTCACGTCTATTGCGCCAGTTGTGGAATTGTATGCCGTTATTGTCCCCGTCATTTGCTCAGTTGAAGAAAATGCAATGATCACATCCTGCCCAATAGAATAAGCCAAACCTGTCTCTACAACAAATGAGATGGGTGTTGAAACCGCTTCTATATCCATTGTTGTAGAAGATGTGGTTGCATATTTGTCACCCACAGGCCCGGTAGCACCGGTTGAACCTGTAGAACCGGTTACTCCAATGTCACCGGTAGTACCTACGGGACCAACAGCACCTGTGGCACCCATATCACCGGTTGCCCCTACGGCACCGGTTGTACCTACCGCACCGGTAACACCAATATCTCCTGTTGCACCCATAGTACCGGTAGCTCCCATATCACCTGTTGGACCCGCATCACCGGTAGCACCAATATCTCCGGTAGCGCCAACAGCGCCCGTAGGACCGGTAACACCTGTTGTACCTTGAGCACCTTGTGCCCCGGAATTAGTAGCATACAAGGCATACGGAACACTCATCAACTGCTGAGTGCCCATTACAGTATAGTTGGTCCCCCCTGTCACGTCCATGCCAATCTCAATAAAATAAGGACCTGCAGGCCAATCAATAGAACTGAACGTTCCGGTTGTAACTGTTCCCGCACCTACAACCAGGTTCAGCAAACCAATAGTGCTTGAAGTAACCGAATGTGTTTCACTATACACCACAGTACCAGTAGCAGTTGTCTGACGCAATTTAATTTCAAGGCCTATATTTTGGTTCGCAATTACAGCCCCGGAATTATTACGGGCGATTGCCTGGTAATTAAACCCCTGTGGCACCTGGGCACTTAACGACAGGCTGAATAAAATAACAGCAGATAAAATAAGTAAGGTGTTCTTCATTTTTCGGATTTGTTTACAGGTTGATTATTTCGTTTTTATGATCTTGTAAGATTTTAATGAGCTGCCTCTGACTTTTAAAATATAAGTTCCGCTTGGGTAGGACATCATGCTTATCTCTCCCAGCTGACTTGTCATCTGACGCGTTAAAAGTAGCTTACCATCAGCATCATACAACTCTAAACTATTCTGTTCATCAGCATTCGATTTGATTTGAACCAGAACAATATCACTCACCGGGTTTGGAAAAACGGCAATGCCACTTCCGTCCGGCTCTTTTGGTGAATCAATCCCGCTTATTATAAGGTTATCCTGGTGAAAACCCTGCGTTACAACCGTATTATTGGTTAATGTGGATGTAACCGGTTCACCCAGCGTCCAACTTAGTGAGTTGGAACCATTGGTAAATTCAGTTCCGGCAGACGATATAACTTCAGGAGATAATGTTTGTGCGAAAAAAGAGTTTGTAAAACAAAATATGGACAAAAAAAGTGCAATTTGTTTCATGGTCATTTGTTTAGCTATTAAACAAATATATAACCTTTTTCTAAAATTGCAACAATGGACGAAATTATTTAAGGATTTATGCGCAAAAAACACACATTGGACGAAGTTTGTATGTTAAAAAAAAGGATATTTAATGCAGACTACTTGTAATCCTTACTGTATTGCTGCTTACCGGACTCATCCCAAAAGAGCCATTTACCGCTTTCTTTATCATTGGTATAAAAACCTTCATAGCGCTTGGTTTCGTTCTCATACCAGGTAATAGTTTTACCATTTTTCACGCCCTCTTTAAATGTTGTTTCACTCCAGGGCAAACCACTCTCATACCAACTTTTCCATACACCATCACGCTTTCCATTCTTCATCATGCCACGCATCTCCATGACCCCGTTTTTGTAATACTTGATGTATTCTCCGTTATCAATAACAGAATCATTTTTAGTTGAAAAAATAAAATCGCTCTGCAAGGTATCCCGTTGAACGTTTTTATCTGCTACTGCTGCAGGTTCATGGCTGCAGGAAAAAACAGCAAACAACAAAATAAATAGTGTGACAAAAGAAGCTTTGATACACAGGCCTTTTACAAAATTATTCATAAACTTGCTTTGCTTAATTCTTGCGTTCTGTAGTATACTTAACGAGTCCTTCAAGGGAAATTCTGGAAGCGCTGTTTTCAAAAGAAGACAATAAGTCCAGCGCTTTATGCTTGTATTCATTCATTTTTGTTTCCGCATATTGTATGCCCCCGCTTTTAACAACAAAATCAATCACCTCGGCCACTTTTTTAGGGTCGTTGTTGTTGTTCTTAACAATGTTGATGATCCTGCGTTTATCCCAATAAGAAGCATTGTTTAAAGCATAAATCAAAGGCAATGTCATCTTCTTTTCTTTGATATCAATACCTGTAGGTTTACCAATATTGCTGCCATCCCCGTAATCGAACAAATCGTCTTTTATCTGAAAAGCCATACCTACAGCTTCTCCAAAGGATTGCATCCGTTCAATCGCATTTTTGTCGGTTGTAACTGATGCAGCACCGCAGGCACAGCAGGCAGCTACAAGTGATGCCGTTTTTTTGCGGATAATGTCGTAATAAACGGCTTCATCAATATCCAGTCTGCGTGCCTTTTCAATCTGCAGCAATTCACCTTCACTCATTTCGCGAACAGCATTGGAAACAAGGCTCAACAAATGAAAATCATGATTATCAATAGAAAGCAGAAGACCTTTTGACAACAAAAAATCCCCTACAAGAACAGCAATCTTATTCTTCCAAAGTGCATTCACGGAAAAAAAACCCCTGCGTTCATTCGAATCATCCACCACATCATCGTGAACGAGTGTGGCTGTATGAAGAAGCTCAATCAGTGCTGCCGCACGGTAGCTCGACTCGTTCATTTCACCACATACCTTTGCTGATAAGAAGACAAACATGGGGCGCATTTGCTTGCCCTTTCGCTTAACAATGTATTGAATAATATTGTTTAACAGGGGCACAGAGCTTTTCATTGAAGATTTAAACTTCAATTCAAACTCCTGCATTTCCGGCAGGATGGGAGCCTTTATTTCATTGACTGTCATAAGAAACTATAATTCTTAATCAGCTTACCATTATTTAGTATCTGTTTTACTCACTTTCAATTTCCGCCCCTTAAACCCTTCTTTATTCTTATTTGCAAGCTGCCCGCAGGCTGCATCTATATCTTTACCGCGGCTCCTGCGCACATTTACAATCAGGTTCTTGCCCTCAAGATATGCGACAAAAGCATTCAAACGTTCTGGTGTTGTTTGTTTAAACTCACCTTCATCAATCGGGTTATATTCAATAATATTTAGCTTGCAGGGAATGTTTTTGCAAAACTCCGCCAGCTCTTTGGCATCCTCCAAACCATCATTAAAATCTTTAAATGCAATATACTCGTAAGTTACACGCGTGCCCGTTTTTTCATAGAAATATTTCAGAGCTTCTGCCAGTGCTTCAAGTGAATTGCTTTCATTGATAGGCATGATGTAATTCCGTTTTACATCATTGGCTGCATGCAAGGACAGGGCAAGATTGAATTTCACACCATCATCGCCCAGCTTTTTAATCATCTTGGCAACACCTGCAGTACTAACCGTTATACGCTGTGGCGACATGTTTAACCCTTCCGGAGAAGTAATTTTAACGATCGAGTCCATTACATTTTTATAATTCAGCAATGGCTCGCCCATACCCATGTACACAATATTGGTAAGTGGTGTTTTGTATTTATCTTCGGCCTGGTTTTTAATCAGAACCACCTGATCATAAATTTCATCCGCATTCAGGTTACGCAAACGCTCAAGGCGGCCGGTTGCACAAAATTTACAGGTAAGGCTACACCCCACCTGGGAAGATACACAGGCTGTCATACGAGTAGTGCTCGGAATCAGCACGCCTTCAACAATTTTACCATCGTGCAGTTTAAATGCATTTTTTATCGTGCGATCGCTGCTCACCTGCATGTCATCTACCATCACCGCATTGATAATAAAATTTGTATCCAGCAAACCACGGGTAGCCTTGGATAAGTTGGTCATTTCATCAAAAGTACGTGCAGACTTTTTCCACAACCATTCATATACCTGTTTGGCACGAAAAGCCTGATCTCCATTTTCAGTAAAAACAGTTTTCAGCTCCTCAAGGGTTAATGCACGTATGTCCTTTTTAGTCTCCAAATAATCTCCTCTGTATACTACAAATTTACGAAAAAATAAGGGGTTATGGATAACGAATGGCAACGAATTTGCGAATTAACCGGCAAGTAACTAATTCACCCTTAGCTGGAGTATATTAACGCAGCAATAAATGTTAAATTAAGCCAATATCCTGCTAGTTTATGAAAGTCATGTTTCGTAAATTCGTATAAAATTCGTTATCAGTAACCATGCGCAGGCTTTCCGCTGATTATATTTTTCCAATTGCATCCGAACCCATCAAAAATGGTGTAATTACTGTGGATGCCGATGGAACTATTGTAAGCGTTGAAAAACCAGCTGATGGTGTGAAAGCAGAATATTACAAGGGCATTATTTGTCCCGGTTTTATTAATACGCATTGTCACCTTGAGCTGTCGCACATGCGCTCCCGCATACCTGAAAAGCTTGGAATGGCCGGGTTTATCAAATCAATTGTAACCGAACGCACCCGGTTATCAGAAGAGCAACTACAAGATGCTATTGCAGCTGCAGAAAAGGAAATGATTGATAATGGCATCGTTGCCGTAGGCGATATTTCTAACAACAATAGCACTTTCAGGCAAAAAGCAAAAGGCAACATACTTTACCATACATTTATCGAGGTCTTTGATTTGAATCCCGACAAAGCGCAGGCTTCATTTGCTGCAGGCTTATTATTGCAACAGGAGCTTTCCGGATTAAATCTGAGCAGCTCCATTGTGCCACATGCCCCTTATACTGTTTCAGAAAATCTATTAGAATTGATTGATAGGTATGCAGCAAAAACAAAGGGCATTGTATCTATCCATAACCAGGAAAGCAAGGCCGAGAGCGAACTTTTCATATCTCATTCTGGTCCGATTTACGAGGCGTTTAAGGCAATGGGAATAAATACTGCTGTATTGAGAGAAACAGGTGTGAACGCACTTAAATCAACCTTACCACATCTGAAAAATGCATCTAATCTCCTTTTGGTTCACAATACATACACAACCAGGGAGGATATCAAATGGGCAAAGGAAATAATGGAAAAGAGAGAAGGGGAAATGGGAAATGAAAACATCTCAAATCTCACATCTCCCATCTCACATCTGTACTGGTGTACCTGTCCAAACGCGAATTTATATATTGAAAACACATTACCTGATTACAATAACTTTATTGCAGCAAAGGTATTGGTAACAATCGGTACCGATAGCCTTGCATCCAATTGGAGTTTATCAGTACTGGATGAGTTAAAAACCATATCAACCTATTATCCTGATATTCCTTTACAGACCCTGCTCTTGTGGGCAACCGGTAATGGTGCAGCTTTATTGGGACTTAACCATTTAGGCACCCTTGAAAAGGGCAAAAAACCAGGCTTAAACCTCCTTACAGGGATTGAAGAAATGAAAATCACAAAAGCAACGAAAGTAACAAGACTCCTGTAGCAACTAGCGTTTTTTCTGCATCAATGCCTCTGCTATAATCAAATCCTGGGGAGTAGTAATTTTAATATTCTCACGGTTTCCTTCTACCAGGTTTATTTTTTCTCCGGCAGCTTCCAGCACACTTGCATCATCCGTAAAAGCGGAAGTGTATTCCTGTAAAAATGCGCTTTTTATACGACCTGATTGAAAACACTGAGGGGTTTGAATGATATAATAATTATTCCGGTCAACGGCCCTGTTGCCCTTATCATACATTTCACGCATGGATTCCGTGATGGAAACCGCAGGGCTTGCATTGCCGGCTTTTTCAGCCATTTCAAAAGCTGCAAGTATTGTTCTTACGCTTACCAAAGGGCGTGCAGCATCGTGCACACCCACTACACAGTTTTCGGGGACAAAAGCCAATCCGCTCTTCACCGAATGAAAACGGGTTTCGCCACCCTCGGCCATCTGAAAACTACATTTAAAATTATGCTTTTCGCAAAGTGCCTCCCAATCCGCCTTATAAGCAGCAGATAAAACCAAAATAATATTAATATTCGGCAGGGCTTCCACAAATTTTTCAATGGTATGCATCAGCACCGGCTTTCCGTTCAGCTCAAGAAACTGCTTGGGAACAACACTGTTCATACGTGTACCGCTCCCACCGGCTACTATAACAACATACTTTTTCAATTGCCTGTTTGTATCTAAAAAAAATGGTTAATAGCAGAACTATTAACCATTTACAATCATTTGTATCAGTATTATAAAATCAACATGGCATCGCCATACGAATAGAAGCGGTATTTGTCTTTGATTGCTTCTTTGTATGCTTTCATCATCAGCTCGTATCCTCCAAATGCACACACCATCATAAACAAAGTAGATTCAGGGGTATGGAAATTGGTGATCATGCAATTTGCAACACTGAAATCATAAGGAGGGAAAATGAATTTGTTTGTCCAGCCATTGTATGGCTTCAGGAACCCATCTGTACTTACGGATGTTTCGATAGCCCTCATAGCTGTAGTTCCCACCACACACACTTTTTTCTTGGCATCACGTGCCTTGTTTACAACGTCACAGGCTTTTTCTGTAATGATCACCTGCTCGGAATCCATTTTGTGCTTGGTAAGATCTTCCACCTCTACGGTACGGAAAGTTCCCAAACCAACGTGCAATGTGATATTGGCAAAGCTAACACCCTTTAGCTCAAGACGTTTCAATAGCTCACGACTGAAATGCAAACCAGCTGTAGGAGCAGCAACGGCACCTTCATTTTGGGCATATACCGTTTGATAACGCTCCTTATCCTCTTCAGTAGGTGCACGCTTGATGTATTTAGGGAGCGGGGTTTCGCCCATGTCTTTAAGGGTTTTACGGAACTCCTCGTAAGAACCGTCAAACAAAAAGCGTAATGTACGTCCACGGGAAGTAGTATTGTCAATTACCTCAGCTACCAACGTATCATCATCACCAAAATACAGCTTGTTGCCAATACGTATTTTACGGGCAGGATCTACTAAAACATCCCATAAACGGCTTTCAGCATTTAGCTCACGTAGCAAAAACACTTCTATTTTTGCCCCTGTTTTCTCCTTATTTCCGTACATACGTGCAGGAAATACTTTGGTATCATTCAAAATCATGCAGTCGCCATCGCCAAAATAGGTCAAAATATCTTTGAACAATTTATGCTCGATTTTGCCGGTTTTGCGGTTAATAACCATCAGCTTTGCTTCATCACGTGATTTGGCAGGGGTTTCAGCAATTAATTCTTTAGGAAGGTTAAATTTGAATTGTGAGAGTTTCATAAATCTTACGGGATTCTAAAATAATGTTTAAATATAAAAATCAGGAGTGCAAAATTAATACTATAAAGAGCAGAAATCAACAAAAATCGTATATATTTTGACGAATCTCACCTGAAACATTGACAATTAACCTTTTTTAATGATTAAAATTTACTATTCAGTCATGGACCATTGAACGGATCTCTGCTTCAAATGCTTCAACAGAAACAGCATTGCTAACATCATAATTTCCTATTCTTGTCCTCCGCAAAGCAGTCAAATGTCCACCGCTTTTTAGTGCTTCGCCAAAATCCCTTGCCAGGGAACGGATGTAAGTACCTTTGCTGCATACTACCCTAAAATCCACTTCAGGTAAAGCAATGCGTGTAATTTCAAATTCAGAAATGGTAATTTCTTTTGGCTTTATTTCTGCTGTTTTACCAGCCCTGGCAATATCATAGGCCCTTTTGCCGTCAATTTTAATGGCTGAATATAAAGGCGGTGTTTGCTGAATTTTACCAATGAACAGTTTTGTAGTTTCATATATCAGCTCATTTGTAATGTGATCGGTAGGGTAGTAAACATCTATCTCTTTTTCTCTGTCATAACAAGGTGTGGTGGCCCCGATGTAAAAAGTACCGGTATATTCCTTCTCCTGCGCCTGGTACAGTTCAATATTTTTGGTTTGCTTACCGGTACAGATGATCAAAAGTCCTGTAGCCAAAGGATCCAGGGTTCCGGCATGGCCTATCTTCGGCTGAACCTTTTTACCATCAACCATTAAAGACGGATGATGCTTAATCAGATATTTCAATTTATTTACTACCTGGAAGGAAGTCCATGTAAGAGGTTTATCAATAAGCAATACCTCCCCTGCCCTGAAATCATACGCTTTCATCAGACAATGCTCAACTGATAACCTGCAAGATACAGTACAATGATGATAAGGCCCACGACTATACGGTAGTACCCGAACACTTTAAAGCCGTGCTTTGTAAGAAATCCTATAAATGATTTGATGGCAATCATGGCAACAATGAAAGCCACAATATTGCCCACAACCAACAGGTTTACCTGGTGAGCATCAAATGCAATCCCCTCCTTGTAATAATCGTAACCTTTTTTTGCCGTTGCGGCAAACATAGTGGGTACAGCGAGAAAAAAAGAAAATTCAGCCGCTGCTTTACGCGTAAGTTTTTGTGTTAAACCTCCAATTATTGTTGCAGCAGACCGTGAAACACCCGGGATCATTGCTATAACCTGGAACAAACCAATTTTTAATGCCGAAGGATAAGAAGGGGGGGCATCGTTTTTATTCTCATTGCTGAATAACTTGTCAAGAAAAAGAAATACGACCCCGCCAACAAATAAAGTAATACCTACAACCAGCACATTCTCAAGCAGGGCATCAATTGTATCATTAAACAAAACACCAAAAATGGCAGCCGGAATAAAGGCCACAACCAGCTTAAAGTAAAAATCGAGTGTCTGGAAAAATTTTTTCCAGTACAATATGATTACAGATAATATTGCACCCAGCTGAATAGCAACAGTAAACAGTTTGGTAAATGGATCATGTGCTATGCCCATGATGGAAGAGCCCAAAATCATATGGCCTGTTGAAGAAACGGGTAAAAACTCGGTTATCCCTTCAATAATAGCGAGGATAATTGCGTGGAGATATGACATAAGATGTGAGATATGGGATTTGAGAGATGAGACTTTTAATTTATCGGAGAATATGACTTCTCACATCTCATGTCTCAGATCTCAAATCTAAAAACTAATCCTTTGATTTTTTCATAATCCCAAAAAGCACCACCACAAAGCCCACGAGGATTGTAATTGGAGCAATGGTAATCCTGCGGGTGCTGAATATTTCATCGGCATGAAACTCATTGGGATTTTCGGCACCACCACCAATCATCAGTATGTAGCCAAGAACAACCAGCAGCACACCAGCTATAAGTATGCGGTAGTTCTCTTTTCCGAAAGCAAAACCTGCTTTTTTTATGTCTTTACTCATTCAATTTTTAGTTTAACCGGGGCAAATGTAGTAATAATAATTGCAGAATCATTTACGAAAGCTGTAAACCAGATAAATCAACAATTCTGCAAATCAGTAAATCAAGGATTACAATGTTCCGCGTTTTGCCTGCTCCAGCTCAATGGACTCAAACAAAGCCTTAAAGTTACCTTTACCAAAAGAGGTGGCACCTTTACGCTGAATAATCTCGTAGAACAAAGTCGGACGGTCCTCAACTGGTTTTGTAAAAATCTGAAGCATATATCCTTCATCATCACGATCAACGAGTATGCCCAGCTTTGCAAGTTCATCAACATTTTCATCTATCTTACCTACGCGGCTCTGAAGTTCTTCATAATAAGTAGTAGGGATAGAAAGGAACTCAACTCCCCTGCTTTTCAGGTTGGTAACAGTTTTTATTATATCGTCTGTTGCCAGCGCCAGATGCTGCACTCCCTGCCCTTCATAAAAATCAATGTATTCCTCAATCTGTGATTTCTTTTTGCCTTCTGCCGGTTCATTGATTGGGAATTTGATACGACCGTTTCCGTTGCTCATTACCTTGCTCATCAGGGCCGAATATTCAGTTGAAATATCTTTATCATCAAAAGACAAAAGGTTAATAAAGCCCATCACTTTCTGATAATACTCCACCCAGGTGTTCATTTCATTCCATCCCACATTGCCTACCATGTGATCGATGTACTTAAGACCAGTCGGCTCCGGATTGTACTCCGATTTCCACGTTTTATAACCCGGCAAAAACACACCGTTGTAATTTTTACGCTCTACAAAAAGGTGAACTGTTTCACCATAGGTATAAATTCCGGAGCGGATAACATATCCGTTCTCATCCTCCTCTTTTGTCGGCTCCATAAAGGATTTAGCACCCCGCGCAACGGTTTCATTGTACGATTTTGTTGCATCATCCACCCATAAAGCCACCATTTTTACTCCATCACCATGCTTGCGCAAATGGTCATTGATAGGCGATTTGGAATTAAGCGGGGTGGTAAGCACCAATTTTATTTTATCCTGCACGAGCACATACGAAGCGTAGTCCCGGCAACCAGTTTCAAGGCCTTTGTACGCCAGCGACTGAAAGCCAAAAGCTGTTTTGTAAAAGTGGGCCGATTGTTTTGCGTTCCCTACATAAAATTCAACATAATCGGTTCCGTTAAGGGGCAAAAAATCTCCTGCTTCCTTATAGATTTTTTCTAAAGTTGGAGCTACGTCTTTTGTATTCATTGTATCTGATTAAGAATAAATTGTGTTCTGGTTTAGTATAGCATACAAAGTTAATGAAAACCGTTTGCATTTGCGAATTATGAGCTGAAATTCTACCACTAAGACACTAAGTTCACTAAGTTACACAAAGATTCGAAGTGTTTCAATGTGCCCTTAGTGCCTTAGCGGTATCTTATTTATTTAGATTGTTAAATACTTCATTTTCCCTCATTCCTGAAAAAAGCTAACTTTGCACCGTTGTGCCAACTAAACCTGTCCTAAATATAAATCCAACTGATACCGCAAAACTAAGTTCTGCAGATACAGCAACGCAGGATAGCCTGCCAGCTAAATCACTGTTCCAGAACCACTTACTGCCGATCAAAAACAAGGAGCCCCAGCTGCACATCACCAATACCGACTTTTGGGTGGCTGGTATTTTGCTGCTGATTTATATACTTTTTGTTTGGTTATATGTTTCAAACCGCAAAAAGCTCAACCAGGTAATACAGACTTTTTATATCAACCGATCGGGTGGTCAGCTCACACGCGATGACCTCGCGCTGGGCAACCGCGTTTCTGTTTTTTTATCGGTATTTTTTATTGTCAATACCACCCTATTTATACGTCATTTGCTTCCTTATTATGGCTTTGATTTTTTCAATTCCAATGTAAGCCTGCTGGGAGTAGCTACCGCCATTTTGATTATTATCACTTATGGTATTAAATTCCTGGTAATCCGGCTGCTGGGATATGTTTTTAAAGTGCAGAAAGAAATGTCGGAATATGCCATGCTTGTATTCCTGTTTTGCAATACACTTGGTCTGTTTCTGCTCCCTGTTGTAATTGGCCTTAGCTTCATTGATCAAGTACCACCTTCAGTTTTTATTAAGATCGGCCTGGGTATAATAGCCGCGTTTATTGGTGTGAGAACGGTTCGCGGACTTTTTCTTGGGCTTAATAGTTCACGTATTTCAAAATTCTATTTATTTATGTATCTTTGCACCCTTGAAATATTACCGTTTATTATTCTGGCGAAATTGTTTATGCTCGAAGTAAAATAGTTGGGCCGGGATCAGATGTTTTTGTTATTGTTTAACGTGCAAACTCAACAACATTGTCAACACCATTAAAAGTAAAAACGATATTAGTTTCACAACCGAAACCGGAAGGAGATAAGTCTCCTTACTTTGACCTTGCTAAAAAATGCAGCGTTAAAGTAGATTTTCGCCCCTTTACACATATTGAAGGAGTATCGGCTTTGGATTTCAGAAAGGACAAAGTAAACATCCTTGAGCATACTGCTGTAATTATGACCAGCCGAAGCGCAGTGGATCATTATTTCCGTATGTGCCAGGAAATGCGCATTACCGTTCCTGAAACGATGAAGTACTTCTGCATTTCGGAATCTACGGCATTTTACCTTCAGAAATATGTATTGTACCGTAAACGCAAAATATTTCACGGCAAACAAACCATCACCGATTTAATGCTGGTGATAAAAAAGCACAAAGACGAAAAATACCTTCTTCCCTGTTCTGACATCCACAAAGATGAGATAGCAGAAAAGCTGGACGAGCAAAAAATAAAATACACCAAAGCTGTCATGTACCGTACCGTTTGCAGTGATCTGAGCGATCTGGCGAATGTGAATTACGATGTACTGGCTTTTTTCAGCCCTTCAGCAATAAAATCACTTTTTAAGAACTTCCCTAAATTCAAGCAAAACAAAACACGCATTGCCTGTTTTGGAACTGCCACATCGCAAGCGGTAAAGGAAGCAGGATTAAAAGTGGATATTTATGCACCGAATCCCAAAGCTCCTTCCATGACCATGGCGCTGGAGCAATATATTGCTGTAGCAAACAAAGGGGCGAAATAGTTCATCCTGGCTTTTATACCACTGCTATTATCACTGGCAAACTAAAACTTCTGCCCTGGTAAGTGATATTTTGTAATATACTTTGTTTTTTAAAGTATTTTACTAAGTTTGTCATATTGTATTTGTAAAGTCCTAATTCTTACTCTATAATATCCTTATGAAATACTCTGTTTTATATGCAGTTTTGTTATTTCTTGCTGCATTTTGCTGCCTGGAATCCTGCACCTCAGATAAAGGTGAAGTGCCTAAACCCGTAAAAACAGTTTCTTATCAAACGGATGTGAAGCCTATTATCCAGACATACTGCTACGGTCAGGGAGGACAAAACTGCCATGTTACACCCTCTAACCAGGGCGCACCGGGCGATTTCAGCATGTATGCGGCAATTAAGGAAAAGGTAGACAATAACACATTCCAGTCAAGGGTGTTTAACCTTAAAGACATGCCTCCTACATATTCAAACGGACCAACAGCTTTAACAGCTGAAGACCTGGAAACATTGAAGGCCTGGGTGAATGATGGCGCACAGGATAATTAACGTATTAAAGGCACAATTGTTGGAATAATCACAGAAAAACTAAAATCCAAACCTAAATCCTAAAATCATGAAACATCTACTGGTACTGGTTACGGCACTTGTCGCGAGCTTAAGCATGTCGGCCCAGATTTATATGGCAAACACCTGTGTGATCAGCTTTTTTTCTGAGTCCCCGCTTGAAAATATTGAGGCCATCAATAAAGCCGCAAAACCTATTTTAAATACCAGCACCAGCGATATACAGGTAAAAATCGCAATGAATGCGTTTGTATTTGAAAAACCATTGATGCAAGAGCATTTTAATGAAAACTATGCCGAAAGCGAAAAATATCCTTACGCTGTTTTTAAAGGAAAAATCAATGAGAAAGTGGATTGGGTAAAAGATGGAGAATACAAGGTTACTGTTACCGGAATTTTGAGCCTGCATGGTGTTGACAAAGAAAGAACGCTTGAAGGGATTGTCAGTGTAAAGGGGACACAAATTACAATTTCAACAAAGTTCAACATCCATATAGCGGATCATAAAATTGAAGTTCCAAGCCTGTATGTAAAAAACATTGCAGAAGATGTGGAAGTAAAGCTGAATGCTACCCTAGAACCGTATAAAAAGAAATAAAGTATTGTATATTATGTTACATCTGAAAAAATCATTTTTTGTATTGATTGCCGCAGCATTTACGACAAATGCTTTCGCCCAGGACGATTTGCTGAACCTTGTGGATGATGCTGAACCACAAAAGCGTGAGAAAGTTATTGCCACATTTAAAACATCTAAAATAATCAACATCCAGAGCACTGAAACGGTGAAGGCCAAAACGATGGACTTCAGGGTTACGCACCGTTTTGGAAGCAGCGGTGCAGCAAGTGGTGGCGGGCCTCACACACTTTATGGCTTCGATAATTCAGCCGACATCCGCATTTCTTTTGATTTTGGCATTACCGATGATCTTACCCTCGGAGTGGGCCGCAGCAAAATGAATGAGCTGATTGACGGCATGGTGAAATACCGTATTTTAACACAGACAACAGACAACCATGTTCCTATTTCCCTTGCATTTTATGGAGATATGAGCTATAATCCTCAGAAAGCAAGCCAGTTTTACAGTGGCCTCGCTACTACCGTTGGGTTCAAACAAAACGATGTTCACCGCTTTGCATATACCAGCCAGTTGCTTATTGCGCGCAAATTCGGATCTCGTTTTTCTTTGCAGTTAGCACCTACCTACCAGCACCGCAATTTTGTTCTTGCCAATGTAAATGCTGATAATGGAGCTGAAGAAACCAACGACTTGTTATCTGTAGGCGCAGGTTTCCGCCTGAAGCTTACAAGACGTTTGGCTATCATTGCAGATTACTACTATACATTTTCAGATTACCGTACCAACAACAAAGCCAACCCTTTCTACAACCCGCTTGCTTTAGGCGTAGAGATTGAAACAGGCGGACACGTGTTCCACCTCAACTTTACCAATGCTGCAGGAATTATTGAAAACAACTATATCCCTTATACCAATGACAGCTGGCTGAAAGGTGGATACAAATTCGGGTTTAATATTTCAAGGGTGTTTAATATAGGGAAGCGCAAGAGACATTAATAATACGATGCACTAATGTGCAGATTTACCGATGAGTGGTTAAATCTTAAAAGAGAAACGCCCTTCAAGATATTATTTGCGGGGCGTTTCATTTAAATACGGTATTTAATCATATCCTTATCCCCACTATCAACACATCATCCGTCTGACCTTGGTTGCCTTTCCAGTTTTCAAATCTTTCATCAAGTATTTTTTTTTGCTTCTGCATTTCCAGGCCAGAAATGGATTGTAATATGTCTCTAAATGGTTGTGTGAATATTTTTTTTCCTTCCGGACCTCCCAACTGGTCAACATAACCATCGGAGAACAGATAAATCATATCGCCTTTTTGCAGTTCAAAGTGGTGATTCTTAAAATCAGATTCCTCTTTTTTAACACTACCAATAGAGCATCTGTTGCCCTTTAATAAAAAACATTCGTTTTGACGATAGATTAATAACGGATGGTGGGCCCCGGCAAATTTCAGATGCTGCTTTTCTTTATCAAGAGCTATTAAGGTTAGGTCCATTCCATATTTGGCAGTTGTTTTCTGGTTATTCTGACGCAGATTCTGTAAAATTTTAACATTCAATTCCTTCAATATTTCTGCAGGACTTTCCGGGTTTGCATTTACAATATCATTCAACAGGTTATAACCCATTACAGACATGAAAGCGCCAGGCACACCATGTCCGGTACAATCAACTACTGCAAACAAAACAGCATTTTTACTTTCATGTAACCAATAAAAGTCACCACTTACGATATCCTTGGGCTTATAGTATATAAAATACTCAACAAAACACTTCTGCATCTCTTCTTCTGTAGGCAAAATAGCATTCTGAATATTCTGGGCATATTCAATACTATCGGTGATAATATTGTTCTTTTTTTCTATTTCACGTTTTTGTTTGCTGATGGCATCGTTCTTTGTTTCAAGGATGGTGTTTGCAGCCATTTTTTGCCTGTAGCTGTAATAAATAACGCACAAAACTATAAGTACGAATATAAATCCAACAATGAATACTTTACGCTGTGTCTGCTGTTTCTCAGCTTCAGCCTTTTGTTGACCAATTTCAAAATCTTTCTTAATCAGTTCCTTATCTTTTCTCTCCGTATCATATCTGATATTCATTTCCGCAATTTGTTTATTGCTTTCAGCATTCAGTAAGGAATCTTTCATAACTGAATACAATTTGTAATAATAAAGCGATTGTTTGTACTCCCCTTTTTTATCAAGCACTTCTGACAGTGCGGTATATGTTTCCATTATACCGTCTTTATATTTTATTTCCTCAAAAATTACAAGTGCTTTTATTAGAAAGTCGTAAGCCATTTCAAGCTTATTTTGTTTCAAATAAACAGTACCAATGTTGTTATAAGAATCCGCTTGCCCCAGTTTAGTCTCTATTTCTTTTCTAATAGCCAAAGCTTTAAAATGATTTTCCAAGGCTTTATCATACATACTTATTGCATTGCTTTTTGTTGTAGCAGCAGAATCTGCAATATACATATATATAGTTCCTATATTTCCGTATGAGTCTGACATCCCTCTTTTGTCGTTTGATTCAAGCCTAACCTTCAATGCCTTCAACTGGCTGTCAAGTGCTTTCTCATAATCCCCCTGCATTACATAAATAAACCCAATATTATTGTATACATCCGCCATTAATTTTTCGTCACCCAACTCTTCCCTTAATTTTAGCGATTGTAAATAATTTTCAAGTGCCTTTTTATAATTCTCCTGCTTTTTATAAATAATTCCAATATTGTTATACGAATTTGACAGTCCTTTCTTATCCCCTAGCTCTTCATTTATTTTAAGCGCTACTAAAAATGCCTCAACAGCCTTTGGATAGTCGCCTTTATCCATATATATATTTCCTATATTATTATAAGAACTGGCTATTGCTTTTTTATCTCCAAGCTCCAGTCTAACTTTTAAAGAAACACGATAATTTTCCAAGGCATTTTCAAAATCACCTTGATTTCTATATACAATCCCAATGTTGTTGTATGAGTTCGCTATTCCTTTTTTATCACCAAGTATCAAGTAGTTTTTCAGGGCTAACGAGTGGAACTTCATAGCCCTTGTGTAATCGGCATTATCAATATATATTGAACCCAGATTACGGCAGCAGCGTGCGAGGCCTGATGAGAAATTTAACTTTACAGCGAGCTTTTCGGCCTGCTCAGAATACTCAATTGCCTTATCAAATTTATTCTGCTGCTGGTATGCTTTACCAAGTTCAATTAAAATATTTACTTTATTGGTGTCTTCCGAAACGGATTTCAGTGAGGTGAGCAGCGAATCCGGGTTTGCAGAATGGGAGGATGTTGCAAAAAAGAGTAACAGAAAAAAAAGCAAACAAAACTGTTTCAAGATGATGCAAGTTTAAAAATAAAGCTTAACAATTCGTAATTTTCCAGTGTTGAGAAAACACGTAACTCTTATACACGAATCCCTACCACCAATACATCATCTGTTTGGCTTTGACCACCTTTCCAATTCTCCAATTTTTCATCAAGGATTCTTCTTTGTTCTGTCATTTCAAAACCTGAAATAAATTGCAATATATCCCTGAAAGGCTGTGCAAATATTTTTTTGTTTTCAGGACCTCCCAGCTGATCCACATAACCATCGGAGAACATGTACAGCATATCATCTTTCTGCACATGGAAAGTGTGGTTGGTAAAGCCTTGTTCACCAGTCTTTTTATAGCTGCCGATGGAACGCGGGTTTGCCTTTAGCTGAATACATTCATTGTTACGGTATATCAGCAATGGGTTGTGTGCTCCTGCATATTGCAGCTCATAACCTTCTATCAGTACTGTTTCTGTACCCTCTTCTTTTGGCGGATTAGCAGGGCCTTTCGACACGTGCTTTGAAATGCTTATCAATGCTATATCCATACCATACTTGGCTGAAGTATTTTTTGTATTCTGACGCAACGTATTCAGTATCTTATCATTGAGTATGTATAAAATCTCGGCCGGTGTGGCCATGTGGTGATCATTAATTGCATTGTTCAAAAGGTTGTGTCCCATCACGGACACAAAGGCACCCGACACGCCATGACCTGTACAGTCAGCAACGGCAATAAGAACACGATCCTTTTCCTCATGCACCCAATAAAAGTCACCACTAACAATATCTTTTGGCTTGTACAATATAAAATGCCCCCTCAAAAGCCTGCTTATCTCCTCTTCGGATGGCAAAATGGCTTTCTGAATATTTTGTGCATATTCAATATTATCAGTGATGGAAACATTTTTCTTTTCAATCTCTTCACTCTGCTTGCTAATCACTTCGGTACGTTCAGCAACTTTACGCTCCAGAATAATATTTTCTTTTCTGAGCACACGTTCGCGCAATTTTATAAAGAATATAATACCCGAAATAACCACAATACCCAGAAGTATATAAAACAGGGTCGTTTGCCAGAAAGGCGGCTTGATAACAAAATGATAGGTAATGGGCAGACTGTTCCAGATACCATCGTTATTGCAGGAGCGCACTTTGAAGGTATACTCGCCCGGTTCAAGATTGGGATAAGTTACCGAATTCTCCTTCACCACAGGCGACCAGTCATTGTCCAGCCCTTCCAGCATATAGCGGTATTTAACACGCTTCGGGTTCGTTAAGCTCGTACCCACAAAATCGAATGTAAAATGATTTTGTGTCCATGGAAAAACATGATCCTCAGGAATTTCCACAGCCTGGAAATAAATTCGCGGGTTGCGAATGGAAGTCACGGGTTCCACAAGGTTATTCCTTTCCAGGCGGCTGTTGTACTTCACAAGCCCTATGATGGAGCCAAACCAAAGGTTTCCATCCTTATCCTTACAAGCTGCATTCGGATTGATTTCAACACCTAAAAAGCCATCCTCCTTTTCATAGTGCTTTACCGTTTCATTCCTCAGGTCGAATTTATCAATACCCAGCCCGGAACCAATCCACAGGTTGCTTTTGGTGTCGCAAACCAACAGGAACGGGGTATTGGAGCTTAACCCCTGCTTTATCGAATAATTTTTAAACAGCACCCCATTTCTTTCCAGCAATGCCAGTGGATCATATTTATATACACCCTGGTCATAGGTGCCAAACCAGAGGTTCCCTTGTCCATCCTCCGTAATGCAAATAGTGAATTTACTGGCATAGCCGTTCTTTTCGTTAAATGTCCTGAAAAGCCCACCCTGCTTTGGCAGGTTATTGGGGTCGTACATGGTAAGACTGCCGGACAAGCCACCAAACCACATCCTATCCTTGCTATCGTGGTAAATAGTATAGATCTGGTTGCTTCCCATACCTTCATCGGTGGTATACTGAACGAATTTTTCTGTAGCAATATCAAACTTCAGCAAACCGCCCTTGTTGGTTCCTATCCATACATTGCCATCTTTATCGCCATTAATGCTGTATATTTCATTTACCGGCAGACCCGTTTCTGTTGAGTACAGCTTTATATCGCCCGTAGCAGGGTTCAGTCTTGATACCCCCTGCCCAAAATCCGTAAACCAGATATTGCCCTTTACATCCTTGTACAATGCGCTTGTATTCAGCACTTCGCCTTCTTTGCCTGTATGGCGTATAAACCGGAAAGTACCTTTTGATTTGCCCACCCCGCCTTTTGTTTCTTCGCCTTTTGCATTATCAGGAGTAGCGGAAGCATTCGGAATGAACTGAAAAAGTCCACCTTCAGTACCAATCCAGTAATCATTGTTGTCTCCTTCAATCACCGACCATACAAGGCTGTTTGGCAGGCCTTCATTATCGCCATAAATTTCAAACTGCTCATCAAAATACTGGTTCAGGTTAAAAAAGGTTCCTATCCAGATGTTTTTTTCCCTGTCCTGAATAATCGATAATACACGGTTATTGCTCAATCCGTGCTGCGTAGAAATTGTCTGAAATATGGCCCCTTTATAATTATTGGCTTCTAATGCAGGAAGGTATTTCGAAACTCCCCCATCATAAGTACCAATAAAAATATTGCCGTTATCGGCCTGATAAATGGTATTTACATTATTGCTTGCAAGCCCGTGTGTGGTGTTATACACTTTGAGGGCCTTATCAGAAGCATTGATGCGGATAAGGCCATAATCGGAAGTACCTACCCATATATTCCCTTTCACATCACAGAAAAGATCGGTAATGGACACGCTCGGGAGAATGGCATCCAGCTTCTGTAGTTTACTTTTAAGCAGCATGATGCCGTTTGAAGTACCTATCCACAAGGTGCCATCTTTATAAACCATCAGGGAGCTCACAGCATCACTCAACAATCCATCCTTCACAGTAAGCTTCGAAAACACCCCCTTCTCCATCTTCATAATCCCCTGGCCTTCTGTAGCAAACCACATCGTGCCGCTTTTATCAGCAACAATGCTTGTAATTGTTTTCGACAGACTGATTTCTGTCGGCAGCACTTCAGAAAATTTTTTAGCAACAGCATCGTATTTTGTAATACCTCCGGACCAATGCCCAAACCATATATCGCCATTGTTATCCAGACAAGCTGAAGTAACCCTGTTTTCGGCCAATCCATCCTTTTTATTAAAATTTTCAAAATTCAGTCCGTTGTACTTGCTTACGCCATTCATGGTACCCACCCAGATATTGCCCTGCTTGTCCTGCAGCATGGTATACACACTGGATTGGGGCAGCCCTTCTTCAATGCCAAACTGGCTTAGGTTCAGGGTTTGTGCATCAAGACTGCAAGGTGCCAGCAAGAGCACCATCAGCACGTAAAGGAAAAACTTTGCAGCGGCTGCAAAACAATGCGCACCACCTCCTGAAATGTTTTTTGTATATATATTGTATCTGTTCATTTCTAACGTTTCATTTCCTTTTGAATTTTACCGTACTCTTCCACAGCATCTATAAGGCTTGTAAGGCTATTGTTGGTTTCCTGCTTTTTCGCAAAGTTTTCTGCCTTTTTGCGCTCATACCTTTGACGTGCTGCAAGCAGGCGGTTCCGCTCGCTGTTGGCAATCAGCTCTTCTTCCGCACTGTATCCATCGGTATTCTTGCTATAGGTCTCACCAACAGGAAGATTGGTTTTAAACTGCTCCATAGGCACACCTGTAAGAAAAAACAAATCTTTCTTCGGGTTACGCGCATCCTTTATACTATCTGTGTATGAAGCATTTTCAAGGGTGGAAGCAGAAGTTGCAGTTGTTGCGGGAGTATTTGTTTGGGTAAGCGCGTTTTTCTCTATGTTGTTTTTCTTTGCGGGATCCGCTTTGCTGTTCTGGACTGTTTTTGACTTGTCAATACTGCTGACTGTATTTGTTTTTGCAATCTCCGCGGTGTTTTTTTCTTTGTTGCCTGAGGCAGCAGAAGTTTTAACCGTATTTGCTGCATTTCCGTTCTTCAATGGCTCTGCATCAGTTCCTTTATTTTTTGCTTTCGTCACTTTCGATGTTTTGGACGCAATTCTGGCAGCTTCAGCAGCTTCTTTTTCCTTAGACTGACCTCCTCTTTCAGCTGCGGCTTTCTCGGCAATAGCCTTTTCTTTTGCAGCTTTTTTCTTTACAGCTTCCGCTTCGGCTGCTACGGTCCAGGCCTCAGAAATAGAATCAGCCTGGCGCTTCAGTTCCTTTTCTTCTTTTATTTTTTCAACGAGCTTAATCGAGTCTGCCTTTACCTTCTCTTCATCAACAGGAATATAACCTTTGTCAAAATCAAATACATTCCTTTCTGCAAGCCATGCTATACGCCCAAAATCCTTTTTGACAACATTGCCGGAATTTACGGGCGATTTAAGGGCAATATCCAGGTTAAACATGTATGGGACCGCTGTAAATTGTTCCTTTGGAGTATAGGTGTTTATACGGATAACACCGGAAGCAATACCATCTTTTAAAATATTCAAAACATATTCCGACTGAGGATCGGTCATACTCCTGTTCATTTGAAAATAGTAAAGACCACTTTTGGGAGTAATCATTTTGGCTATAGTTTTCCCATTCCTGGTAAGTGTAAGTACCGCACCGCCTGCAGGCTTGCCATTTAATTTTACACCACCCTGAAGGATAAACATTGGAACATCTTTGGGCTTTGCAGCAGGAGTTTTAGGAGAAGGGGCTGAAAAGCTCACTTCCTTACCGTTTTGGGAATAGCAAAGAGAAAGAGGAAGTAAAAAAAAACAAAGGATAAAAATGAATATAGAGGTGCTCCGACAATTCATTAATATGCTACATAGTCAAAATTCATTTCTACCATATCAGCAAACTCTTTCCCTACTTCCAGCATATCATCGTCTGACGAAGGGTAATACCATTTGATATGGATATTGTTGCCTTTCAGGCTCAGCTCTTTCAGTAACATAATTATATCCGCAATGTATTTGGCAGAAATTGAATTAAAGTACTCCAGCTTAAAAGCAAAATCCATTGGTTCTGATTTACCATTCCCTGAAGCATTTACCTGCTTTTCAAATTTATCAAACCACTCAAGCACAGGAGTATAAAATTTACCGGTATTTTCAGGTCTTGATTTCCCTGAAATCATAAACCTGTTGGATTTAAGATCGAAATTAATTTCCGGAGAATCTTCTGTTGCGCCAATAATCAATGATTCCATAATTATTTTTGAATGGTTATTTCAGTTTGAAAAAGATAAAAAGTTGTCGATTCGTTTATTGGTTTAAATTGATATTTAATCTGGTTACCGGTTTTAATTGCAATGTCCAATATTCCTAATCCGGCATTATTATCATCTGTACGTTTTGAAAGTATCTGCTCACGATAGGATTGTTTCAGCTCCTGGAGTGTGCTACCGGCAACTCTTTCCAATCGCTCTTTCAAAAGCGGCACTTCTTCGTTGGTTATTTCATTACCTGTAACAATGGTATACTTTGTATCCGACTTGCTAATCAGCAATGTTGAAATATTCCTGATGTTGTTCCCTGGAATATTATGTTTGCTTACATTCTCAATACATTCCACGAGCACGCTGTACACCTTTTTCTCTACCCCCGACAACATCTCTGCATTGCTTAGCCTGTTTTTGATATTGATAAGCAGCAAGGTGGTCAACAGATGGTCAAAGTAGCCCGTAAAAGCCATCAACGTATCTTTGTTATTCAGCAGAGAATGTATTTCAAGAGCTTTAGCCACAGTAGCCCCGCTCTCGCTCGTAAAGCTATCTGAATTCAAGGGCGTATTGGTTTCAAACATATCGATTGTTTTAAATTAAACAATAAATTCAACAGCTTCAATCATAATTTCAGGCACATACCCTGAAAATAATTTAACCGACCTTTAAAAATAAGAAAAAAAATCTACAATTCAAAACGTTTGATGGTTATTTGAATAAATTTTAATGTCTGTGATTATTTTAAATGCTGAGCAACCGTTTCAGGATCGACTTCCACTCTCAGAAAAGTCGGGCAAAAAAAAACGAAGCCAGCAGGGGACTTCGTTTTCAGGAGTTAATGCACTTATTGTTATTCCAGCACCAGCTTTTCCATACCAATAACTTTACCATTTTGCAGGATTTTGAAAAAATACACCCCGCTGCTGAGGTCACCTCTTTCCAGCATTACCTGGTTGCCCGATATAGTATTCTTAACATTCACCTGTTTTCCATTGATATCGAACATCATAAAGCTTAAGGTTTCCTTAGCTGTAAGACCCTCAACTTTAATTACCGCAGAGGTAGCAACAGGATTTGGAACAACCTGCATCTGAACCGTGTTTTTATATTCAACTGAGCTGGCAGAAGCAACAACCGGGAGTTCTATTTTACGGATGGTGCTGTTTACCCAGTCGGCAACCAGTAAATTTCCATCCTGGGCAACCAACACTTCAATAGGCTTACCAAATTTTACTGCAGTGCTTTCACCATTGCTATTCCCCGATACGTGAGGTGTACCAGCCACTGTTGAAACATTTCCATAAGTATCGATCTTACGCACCGTATAATCAAAGCGGCCAGCAACATATACATTACCGGCCTTGTCAACTGAAATACCTTTCGGGAAATAAAATTTCGCCTGTTGGGCCTGTCCGTCAGCGTGACCAATTTTTCCTGTGCCGGCATACGTAGTAAGAGTGCCATCAGGCAAGGCTTTGCGAATTGCTGAATTTCCCTGGTCGCTGATGTAAAATACATTGTTACGTGCATCAAATGCAATTGCAATCGGAAAAGAAAGCTCTGCCGAAGTGCCAACACCATCCGTTAACGCATCTTTGCCACTGCCAACAAATGTTGTAACATTTTGTTTTGAATCAATCTTACGTACAACATTGTTATTAGGATCTGCTACATACAGGTTCATGGCGTTATCCACACACATGTAATTCAGGTAACTGAATTTTGCGGACATTCCATTGCCATCGCTGTAGCCTTGTTCACCGCTTCCGGCATAGGTAGTAACATTCCCTTGCGTATCTATTTTGCGGATTACAAAATTAAGGTTGTCGGCCACATATACATTGTTCATTTCGTCAACAGCAATCCCAAGCGGATTGTTAAATTGAGCTGTGGCGCTGTTGCCGTTTACAAACCCGGCCTGGCCGCTTCCTGCAAACGTAGACACATTGCCTTTTGCATCAATTTTACGAATACAATGATTGGGGGCATCGCACACCAAAAGGTTACCATTTTTATCATAGGCCATTTGTTCCAAACCACCAAACTTAGCGGTTAAAAGAGAACCATTTACATAGCCTGTACCTCCGGCACCGGCAAATGTAGAAACTGTTTGCGCCTGTATGTTTACTGCAAGTACACATGCGGCTGCGGCTACTGTTGACAGTACTTTGAATTTCATGGTGATAGTGTCAGATATTTATAGTGCTGACGCTGCACTTTATAAATGTTATATAATTAAAATGCGAAATTGTAAAATGAATAGATTAAAGGTAATACAAAAAAACAAAAATAGCAAGAGGGATAAATTATTTGTTTTCAACAAGTTGCCAGCGTTAAAAAGGCTAAGCACAACATGGGATTAAGCTCTCAAAAGCGACTTCATGAGGTATTTATTACAGAAAAATCAATTTATTTTTTCTCAACCAGGTAATAGGCACAAGTGGTAAGGAAATTCCGGAAGAAGGGAATTGCAGCAATGAAACCAAACTGGGTTCTTACTTTAAGATTAAACTTATACTTGTATATGGGGTTAAACAGAAACAATTCTCTCCTTACAACCTTAAAACCCTGTTTATCTACAACCTTCTGGAAACGTTCTATAGAAATACCGGTTTCCTTTATTTCAACCAACGCATCAATAATGCCTTTACGTTCGCCAAATGCTTTCAGCATGAATTTATAAAGCCAAACAGGCAGCAAATGATAATAAGGCAACAATGACGCAAATTTATTGGAGCAAATCTGCTGATGCCCCCCAAACGGCATCTGCCAAGGAGGAAAGCTGTAAAATATTTTACCACCCGGTTTCAAAAAACTACCGATGATGCTCATAAACTTGTCCTGGTCATGGATATGCTCAATAACATCTTTCAGAATAATCAGGTCGAACTTATGCCCAATGTCTTTCTCAAGGTCAATATCGTAAATGTTCTTTGAAAGAAATTTAATCTGTCCACTTTCGTATTCATGCTTCATCAGCTGAATGGCATTTTTAGTGCGGTTTTCATCCAGCTCTATTCCCATGCACAGATGATTTTTTTCGGTAAAAGCCTTTAGCACACCGGCTTCCGCACAACCAATTTCCAGCACGTGGAGCTGACTGTTCAGATTGATATAAGGCTCAACAAAGGGGATTACATACTCAGCAGAGGTTCTGTACTGGTAATTGAAATATTGCTGTAAATCTTTATGAAAATCAAACATACTATTTTGCTTAAACCTTTCTTCCTTCAGAATAGAGAAATAAAAGTAATTAAATTAATCGTAGCGCCTGTTCAAAATTATAAAAATTTGATTATGGGATGGCCTGCATTCCCCGGCCCCTTCGAAATAAAGCCTTTTGATTACGGGCATTTTAAAATATTAACAACTTACCAATCCACCTGAAAAAGAAGTAAATTTGTGATAATAACAAAACACTCCATTATTACCCATGTCGAAAAGTTATTTAGATGAATTGAATCCGGTGCAGCGAGGTGCCGTTGAATGTACGGAAGGACCTGTAATGATTATTGCAGGTGCGGGTTCAGGAAAAACACGCGTACTTACTTATCGTATTACCCATCTAATAAAAAAGGGAGTTGATCCTTTTAACATACTTGCCCTAACTTTCACCAATAAAGCGGCACGCGAAATGAAGGAGCGTATTGCTAAAGTAGTTGGTACCAGCGAATCAAAAAACATCTGGATGGGTACCTTCCATTCGGTATTTGCACGCATACTGCGCAGCGAGGCGGAAAAGCTGGGCTACCCGAGTAACTTTACCATTTATGATACTGATGATGCCAAAAGCCTTATAAAAACGATTTTAAAAGAACAAGGCCTGGATGACAAGATATACAAGCCAGGCATGGTGCTGTCGCGCATATCAGCGGCTAAAAACAATTTAATATCGGCCCAGGCGTATGTAAACAACAGGCAGATAGAGGAAGAGGACCGGCAGGCAGCAAAGCCCAAAATGGGCCTTATCTACCAGACCTATGCCCAACGCTGCTTTAAAGCCGGGGCAATGGACTTTGATGATTTATTGTTTAACACTAATATTTTATTGCGCGATCATCCGGCAGCCCTGCACAAATACCAGCACAAATTCAAGTACATTATGGTGGATGAGTACCAGGACACGAACTTTTCGCAATATGTAATTATAAAGCAGCTTGCTGCCGCATACCGCAATATATGCGTGGTTGGTGATGATGCGCAAAGTATCTATGCATTTCGTGGTGCGAATATCCAGAACATTTTAAACTTTGAAAAAGATTATCCTGAACTCAATATTTTTAAGCTTGAGCAAAATTACCGCTCAACTAAAACCATTGTTGGTGCTGCTAATACCGTGATATCAAAAAATAAAGAGCAGCTCAAAAAAAATGTGTTTACGGACAATGACCAAGGTGAATTGATTAAGGTTGTAAGAACAGAATCAGACAACCTCGAAGGTAGTTTTGTGGCCAGTTCCATTTTTGAAACCAAGATGAATGAGCGCGCGCACAACCGTGATTTTGCAATATTGTACCGTACCAATGCCCAGTCGCGCGCTATTGAGGAAGCCTTACGCAGACAGAACATTGCTTACCGCATTTACGGAGGCCTTTCCTTCTACCAGCGTAAAGAAGTAAAAGACTTGCTTGCTTATTTCCGCCTTACTATCAACAACAACGATGAGGAGTCGCTCAAGCGCATTATCAACTATCCGGCACGTGGTATTGGCGACACTACAATTGAACGAATTATTGTGGCCTCCAACGACCACAACATCAGCCTTTGGAAAGTGATTGAAAACATCCACGAGTTTGACATCGGTTTAAATTCAGGGGCTAAGACCAAGGTGGAAGAGTTTATGATGATGATAAAAAGCTTCTCGGCCATGTTAAAAACGCACAATGCATACGACCTTGGTCACCATATTGCTGTACATTGCGGTATATTGCGCGATTTATATGCCGACAAAACACCTGAAGGTGTTGCAAGACATGAGAATATCCAGGAGCTATTGAACGGTATAAAAGAGTTTACAGAAGATACCACTATAGAATTTAATGATATTGGAGCTGAGCTGAGCGGCAATATGGAAAACATTGCCGATACTTCCGAACCTCCTGTAGACATTGAAAGTGAAGACATTCCTGCCGATAAGCCCAATGCGGTTTCTTTCGGTAACGGACTGCTGTTCCAAGATGAAGAAGCTGAACAGGAAGCACCTTCGGAAGATGAAGCAGCCGTTCTTGCAGGAGGGAAGACCCTGAACTTATTTATGCAAGATATTGCATTGATGACAGATGCAGACAAAAAAACAGAAACAGAAGAAGATAAAAATAAAGTTTCCTTAATGACCATACATGCTGCCAAAGGGCTTGAATTTCCTTATGTGTATATTGTAGGACTTGAAGAGAACCTGTTTCCATCACAGATGTCTTTAACCGACAGGGCAGACCTGGAAGAAGAAAGAAGGTTATTTTACGTAGCAGTGACACGTGCCGAAAAAAGAGTGACCCTCTCCTATGCCACAACACGCTATCGCTGGGGGAACCTCATCCATTGCGAACCAAGCAGGTTTATTGAAGAAGTGGATACACAATTCCTGGAGATGCCTGTTGAAAACAGCCGTATGTTCGGTGGTGGTGGTGATGATGATGCTTATACATCCCGCCCTAAGCTGGTCACAGCCAAACCAAAGGTAACCTATGAGCAACGGCCAGTAATGGGCAAAAAACTTGTAAAAGCAAACACAGCTACGAAATCCACCTCTGATTTTGACACTGAAAGCTTACGCGAACTCCAGGTGGGGATGCTTGTAGAGCACGACAGATTTGGTACGGGCAAAGTGATAACAATGGAGGGTGCTTTTCCAAACAACAAGGCCACAGTATTTTTTGAAGGTGTAGGACAAAAGCAATTATTAATAAAGTTTGCAAAGCTTAAAATTATCGGGTCTTAACCGGCACGACATTCAACAGCAATATTGACATATGAAAAAAATATACAAAACCGTTAAGTACTTTTTCCTAATGCTTTTTACTCCCAAAAGAGCATTTACAAAACCCAGGCAAGCTATGACAAAAAAATCGTTTCATGACTTTACAATGAAAGCCATTGATGGCAAAGAGATTGATTTTTCGGTGTACAAAGGCAAAAAAGTACTCGTTGTAAATACTGCCTCTGAATGTGGTTTTACACCTCAATACAATGAGCTGGAAGAATTACACGAAAAATATGGAGATAAATTAACCATACTTGGGTTCCCGGCAAACAATTTCGGGGGGCAGGAACAAGGCAGCAACGAGGAGATAGCGGCATTTTGCCAACGTAATTTCGGTGTAACGTTTCAATTATTCGCAAAATCGGATGTGGTAGGTCCCCACCAGAACCCGGTGTATCAATGGCTTACAAACAAGGACCTAAACGGTTGGAATAAAACGGCTCCAAGCTGGAACTTCTGTAAATACCTAATCAGCGAAAATGGTGAATTGCTTAATTTTTTTACAGCAGCGGTAAGCCCTTTGAGCGATGAGATTATAAAGGAACTATAACGTTTTCTGGCAGCAAACATCTGGGTCACACATAAAAGTTGGGGATAGACTATAT
>FRDC01001280.1_pt1 | contig 38648 bp, 41 predicted proteins | sample 1106171 | NCBI WGS metagenome assembly FRDC01 (sample SAMEA3930566, study PRJEB13176) | freshwater metagenome | biome: Drinking water system; feature: drinking water; material: water | place: Singapore | collected 2014-12-20 | reverse complement strand
CGTATCGAGGGTTCGAATCCCTCCCGCTCCGCCAAAAAACTTTTAAAAGCAATGAATTAAGTGCCCGAGAGGCATAAATGCCCATTATCATGCCCATTTTCGACGTGGCTCTGGGCGAACGTTGATGGACGGTTCTGCTTGGACATTGGCTGATACCGCGCTGGTCGCGATCGATTTTGAGGCATCATCACTCGGCAGCGCGGGTTACCCCATCGAAGTCGGCATAGCGCTTTGGCGCGGCGAGGGCCAGCCCATCGAACGTTGGTCGTCAATTATCCGCCCCGCGCCTGCGTGGGAGCGTTTGGGGCAATGGAGCAAAAAATCCGAGGCGGTTCACGGTATAGCACGTGACCAGTTGATGAGCGCCGGGGCGCTTTCGCCGCTCGAGGTAGCCCAACAACTCAACCTAAAAATTGGGCAGGCCGTTGCCTGGTGCGACGGCCGCGAGTTCGATGGATTTTGGCAAAATCAGCTGCTGGTAGCAGCGAGATTGCAGGCTTCCTGGCAGCTGCGGGACATTGCCAGCATTACCAACGTGTATCCGGGCTTCAATTGGGCCAAATTTCGCGCGTGGCTGGCGCTGTCACCGGCAGCACATCGTGCGCAGGCGGATGCAGAACGTCTTCTCATGGCCATCCGCGCGGGCCTGCAAATGCCAAAAAAATGAGTTTTGCGGCGGCTGCTACCTCCGCTCTGAATTCTCAAAATTACGATTGGAATAGTCTCGCGAATGCATACGCCGGGCCGGCAGACTGGCAATTTTCGCCGAGATATGCCATAATAAAGGCACGGCTAATCGGCCGTAACCACCTAAATATACGAGGATTCTCCGATGGGACAGCAACCCGCGCGGGTTTTGGCCCCTGACGACGTGCGCCGTGTATTGGAGCACGTCGAGTGGACGGGCCAGCCGCTTCGCAACAGGGCAATGGTAATGCTGAGCGTATACGCGGGCCTCAGGGCGTGCGAAATTTCTGGGTTAAAGTGGGAAATGGCGCTGCGCGCGGACGCGCGTTTGGACTCACACCTTCGTATTGCGGCCGCGATCGCAAAAAAAGGGAGCCGTCGAGTAATTCCCATTCATGCAGAACTCGGTGCAACGCTCTGCCGATTGCATCGGCAGCAGGGGCAGCCGCGCCATGGGCCAATAATCGCGTCGCAACGCGGCGGCCACATGAGTGCAAAGGCTGTCGTGAATTGGTTCAGCGCACTTTACCGGTCGGTCGGGCTTGATGGCTGCTCATCGCACTCCGGTCGCCGGACCTTCATAACCCGTTCCGCCCGGGCTGTCGTCAAAGTTGGCGGATCCCTGCGCGATGTACAGGAACTCGCCGGGCACCGGGCCATCACCACCACTGAACGCTATATCGAGGGCGATCGAGAAGCGCAGCGGCGCTTGATCGCTCTCCTGTAACCCTACCGGCGACCCAGCCACAACCGAAAATAAGAAAGGAGCGGCGCGATGAGCGACCGTGAAGCGATGGCGCGCGCCCAGCGCAGAGACCGCATTCGCCACCTCAATGATAAATTTCGTCAGACCCTTTCCGGCGGCAGCGTGATGATCACACCAGGCATCGTCGCCCTCGGGCCCATCAAAATGCTCGCGATCGTTGACATGGTCAAAAGTTTCGACGCCTTTGACGACGGCAATGACCCATTTGGCGAGCATGATTTTGGCGTCGTTCGCCTCGAGGCCGAGCGGCTGCTGTGGAAGATCGATTATTACGATTTAACGCTTACAGCCGGTTCGCCTGATGCCGCCGACAGCACGGTCACGTGCCGCGTGCTCACGATCATGAAGGCCAGCGAATGGTGAGGCCGGCTGCTCGATATATGCTCGCTGCAGCTGAGCATATGACGCCGCGCCGCCAGGGTGAGTTGGACTGCCTGTGCGGCCTTTATTCGATCCTCAACGCGCTACGCCTGGCCGCTTACCCGCGACGGATCAGCGCTGATGTTCAAGCCGAGCTCTTTGCGGCCGGCGTTACCTATCTGAACCGGCACGATCTTTTGAACACGGTGCTCGTCGGCGGCATCTGCTACGATAATCTGCGCAATATGGCGCGATTTATCGTTAGAAAAGCCGAACGCCGCCATCGCATCAAGGTTACGTTGCAGGAGCATCCGAAAAAGCTCCCCGCCGCCGATCGAGACGAGTGGATGATACAGCAGCTTTGGGCTGGCGCACCGATCGTCTGCGAATACATGGTTCAGGCCCATGTTGCTGTATGCATCGGCTGGACGCCGCGCCGGTGGATTATCTTCGATACCGATGGGCGGCGCCATGTGCGTCGAGGGCCCGACGGGCGATGCTTTGCTGTCGTGACGCAGACTTAGAGACGCCGGAAAACGCCCGCAAGGGCGCGGCTGCCGGGGGCGAATTTGGCCGCCCACACCAGAAATGTTGACGGCTAAATCATTGCCGCCCGGGACTGGCGCTTCGGGTAACAGTCAATACCGCGCCATTTCCCGAGGCGGAATTGGCATGACCGCTGCTGGGCCGATTACAGAACGGCCACTTTTGGCCGGAAAATTGTGAAAGCTGCCGTTCGCAGGGATAGGCCTCGGCATTCCCCAATGCTTGGTCGAGGCGCGTCGGGACACGGTTAGCGTCGATAATGTGCAATTCCGCAGCGCACTGTTTGGCTCTCGTTTCAACCTAGGATCCCGAATGTCGCAAACGCCTCGCCCAACGCGGCGCATCGTCAGGCGCTCGTCAGGTCTCCGTCGCAATGAGGTCTCATGAAAGGAGACGATCATGGACCACACCTCAGCGGCCGCGCCCCCGGCGGCAAAAACGATACGAGTATGGGACCTTCCAGTCCGCATCTTCCACTGGTTGCTGGTGGCGACAATCCTCGTCGCCTTTCTGTCGGCCGAGGAGGAAAGCGCGCTCGCACCATGGCATGTGTCGGCGGGCTGGGTTGCTGCGCTCCTCATCGTGTTCCGGGTGATTTGGGGCTTTGTGGGTGGCGAGCATTCGCGGTTCACCCGGTTTCTCAAGTCGTGGGAAATCGGGCACCATCTGGCGTCGCTGACCTCACCCGCCCGGCGGCGATCGGTAGGCCACAACGCGCTGGGTGGGCTCGCGGTCATCGCCCTGCTCGCAGCCGTGGCCTCGGTCGTCTATTCGGGCGTGCGGACGGGCGGCGACGCGGAGGAAGGCCTGCATGAGATGCTTGCCAATCTATTGCTCGCGTTGATCGCGGTGCATGTCTTCGCCGTGATCGTGATGTCGATGCTGACGCGCGAGAATCTCATCACCGCGTTCATCACTGGCCGGAAGCGCGCCGATTTGCATCCCGGCTTCGCCGACGCACTTCCGCCGATGCCGCTGGCCGTGCCCGTGGCAGGCGTTGCGGTCGGCCTCGCCGCCTACTCCGTCATGGCGGTAGATCCTACGGCGTTTACGCCGGGCGCTCACGCCGAAGCGGGCGTATCCGGCGGGGGCGGCGAAGGCGGCGAAGGCGGCGACCGTGATTGACCCCGAAAACCATCGAAAAGGAAGCGCGCATTGACTCGTCTCGCACTTCACAGAGAACGCCACCTTGTCTCCAGAATCGGCTGGCTAAGGGCGGCCGTACTCGGTGCCAATGACGGTATCGTTTCAACGGCCAGCCTGATCATCGGCGTCGCGGCGGCGGCTGCCAAGCCGTCAGACATCCTCATTGCCGGCACGGCCGGGCTGGTCGCCGGCGCGATGTCGATGGCGGCGGGTGAATATGTCTCGGTCAGCTCGCAGTCCGACACGGAAAAGGCGGAGCTTGCCCGAGAGCAGGCAGAGTTGGCGGGCGATGTGGATGCCGAGATCGAAGAACTAGCGGCGATCTATGTGACCCGTGGCGTCGACAGTACTACGGCCAATACCGTGGCGCGTCAGTTGATGGCCAAGGATGCCCTGGCGGCCCATGCGCATGACGAGCTCGGGATTTCGGACATTACGACCGCTCGCCCCATCCAAGCCGCGCTCACGTCCGCTGCCACATTTTCTGCGGGCGCCGCGCTCCCGCTCACCTTGGTGGTGTTCGCGCCCGCCAACCTGCTGATCGTGATCGAGGCTCTCGCGTCGCTGCTGTTCCTCGCGCTGCTCGGAGCAATTGGCGCGCGGACCGGCGGCGCACCGTTCTGGACCGCGACCCTCCGTGTGACTTTCTGGGGAGCGCTAGCGATGGCACTGACTGCCGGGATCGGCCGCATTGTTGGGACCGCGGTATAGGATCGGCCGACCCCTTGCGAGCGCCCTAGGTTAATGGCCCCATCCCATCCAGCTGTGAAAAATGCTCTGCACTGCATTTTTTTGTATTAGCCTCAACCGTTACATCGGCAGGCGTCGGGGCCCGTCGTTGCGGTTAACAAGCGAGAAGGCTGTTCCGTCAGCATGCGGTCAGCCTGGCTTGATACTGGGACAACGAGGGCGAGTGCAGGAAAGCCATGGCGCGCATCTTGGTGGTTGAAGACAATGAACGGCTCGCGCTGCTGATCGCCGAAGGGCTGACGGCGCAGGGTCATGTCTGTGATGTCGTTCAAACGCTAGAAGGAGCGACCGATTCCCTGCGCGAGGCTCCCTTCGACGGGGTCGTGCTCGATTTGGGCTTGCCTGACGGCGATGGCGTCGACTGGCTGCGCACAAAACGGCACTCAGTGCCACCGGTCCTGGTGCTTACGGCGCGTGACGCGTTGGAGGATCGCATTCGCGGCCTGGATGCGGGCGCGGACGATTACTTGCCCAAGCCCTTTGCGATGAGCGAGCTTGCGGCGCGATTGCGCGCCGTGCTGCGGAGGCCGGGCGGGCGGCAGGATGCGACCCTGACGCTCGCCAATCTTGTGTTCGACCCGGCGAGCCTGTGCGTGTCAGTGGACGAGACCGTCCTGGACCTGACCCGGCGCGAAACCGCGCTTGCCGAGCTGCTGCTCCGCCGCACGGGGCAGGTGGTGCGCCGATCGGTGATCGAGAACAGCCTTTACACTTTCGACGAAGCAGTGACCCCCAATGCTGTCGAGGCCGTGGTGTCTCGGTTGCGGCGCAAGCTGGAGGATGCAGGCGCGGCGGTCGAGCTGCATACTATAAGAGGCGTTGGGTATATGGCGCGAGCGCGAAGCGCATGAGCCGCCCACCCTCGATCACCCGCCGTCTGACTACCAGCCTTGCTCTGGTCGGTGGGGTCGGTGCGGTCCTTCTTCTGATCGTGATTGGCATCGAATACCGGATATCGTTCAACAATCTCTCCAACCACGATGCCCTTGTTCAGGCATTGCATGAGCTGAGCGAGCATGTGCTGCTGCCGATGGCAGTGCTCATCCTGCCGATGGCGATAGCCGGTCGTTGGGCGATCAAGAGCGGCGTGCGCCCCTTGATCGATGCCGCGCGCGGGATGGATGCGCGGGCCGACGAGACGCGCGGTGTGCGCGTCGACATGACGCGCTTTCCCGTAGAGGCGCGGCCGTTTGCCGAGGCGATCAACCGCGTGCTCGACCGCGTCGATCGTGCCGCCGCGCTGCACGAAGCGTTCGCCGCTGACATCGCGCATGAACTGCGCACACCGCTCACTCTGTTGTCGCTGGAGCTCGACCGGCTCGACCACGCCGATGCAGATAGGATGCGAGGCGATGTGGCGCAGATGCGTCGTTTGATCGACCAGCTGATGTTACTCGCGCAGGTCGATGCCGATCGCGCGGCGCACGTAGCGCCGACGCTGATCGACCTTAGCGACATTGCCGGAGAGGTGATCGCGCAGATGGCGCCGATCGCGCTCGATTGCCAACGGCGGCTGGCCCTGGAAGCCGATGCCCCGCTGATGACGCACGGTCGGCGCGAGGCGATTGCTGCTGCCCTGCGTAACCTGATCGAGAACGCCCTGCGCGTGACCCCGCCCGACGGGACCATCACGGTGTGCACCGCGCCCGATGGTGTGCTGGCAGTGCGCGACGAGGGGCCGGGCCTGACCCCCGACCATCTGCTGGCGATGGTCGAGCGCCACCGCCGTGCCGATCATGCCAGCCATGACGGCGCGGGCCTTGGCCTGGCGATCGTCGACCGCATCATGCGCGCGCATGGCGGCATGCTGACGGCCTGTCCCGAAGCACGCGAAATCCGCCTGCACTTCCCGGTCGCCGCGCCGTCAGACTGACGTCAGGCTGGGGCTATACCGCCCAGGCCTATGACAAGACGAACCCAGATCATTGTTGGCATGGGCGTGCTGCTCCTTGTGGCTGGCGGCTGGTGGTGGACGACATCGCGGACGCCTTCGGCTCCGCAGGCGGCAACGGCGGCGGCACCCACCGCGCGCGGGCGCGGCACGATTTCACTCTCGGTCGATCAGATCAAAGCCTTGGGAGTGAAGTTCACGCCCGCATTGCCGGCGTCGACCTTGCCGATCGCCGACCTGCCAGCGCAAATCTTGCCTCAACCCAACGCGCGTGTTGCCGTCGCCGCCCCGTTTCCGGGGATCATTACCCGCATCTTCGTTGTCAACGGCCAGGATGTGCGCGCCGGTCAACCGCTCGCCACCGTCGCGAGCCGCGACATGGTCAGCCTGACCGCCGAACTGGCGCGCGCGCGGGCGCGACAGAGCGTGACGCGCGCGCAGGCGGCGAGGCTCAGTCAGCTCGCGCGCGAGGGCATCATTGCGCCTGCACGTGCTGACGAAGCCAATGCGTTGGCCCGGCAAAGCGACATCGATGTGGGGGAACAGGCGCGGCTAATCGGCCTTGCGCCCGGCGGACGGGCGGGCGGCGCGGGCTACACGCTGAGCGCACCGCTCGGCGGACGGATCAGCGCGATGACCGCCGAAACCGGCAAGGCAGTCGACCCGGGCTTGGCCCCCTTTGTGATCGATGGTGGCGGACCGCTGCAGGTTACGGCTCAATTGCCCGAGCGACTGATCAGCAAGGTACAGCCCGGCATGGCGGTTCGGATCGGTGGGACGACGGGGACCATAACTGCGGTCGGCCAGTCGATCGATCCGGCCACGCGATCGGCCACTGTCACCGCCACGATTCCGCCGGGTAGCGCAATTGCGGGCAGTGCCACGAGCATCGGGATCGAGGGGACCGCCCCAGCAGGGGCCGTGCGCATTCCTGCGAGTGCTGTTGCTGACGTGAACGGGGCAAAAGTCGTCTTTGTTTCGGCAAAGGGTGGTGTGACGATGCGACGCGTGACGATCGCGGGCGCGACCGCGGATGTTGTCGTCGTAACCAGCGGGGTCGCCCCGGGCGATCGCATCGTGACGAGCGGCGTCAGCGAACTTGCCACGCTCGTCGGCGCGAACTGACCGTACCGCCATGCTTCGTGATCTGCTCGCCAAGGCGCTGTCCTATCGCCTGCTAGTGCTGGCCGCCGCTGTGGTGGTGGCCGGGATCGGCGGCTGGACCTTCGTTAATCTGCCGATCGATGCCGATCCGGATATCGCGCCGACGCAGGTGAAGATCATCCTGAAGGCACCGGGCATGACGCCCGACGAGGTCGAAACGCGCGTCCTGGCGCCGATCGAGCAGGAAATGCTGGGCCTGCCCAAACAGGCGATGCTCCGTGCGACCGCCAAATATGCGATCGCCGACATCACGATCGATTTCGTTGACGGCACCGACATCTATTGGGCACGTCAGCAAGTGAGTGAGCGGCTGAGCGGCGTGATGGCCAGCCTGCCGGCCGGCGTCAGCGGCGGTCTTGCGCCGATCTCCACGCCGCTGTCCGAACTTTTCATGTTCACTATCGACGGGCCACAGAGCCTCGAGGCGCGCCGCGCCGCGCTTGACTGGACGATCCGCCCGGCGCTGCGGACCGTGCCCGGCGTCGCCGATGTCAACGCGCTCGGCGGCTATGTCCGCACGTTTGACGTACGACCCGATCCCGTCGCGCTCGGCGCTGCCGGACTGACGCTCGCCGACGTCAAAGCGGCGATCGAAGCCGGCAACCGCAATGACGGCGCGGGGCGACTGGCCAATGGCGAGAATGCGCTGATCGTCCGGGCGGTCGGCGCGGTCCAGACGCTCGACGATCTGCGCGCGATTGTCCTGCATGCCCCCGCTGGACGCGTCCTGCGGCTGGGCGATGTCGCGACGATCACAACCGGCACCCTGACGCGCTATGGGGCGGTCAGCAGCGATGGCCGTGCGGAGACGGTCGAGGGACTGGTGATCGCACTACGTGGTGCCGATGCGCGCCAGGTCGTGACGGGCGTCAAAGCGCGGCTTGCCGAGCTCCAACACAGCTTGCCGCCGGGCATGAAAATCAATGTGTTCTATGACCGATCCGATCTGATCAGCCGCGCGGTCGGCACCGTCGAAGAAGCGCTGCTTGAGGCAACTCTGCTGGTAGTTGTGCTGCTCGTGCTGTTTCTGGGCGATTGGCGAGCGGCAGCCATTGTTGCGACCACATTGCCCATGGCAGCGCTGGTCTGCTTCATCCTGATGCGCGCGTGGGGGCTGACCGCCAATCTGATGAGCCTCGGCGGCCTTGCGATCGCGATCGGCATGCTGGTCGACGGGGCCGTCGTCGTTATCGAAAATGTCGTCGAGCGGCTATCGCATGTGAAGGACGGCGATGCATCGCCCCGCCTGCACCATGTGTTCCGCGCGATGAGCGATGTGACCGTGCCGGTGTCGGCAGGCTTGCTCATCATTGCGCTGGTATTCTTGCCGCTGGTCTCGCTGGAGGGGCTGGAGGGCAAGCTGTTCGCTCCTGTCGCGCTGACCATCATTTTCGCGCTCGCCGCCGCCCTGCTGTTAGCGCTGACCCTTGTCCCGGTACTGGCGTCGCTTGGACTGAAGGCAGGCGCCCATGCCGATCCCCTCATGATGCGCTGGCTGACTCCGCGCTATCGTGCGGTGTTGCACGTCGCCTTTGCGCGCCAACCGTTGGTTTACGCACTAGCCGGCGCGGGGCTGGTCGCTGCCGTCCTTGCCTATGGCGCAGTCGGAAAGACCTTCATGCCGCAGATGGATGAAGGGAGCGTGATCGTGCAGCTGGTCAAGAGCCCGTCGATCGGGCTTGCCCACTCGGTTGCCGGTGACATGGCCGCGCAGCGCATCCTGAAGGCGAAGGTGCCTGAAATTGATCGCATCATATCGCGCGTCGGGGCCGACGAGCTGGGCCTGGACCCAATGGGCCCCAACGAAACCGACACCTTCGTGACGCTGAAGCCGCAGCGCGAGTGGCGCGGCAGCAAGGATATGATCATCGCCGACATGCGCGGTGCGATGGCGCTGCTGCCCGGCATCAATGCCAGCTTCACCCAGCCAATCGAGATGCGCGTTTCGGAAATGCTGACCGGATCGCGCGGCGACCTGGCGGTCAAGATTTTCGGACCGGACCGGGTGACTTTGGGCAAGCTCGCCGCGCAAATCGAAGCAATCCTGCGCGCGACACGCGGCGCAACAGAGGTGATGACGGTCGCCAACGACCGCGTCGATTATCTGCAGATCGACATCGACCGGCTTGCCGCTGGCCGCGCGGGCCTGTCGGTTGAAACGATCGAGGATGCATTGCGTGCCCAGCTTGAGGGGGCCCGTGCCGGGATCGTCGCCGAGGGCAATCGCCGTACGCCGATCGTCCTGCGTGGTGCCGATGCCGTGCAACGCAGCGCGGCCTTGTTCACCGATCTGCTACTGCGCGGCGCCGAAGGACAGACCGTGCGGCTGAGCGATGTAGCGCATGTCCGTCCCGTCGCAGGTCCGGTCAAGATCGACCACGAAAACGGCTCGCGCTATGCACTGGTCCAGGCATTCGTCTCGGGCCGCGACCTGGTCGGTTATGTCGATGAGGCGCGGTCGGCAGTACAGGTGAAGGTGCCGCTGCCCGCCGGCTATCGCATCGTCTGGGGTGGCCAGTTTGAAAATCAGCAGCGCGCCGCCGCGCGCCTGTCGCTGGTCGTGCCAGTCGCGCTGCTGCTGATCTTCTTCGTATTGCTGGCGACGCTCCGTTCACTGCGCGCGTCGCTACTGATCCTGGTCAACATCCCCTTTGCGATGGTCGGCGGAATCGTCGCCCTGTGGGCGGCGGGCCAGTATCTTTCTGTACCCGCTTCGGTCGGGTTCATCGCGCTACTTGGCATTGCGGTCCTCAACGGGCTCGTGCTGGTGTCCTATTTCCGCCAGCTGCGCAGCGAAGGCATCGCCATGGCCGATGTCGTGCGGCTGGGCGCGGAACGCCGGCTGCGCCCGGTTCTGATGACGGCAGGCATCACAGCTTTCGGCCTTGTGCCGCTGCTCTTCGCCACCGGCCCCGGCTCAGAAATTCAGCAGCCGCTCGCCATCGTCGTGATCGGCGGTCTTGTCAGCTCGACGCTGCTGACCCTCGTGCTGCTGCCGATGCTTTTCGAACGCTTCGGCGAAAGCCGGGAGGAACGCGCCAATGGCTGATCTGCTACTGACCCTGCATTGTGCCGCTGCGGACGCAGAGCCAATCGGCGAGGCCCTGCGCGAGGCCTTTGCGACACCCGTCCATCTTCGTGCCGAGGCGGTCCTTGGCCTCGATTTCAGCGACGCCAAGACGGCGGAACGGGTGACCGCCAAGCTCGATCGCCGCGCGCTGGAGCTGGTGCTTGCCGAGCAATTGTTGCCCGACGCGCTCGCCACTATCGAACGCACCAAGCGTGGTGGGCCGGTGCGCTGGTACAGCAGCGCAATCCTCGCTCGGGGGCGGGTTGCATGAAGGACCGTCACCTCTCGCTCGCGTTTTCGTTGACCCTCCTTGCTGCACCGGTGTTTGGGCAATCCACGCCGCCGCTAGACCAGCGCGCAGACTTGCCCCCGCCGGCGGTGGTCACTGCTGCACTCGATAGCTATCCCGGCGTGCTCTCGGGAGCCGCTAGGGTCGATGCCGCGCGCGCGCAGGCAGGCGCACTGGCCAAGGGCCCCCACGAGATAACGATCACGGCGACCGCGCTCAATCGCAGCGTCGACCGCGAAGGCAGCTTTGCCGAGTTTGACGCGACGCTCACCCGACCGTTCCGTTTGCCTGGCAAGGCGCGCATCGATCGCAAGACGGGGGCCGCAGGTATCGCGTTTGCGCAGAACATGATGGCCGATGCCCGCCACCAAGCCGCGCTGATGCTGGCGCAGCTTTGGTTCGATTGGGTTGAGGCGGGTGCGCTGGCATCGAACGATGCGGCCAATGTCGCTAATCTGGAACAGGCGCTAGCCGCGATCCGGCGCCGCGCGGCGCTGCGCGAAGCGTCGGCGCTCGACACCGACCAGGCAAGCGCTGCTTTGTCTCGAGCGCGCGGGCAGCTCGCTGACTCGCGGGCGCGGGCTGCCGAAGCTCGAGCGCGGTTGACAGCGACGTTTCCGACGATCCCTCTACCCGTCGAGCCGCCTGCTCCTACTACCCCGACCGTGCCCGAGATCGGCTTTGCTGCCCTTGGCAAACTCGTTATCGATCGCAGCCATGAGATTGGCGCTGCCCAGGCCCAGGCCGATCGGCGGGGCTTCATCGCCGATCGTGCGCGGGCCGAGAGGCGCCCCGATCCCTCATTCGGCGTGCGGGCGTTCAGCGAACGCAGCGGGATGGAGCGCGGCTTGGGCGTGGTTGCATCGCTGCCGCTCGGTGGCGGTTATCGCCGCTATCAGGCCGAAGAAGCGCTGGCGAACGCCCGCGCAGCCAGCCAGGAACTGGCAGTCGTGCAGCGCGCCGTCAGCGCAACGGCGGCAGCCGATCAGGCGTTGGCCGAAAGCCGCCTCTCGGGCTGGCAAGCGCTTGCCGAGGCGGCGCGTGCTGCCGATGCAGTGGCGCAGCGCACGCTTGCCGGCAACAGGCTGGGGGCAATCGACCTTGCCGATCTGCTCTATGCCCAGCGCCAGGCTAACGACGCCCGCCGCGAAGAGATAAGCGCCCGTCTGCAGGCGCTAAGGGCAATCCTGAAGCTGGAAATAGATTCCCACGTCATCTGGATCGATGCCGACGATCACGGCGAGAAGTAGGCCAAGCTGCGAAGTCGTTCTGTTTACACGATGCCAAACCGCGTTGACGTAAGGATCAATGCATGCTGCGCGACGGTAGGGCAATGAATGAATGTCTGCTCTCAGGTGATCATCAGGCGGTGCGCTATGACCGAAATTAGGGCGCAAAGCCGTCATGTGCTTCTGTGCTCGTCAGAGGTTGCGAAGCGCCAAGCCACGATGTCCCAATCACTTTCGCCGATCTCGACGGGCCAAGATTGCCATCGGCGCTTGCCCGCCTGCGTGATCATGCAAATGCCGCAGCGATATCGGATTTCGACAACGCAGGTGCCGTTGATCGGTCCTGGACCCCCATCATGCGGCCGCCATCGGTCATGCTCGTCATATTCAATGCAACTGGTTGGTAACGACATGCGGACCTGGCGTGGGCAAGCCAGGCTGCTCTCAATGTCGAGCAGGTCTCACCTTCTCCAACACGGAGCACGACCGCCCCGGTCGCCAACAGGTGATGCGGGCTGCGCTAAGCTAGCGTTCAAATTGGCCAACGCAAGAAGTGTGTTATACCTCGAGGCGGTGGTCCCAACCCTCGATATGGCAAAATTGCACTTTTGCCACATTATAACGATCGCGAGCTTCGGCAATGCAGGAAGCAAGCAGGCCATTTCGACCATTCGTTCAGCAATCTTACCACGACTGCCTGGCGATCAACCCGTCGCCTAGTCCCCAAATTGGCCGCCCAAACAATCTATTTCGATCCTACAAGATCGCTCTTCTTGGCAATTTCGATAAAGTTGGTGCGGCCAACGACCTGGGTCGTCTTGCGCCACCTTGCAAGGGTTCGTTCCGAAATGCCAACGATCCGGCAGCTTTTGCACACACCCTTGCCGCTCGCGATCAGGCTTTCTACGGCTCGGAATCTCGCATCCTTGTCAGGGATCACTGTCATTGCGGCCCCATGAGTGCCGACGCGCTTTGCCAGAGCATATAGGCCGCAACCACGAAGATCAGCCCGGCGAACACCGTCGTCAGCATGCCCTTCCCCGACAAGCGCCCGGCAAGCGCCGTGCCTCCAAACCCGCCGACGATACCGCCGACAATGAACACGCCCGCCAGCGGCCAGTCGATCAGACCGGACCAGGCATAGTTGGCGGCCGTCGTCAGCCCGAACGCGGTTACCGCAATCAGGCTGGTGCCAACCGCGTTGATGATCGGCATCCGAGTCGACGCAACCAGTCCGGGCACGATTAGGAAGCCGCCACCGATCCCGAAAAACCCCGAAAAGATGCCGGTACCAAGGCCGTAACCGAGCACCTTGGGCGCATTTTCGCGGGTGCATTCGGCCCCCTCGACACCCCTGTTTTTGCGCCCGCGCAGCATCAAGATGCCGACCACGATCATCACGATCGCAAACAGGAACAGCAGCTTGTGCCCGTCAAAGGCCTTGCCTGCGGTCGATCCCGCCAGCGCGCCGAGGATGCCAGCACCGGCATACATCAACCCACAGCGCCATTTGACGGTCCCGGCGCGGGCGTGGCTAGCAAGCCCGGTCGCGGCATTGACGGCAACGGCGAGCGCACTGGTGCCGATTGCGACATGCGGGCTGGCGACGCCGACCAGATACACCATCAGCGGCACTGCAAGGATCGACCCGCCGCCGCCGACCAGCCCGAGCGTGAAGCCGACCAGCGCGCCCGACATCGCGCCGAGGACATATTGAGTGGTCTCGAGCACCACCGTCAGACCGAATCGAGCGGAATCTTGAGGTAGCGCGTACCGTTCGCCTCCGGCGCGGGCAAATGACCTGCGCGCATGTTGACCTGGATCGATGGCAGGATCAGGCGCGGCATGTCGAGCGTCGCGTCGCGCGCCGTGCGCATCGCGACGAAGCCGTCCTCATCGATGCCGTCATGGACATGGACATTGCTGTCGCGCTCGGCCCCTATCGTCGTTTCCCAGGCGAAGGTGTCGCGACCCGGCGCCTTATAGTCGTGGCACAGGAAGAGCCTCGTTGCGCGCGGGAGCGAGAGCAGCCGCCGGATCGAGCGGAACAGCTGCCGCGCATCTCCCCCCGGGAAGTCCGCCCGCGCGGTGCCGAAATCGGGCATGAAGATCGTATCGCCGGGGAACACGGCATCGCCGATGACATAGGCAAGGTCGGCAGGCGTGTGGCCTGGTACGTGGAGCACAAGTGCGGCCATACTGCCGATGGTGAAGGTGTCGCCGTCGTCGAAGAGATGGTCGAACTGCGACCCATTACGCTGGAAATCGCTGTTTTCGTTGAACAATGTGCCAAAGGTCTGCTGAACTGCGGTAATGGCACGCCCGATCGCAATCTTGCCGCCCAATTGCTGCTGGAGATAGGGCGCCGCCGAGAGATGATCGGCATGCGCGTGCGTTTCGAGCAGCCATTCCACACTGAGCCTTTCGGCTCGGACATAGGCGATGATCGCGTCGGCGCTCTGGTGCCCCGTACGGGCCGAGGCCGGGTCGAAATCGAGCACCGAATCGATGATCGCCGCAGCTCGTGTCACCCGATCATGGACGACGTGGCTGGCGGTGAACGTGACTTCGTCGAAAAAGCTATGCACGACAGGCCGTGGGGTATCGCCGATCAGGCTGGCGGTGATCTGCGCAGTGGCACTGGCGACGACGATATCGTTTGACTCAGTGGCCATGACATGTTCCCATCATTTCACGATTACGTGTATGGTATAATCGTGTAACCGTGTTGCGTCAATTGTCGAGCCGTGTCATATTTCGCCTTTGACAGATGGAAGGCTATGGAATTGAACGATCAGTTCGGGCTGCGGACGCCATGCGGGCCGGCAAGACTCGGCGACACGCTGCCCAATTTCACGGCGCGCACCACGCAAGGGGTCAGGTCGCTTACTGACTTTCGTGGAAAGTGGCTAATCCTCTTTTCACACCCGGCTGATTTCACGCCTGTCTGCACAAGCGAGTTCGTTGCCATCATGCGCGCCGCCGATCGTTTTGCGGCGCTGGATTGTCAGCTGATGGCGCTCTCGGTCGACAGCCTTTTCTCGCACTTCGCCTGGATCAAGGCGATCCACGAGCGCTTCGGTGTGAAGGTAAGTTTTCCGATCATCGAGGATCCGACGCTGGAAATCGCGCGTGCCTATGGCATGGTTGGTGATGACGCGCTGGATGCGTCATCAGTGCGTACAACCTATTTCGTCGATCCTGAAGGCCGGCTGCGGGCGTCGACCTGCTATCCCTCGACTGTCGGTCGCTCGGTCGAAGAGATGCTGCGGCTGCTGGCCGCCCTCCAGCGTACGGATGGCCAATCGGCCTTGGTGCCGGCCGAATGGATGCCGGGCGATGACTTGCTTGCGGTGCCCAGTCAGGCACTGGCCGATGTCTTCGCTGCAGAGACGGCTACCGACTGGTTCTATGCGCCCGTGAGGGACCAAGGCTGATCATGCCCGGCGATCTCAGCATGCTCGATATCGAAGCCCATGCCGAACTCCTTCGCGCGATCGCCCATGCCGTGCGGCTCGAGCTGCTACGGACGTTGATCGGTGGTGAGCGCAGCGTGAGCGACCTGGAAGCGGCGACCGGCATCGTCCAGCCCGGCCTGTCGCAACAGCTCGGCATCCTGCGCAAGGCCGATCTCGTCCTTACCCGTCGCGAAGCCAAACAGGTGTTCTACCGCATCAATCACGCGCGCTTCGCAGAGCTCAGCACCTTGTTTGATGCGTTTGCTGATACGGTCGCCATGCCACGCCATGCGGCACTCGCTGATCGGATGGCGAGCGGCGGCGGCGCCGCGATGTTCGCGCGGGTCGAGTAGGAAGTTAGCGGACGGTCGCGATGCCATCGCCCAACAGGTCGCCATCGATCCGCTGCCCGTAATAATCGCCTTTGGCGTGGAACCGCTTCCTGGCCTCTTCGATGCTGCCGGTCTGGCGCGGGTCACGCGGTCGTTCGCGGCTGCTGATATAGGCGGCGACGTCCCATGCTTGCTGGTCGGTCAGGCTATAGCCCTGGCCCAGGGGCATATTCGCCTTGATGAATGCGGCGGCATTGGCGACCTTTCCCATTCCTGCGCCCCAGTTGAATGACATTGGCCCCCAAAGCGGCGGAAAGGCATAGCCGCCTGCCTCATTCTTCTGCCCTTGGCCGTCAACGCCGTGGCAGGCCGCGCAACTCTTGGCGAACACCTTGGCACCGCGAGTAGGATCGTGCCCGAGAGTCGTCGGCTTGAGGTCGATGAATCCCTTGCCGGGCAGGTCCACCCCGGTCGGTGCGCCTTTGGCCAACCAGAAGAAATAGATTTGCAGATCGCGGTAGATCGGGTCGGCTGGCGGGGGCGCTCTGCCGCTGGGAGAGGCCGGTGCGTTCATCGAATAGGTGAAGCAATCGCGGATGCGATCCTCCATCGTGTTGATCTGGTCGTTCTTCGCGCGATAGGCGGGGTAGGCGCCCCATGCCGCCCATATCGGCGAGGCATTCGCAAGCCTGCCGGCGTCGAGATGGCAATTGCCGCAAGACAGGCCATTGCCGACATGGTCGCCGGCATGGGCGCGCGTCTGCAGGAATATCTGCTGGCCGCGCCGGATCGCGGCGCCCGCAGGACCGTCCGGAATCGCAGTGTCGGGTGGCGGCGTGAAGGATGCTGAAACGGTTGGCGTCGCTGTTGTTTGGGCGGTGGGAGCATTGGCGGCGCTGCGCCGGCCGATCATGTACATGCCCGCGCCGACAATGATGATCGCGAACAGCGTCAACGCCCAGATAAGGAAAGGTCGCCCGGATGGCCGCTGGGGCGTGTCACTCAAACCGTCGTCCATCAGTCGTCCCTGGTCAGTCCGTCCACCCGATCCGGGCGGCCTCTCACGCCTCATTCGGGCAGCAGGGCCCAGCCACGCAGTTGCAGGTTCGCCATGGTCGTCATGGCCGAGACGTCGACCCGGACGCCGCTGGCGACGTCCTTTACGTCATATTTGTGCGCATGCAGGGCCTGCCCGCACACCGCGACGACGACACCCGCCGCCCGCAACTTGGCGATCAGGGCGATGTTGGGGTTGTTCGGCGCCTTGGTCTGGGCAGCATATACGGCGTCGTTGGTGATGATCTGGGTGGCGGGACCATAGAGGATCGCGACGATGTCGCCCGGTTTCACATGGAAGCCGTCGGCGGCGAGCAGGTTGAGGAAGCGCGCAACGCGTTCGAGCGACGCGTTGGGCTTGGCGGGATCGGCGCTTGCCTTCGTGACGGGAAACACGACGCGGTAGCGCAGCGCCGGATCAGGCCGTTCCATCGCCCCCTCGGTCGGGAAGCTCGCGCCAAAGGATTCGATCGCCGGCGCGCGGTGCTGCTGCGCAAAGCCGGGGCCTGCCGTGGCGACGATTAACAGAGCGGCGACCGCAAACCATGGTTTCATCGAGATCTCCTTGAATTCAGTGCCAACGGTTCAAATCGCGTGACCCTAGCCAACGCCCATGCTCGCCATCCAGCGCATGATCCCCGCCTTGTCCATTGCGCCAGCCTGCCGGGCGATCTCGACGCCGCCTTTGAACAAGATCAAGGTGGGGATCGAGCGGATTGCGTAGCGCTCGGCAAGCACCGGCTCGGCCTCGGTATCCACTTTGAGCAGCCGAACCTTTGGGTCGAGCTCGGCTGCCGCTGCGGCGAAAGCCGGCGCCATCATGCTGCATGGCCCGCACCAACTCGCCCAGAAATCGACCAGTACCGGGCCCGTGCTTCGGCCGATCATCTTGTCGAGCAACGCCAGATCGGTGTCGATCGGTGCGCCCATCGCCAGCGGGCGGTGGCAGGTGCCGCACTTGGGGTTGTCGCCCAGCCGCGATTCGGGCACGCGGTTGAGCGCCTGGCAGTGCGGGCAGACGAGGATGGCACTCGTCATGTCTGCGCTCCTGCGATCCGTCCGCTATACTCGCACAACGCGGCCATAATCCCGGCGACTTGTGCATCCACCAGCTGGTAGAAGCGCGACTGGGCCTCGGCGCGCACGCTGACGGTCCCCGCCTCGCGCAGCACCGCTAGATGCTGCGATACGCTCGATTGCGACAGGCCGGTCAACGTGACGAGCTCGCCGACCGAAACCTCGCCATCGCTCATCCGGCACAGCATGATCAGTCGATCGCGGTGCGCCAGCAGCCTCAGGCACTGGGCGACATGGGCGGCATTATCATGCAGCGCGGCGATGGGTCCGGTAAAGCTCATTGGGTCACTGTCGCTGGGCGACCGTCATCGCGCAAGACGATGTAGATTGCCGGGATCACCAATACGGTCAGCAAGGTTGATGAGGCCAAGCCAAACAGCAGCGATATGGCGAGGCCCTGGAAGATCGGATCGGTCAGGATTACCGCTGCACCAATCATCGCAGCGGCGGCGGTGAGTGCGATGGGCTTGAAGCGGATCATCCCCGCTTCGAGCAAGGTATCGCGCAGCGACTTGTCGGGCGCGCGGGCGTGGTTGATGAAATCGACCAGCAGGATCGAATTGCGCACGATGATACCAGCAAGAGCAATGAAGCCGATCATCGAAGTCGCGGTGAAGGGTGCGGCGAACAGCATATGGCCGATGACGATGCCGACCAAGGTCAGCGGGATCGGCGTGAGGATCACCAGCGGAAGCTTGAAATTGCGGAACTGGCCGACGACGAGCACATAGATGGCAAGTAATGCCACGCCGAATGCCGCGCCCATATCGCGGAAGGTGACCCACGTGATTTCCCATTCACCGTCCCAAAGCAGGCTCGGCTTGGTTTCGTCCTCGGGCTGGCCGTTCAGGCGGATTTCGGGCTTTACGAGGCCGTGCGCCTGCCAGTCGAACTTGTTCACAGCATCATCGACCGCGAGCATACCGTAGATTGGCGCTTCGTATCGACCGGCGAGTTCGGCGGTCACCATGGTCGCGCCGCGCCCGTCGCGGCGGAAGATGCTTTGCCCGCCGGGCTGCACCTTCGCCTCGACCAGCTCGCCGAGTTGGATGAGTTGCGGGCGGCCCGTACCTTGCGTGACCGCGACCGGCGTGGCGGCGAGCGCCTGGCTCCAACTGCGCTGCGATTGATCGAGCGCGATCTGGATCGGCAGCGGATCACGCCCACCGCCGCGTGGGGCATAGCCGACGATCTGGTCACCGAGCAGCGCGCCGATGCTGTCGAACAGCTGGCGTTCGGACAGGCTATATTGGTCTAGCTTGGCGCGATCGGGGACCAGGCGGAGCTCGGGGCGCGGATCGCCGAAGCTGTTATCGACATCGACGATATAGGGCACCGATTTGAAGATCGCCTCGAGCTGGGCTGCTGTCGCGCGACGGACGGCTTCATCGGGGCCATAGATTTCGGCAAGCAGGGTCGCGAGCACTGGCGGTCCCGGGGGTGTCTCGACGACCTTGATCGAGCTGCCGGGCGGCAGCGGCACGGCCTTCAGTTTGTCGCGCAGTGCGACCGCGATGGCATGGCTGGCCCGCGCGCGCTCTTCCTTGGGAGCGAGCGTGACCATCAAATCGCCCATTTCGGGTCGCGCGCGCAGGAAGTAATGGCGCACCAGGCCGTTGAAATTGAATGGCGCGGAGGTGCCGGCATAGGCTTCCATCGCCTCGACCTCGGGCACGGTGCGAACGATGGCGGCGGCTTGCTCGAGCGCACGCGACGTCGCCTCGAGGCTGCTGCCCTCGGGCAGATCGACGACGAGCTGGACTTCGCTTTTGTTGTCGAAGGGCAGCAGCTTGACCGTCACCGCCTTGAAATAGAACATCGAGCAAGCAGCGAGCGTGGCGATGCCGACCGCGATCAGGAACAGCCACGCGCGGCGCTTGGTCGCGATCACGCGGCTTGCAAAGCGGGCGTAGAGCAGGCCGAGCTTGCCCCCGTGATGGTCGGCATGGGCGTGCCCGTCGCTGGTCGCCGAGCGGGCGAAGCGGATCATCAGCCACGGCGCGATGATGACGGCGACGAAGAAGCTGAACACCATCGCGGCAGACGCATTGACCGGGATCGGCGCCATATACGGCCCCATCAGCCCGGAGACGAACAGCATCGGCAGCAGCGCGGCGACCACGGTCAGGGTGGCGACGATCGTCGGATTGCCGACTTCCGACACGGCATCGACCGCTGCATCGATGCGACTGCGGTCATCCTTCATCGCCCAGTGGCGCGCGATGTTCTCGATCATGACGATCGCATCGTCGACCAGGATACCAATCGAAAAGATCAGTGCGAACAGGCTGACACGGTTGATCGTGAAGCCCATCAGCTTGGAGGCAAACATTGTCAGCAAAATGGTCGTCGGGATGACGATCGCGGTGACGCCCGCTTCGCGCCAGCCAATCGCAAAGCCGATCAGGATGACGATCGAGACGGTGGCGAGCGCCAGGTGAAAAAGCAGTTCGTTCGCCTTGTCATTGGCGCTTGCGCCGTAGTTGCGCGTTACGGCGACATCGACACCGGCGGGGATCAATGATCCCTTGAGCGCTGCCACTCGCGCGATGACGCCAGTCGAGACGTCAACGGCATTGGCGCCGGCGCGTTTGGCGATGGCGATGCTGACGGCAGGCGCGCGGTTCCAGACCCTACCGTCGCTGCGCGACCAGCGCCAGGCTCGCGCCTGATCCTGCGTTGCGGCCTGTTCGACGTTCGCGACATCGCGCAGATTGACCGGTGCGCCGCTGACCGAGCGGACGATCAGCGCGCCGACATCGGCGGCGCTGCCCAAGGTCTGCCCGGCGATGATGCTCGCCGCCTCGCCATTTTCGCGAACAGTGCCGGCGGGGAAGGATCGGTTGGCCTGCGACGCCGCGTCGATCACATTGCCGAGCGGCACCTGATGCAGTGCAAGCTTCGCCGGATCGGGCGCGATGCGGATCGCCTCGCGCTGGCCGCCGACGATGAAACTCAGGCCGACATTGTCGACCTTCGCGATTTCGGTGCGCAGCCGACCAGCAAGCTGGAGGAGCGACTGGTCGTTCCAGGCGCCGGGCGCGCCGAGCTTGGGCGACAGCGTCAGTACGACGATCGGCACGTCGCTGATCCCGCGCACCGTCACTTGCGGCGGCGGGATGCCGACCGGAATCCGCTCGATATTGGCGTTCAGTTTCTCGTCGATCCGGGTCGCGGCATCCTCTGGGTTGGACCCGACGAGAAAGCGCGCGGTGACGAGCACGCCATTGTCCTCGGCCTGGGCATAGACATGCTCGACCCCGTCGACCGACTTAACGATTGTCTCGAGCGGCTTGGCGACGAGTTCGACCGCATCGGTGGCGGAAAAGCCCGGCGCCATCACACGGATATCGACCATCGGCACGCTGATCTGCGGCTCTTCTTCACGCGCGATCGTGACTGTAGCGAGCAGGCCAACAAGGATTGCGGCGAGCAGGAACAAAGGCGTCAGCGGTGACTGGATGGTCGCGCGGGTGATCCGACCCGAGATGCCCAGGCTCATTTCGCAGGCACCGCGATCAGCGTGTCACCGGGGGTGATGCCCGACAGGATCTCGACTTTGCCCGGCTCGCTCGACGGCGCGGTCTGAACTGGGACGCTGGCAGTGCTGCCATCCGCGGCGAGGATGGTGACGGTGTCGATGCCGTAGGCGCGGGCGACGTAGCTGGTCGGCACGATCAGCGCGCGCCGCGTGCCGGTCTCAACCTCCGCAGCGAGGCGGCGACCGATCAGGCTGTTGTCGATGCCGCTCATCGTTGCATCGGCGGTGATCTGGCCTGCCTGGACCGAGGGATAGACCCGGACCACGGCACCGGTCCGGCCATCGGCCCGGACCACGGCACCGGTCCGGCCATCGGCCCGGACTCGCGAGCCCGGATGGACCTGACTTGCGAGCGATTCTGGCAGCGTCAGGCGCAGGACGGTATCGCCTGCTGTAATCGTGGCGATCACCATTCCCGGCGCAACGGCTGCTCCGGCAGGGATGTCGGCGCGCAAGACTCGCCCTGATGCAGGGGCGATGACGACGCCTTGGCCGGCGACCGCGCCGACCGCCGATTGCGGCGCCCGCGCCGCACGAATCTGGGCATTGGCGGCCATTGCAACGGCCTGCGCCTGATCGAGCCGGGCTTTTGCGTAAACGCCATTTTCATAGAGGAACCGGACCCGCGCCAGATCGGCCTGTGCCTGCGCAGCCTGCGCCTGCGCGGCGGCGGCCTGCGCCCCGAAGGCGGCGGATTGCGGCCCAAGCTGGCTGTCGACGATGCGCCCGATCGCCTGCCCCTTGCGCACCAGATCACCCGCACGGACGTTGAGCGTCGTCAGGATCCCGGGAATGCGCGCGATTGCCTGCGCTTGATCAATAGTCGCGATTTCCGCACTTGCCGATTTCCAGTCGATGGTTTCGGTAGCGGCGACCTTGAGCTTCGCTCCGGCGGGCGCGGCGACCTTGGCCGTTGGCGGTTCGGGCGCGCTGCCGCAGGCGGCAAGCGGGAGGATCGCCAGCAGCAAGACGGCGATACCGGGCTGAGGGCGGGGGCGGGACATGCGTCGGGGCTCCCTATTTCTCGACCGGCAGGCCGGCCGACGCCCAAGCGCCAAAGCCACCGGCAAGATGCGTATCGACACTGGATTTGGACGCAGCGCAGCGATCGAGCGCCATCGCCGATCGTTTGCCGCCTGCGCAGGACAGGATCAGTGTCTTGCCGCCAGCATCAGGCAGCGCGGCGGGATCGAAGCGCGATAACGGCAGGTTGAGTGTGCCGGGGATGTGGCCGGCGGCGAATTCATTGGGCTCACGAACATCGACAACGATCGCCGCGCCTTGCCGCAGCAGCGCTTGCAGGTCGACCGGGCTGATGTCGCGATGCGCGGGCTTACGCGAGAATCCAAACATGTCGTCACCTCTTTTATTTTCTTGATTGCACATATCGTGTAACAATTATATGCGTCAAGCCATATAGAGTGAGAGGAACGGGAAATGTCCGAATCGCATGTCGTCGTGCTGGGTGCTGGCTTGGGCGGCACGATTGCCGCCTATGAAATCCGCGCTGCGCTGAAGGGAAAAGCGCGCATCACCGTCGTCAGCAAAGGCGAGGATTACTGGTTCGTTCCCTCAAACCCTTGGGTTGCTGTGGGTTGGCGCGAGCCGGAAGCGCTTCGCGTGCACCTGCCACCTGTCATGGCCAAGCAGGGTATTGCCTATAACGGCATCGGCGCGCGCAAGGTGCATCCCGAGTCGAACCGCATCGAACTGCTCGATAACTCGCTTATTGATTATGACTATCTTGTTATCGCCACTGGACCCGAGCTTGCCTATGACGAGATCGCGGGATTCGGCCCCGATCATCACACCGTGTCGATTTGTGAAACCGCGCACGCTGTCGCGGCCCATGCGAAGTTCGAGGAACTTTGCGCCAATCCCCGCCCGATTGTCGTCGGCGCCGCCCAGGGCGCATCGTGCTTCGGTCCCGCCTATGAGATGGCGATGACGCTCGATACCGAGCTGAAGAAGCGCAAAATCCGCGACAAGGTGCCGATGACCTTCGTCACGCCCGAGCCCTATGTCGGCCATCTCGGCCTCGACGGCGTTGGTGACACCAAGGGCTTGCTCGAAAGTGAGATGCGCAATCGCCACATCAAGTGGATCACCAACGCCAAGGTGACGAGCATCGACGACGGCATGATGCACGTGACCGAAGTCAACGACGACGGCAGCGATAAGAAGACGCATGATCTGTCGTTCGGCTGGGGCATGCTCATGCCGCCGTTCCGGGGCATTGAGGCAGTGCGCGGCGTTGAGGGTCTGTCCAACCCGCGCGGCTTCATCCTGACCGACAAGCATCAGCGCAACCCGACCTATCGCAATGTCTTTGCGCTCGGCGTGTGCATCGCGATTCCGCCGACGGGCCCCACCCCCGTGCCGGTCGGCGTGCCCAAGACCGGCTTCATGATCGAATCGATGGTGAGCGCGATCGCTGCCAATCTGAAGCAGATTCATGATGGCAAGGAGCCGACCAACGAAGCCACCTGGAACGCGATCTGTCTCGCTGATTTTGGCGACGGTGGCGTGGCTTTTGTCGCGCAGCCACAGATTCCCCCCCGCAACACCAATTGGTCCTCGAGCGGAAAATGGGTGCATTTAGCGAAGATCGGCTTCGAGAAATATTTCCTGCGCAAGGTGCGACTGGGCGAAAGCGAGCCCTTTTATGAAAAGCTCGCACTGCACGTACTCGGCATCAAGAAACTGCACTTCGAAAAATGAAGGAATTCGTGATGAATCTCGATCGCGCTGTCTTGGCTTTCGCAGGGTTGATCGTGCTGGTGAGCGCCGTCCTCGCCGTCACCGTTTCGCCCTGGTGGATCGCGCTTACTTTGTTCGCAGGTGCCAACATGTTGCAGGCCAGCCTGACCGGGTGGTGTCCGGCAGCCATGATCTTCAAGGCACTTGGCGTGCGCGCCGGAACGGCGTTTCGCTAATCATGCGGTTGCCTATGTCCCTTCGACTGGTTGCGGGCGTCGCGCTGTTGGCGCTTGCCGCCCCAGTATCGGCGCAAAGCCTCGACACGGTAATTGCCGACGCGATGGCGCGATCCCCGTCGCTCGAAGGGGCGCGGGCGCGCGCGGAGTCGGCGCGTGCCGGCGTCAATGCCGCCAAAGCCGAACGTGCACCGTCCGCCGCAATCGAAGGCCAGATCGGCGTCGGGCGGATCGACCCGCAGGGGTTTTTCGGGCTCACCGCCGATGATGTCGTCCCGCGTTCGGCGCGCGCTACCGCGGAACTTCCGCTGTTTACAGGCGGACGGATCAAGGCGGCGATCCGGCAAGCGACCGGCGGCGCCGAGGCGGCGGACCAGCAGGTGCGGATGACCGCGCTTGAACTCCGCGTCCGCGTCGTTCAGGCCTATGTGCAGGCGGTTGCCGCCCGGCAACTGATCGCGCGCTACGATACGCTCAATCGAGCGCTCGACGAGGCGCTTCGCCAGGCGCGGCTCAAGTTCAAGGCAGGAGAAGGTACATCGACGGAGACCGCGCAGGCCGAGGCGCGCCGCGCCGAGGCCGAAGCCGGGCTTTCGGCTGCCCAAGGTCAACTGGCCGGAGCGATGGCGCAACTAGCGGCGCTCACCGGCCATCGGGTAACGCTCGATCCTGATCTACCCGTTGCACCGCAAATCCCTGCGTCGAGCGACGCGGCGATCGCGATGGCATTGAGGGACAATCCAATGGTGCTCGCCGCCCTGCGCCAGGTCGATGCGGCCCGCGCCAAAACGGATGGCGTGCGCGCTGAGCGATTGCCGACCATCGGCGCCTATGCCGAAGCGGCGAGCGTACGCGATCAGTTTTTCCCCGGCTACAAGGCGGACAGCGCCTCGGTGGGGCTGCGCGCACGATGGAGCATTTTCAGCGGCGGGCGCATCGCTGCCAAGGCAAACGGCGCTGCCGCCGACCTTCGCGCGGCCCAAACGGATGCCGACAATGCCCGGCTAATCGCGGAGCAACAGGCGGTTATTGCCTTCGAAGATGTAACCACGGCACGCGCAATTCTAGCCGCGAGCGAAGCGCGTCTGACCGCCAGCGAAGCGGCTCTGCGCGGCACGGCGCTGGAAGTGAAGGCGGGGGCAAAGCCTCAGCTTGCTCTGCTGGACGCAGAGCGGGAGGCAATCGAAGCTCAAGCCGCGCGGGCGGAGGCAGGTGGACGGGTATTGGTGGCCGCGTATCGCCTTCGTGCGATCGCGGGCATGGATTAGGAACGGCGCATGGTCGAAGACTGGTTGATGTTGATGGGTGCCATGAACGGCGCGGTGCGGGATCTTCGGACGGCCTCGCCCGACGTGATGAGGGCGTTCTCCGATATGGCGCGAGCCGCTCATGCCGGGGAAGCGCTTGATGCAAAGACCAAGGAACTTGTCGCGCTGGCGATCAGCGTCGCCGTCCGCTGCGATCCATGCATCGCCTATCATGCCGAAGGAGCAGCGAAGCAGGGCGCGTCCCGCGCAGAGGTGTCGGAAACATTGGCGATGGCGGTGTATATGGGCGCCGGACCATCGGTGATGTACGCTGCCAAGGCGCTTGAGGCCGTCGATCAGATCGGAACACGCGACACGCTTGCGCCGTGACGCTCGCATAGCGAAGCCAAACTGGAGACCGGCGCGCCGCCGTTCTTCGGCAAATAAATCTATAGGTTATAACCGCCAAAAAGTCAGCGCATGCCGTGGACAAGGTGGACACGTGCGGGCAGCCGGACAGCACCATTCGACCAGTGTTGCTCGAACCGTTTCGCCAGCGCCTGCGTTGCGCGCTCGATCAGGTCCGGCTCTCGATCGGCGAGCGCTTGCGCCACCGAAATGCTCTCGATCGCGAAAAGGGCAGCGGCGAGCGGATCGAGATCGCCGCCGATGGCCAGATCGCCGCGCCAGTCCTGCACCTTGACGTGGCGAAGGCCGGCCTCGTTCAGCAACGCCAGCAATATGTCGACGTCTCCGTAGCGCATCGGTCCCGGGGCATCGCTGGGAGTTGGCGGCAGGTCGACCAGCGTTCCGATCGTTTCGCGGACGATCGCCATCCAGCGATTGTCCGCGGGCGGCCCCCAGACGGCAAAGGCAAAGCGGCCCTCCGGCGCAAGCAGCTTTGCGATATTGGCAAAGGCGGCTGCCGGATTGGCGAAGAACATCGTCCCGAACCGCGAGACAATGCGGTGGAAGGGCGTTTCGACCGCCAGGCTGGCGCTATCGCCTACGGCAAAAACCGGCGCCATATCGGCCGAGGCGACGCGCCGCCGTGCAAATTGCACCAGCGCCGGCGAAATGTCGTAGCCGAACACTGCCGCCTCACGATCGGCCGCGGCGGCGACGGCTAGCGTCGTGCCGCCACCGCCGCAGGCGAGGTCGGCAATCCGCCGCGCGCCGCGCAGCGCAAGCAATTCGACCAGCGGCGCATCGACTGGCGCCAGCATCGCCTCCATCCGGCTTAGTTGCGCCAGCCATTTGTCACCGCGCGCACCTGCCCAATCGTCACTGGTCGGATGTTCCGTCGCGGCCATGCTACTGGTCCTTACACCGGCTATCATTTGACCGATGACTAGCGCAGCGCGCGGGGCGACGATAGCGATCAGGCAGCGAGCGAACGCTTACTGAAGAACCAGTCGACATAGTGGTAGCCTTCGCCGGCGCGCGCGTCTGCCGCTTCAACAGTCGCTGGCGGTGGCACGATAACATCCTCGCCAGGCTGCCAGCCTTCGGGGGTTGCGATCTTATTGGCATCGGCAGTCTGCAGCGCTTCGAGCAAGCGGAGGAACTCAGCGACCGATCGGCCATTCGACATCGGGTAATAGACCATCGCACGGACGATCCCTTCGGGATCAATGATGAAGGTCGCACGTACAGCCGCCGTGTCCGACGCACCGGGATGGATCATGCCATAGGCATGGGCAATCTGCATCGACAGGTCATCGATAATCGGAAAAGTGATGTCGACCCCGAACTTGTCCTTGATCGTTCGCACCCAGGCGATGTGTGAGTGAACCGAGTCGATCGACAGCCCGAGCAGGGCGCAATTCAATGCTTCGAATTTGGCTGAAGCCTTGGCGAAACCCATGAATTCGGTCGTGCACACTGGCGTGAAATCCGCAGGATGCGAGAAGAGGATCAACCATTTGCCGCGATAATCCGCCAGCGATCGCGGTCCCATCGTAGTCTTTGCGGTAAAGTCGGGTGCGGGCTCGCCGATGCGTGGCATGGCAATGCGGGCCTGGGCATTGGTTTCCATTATCAGATCCTTCAGGGCGTTGATCGCCGATGTCGCTTCCATACGCCGTTCCCTCGGCCTCAGCAAATTCAATATATCATTTATCGTAATCGTATTTATGATACATCGGCGGTCTGCGTGACTGTCCCGATTGCAATCTGCTGTGTTGTCAGCAGGAGTGGGGCGGGGCGGTGGGATACCAGAATGAGCCCCGTCCCTGTCGTCCGAAGCCAAGCATCCAGCCGCGTCATCAGTTTGGCCTCGGTTGCCGCATCGAGCCCTTCGGTTGGTTCGTCGAGAATCAGCCAAGGTCGCCCGGCAACCAGTGCGCGCGCGAGCGACAGCCGCTTTCGCTCACCGCCGGACAGGGTGCCGCCGTCCTCGCCGATCCGTGTCTCCAGTCCGTCGGGCATCGCCGCGATACGATCGGCGAGGCACGCGGTCTCCAGTGCGTCATGCATCTGCTGCTCTGTCACCCTAGGTCGAGCGAGGCGCAGATTGTCGGCAACTGTGCCAGCGATCAGCGTGGCATCCTGCGGCGACAGCGCGAAATGCTGGCGCAGCAGGTCGGCGGCACAATCGGCGATGGGCAGATCATCGATCATGATCGCATGAAGGGCGGGCCGCAGCCCGGCCAGTGCCTCGACGAGGCGCGTCTTGCCTGAACCCGAAACGCCCGTGATCGCAACACGCGCGCCCTGCTCCAGCCGGATCGGTCCCAGTGCCAAGGTCGTGGTGGCGGTCGTGGCGGCGGCGTCGGGCGCCGTTGGGATCTTGGGGCTTTCGGGCAAGGCGGTCAGGTCCGACAACCGCGCCAGCGACTCATTGACGCTCGCTTCGCGGAAGGCGGTTCGGGCAAAGGCGGCCATCGCTTCGACCGATGCAGTCGCGGCGAGCAGCGCGAGCGCGATTTCGGCTGCCGGTCCCACCGCAAGCGCAAGGACCAACGCGGCGCTCAGCGCGCCATATCCTGCCATCAGTGCCGCGATAAGTCCTTCGCCGCGAAACAGGCGCGCGCGGGCATGATCGAGACGCACGGTTTGGGCCTCGAGATCGGCCAGGACACGATCGGCCAGCCCGTAGGCGATGATTTCTGGCCGCGCGGCAACGAAATCCACGAAACGCGTGCGCAGTTCGCCAACCGCGTCAGCGGCGTCGCGTGCAGGTTCGGCAGTAACGCGGCGGGCGATGACCGCCAGCAGAAACGGTAAGGCGCCGAGCATCAGCGCCTGTGCCAGCGCAGAAGCCCATCCGGCAAAGAACGTAATCCCCACCGCGAATAGCACGGCGATCAGGCTCGCAGGCCGCGTCGGACGCCGGATGATCAGATCCTCCAATGCAGCGATGTCGTCGATCAATCGCCCGCTCGCGTCGCCACCGGAGATATCAATCGCGGCTCGGCTGTCCTGCGCCGCGAGTTTGCTGAATAATTGCGCCCGCAGCCTCGCCATGCCCAGCATTGCCGCGCGGTGCGCGAGCAGACGTTCGCCATAGCGGCTGCCGGTCCTGGTGATGGCCAGGCCGCGGATCGCCGCGCTGGGGAGAAGATAGTTGAAGGCCAGCACGGCTGCGGTGCCGGCGGCCCCTGCGATTGCCGCCGCGGTCAGGAACCAGCCCGACAGCGCCAGCAACAAGATCGATGAAAGGCCGGCGAGCAGGGCACAGACTGTCGCCCATCGCAGTGTGGCGCGCTCGCCAAGGCCGAAAGTGGCGGGAATCGGCGAACGGCTCATAACTGTACTTCGGCATCGGCGGCGGCGATCAGCCGGGCATCATGGGTCGCCACTATGATGGCGTGGTGCTGCGCCAGGTCGCGGAGCAGGGCAATGATGGCTTCCGCACTCCTGGCATCGAGATCGGCGGTGGGTTCGTCGCAGAGCAGCAGCGGCCGAGCCGAGAGAATCGCGCGCGCCAGCCCAATGCGGCGTCGTTCGCCGCCCGAAAGGCCCGAACCGCGATGGTCGAAGGCGAGATCAAGCCCGTCCGGGCGCGAGGCAATCATCGGCATCAGGCCAACGCGTTCAGCCACCATCAGGATGTCGGCATCGCCTGCCCCTCGCCCGGCGAGCGCGAGATTGTCGCGGAGCGTGCCCGGTACGATTAGCGGGCGCTGCGCCGCCCAGGCGATGTCATCGGGCGCAATTGGCGTGACGGTGCCATTTGAGGGAGTGATCTGTCCGGCGATGGCCGCGAGCATGCTTGTCTTGCCGCTTCCCGTTGTCCCGGTGAGCGCGACCATCCCGGTCCTGCCGATCACCAGATCGACAGGCCCGATCCGTCGTCCGGGCCATTCGATCGTCAGCTGGATTGCGGTGACGGCCTGATAAGGCGCTTTGGTAGGCGCTGGCGGCTCGATCTCGATGATCGGTCGGAGCTCAGAGCGCGCCGCCTCGCCAAGCTGCTTCTCATGATAAGCGGCGGCGAGGCGCCGCATCGGCAGGTAAAATTCAGGCGCCATCGCGAGCGCGAAAAAGGCTTCCCGCAGCGTGAGCGTCTCAGGGTTGGGGAATGGCAGCAGGCCGAGCAGACTGAAGCCGCAATAGACCGCGACCAGCGCGACAGAGAGCGCCGAGAAGAACTCCATCACCGCACTCGACAGGAATGCGGCACGCAGCACGATGATCGTGCGATCGGCGACATCGCGCGTCGCGGCGGCGACCTGGCGGGCGATCCGCTCTTCTGCGCCGAAATGACGAATGATCGGCAGCGTCCGCACCCGATCGACGAACAGTCCAGACAAGCGCCCGAGCGCCGCCAACTGGCGTTCTGAAGCGCCCCTGGCCATCGAGCCGGCCAGGATCATGCCGAATGCGAAGGGGATCAAGGTCACCAACAATATCCCGGCAGCGACCAGGCTCGCAAAGGCCACGATAACGAGGACGACGAGCGGAGCAGCGGCAGCCGCCATGCGAGCGGGCACGAAGCGCACTTCATATTGCGCGATGGTCTCGGGGTGATCGATCGCGAATATGGCGGCCTGGCCGGTCAGCGGCGCGGCGGGCAGCGGCACAGTCAGCAGGCGGCGGAGAATCAAGCCGCGCAAGGCAGTCGATGTCGCCTGCGCACCCTGAATCGCTAGCGCATGGACGAGCAGGAACGCTCCAGCGCGGACAATGCCGCCCGTCACCATCACCATCAGTGCGACGGACGGCAGCGCCATGCCCAATGCAAGCTTGGCGATGGCGTCGGCGATCCCCCACGCGAACAGCGCTGCGCCGACCAGATCAGTCAGCCAAGCCAATCCCGCTATTTCTTGTTTACTCATCATGCCGTATTGAGTAATTGATATTGGTCATAGCGCCAAGCGTGATTCCACCTCAAACGCACAGGGCGACCGAAACGAAGGATTTGCATATGGACATGGCTGTCGTCGAGCTGTCGAGGCTCCAGTTCGCCCTCACCGCGATGTATCACTTCCTGTTCGTGCCGTTGACGCTTGGGCTGTCGTTCATCCTGGTCATCATGGAAAGCGTCTATGTGATGACCGACCGCCCGATCTGGCGCGACATCACGCGCTTCTGGGCCAAGCTGTTCGGGATCAACTTCGTGCTCGGCGTTGCGACCGGGCTGACCATGGAATTCGAGTTCGGGACCAACTGGTCCTATTACTCGCAATATGTCGGCGACATTTTCGGGGCCCCGCTCGCGATCGAGGGGCTGATGGCCTTCTTCCTCGAAGCCACGTTCGTTGGCGTCATGTTCTTCGGTTGGGACCGGCTGACCAAGCGGCAACATCTTTTCACCACCTTCATGGTCGCGCTGGGTTCAAACCTGTCGGCACTGTGGATCCTGGTCGCCAATGGCTGGATGCAGCACCCAGTCGGCTCTGTGTTCAACCCGGTGACGATGCGCATGGAGGTGACTGACTTTGCCGCCGTGCTGTTCAATCCCGTTGCACAGGCAAAGTTTGTCCACACTGTCAGCGCGGGCTATGTCACCGCGTCGGTCTTCGTTCTCGGCGTCTCGGCCTATTATCTGCTGAAAGGCAAGCATCTCGAGCTCGCCAAACGCAGCTTCGTTGTGGCAGCCGCCTTCGGGCTTGCCTCGTCGCTGTCGGTCGTCGTGCTCGGCGACGAGAGCGGTTATGCACTGACCGACAACCAGAAGATGAAGCTCGCGTCGATCGAGGCCGAGTGGCACACTGAGCCCGCGCCCGCCGGGATTGCGGTATTCGGCCTGCCGTCAAATTCCGGGCGCGAGACATTGTACGAGGTGAAAATTCCCTATGTGCTGGGCCTGATCGGCACGCGCAGCCTGACGGGACAGGTCGAGGGCATCTTTCCGCTCGTCGCGCGTGCCCGGGACCGGATCGTGAACGGTCTGCCCGCCTATGACGCGGTCGAGCGGCTGAAGGCCGATCCCAGCGACGCGGCGGCCCGCGAAGCCTTTGAGCGCAACAAGGACGATCTTGGCTATGCCATGTTGCTGAAGCGCTACGTTGCTGATCCGCGCAAGGCGGATGCGACCATGATCGACAAGGCTGCCTGGTCGACCGTCCCCAATGTCCCGGCGCTGTTCTGGTTGTTCCGCGGCATGGCGGGGCTTGGCTTCTTCTTCATCGCCTTTTTTGGCGCGGCGATCTACTTCGCCAACACGCGCAAGTTTGACCGTAAGTGGTTCCTGCGGCTGGCGGTTCTCATCATGCCGCTCCCTTGGATCGCGGCAGAGATTGGCTGGCTTGTTGCAGAAATCGGGCGCCAGCCCTGGGCAGTGGACGGCGTTTTGCCGACCTTCCTGGGGGCGTCGAGCCTCACCGTTCCAGCGATCTGGGCGACGATCATCGGCTTCACCCTGCTCTATGGCACGCTGGCGGTGATCGAGGTCCGGCTGATGCTGGCGATGATCAGGAAGGGCCCGGAAACCTACACGCCGTGGCAACCGCGCCACGACGCTGTGCCCCCCAAGCCCGAACCGAGCCCGGCCTTCGCCGTGCCCGCCGAATGACCGCCTGATCGAACCGGAGACAGACCATGCCGCTTGATTATGAAACGATGCGGATCATCTGGTGGGCGCTGATGGGCGTCCTGCTGATCGGCTTTGCGCTTACCGACGGGTTCGACCTGGGGGCCGCCGCTTTGCTTCCCTTTGTCGGGCGCAACGACGAAGAGCGCCGTCTCGTCATCAATACGATCGGGGCCACCTGGGAAGGGAATCAGGTGTGGTTCATCCTTGGCGGCGGCGCGATCTTTGCCGCATGGCCATTGGTGTATGCGGTCAGCTTTTCGGGCTTCTACCTTGCCATGTTCCTGGTGCTCGCCGCACTGATCTTGCGACCGGTGGGCTTCAAATATCGTTCGAAGCATGACGACCCGAAGTGGCGGAACCGCTGGGACTGGGCGTTGTTTGTCGGTGGCTTTGTGCCAGCGCTGGTATTCGGGGTGGCGGTTGGCAATGTTCTGCTCGGTGCGCCATTCAGGCTCGATGGCGATTTGCGGTCTGTTTATGAAGGCGGCCTGCTGGGCCTGTTCACCCCGTTCAGCCTGCTGACCGGGCTATTGTCGGTGGCGATGCTGGTGCTGCACGGTGCGGGTTGGCTGAGCCTCAAGCTCGAGTCAGGACCAGTCCTTGATCGTGCGCGCAATTATGGCCGCGTCGCTGCGGTGGTCGCGGTACTGCTTTTCGTGTCGGGCGGCGCCTTCGTTGCCTGGAGCGGCATGGGCTATCGGCTCGAAGGGCTCGTCGACGCGAATGGACCGTCCAACCCGCATATGATCAAAGCAGTCGCCGCACCGGGAGCCTGGCTCGACAATTTCAAGGCGCAGCCGTGGATGCTGGCAGCGCCCGCGCTCGGGTTGCTCGGGCCCGTGCTGGCATTTCTCGGCATCAACGGCCGACGTAGCGCGCTGGTTTTTGCAGGGTCGTCGCTCGCCAATATCGGGATCATTGCCACGGTTGGGCTCTCCATGTTTCCGTTCATCCTGCCGAGCTCGATCGATCCGGCATCAAGCCTGACGGCCTGGAACGCTTCATCGAGCCACCTGACCCTGTTCATCATGCTGATCGTCACCGTCATCTTCCTGCCCGTGGTCCTTGCCTACACGGCCTGGGCGTACCGGGTGATGTTCGGGCGGGTGACCATCGAGCAGGTTCGCTTCAACCCAGATTATTATTGATCGCCACAGGAAGGATCAGTCGGATGTGGTATTTTGCGTGGATACTGGGACTTGGCCTTGCCGTTAGCGTGGCTGTGCTGAACGGCGTATGGCACGACTTTAATGTCGACCCCGCGAGTGATCGCACTGTTGTCGACTGAACTGGCATGGTCCGCAATTGGCTAGTCATATTGCGCCGAGCAGGGTCGGCGATGGTCCGGGTTTATCCGATTCTGGTTTGAAGCAGCGCCGTCGGCAGAATTATACCTAAGCAGCAACATGAACAACGGTGAGTTTCAGGTCCTTGCTCGAGTGGCGTGAGTGTCGTCTTCTGGTCTTTCGGGCCGAGCGGCAAACTGAACGAAGGTCCGCTTCTTGCGCCCGAGCACCTGAAAGCGGTCTGACCGCAACCGGCCCAATTGCGGCCGCTTCATAAGCACATTTTTCTACAAATGCTCTAAATGCGTTATTTTAGACAATAAGATTTGCGATCGGAGCTTGCGGTCATGATAGCCGCAGGTTGAAACTCCGGTTCAAATATTTGCCATAAATGGTGCCATGTCTTTGCAAGGCGCTTGCGCGAGGGGGTATGCGAGCATTCGTTATCGTTCTCCCTGGCCCATGCAAAAGTTTCGTGTTTGACGCGATCGGCCAGATGACCGCCATATCGCCCTGCGCCGAATATCCAGTCGCGCAGAGTGCCTGCTGAATAGATTTCCAGAATGCGCGCGAGTCGATTCGCGCTCAAGCGACGATGACGGGTCTGTAGCCTGATTTCTCCAAAACGGTTCTTTGCACGATATTTTTGGCTATGTGGCGGCTTAAGAACATAAAATGCGAGATTGGCCAGGTCTTGATCCGAGGCGACGGGCTTAATGTGTACAGTGGGAATACCGAAGGCAGCTCGGAACGCGCTGCGATTGCTTTGCTGTTTGGCCCATGTAGCCGCTTTCACCTCATTTTCTGGTATCATCGACCAGCCGAGGGCGTGGGCGTGAAGCGAGATGTGCGCAGCGCCAGCCTCGTCCGTAATTACGTCCGCCTCGAATACGACGACCCCCTCAAATCGTAATTTTTAAAGTGCGTCGCGAATCTTGCGCTGCATCGGCACCAACCGAACTTTTGGCGCGGCGATGTCGAGAAGGCCGTCCGCGAACGCGAACGTGACAATTAAACCGCGCCGTTCGCCGTCGAGTGATTCAACCCCGCTCAAGAGAGCATCGTGCAAACTTTCCGCCGCAATTCTACGCGCTGCTAACGACGAGAAAAGCGGGGTACTGCTAGCTCGAATCGTGGCCGCACATAGTGTATGTTGATATTTTTTCCTTAGCGCCGGCTTCAAGCGCTTAAGCCGCTTTCGACAGAATTCCTCCTGACGAGCAAGCACCATTCGTGCATTGTCTAGGCAACCATAAGGACGATTGCCGTTAATTTTCCAGTCTTTCATATCTTCCACCCCTGTACCCAAATTAACATTGGGCATAGATCTATGTTAGGTTTATCCACTGGTCTGCGGCGATCCCGCCTTAGACGGCGGGCATACAAAGCCAATGCTGGCGATATTTCTCGCGCATAGCTTGGTACACGGGGGGATTACCCCCCGTGTACTGGGCCGCTTGATCAGAGGATCAACGGCAACTGTGCGCCCTCGATGCCGGTGAACTCCAGCAAATTTGCAACTAGCCGCGCGCGTATCACCGCCGAAAGTTGCGCCGGGTGAGTCCTGCCGCTCGGATAGAAATTGGCGCGCAGCTCATCTAGTGCGCTGCGTAGTTCCAAACGCGCTCGACCCTTCGCAATAAGCACGCTTTTGACGTCCTGCACCGCCAGCAACAAGCGTGCATGCAACACGCCGGCGGTGTTTTGTCGGCTGCAATTTTTTGGAACCAATGGCGGGCGAAGCAGCCTTGCGATGACTCGACGCCGGTCTTCGATTGTCGCTCCGCTAAGCGTGACCTGTTCCTTGCGATCGCCTCGCATCTTGAACAGCGCCCGTCCAGCCAGGGCTGCGGCCTGGGTAGGATCGTGATCACCCAGAAGCAAAATCATCGCCGACATCTGGAAATCAAACGGGCTGGCAGTGACACTCAGGGAGGCGAGGCTGTGAGGCGTCACCCCACGAGCAGTCTTGATGACGAGTTGCCGGAGGGGACGCGCGTCGAATACGCCGAACGCGCGCGGACAGACCCATTCCGGCGATGTGACCTTCAAGAAAGACCATTGGCCAGGAAACGCCCTGGCGAACCGCGGTTCAAGCGCTAACGCGAGGGCTTGACGAACAGCGTCTGAAGCGGCGCTGAGGCCGGCAGCTTCCCCAGAGCAAAGTTTTTGCAAATTCTCAACGGCATCAGTCGACGCGTTCTGTTCTGCCAAAAGGCGGCTGAAGCAGGTCCCAGTCGCTTCGGACCGTCTACAGAAGGGCAGCTTGGCCGCCCTGACTGAAGGCGTTTCATTGTCGCTTTGTGGCGTGGCGCGATCGGGCCGACGGCGATCTCGCTTTGGTTGCACGATCATCGGTCGCCCTCCGGCTTGAGCGCCGCGCGGACGGTTGAGCGTGCGACGAGTTCGCGGACGCTGGCTTCGGTCACGAGCGTCCGCCGGTTGACCCGAACGACCACCAACTCGTTGTTATATAGCAGTTTGTAGACCGAAGAGCGCCCTATCCCTAGGCGCGCACTAGTTTCCTTGATTGAGATTAGCATTTCTGGCTCCAACAGGCCCGATGCCTGTGGGGTGACCAAATGCGAAAATTCTCAGGGTTCGTCGGCCGATCGGAAATCCGGGCTAAAACGCGTTTAGCAGGGTTTTTTGACGCCGACCGCTGCTGCCGCTTGCGTTATGCTGGCCGTGAAATTGATGTCTAAAAGCTTTTTGGCGTATCTGCGCGCTGAACTTTCGGCCGGATCGCTCTCAAGCAGGGACAAAATTTTTTCTTGGAGATCGGCTTGCCACGCTGATTCCCTTTCGGGCAGATGCCTGCAGAGGTTCCCGCTCCGGGCGTCAGAAATGAGGTGAGACAACTTTTCCTCCTCACGCCCGAATGTGTCGCTTGAATGGGTTGGGGACAAACGGAACCCCGCGTCCCTGAAGAAACGCTCACAATCTGAGTATGCAAAGCGTATTCCTAATAGTACCGTTTGGTTTTGAGGATGTTGAGTTATGTTATTATTCGATAAATCAAACGATAAATACGGTGGAAACCCTATAATTGAAACTGAGCTGCCATGGTGATGCCACCTCATGAAACAATCTTCAATATTCTTCATATTGTTTCTATGGCCGCGCTTTTGCGTGCGGTATCTGTAACTGACATTGCAACTTTGTATCAACTTCACAGCATCCATAAAATATTTATGATAGTTAGCAAATGAAGTTATTTTAGGCGGCGCTCTGTCAATTTCTCTACGCAGGGACTGTGCTTGAGGTGGAGAGATATCGGAAAAATGCGCTGCAACCTGAGCAATCGGCTTCAAATCGCCGTCAGCAACAAGTTCGTCCATTAGGCCAAATGCTGCAGCGCTATGATTAGTTATCCTATTCTTTATTGCTAAAAATATTTGTCGACCTGCGATATACGACTCGGTTTCGTCGGTCTCAACTGTGATTTTTCTCACTGCGACACCTCCATAAAAGCTGCCCAATTTTCCATCAGCGCTCGCCGCCGCTCAATAGCTGTTCCTCGCCTGTAGGCGCGCTCTGCGGCGTTGCCGATGGTGTGTGCAAGCGCTTGTTCGATCAGTTCGCGCGGATAGGCCGTCATGTCTCCCGCCCAGTCCCGAAATGTCGAGCGAAAGCCATGGGTGGTGATGTTGCCATACCCCATGCGTCGCAACAGCATTGCCATCGCCATGTTCGACCGGGCGGCACCGTTAACGGCGAAAATCAGTCCGTTTGGGCTGTTTTCTTGCTCCCGAAGTGCCTTAAGCAATTCGATTGCCGGTTCTGATAGAGGCACGACATGCTCCACTGCCGCTTTCATGCGCGCCGCTGGCACGGTCCATAGCCTGGCCTCAAAGTCAATCTCCTGCCAGCTTGCCCCCAACGCTTCGCCGCTGCGCGCTGCGGTCAGAATCACAAACTCGAGGCAGCGCGCGGCGATAGTGGGTCGGTCACGCAGCTTTACCATGAACGCCGGGGCCTCTTTGTAGGGCAGCGCAGGGTGATGTCCTCGGCTTAGTCTCGATTGAGCTGGTAACAGCAGCGCCAGATGACCACGCCACGCCGCTGGGTTGGCGGCGTCGCGGGGGCGATGGCCGTGAACCTTCGCGGCATCAAGAATCCGCTCGATCCGGCCGCGCACCCGCCGGGCGGTTTCTGGCTTCGCTAGCCAAATCGGCCGCAGCACCTTGAGGACATCGTCGGTCCCCACTTTATCGATCGCGAGATTCATGATTGCAGCAGCATGATCGCGCAGGCTCGACCGCCATTGCTGACGGTGCGTCTCGTTGCGCCAGCCCTGCTCCACACTTGCAATATAGGCCTCGGCAAAGTCGGCAAAGCTGGGGATCGGTTTTGGTGGCGCATTGGCCTCAAGTATCAGCCGCGGATCTGCCCCGGTTGCGATGGCTGCGCGCATCTTTTCGGCAATTTGCCGGGCCAAGGCCAGCTTCACCGCGATTGTCGAGCCCAACCCAATCTCGGTTCGCTTGCCATCGCGGGTCGCCATGAACACCCATGACCGCCCACCAGCGTCCGTTACTCTCAGGTACAAACCGCCGCCATCCGAATAGCGGCCAGGGGTCTTGATCGTGTCAACTTTACGCGCGGTCAGTCGATTGAGAGTGCGGGCCAAGGCGTTTCTCCCTGCCCACCATGCCCACCTTCATGCCCATTTTCAACCTGCCTTCCGACGTCATCAACAAACAATTACGGACATGCTCTGCTGCTCTAACCGTATTATAACAATAGGATGCAAAACACTGACAGCCATCCCGACACGTCCACAAACGCGAAGTTCTATTCCCTCCCGCTCCGCCACTCATGACCTAAAGCCC
>FRDC01000318.1_pt2 | contig 38667 bp, 33 predicted proteins | sample 1106171 | NCBI WGS metagenome assembly FRDC01 (sample SAMEA3930566, study PRJEB13176) | freshwater metagenome | biome: Drinking water system; feature: drinking water; material: water | place: Singapore | collected 2014-12-20 | reverse complement strand
GCTGCCAGTACCTGGATCCTCGCACTCACAAACTTTGCGGCAGTCGGCGTTTTCTCACCATCGATCACATCACTCCTCGGTGGGACAACGGTGGCAACCATCCTGAGAATCTGCGTGTACTTTGTTCTCAGCACAACGCCTACAGGTATCGGGTGGGACGTTAAAGCTGGAGCCAATTTTGGAAGCAATTGATACTTTCTTTATGCAGCGAAGAATCGGCCTGATCGGACCCCTCACTTACGCCCTTTTCCATCCAGAGAAATTTTAGGGGATCAACATGTTCGCCACCAGCAACAACCCGGATTTGATTATTTTGGACCTAGGCCTCCCTGACAAATATGGATTTCATGTGCCCGAATTCGGGTGGCTCCACGCCATAGCCAGTCTAAGGATGCCTCCCCTGTGTTTCATGCCGGTGAGTTGACGGTGGATCTCGCCGGCCATTTGGTGAAGGTGGGATCGCAAGAGGCCCATCTTACCGCCACGGAATTTGGAATTTTGCGCCGGAATGAGGGAGTCTCTGATTCAGAACGAGCCTGGAGTTGGATACCGATTGCACAATTTGAGCGATTGAACGCCGGAGTTCATGTTTCCGGCCCCGGAACTAAAGAAATTCTTCGAGATCTAAGTCTGCCAAAGCTATGGCGAGAATGAGCTGGTCCCGCGATAATTCTCGGGTCTCAGGAAATTGAGATGCTGTTTCCACACCCAACTGAAGCGCCGGAGTCCAAGTGCCAGTTCTTCCCTCAGAGGTCTCTTGCATGTACGCAATGGCATCGCCCTGAGCGTTTTTGAGGTCAGCAGCCATTTTACTTGCTGAGAGTTTGGTTGCATCCGTTGTGGCCATTCCCAACAACGTCGGAAAACAAGTGATGGCTGCAGATATCATCTTCGAGTCAGGACCAAGATTTGTCGCATAGACTGGAAACCCCGTTCCTAAAGCCAGCGCCAGTGTGATGATTTTGTTGGAAAGCCGTTTTGTTCTCATGGGTTCCCCTCCCCGATGGAATGGGAATCAAACATTTTTCTTTCTCAGTCGCTAGTGGATTCTTCGACGTCCCGCCTCAAGAGAGGCCCTCGACATCTTCTGGCAATTTAGCAAAACAAATAAAAACAATGGCTTGGGTTATTTTTTGAGGGCCTTTGAGGAGGCACGGCTCGTGCCTCCTCAAAAACATTTTAATTTTTCTTCTTTTTTCCAACAGGCGCTTTGTACTCGCCTGCAAATTTGTATCCGGCTTTTTCTTCCACGGCGTTTTTGATATCAGCTTCCGTCAAAGTCGCTCCTGGCTTCAGAGAAAATGAGACCGTGCCAATCTCTTTCTTTTCGTTGACGACGTGAGCTTTGCAGTTCTCAATGCCCTCAAGCTTGCATACTTCGCGTTCCACGTTTTTGACACAGCCGCCACAATGCATGCCATTGACTTGATAGCTTTTTTTCTCAGCTGCAAAAGCAGCGGTGGACAAAGCCAAGAGCCCTGAAATCAGAACAGTTTTTTTCATTTTTTTCCTTTCGTTTAGCTTCGTTTAAATTTTTGTTGAATCCAAAATCACAATTGTTGCCTTGTGGTCTGAAGGACGCCCCGGGTTCTGCTTTTCAGAAATATTGGCAGGATCCGCAAGCACCTTTCCTTGATCATCTAACTGAGGGAGCACGTCGGCGTCCAGCACGAGACCCAACTTTTGTGCCGCAGGGTCAAATTGAGTGCCATCGAGTTGAAGAAAACTTTTCGTCTGCCTTCCGCCACGGGCCTCGAAATAGAAATGCGTGTAGCGCGCAAATTTGTAACCCACCAATTCCAGAGCGTCTTTGTAGCCCTGTTTGCGCAACTGATCGAACTCCTTTGCGGTCGCAACGTCATTGTTGAAATCACCCGAAATGATGATCGGAAAGTCAGCACCAAATTCCTTCTTCAAAACCCCATGGACGAACTTCAACCCGGCAACCTCGCGAGTTCTCTGCTTCAGTCCTTTAGGATCACCCGCTACATCTCGCATGGACTTCAAGTGCACCCCGATCACTGCAAAAGAAGGCGCAGAGGCAGCATCTTGTTTGAACAAAAAGGTGATCGCGTCGCGACGAAACACTTCACCCTCTTTGTCCTTGAGGTCTTTGAAGCTCTGGGCTTCCACCACCAGGGGAAAATCTTTCTTAATGTACAGCCCTGAATCAATGCCGCGGGCATCATTCCCATCGATAAGCACGGCTCGATATTGATCATTCAAACTTTTCTTCTGAAAGGCTTCCATGGTGGATTGGGTGTCGACCTCCTGCGTGAGCAGAAGATCCGGGTCTACTGCCAAAACCAGGTTGGCCACGGCTTTCAACTGGCGCGCACTTTTGTTCGGAAAATGATTCTCCACATTCCACTGCAGAAACTTGATCTGAGAGTATTCAGACCAGGCCTTGTGACCGACAGGTTTTGACACCGCGGTTGGCCCGTAGGAGGTGAGAGCCGCCTCGGACACCTGCAAAAAAGCCGTGATGATGAAAATTGAGAATCCGAGTGCCCATCCTTTGCGCATCATAAAACCCCTCCCTTGAGTTTTAGTGAAATTGGTCAACCGAAGAACTTCTCCAGTCTTTAGATAGAATCAGACGGGCTCCCCGTCGGAATGTCAAATAGGCAGAGGCCCATTGCCACAGGACGAAAACTCGGTTCTTGAATCCGATCAAGTAATAGACGTGAACCAATAACCACAGCAGCCAGGCCGAAAAGCCCCCCCAATGAATGCTGCCAACTTGTGCAACTGCGCGACTTCGACCGATGGTGGCCATAATCCCTTTGTCCAAATAAACAAAGGACTTTCGCGGACGTGAGCGCGTGTCTGCAAGAATTTGTCGAGCTGCATGGGTGCCTTGTTGCATGGCAACTGTCGCCAGACCTGGAAGCGACTGTCCTTCGATTTGCGCCTGGTCACCCACCACAAAAACGTCGGGATGTTCTTTGAGTGAGAGATCGCTTTGCACCACAATTTGCCCCGCCGAGTTTCGCAGCACCCCCAAGGACTCGTTGACTTTGGAGGGCTTCACTCCGGCTGCCCACAAAATCGTCCCGGCGGCCACCCTCTCCTCACCAAAACTCACTAAGTCCTTCGAGATTTGAGTCACTTTTGTTTTGAGCCAGATCTGCACGCCCATTTCCTCCAAATCTCGTGAGGCCCGGGCTGACAAATCTGGATGGAATCCAGCCAGCAAACGGTCACCCGCGTCGATGAGAAGAACCCGAGTCATGCGTGGATCGATGCGACGAAAATCTCTCAACAAGGTTTGCCGGCTGATTTCTGCAATCGCCCCTGCCAACTCCACACCCGTGGGACCACCTCCCACCACCACAAAAGTCAGAAACTTCTTCTGTTCTTGGGGATCCTGCAGCCGCTCCGCATTTTCAAACGCCATCAGGATCCGCCGTCGAATTTCTGTGGCCTGTTCAAGGGTCTTAAGGCCCGGGGCCAATTCCTCCCACTCAGGATGACCAAAATAAGAGTGCTCAGCACCACAAGCCAGAATGAGTTTGTCGAAGACAAATTCTCCGCTTTGCGTGCGAACTTTTTTTGCTCGGAGTTCGACTCCGGTAACCTCGTCCAGGAGGACACGCACATTGCGATGCACAGAAAGCACACTGCGCAGAGGAGCCGAAATCTCAGCGGGACTCAGCCCCGCCGTCGCCACCTGATAAAGCAGGGGTTGAAAAAGATGATGGTTCTTGCGATCCAAGAGGGTCACTTCGACTCCGGCTCGTGATCCTAAAATTTTGGCAGCGTTGAGTCCGGCGAACCCACCGCCCACGATGAGCACTTTGGTCATGGGTGCATTATCGAGGCATTACCGCCGCTTTGGCTAGAGGCCCTACCCATAGGAAGAAACCCCGCAAGATGACGACGAATTGTTTGCGCTCGCACAGAGTTCGGGTTAGCGTCGTCGGTCAGTTTCCGTCGGTTGGGGTGGTAGTTAAGTTGGTTATAACGCTCGCCTGTCACGCGAGAGGCCGCGGGTTCGAGTCCCGTCCACCCCGCCAATTTTCTCCCAAGGTTGAATTTTTGTTTCTCGTCGTTAACCAATTGATTTATGTCGCAATCGCAACGAGTTTACGACAACCGAAACTGAGCTTAAGCTCATCGCAAGGCTCGCGATCATTGGGCTCAATAGGATTCCGAAGAACGGATACAATAGACCTGCAGCAATCGGAACACCAAGAACGTTGTATCCAAACGCAAACAGTAGATTCTGCCGAATGTTCTTCATCGTCTTTTTGCTCAATCGATGCGCGCGCACAATGCCAGTAAGATCTCCTTTAACAAGAGTGACTCCCGCACTTTCGATTGCGACGTCAGTTCCGGTACCCATGGCGATACCAACATCAGCCTGGGCGAGGGCTGGAGCGTCGTTGATGCCATCGCCCGCCATTGCGACACGTTTTCCCTGGAATTGAAGCTTTCGAATAGCCTCATTCTTTTGATCCGGTAAGACCTCAGCCTCTACCTGGTCGATACCAAGCTCGCGAGCAACGACTTCGGCTGTGTTGCGATTGTCACCAGTAAGCATGACAACCTCGATTCCTTGATTGTGGAAATACAGAATTGCCGATTCGGAGGTCTCCTTTATCGGGTCCTTGACAGCAATCACTCCAGCTGGCTTTCCGTCGATAGCGGCAAGCATCACGCCATGACCTGTTGCTTGAAGTTCTTTGGCGATCGCTGAAAGTTCAGTGGCGTCAACGCCGAACTTTTCAAGCAATCTGTTGTTGCCAACTAAAACCATTCGACCGTGGACTGAACCTTTAACTCCCATCCCCGTGACTGACTCAAAATCTGAAACACGACTGAGCGCCACTTTGCGCTCATTGGCGCCAACGACAATCGCTTCAGCCAGAGGATGTTCACTCGATCTTTCAAGGGATGCAGTGAGAGCAAGAACCTCGCTCTCCTCAAATCTTGGGAGAACTTTGACTTGAGCTAGCTTGGGCTTCCCGTGAGTGAGGGTGCCAGTTTTATCGACCACAAGTGTTGTAATTTTCTCGAGCCGCTCTAAGGCTTCTGCATTTTTGATGAGCACACCCTGGGTAGCTCCCTTACCAGTTCCGACCACAATTGACATCGGCGTCGCAAGCCCCAGGGCACAAGGGCAAGCAATGATTAAAACCGCAACAGCGTTCACGACGGCATGAGTGAGTTTTGGATCTGGACCCCAAAAATACCAAACAAGTGCAGTCGCAATAGCGACCAGGACAACAGAAGGAACAAAATAAAACGAAACTTTATCAGCAAGCTTCTGAATGGGGGCACGACTTCTTTGAGCCTGGGAAACCATTTTTACAATTTGCGAAAGTAAAGTATCTGAGCCGACCTTTGTTGCTCGCATCACAAAAGAGCCAGTCGAATTGACCGTAGCTCCAATGACCTTACTGCCATTTTCTTTTTCGACTGGAATTGACTCACCCGTAATCATTGATTCATCAACAACGCTTCGACCTTCAGTAACTTCGCCATCAGCAGGAACCTTCTCCCCTGGCCGAACACGCAATAAGTCTCCGACATGAATGTGCTCAACAGGAACATCTTCTTCGCTTCCGTCAATCCGAATCCTTTTGGCCATCTTTGGGGCAAGTCCAAGTAAGGCACGAATAGAATTTCCAGTTTGATTTCTTGCCCTCAGTTCTAATACCTGCCCAAACAACACGAGAGTTGTGATGACAGCCGCAGCCTCATAGTAAAGCGGTACCATTCCGCCATGTACGCGAAGGGTTTCAGGGAACAAATGTGGAAAGAAAGTCGCCACTAGGCTGAAAAAATATGCAGCCCCAGTTCCAAGTGCGATCAACGTAAACATGTTCAGACTGCGAGTCTTAAGCGAGGACCACCCTCGCTCAAAGAATGGAAGGCCACCCCAAACAACAACTGGGGTCGCGAGCATGAACTGTATTCCTGCGTAGAATGAATGAGGCATCGCATGTTGTACGGGTTGACCCGGAATCAAATCAGACATCGCTAGGAGGAAAAGTGGAATTGTAAGCGTTCCGCTGATCTTAAGCCGTCGAGTGAAATCGGCGAGCTCGGGATTGACTTCCTCTTCTAACGATACTTCCTCAGCTTCAAGAGCCATTCCGCAGATCGGGCAGCTGCCTGGACCTTTTTGCCTGATCTCAGGGTGCATGGGACAGGTGTAGATGCGCTCTTTATCAGCGGCTAAACCCACTTTCTGCGTTCCGCTCGAATGAATGTACGCCCGGGGATTTGCGTCGAACTTCAATTTGCACTTTGGACTGCAGAAGAAATAGTCGTACCCGTTGAAGGTGGACTTGCCACCCTTGGCAATCGCAGGGTCAATTTTCATTCCACAAACTGGATCGGTTACAAGGTTTTCAGCTAAATGCTTTTTGTCATTTTCTGCGCAACATCCATGCCCGGAGTGCACTGAATGACTGTGGAGACCGTGATCATGCTTCATATCTGATGCTCCTTTGAGATTGAAAGCCCGATCACATCATCGTCCTTCCAATGATTGGAAGGTCAATGGGATTTCAATAAACTCCGAAATGAACCCATACACCTTGACCTTCCAACTACTGGAAGGTCCATACTGGTCTTATGAACATAGGTGAAGCTGCCAAAGTCTCAGGTGTAAATGCAAAACTTATCCGTCATTACGAATCCATTGGAATTATTCCCAAGGCGAACCGGACTCATTCGGGCTATCGTGTGTACTCTGACAGCGACGTCAATGTTCTCACCTTTGTAAAACGAGCACGAGGCTTGGGCTTCTCGATGAAGGAAATCAAAAAACTCGTTGGTCTCTGGCGAAATCACGCAAGAACAAGCGCGGACGTAAAGGCAATGGCTCAAACACACATCAACTCTCTTGAACAAAAAATCAAAGAGCTTGAAGCAATGCGGGACACCCTTCGCCATTTAGCCCGAAATTGCCATGGCGATAACCGACCAGACTGCCCAATTTTGGAGAATTTGGCTGAAAAATAGGAGCTCTATGAAAACGGCATCTCTAAGTCTACTGTCTGCGATTCTATTTTGTTTTACTTCAGCAGCTTTTGCAAAAACCGTTCGATACGAGCTCACGATTGAAAACAGGCCCGTCAACATGAGCGGCAACAAGGAAGTTGATTTCGCTCTCACTGTGAACGGCGGAATTCCTGCTCCAACCCTCGAGTTCACTGAGGGAGATGATGCTGAGATCTTAGTGCGGAACAGACTCCCGAGGGAGGAAGTCTCAATCCACTGGCACGGCATTCTACTTCCACCAGAAGAAGACGGTGTAGCCTACGTCAACACACCTCCAATCTTTCCCAGCAAAGAGCGCCTCTTCAAGTTCAAGATCAGACAAAATGGAACCTTTTGGTATCACTCACACACGGCAGTTCAGGAGCAAAAAGGTGTCTATGGGGCATTCATAATTCATCCGAAGAAGAAAGCCTTTCATTACGACAAGGATGCCGTTCTTGTACTGAGCGATTGGTCAGATGAAAATGCTGATCAGATCATTCGCAACCTTCGGAAAGATGGTGACTTTTATCTCTACAAGAAAGACTCGATGCGATCTTACCTTGGAGCGATTAATGCCGGAGGTTTCAAGTCGCATTTCTCGAACGAATGGTCACGCATGGGGGGTATGGATCTTTCTGACGTTGGCTACGATGCTTTCCTGATTAACGGCAAACGTGACTCGCAACTTCTTGCTGCACGCCCAGGCGAAAAGATCAGACTTCGTCTCATCAATGCCGCGGCTTCAAGCTACTTCTACGTTTCAATGGGCGTTCCGATGCAAGTCATTTCTGCCGATGGCGTTGATGTAACTCCGATTCATGCAAGAGAAATACTAATGGGAATGGCTGAAACTTATGACGTTCTCTTTACGGTTCCAGAACACAGAAATTACGAACTTCGAGCTACGGCTCAAGATGTCTCGGGTCATGCATCCACATGGATCGGAATGGGAGAAAAGGTTCACGCTCCCGACAAGCCGCTTCCAGACATGTACGCTTCGATGAATCACTTCGGTCATGGAGGCAATGGTCACAACTCCACCCATAAGTCAGTAAACGGAGATCACCAACACGACTCGCACGATGGAAACAGAACAACTGAAACAACCAAACCAACAGCTGGTGGTGGCCATTCAACTCATCTGGACCACTCGAAGGAACACTCTCTTCATGCTGATCACGCGTCACATGGAACGCGACCGAAAAACGTCATTGATGCGCACGATGCTCACACACCAAATACGAATCTTTCTCGCGCAATCGATTGGAGCACTCAATCAGATGCCGTGCTAAGGCAAAACGGAGCCCCTCGCAATTTGAGCGGCCCAGCTTCATCCCATCAGGTTGTCGACAATCTGACAGTCGATTCATTAAAAGCACTTCAACCTACGACGCTCCCTAAAGATGCCAAGGTCCATGATATAAAACTTGTCTTGGGTGGCGATATGGAACGCTACATTTGGCACATCAACGGTCAGGCAATCCACCAAGATCGACTTTTGATGATCAATAAAGGCGAGGTTGTTCGCTTTCAGTTTGTGAACGATACGATGATGCATCACCCAATGCACTTTCACGGGCACTTCTTCCGAGTCGTCAATGAAAATGGAGAACACTCTCCACTCAAGCACACGGTCGATGTCCCACCACACGGGTCGAGAACAATCGAGTTCTACTCAAACGAACCCGGGCAATGGATGCTTCATTGCCATAATCTATACCACATGAAGACCGGAATGGCCCGAGTCGTGCGATACAACGATTTCAGACTCACTCCTGATATGGAGGAGCATGACAAACACGACCCTCACTTGCACGAACATCTTTACACCCATTCGCAAATCGAGGCAGCCAGTAACCATGCAAAGGCACAGTTTCGTCTTATGCGAACGTGGGACGAGCTTGATCTAGAGATCGAGTCAGCCGACATCGAAGGCAATAACTTCAACTACGGAAAAAACTGGGAAACTGAGGCTGATCTGTTTTATCGCCGTTGGTTTTCAAACTTCTTCAATCTTTTTGGTGGAGGCTCATTCTACCACGATGAAGGTTTCGTTGCTTTCGGTGTTGGCTACACTCTACCGATGCTTATCGAGAGCGCTGTTTCTGTAAACCATCAGGGGCGGTTTCGCTTTGATCTCGAAAAACGGTTTCAGTGGACCAAGAACGTATTCTCGGACGCCGAATTTACTTGGAGGCCGAAATGGGGAGGAGAGCGCGATACTGAGTTTGAAATCAGCCTCATGTATGGCCCTTCTTGGCATTGGTCGGCCGGATTCATGTTTACCGAAAAAAGTGCGGGCATCGGTGCTCAGATTCAGTTCTAACCGCCGTATTCCCGCATTCTAATTCCGGAGACTCTCTGCATAGGGATTGGTCGCCCGGGCACTTTTTACTTTGGGAGATCGCGAGATCAGAAAACGCGTCTCACTGATTGTATTCTGTGGAGCATGCTTGCCTGGCTGGCTCTGGTTTTTTCCGGTTTTTGCGCGGTTGCGACCGAGAGTGACAACTTCACGGCTCGCGATCTGATTTTGCAAAAACAAGATGCAGTTCCCGTGCTGAATTCCATGGTTCAGGATTTGATTCAGTCCGCAGTGAACCAATACAACTCGCAAAGTCCACCCAATCCCGAAGCTTGGTCCGAACTTGCTTTTCTGCAAATGCTGCGCAAGCGCCTGGCGACTAACAACTTTGGTCCTTTGGCTTTCATCGTAGAAAAGAAAAGTTTTTTTCGAACCTTTGGGGTACCCATCACGCCCTTCGAATGGATTCTCGACCAACACAATGTGCCCGAGATCGACAGAGCAACGGGCTTTCTCGACATTCTGGCCCCTGGACCGACCGAAATTCAGAAACTTTCTTGGGGCGATGGTTTTGATGCGTTCATTCAAACTCGCATGGAGCTGGAGAGCTTCGGTCATCGCACGCCGTTCGGAGACAGCATTTACGGAGGTCTGAAAGCCACGGAATCGGGATTGAGCTCGATGCCTCGAGTGCTGTTTGCGTCAAGCCTACGCCTGGATTCTGCGGTGGTCGGCATCGACAAAATAGGTCATTTTTTTGCGCAAGGTTACTCCTACTACCTGGCTCATCTTGAGGGAAACTCCGTAGAAAAGGTGATGCTCGAGGGAAAAAAAGACGAAGAATCTGTGATGGGACTGGGCACCTTCGGCAGCCCCACGTTCGGAAGCGGAGTGGTGTCCTACGGGGACCTGGCGGCGAATCTTTCAGGAATGATTTTTTGGCATCGTTTGTTTCATGGAAAATCCGCATTGCTTAAAAAGGTCGGCAATCAAATCAAAGTGATCCGTCGCTTTTCGTTTCGCGACTACCCCTTTGAGGCATGGGATGAAGCGATCAACCCCAGCGTGTTTCACCCCACTGTGGAAAAGAAAGTCGCTCCTCGAATCGAACGACTCGGATACTCGCCAGGGGTGAGTGTTCACAAAGCTACTGCGGAAAAAGTGCAAAAACTCCCTTGCGCGCAACTTTTCACCCGCTCCGAAGTTGCCACATGCTCTCTCTCGCTGGAAATACTTGAAACTCAACTCAAGCCCTAAGCTCTGCGACCGAAGCACACCCTACGACCTCCGGTTGAGAGCATCCACCTGACCATTCAGAGTCCAAAAGTCGTACAAAATTCCGGCTCCGAAAAGTCCAAGGGTGAGGAGGTACAGAAGGCCCGTGATCCATTTTCCCAAATAAAATCGATGAATCCCAAAAACACCGAGGTAGACCAGCAACAACCAGGCGATGGAGTAATTCACCGAACCTGCGGCGTATTTGCGATCCGCTTCGCGGTCCATCGAGGGGATAAGAAAAAAATCCACAACCCAACCGACTCCGAGAAGGCCCAAGGTGAAAAACCAAATCGTGCCCGTGATCTGCTTGCCGTAGTAGAAGCGATGAGCTCCCATAAATCCAAAAATCCAGGCCAGATAACCAATTGTCTTGCTGTGGGTGTCGGTCATAGGTCCTTTTCACTGCCACAGCGGCGGTGAAAAGGGAATCTGAGTTATTGTCGAGCGAGCTTTAGGTAGATTGAGCTTGTGGTGAGATTCCAGGTGATTAAGGAGTTCGACGGAAAATCGCTTTAAAGTTGATGCCTTTTCAAAAAAGGCCGGGTTATTCTGAGGCTCGAATCCACGGAGGGGAATATGAATTTTCGAACTGCCATCCTATTTGTTGTCGCAACAACGCTGGCTGCCTGCTCGGGAAAAGTCTCCCAGGGGGACCAACCCGCAGCCAATTCTACGGTGGAAACAATGTCATTCCGGGACCAGTTGAATTGCGGAGTGGCCTACATTCTAAATACCGAATCAGCCGACGACAACAGCCATCCTCGCCCTCAAAAACAAGAACAGCAGGCGAATATCAACAAGTACACCGGAGCCGAAACCAGCAAAGGAGTTCTCTCGTTTGAAAATGCCTTGCAGAAAGTTGATGTGGAATACGAAGCAGCTTTGAGTTCCACATCACCCAGCGTTTTGCAGGAAATCAATGCTGTCAAAGAGGTGCAGCTGCAAATTCGAGTGAACAATTTATGGATTGCCAAGCCCAAATACAGCTCTGATCAGGTTGTCACGACCCGAATCTCCTATGGAAGCCGCACGACCACGCATCTGTTCATCGGTGACCAGCAACTCGACGGCATCAAAGTCAACACGATGTATGTGACTTGCGGAGTTTTCTCAAAAGCCGCAAACTAAAAATCGTGCACCCGCATGACTTCGTCACCGTTGGCTCTCACGGTGCGAATGAGTTTACCGAGCTCACTCACGTGAATCTTCACAGCATGAAAGTGACGTTTGTACCCTTTACTCGAGGTCTCCATTGGATACTGATAGGACGTGATCTCATCAAGAGTGCTGAGTGCGCGCAAATTCTGTTGCAAGGTCGCACTTCCTGTCACAAAGAGCACACCGATATCAGTGTTGCCAGCAACCTCGAGCAAACGCACATCTTCCTGAGCTGCTAACTCAATCATGGCTTTGGTGAACGGCATCTGTCTTTGCGTCACTAACAGAGTCAGATCATCTTTCAGATTCACTACCTCTTTGAGTAAACCATCTGAAAACTGCGCGAGCTGAGCCTCGTCGATGCCCTCAACGACAAATCCTGTGACCTGAGGGGCTCTCTCGTGGCGCAAACTCTTCGATGTGAAGTTCGCAATTTTTTGCAGCAGCCAAAACTGAATGCCATTGGCCGTGATGAGATCTCGATCCATTTTTTCGTACTCATGAAAAGCCTTGGAATCATCGATGCCATGACGACGGGCATAGGCCAGATGATCTGCAGTCACCTTTTTTGCCAGGTTCACAAACTGCGTGAAGGGAAATCTGTACCATGGCTCACGGCTCTGCAAAGAGGCGTATTCTTCATACACATCCACCCAAAACCACTCTGGTCCAACTAAATACGTGTGAGTTCCCGAGCGGAAATACTCTGGAAGACTCTTCAGCTCCTCCCGCCCGGCCTTATCCATGTGTTCAAGCGATTTTCCAAAAGCGCTTCCAACTTCTGCACGCACCTTTCTAAATACCAGCAAGGTGTTCAGAGTGGGATCGCCTTTTTGTAGGATGCGTTCGTCGGAAGCGAGCTCAAAGCCGGAGTCCTTCAGCAATCGTATCCAATAGTCGAGCGCGTGAAAGTTGCGAATGTCGTTCACTTCCGCATCAAAGGATACGCCAAGTCCCGCATTGAATGTGCTGTGAGCGATGTGAGCCATTCTCTCGAGAGCCGCAGACCGCACATCATGGTCTCTCAACACAAAAAGTCCACCAGGTCGGAGAACACGATGTATCGATCCCACAAACTGCCGAAGCTTTTGAGGTGGAGCATGGTGCAAACCAATGTAGACTGATGCGAGATCCAAGCTTTCGTTGGGGATCTCTTTTTGTGCAATCATGTCGTAATCATTGAGCTCCACAAATTGATGCCTCAAGATTCCGTTTCTTTCAAAAATGTCTTCCGGACTCAAAAGCCGCGGCTTCTTCTCGTGAACCACGTAGATAGGACCAGAGATCTTCAAGGCCTTATGATTGCGAAGATGACTCACATACCGACCAGGAGTACCGATCTCGACATAGCCGTTGAACTCGGTGCGACCAGCCGATTTGAGCAAAACAGCTGTTTGATCAGCCATTTCTTTTTGCTGAGTCTTGAGAGATTTCACGGATCGCAAGCCACGAGACACCGGATTCCCCCAGTGCTTTGGCAGGACTTTTTCAATCATCTCGTACATATTGCGATCGTTGATTTCAATCCCTCGCGATTTCAAAGTCTGATAAGCCTCTTGAATCGCTTTCAAATGAGCTTCCGGTTGAACGACCCCAAAAACATTCTTGAAGAATGCGAGAAGCTCGATCTGGTTGAAATCAGATTCCATCATCTCACGAAAGTAAAAGGTTTCAGTCCCCAGAATGTAGGTGTCGATCATGAAGTTTGAAAATTTATTGTGCGGATCCCATTTTGCTTTGGCTTTGACGTAATCGTCCATCCCGGGAAACGCCCGACGAAACTGATCCGTGCGAGCATGGAGTTGGTAAGGCGGATAAAACGAACCTCCGAACTCCAAAACTTTGTCCAGCATCTGTTGGGTCCACTGTCGCGCGATTGCAAGTTCTTTGGCGGGATCCTTGCCGTACATCTGTGTGTAGTACACCACGAAGGCAAATGAATCTTTTCGAGACCACGACAAGTAGGACTCGTCATTTTTGGGCACGTGGCGTATGGAAACATTGGTCACATTCACGTCGTATCCCTGAAAGATTTTTTTCATTTCCTCTGAGAACTCAGCCGCATGCTCCACCGGAATGAAGTACTCTTGCAGTAAGGATTTTCGTCTCGCGAACGGGAAAACAGCTTGGAGGATCGGATAAGCCTGGTTGAGCGGAGTGAGTTCCGCCACATCCATGCTAGCCTCCCAGTTCTGCATCACAACTTTTGGCTCATCCAAGAGCGCCGGTTCGTAATGGTGCTCACGGTAGCGCTTCACGTAGGAGTTCAATTGCTCCATGGAGTTGAGCCATCGATGGTAGAGCAGATTCCATTTTCCAGTCGGCGGGGTTTGCAAGTGCTCCAAAACTGTGAGCGGCTTGTCCGTCTGATGATAAGTGATCGAGCGCAGACGATCATAGTCTGGAGGGTATATGTCTGCATTGGTCATGACCGAAGTCGGATCACTAAGGATGGCTTCATTGAACTGGCTGACATACTCTTGAACAGCCGCCTGCAAATCCCCTCGTTCATTGGAGAATTCCTGCCAACGTCTTTCCAGTTTGACGTTGTCTTTGAGATCCAAAGTGAGCTCAAAAATCGACCCCAAACCTCCATAACCCCCAAGGGCTCCATAGAAGAGATCGCTGTTTTCTTCTCGACTGGCCGAAACCAATCTGCCGTCCCACAGGGCCACTTTGATTTTACGAATGGTGGAAATGATGGGACCATAGCCGACGTAACGACCATGCACATTCACGCTGGCCGAAGCACCCACCTGAAAGTTGTTGTAGGTCTGCATAACTTTGACTGCGAGTCCATGAGGATAAATTTTTTCCTGCACTTGCCGCCAAGTTGCTCCTCCCTGCACTGTGATGGTTTTGTTATTCACGTCGAGATCGATGATCGAGTTCAACTCAGACATATCAACAGTCAAGCCCTTGCGATTGGCAATCTGCCCACCCATGCTATAACCGCCACCAAGAAACGAGACCTTTCCCTGAGTATTTTTGATCACCGCGGCCAACTCCTCGACGGATTTTGGAGTCACCACCCCGCGACTCTCAAAAACCTGGGAGTGCGAAAAATCCTTGTACCGGGCGCCTCCATTCTTGAGCCGCACGAGCTCGACGTGGGAGGTTTCTGGAGACGGAAGCTCCACGCCAAAGACCTGGGGCAACTTGTGGCACTCCAGACCCAAGACGGGGGAATGCCATCCAATCAAAGCCAGCAAGACAGCGATTTGAATCTGCATAAGGCCGGGCAATCTAGCGTGGAAGGATCAAAAGGCAAATCATTTCATACTGCCTTGAATTCCGGTGGAATCTTCGGGTAATTTTGCCCCTACTGCAAATTTGTTTTTCAGGACCTCTGCAAGCGCACTCGTGCTCTCAGAGGCTTTCTCCAGGGAGGATTCATGCGCTGGGTAGTCGCCATTGTCTCTTTGCTGATCGCTGCGGAAGCCATGGCATTAAACTGCGTGGATCTTGAAGCGCCAATTCCCCTGACCAGACTGAAGCACATCGAAGGTTTTGATTTTTCCAGCGTTGGAGGCGTCTCCTCCAAAGAATATCACTCGCGAATCTCATATCTCGGGAGCTACGGGTCGATGGAAACTGGAAGCTACGACGTTTTTCGCATTCGGGTCAGCCAGAAAGCTCCTCTGGTCGAGCACCTCCCCACCCTCTATCATCCCCCGCTATGGAAGGCGGCTCTGGCTCGGCCGGGATGGTTCGCGCAACTCAATATCTCGGCAACGATCTCGGAATTCAATCTTCCACAGAATCCCACGCTCAATCAAAGCTTGAGCTCCCTCCCTGAAAAATACCGACCTGTTTTCAGTTTTGAAGCCATGGGGTCCGATCGACAGGCGTTCATGCCGGTCGAGTTTGTCGAGAAACTGAAGGACGGAAAAATTCTGATCTCACGATCCGGCAGTTACTTAGGCCATGACGTGTTCGCCGAACACTTGTTGGGATACATTCTGTTCCCTCGGCTGTTCGCCCAGCGAGCGATGGCCTTGGCGCGAGCAGCGTGGAATGTGCACCTGAAAGCCGAACGAAGCCGAGACCCAGCAATGCAGTGGTGGGCCGACCTTTTGCTCACTGATGTCACTCGAGCTCTCGACGACCTTTCGGCGACTTCGGGTCAAATTGTCAAAGCCGGATCAAACAATCAGGGAACACAGAATGCTTTTGGCTCTTATCTCTCTTGGCAACTTGTGAAAGGTGATCGAAAAATCTTAACGGCGGCCGAAGACTACGAGAGCATCCTGTATCAATCTTTTGTGATTTTGCCTGAATCCTATGCACATCACCTGTTTCGCATGGAGGAGTTTTTCAACAACTCTCTGGGTGCAGGAGACTTTTCCGAGGCGGAGAGTCGAAGAGCTCGGGAAAACGTCTTCAAAATGTTCGCGAACAACATGAAAAAGATTGGCCTCAAAGACATGGAGCATTCGGAATGGACCCAGATGTCGAAGGATTACAAAGCTCGCCATCTTTGGTTCATCAAATCGCCATGAAGACCTCGATCTGGTGAAGGTCTTTGCCGCGAAGCTCTACGAAAAGCTTGGATTCCGAGTGATCCACTGAGGTCCTCACCCAAAATACGAACGAGGAGATCTCGTTATGGAACTCATCCTGAAATAAAATTTGACAGCTTGAATTCACAACCTGTACCGACAGGTTCAAACAATTTCACATCACTGTGGATGGGGGCCCATGCGAACACTCGCCGTTCTGTGCGCGTTGCTTTTTGGTCGTGCCGTTTTTGCTGTTCATTTTTCTGAATTGCCTCAAAATTTCCCACCGATCGATCCTCCTCCCAAGGTGGGACTTTACGATGAAACTTGCCCAGGACAAGAGCTGCCGAAACTATGGGCGCAAAAAATGGTCAACGCCGATCTTGCGATTGAATATGTGCAGAAAAACTTCAGCTCAGTACCCGTTGTCAAAGTGGCTGTGGTGGACACTGGAATGGACCCTCAAACCCTGCCTCTCTACGAGATTCGCCCTCGGATGGAACCTCTCCCTCGGACCATGTCCAATTTTTTTCGCAGCTCCAAATCTTTGAGTTCAGACTTTGCTGGTCATGGAACTTCCGTAGCTCCCCTGATCAGCGGAAAGTATGGCATCGGGATCAACCCCTGGGCCTCAGTGACATCCTACAAAGATTCCGAAGGGCTGGCCTCATCCTGGAAAACGACCATCGAAAGGACAGTGCTGGCCTGTGAGTCCGGCAACAAGATTATCAATGTGAGCTCAGCGTCGGATGAGCTGTCGAAGCAAGGACGAGACGCCTTCACTGAGTTTGCTGTTCTTAGAGACGGCCGATGGGTGAAGGTGAGCACCTATCTCTTAGAAAAAGGCTGCATCGTTGTTCAAGGCGCCGGAAACACCAACCTCGATACCGTCACGGAGATGTTCCAAACTCTGAAAACCTTGGTTGGGGAAAAGAACAGCGAACCCGAAATGAGTCCCGTCATCAAAATTGGGGGAGTGGACTGGCGTGGAACGAGAGCCCAATGGGCCACCCGCGGAGAAATCAATGCTCCGGCCCAAGGTGTGCTCACCATAGTGCACTCGCAACAAAAAACGGAACAAGAATGTCTTGGTAACGGTTTCGATTTTGTCAGTGGAACCAGTTACGCCACACCCATTTCTTCTGGAGCCGTTTCTCTCGTCAGCTCAGTGCTCGCTACCAATCCCAGTTTCTCAGAGCTCAGACCCTCATTGCAGGGCTACACTCTGTTGGAAATTCTCCGTATGTCGGCTCAACAAGGATACGTCGACAGCTATCGCGGAGTCCGCCTCGCCCATTCGTTCCTGCAGGCCCGTCGAGGAGCTTGGACCCTTCAGGATTATTCAGAGGTCAAATCCGAGCTGGCGAACGCGGATCAACATCTCGAAAACACGGCCTGCCGGCTAGCAACGAGCAACCGAGAAAGACTGTCTGTTTGTCCCTCTCAGATTGCAGAAGTTGAGATGAACGTGCGCAACGAGGCCCTGAATGATGAAAATTGGTGGATGTTTTTTCAGAGCCTCGCGCGATCTCAAAATCGCAAAATCATCGTTGACTCCGACGAACTGGCAAAGATCGAAGGAGCCCTGATCAAATCTTCGGCAAAACTTTCGGATCGGCTGGAGCGCGTCGCGCACCTGCACCAATTCACCGGCCAAGTTTCACCACGCTTGCAGGCCATTGTCCGAAATGATCTGAATGAGCGACTTCGGAGCCGGAAACCCATCTCCTTCGCTGAGTGGAATGCGGTGGAGCGCGTGAGCCAGTTTATGGGGCTTTCACCTGAAATTGGCACGGCACTCTTCCAACAGGCTCGATCGCAAAACTGGTTGGTGGAGTACAAATTGAAGCTGGCGCAAAGGCCTTTTGTGTCCGGCCCGGAGAAAGCCATTCTTCTGCATGAAGTCAATGAGCATCATGTGGATCAAATTCGAAGAGAGATCGCGGCGGCGGCAAAAAAAGATTGGAACTACCGCAACGAAAGCGCGCAAAGGCAAATGTGGGAAGTTAAAACCGGTCAGCTTCGCCTCAACATGATCACGAACATTGCCGACGGTGAAGGTGCTTTGACCGCGGAGGAGTTTCAGATCTTGCAGAAGCTTTCTGTGGGGCCTCAACGCTCCGACGAGCTGGCAAACCAAGCTCTACTTGCCCTCGCCCTTCGCGCGGGAAATTCCCAGGTTCCCGCTCGAGAAATGACCGAGTTTTTGAAGCAGAAGCTGAGTCAACGGGCTTCTTCCACGGAAGATTTTTGTCTCGTTGTCTTAGGTTCAACGTTAAAAGGGAACATCTGGACCCCGGATCAACGCCGAGATCTTTTGGACGCGATGTCGCAAAGCTGGTTTGCTCCGCTCTCCTCTTTCATCATCACAGAAAGCATGGATGTCATTGATCCCAGTGAACGCGTCGAGATTGTTCAGAAAATGATTCGACATGCAACTGCCATGAAACAGACTCACAAGAACAAGTTTCCTGTGCGTGGACTGGAGCATATTGCTCGGGCTATTCGTCAAAATAAATGGGATCAGAGTGCCCAGGGACAGAAAGCACTCGCAGATCTCAGAAAGCTAGGATTGAACGAATGAAAATTTTGGCCGTTGAAGATGATCCAAATTTGCAGAAACTTTTGCTGGTGCATTTGGAGCGCGAAAAATGGTCCGTCACCGTCTCGGAGTCGGCTGAAAAAGCTCTGCAGATTCTCAAACAAGATGAGTTTGATGTGGTTCTCGTGGACTGGATGTTGGCGGGATCCATGAACGGACTGGATTTGTGCAAACGCATCTCGGGCCAGTCGCGTGTGATCATGCTCACCTCTCGTTCCAACGCAACCGATGTGGTGGCAGCGCTCGAGAGCGGGGCTGATGACTTTGTCGCCAAACCTTTTGACGCCGCCATACTGATTGCGCGCATACGGGCCGTTCTGCGCCGAGCTCAATCCGCGCCCTCCAACAAATTGCTCAAGCTTGGAAATGTCGAACTCAACCGAGAGCACTTTGAAGCCAAGTGCAATGGTCAACCCATGGATCTGACACCCTCGGAGTTTGGCATTTTGGCTACCATGTTGGAAAACCCTGGCTGTGTTTTGTCACGACAAAAACTTCTCCAGCAAATTCAGGCTCGAGGGGTGAACGTCGTTGAAAGAACCATCGACACTCATGTCTACACACTTCGCAAAAAAATGGGTGCTTGCGCGTCGATCATAGAGACCATTCGCGGCGTTGGGTACCGTATCCACGGTGATTGACAAAGTGAATACTTCCTCCTCGGAGTTGTCGCAAAAATCATTTGGTCGAGTGGCGACTCTGCAAACCACGATCGTGGTGCTGGTTCTCTCGGCACTAGGCCTCATCTTGCGAGACGAATTGCGGGTGCGCTTCATCGACAGTCAACAGCGTCAGGTGCAGGACCTTTTGGAGCTGCTAACCCGCGAGTTTCCAGCTGACTTTAAGCCCACTTGGTGTCGGCAGATTGCGAGCACGCATCGCTTTCGTTTGACCGTCGTACACAGTGAGACTGGAAAAATTCTGTGTGACAATCACTACGACATTCCAGACTCACCCAGTATTTTGGAACGAACCGAAATCCAAGCAGCTTTGAAGAGCCTCAATGAGCCCGGCTTTTCATATCGTCCGAGTTCTTTCTTGAAAGACATCAATCGCATGTACGCAGCACGCTACTTTCCTGACAAGAAACTCATCATGCGGGTCGGATACACCGTGCAGAGCCTCGAAGAAGGGCTTGCCGATTTTGATCGACTTCTCGTTGTGACAATCGTGGGTCTGGCGCTGCTTTTAATTTTGGTTCTGCAATTCACCACGCGCGGTTTTTTGTTTCGTCAAACCTCAAAAATGCTTGGGCTTGTTCAAGAACAAATGCAAAAAAATCTGGTTGCCAACGTCACTCACGAATTCCGCACTCCCCTGACCTCCATTCAGGGGTTTGCGCAAGCCCTCAAGTCAGACCTCAAAAAAGGTGAACCCATTCAGGCAGAACATCTGTCCATCATTGAACATGACTGTCAGAGACTATTGATGTTGGTTGATGACCTTCTGGATCAATCCGCCATCGACTCGGGCATGCTCAGCATTGCGAAAGAATGGGTCAGTGTGCGCCAGGCCACTGAGGATGCTTTACAAAGATTGCGTGTGGTCTATGAAGATCGGTCACCAAAAATCTTCACACATTTTGAATGCGAAGAGGTTTTTGCTGATCCCAATCGTTTGCACCAAATTCTCATCAACGTCATCGGCAACAGTCTCAAGCACTGCCCGCCAGGCACCCGCTTGGACATTCGTTGGAAGCAAGAAAACAGTTGGACCCTGCTGGAAGTGCAAGATGAGGGGCCCGGAGTGCCAGATCCTTTTCGTGCCAAACTGTTTGGGCGGTTTCAAAAGCATCGCGGGACTGACTCTCAGACCAAAGGCGCCGGTCTTGGGCTGTCGATTGTCATGGGTTTAGTTCAAGCCCATGGTGGAAAAGTTGAACTCATGGATTTGCGGCAAGGGTTCGGCCTCAGAATCGGCTTCTTGACCTCCTCTTGATATTCCTTGGTTGGTCACTTGACCCCATTTTTTGAACAATTCGGATACAAACACTCCCGAGTCACGAGCCGGAATCTGAGGGGGAACCCCGGCTCAATTCTGACTCTTCAAACCTTGTCTTCGGGCCAGCATGTGGGAGCTGTGTTGGGGGTCTCCCAGCTGGCCTGTCTCATTTTAAATCAGTTGCATTCAGTTCTTGTAAACCCTCCTGCCCATTCTGCTATTCTCGATGGTAGGGGGAACCGTGCTTGGATCGCTTTTGGTGATGGTGCCTCTCACCATCATCGGCTTTTTTTCATCCGTCTATGTCCTCTATGAGAGACAGGTGGACCTGCAAGAAAGGGCTTTGCGCCAAGAATCTGCGATCCTCGCCAGTAAGTACCTCTCGCTGGGGAGGATCTGCGATAGCACCACCACCCCGGTCAGCGGGCCCGTGGCGGCACCCGCCAGTCCAGCCATATCAAGTTTGATGGATCTCACCAATCCGGTGACCGTGAACCTCTCGTCCCTGGTGTTTCGTGGAACACCCGTTTTGAGTGTGGGAGGAAGCGGAGCTGGGTCGAGCGTGCAGATCACCCGGCTGCAAATGAGCAATATCTTGGGTGCGCAGCGCTCCACCCCCAGTCCTGGGAACACCAAGTTTCCTGTCCTCTTTTCGGTTGGGTTTCGCGCTCGCAACACTCAAGAGCTCATTTCTCGGCAGGTGATTTTTCTCGAAGTCGACAGTTCGGGAAACTTAGTCAACTGCGGGGCAGACGCCAGTTTTCGAACGGGCATCGAGCCCCTCCAAGGAGAGGGGAACAATCCCCCCCCTGCACTTCCGGACAACGAGGGGATGCCACCTGCCCGGAAAGCGTGCCCAATCCCAGTCCGCAAACTTTGGCACGCTATTGCGAGAGCATGAACCGAGTGGTGAATGGTGTGCCGGTGCAATTGTTCCGTTGGAATGCCAGCAGCAATCGCTGCGAACCCACGGTGCGAATCAATCCACGAAACTGTCCCGCTGATGAAGCCGTGGTCGGAATTTCTGCCGCAGGAGACGTGATATGCGCTTCAGCCTACCTGTAAGAGCGCGTGACAAAGTTTGCGACCGAAGCGCCGGGTGCGGTCACCGATTCGTTGTGTTGCACACTCTGAATCAAAAAGGCATCGGCGCTATTGAGACTCTTGGATTTTTCGTGGTGCTTTCTCTGGCCTTGCTTGCGGCTTCTAGTTTTTTTGTGGATAGTTCCCGCAACTTGGCTCAGGCCCAATTCGCTCTTGAAAAGAATGCAGTCAGAAACAATGTGCTTTCGATGCTGTCCGATAGTGCCAACTGCCATCGATATTTTCGCAAGTCGGGAAACGATGCTCTGCTCGTCCGTCTAGGAGCGCCGGCGAACTGGACACTTGATTTCGATTCTTTGCAACTGTCGAGCTCATCGGACATCAGTTACACGAATTTGGCACGCGCATCTTCGAGTTCTCCAGATCAAAGGGCGATGGTTCAGCAAGGGGTTTCATTTCGAATCAGAGTCGGCAATATGACCACCTTGCAAGAAACTGCCACAGCCTGGGAGATGCAGGCTGAATTCGCAATGGATTTGAGCACAAACGGCGGAGATCAAAACCTATTTCGTTCCGGTCTGCCAATGTTGATGAGCTTCTCCAAAACCACCAATCAACTCACTCGGTGCTCTCTGGCTGGAACTTGGGACAGTGCCATACCTAATGATGAAGACACGCGAAATCAACTTTGTGACCGCCTTGGCTGCACGCCAAATCCCCAAGTTCTGACCTGCGGGCCCAATCGCATTTTACGAGCCATCGCAACCGATGGAACTCCAGCCTGCTTGGACAAACAAGCGCGCCGGGCAGCGCCTCGACGTTTGGTCGAACGCTTTGTGACCCATCGTGCTTGTCCAAACGCAGGACAGGTTACAAGTGAGCCCACCTGCACAACCTTGTACGCTCGGCATGACTGTGATCCCGCGCGAATTGGCATTCGTGATGGATCTTGTCGACCTGCAATCTGCGTCCAGACAAATGGCGACGACAACGGCACTTTCACTTGCAACAACTCGCGACTGTGATTCTGATTTTTTTGAAATGAGGTGAGACATGCTAAAAATTCTGCGTAACTCCAAAGGCCTGGTCACTCTCCCATTGATATTAATCACGTTGGCTTTGCTTGCGGTTGTGGTGGCCACCACGACGGGACAAATTTCAAATCTTTTTCGTCTGCAGTTTTCGGGGGAAGGCAAGCGCGAAACCAACCTGTTCTTGAACGCCAAATTGGCACAGTTGCCACTCGTGTGCCGCGCGAGCGGATTTGTTCCAGCTGACGGCAGTCTGGGCATAGGCCCCGGGGGCAATCGGTTGACTCGTTTGTATTACCGAGAAGGTGGAAACGAGATTGATCTGCTCAGGCTGCAGGATTCCCTGGATCTCCCGTCCAGCAAAGTGAGAGAAATTTCACTCTGGATCGACAGTGCCAATGCGAGCGGAAAACATCCGGCACGCATTCAAGTGAAGTACGAAAATGCATCCGGATCCTCAGGCCTTTCGAATCTCTTTGAAATGGAAATGACTCTCGCGTCCACTTCTCCCTTAGTGGTGGAATCTTGCCTGGATCAAAAGTTGTCCGATGAGACCGAAAGCGAGGATTCCAAAAAAAGCATCTGCACTCAGTTGGGCGATGGTTGGATTTGGCAACCAGCTGCCGGTGGACAAGCAACTGGCTCCTGCCGCTACAATGGAAAGCTTGATGAAGTGCGTGGGAGTTGCCCCGACAATGAGTATGTCTCAGGCATTTTACGTCAGGGCCGAACTCAATTGGTTGTCGATTGCAGACCTTTTCGCGGCGGGCCTCTGGCTCCGGGTCAGATTGGTATGGCGAGTCCTCGTTGTGGACTTGGAGCGGCGATTCTCCCCCGTGGACAGGTTTGCTTTTCGGAGTGGTCTCGCAACGATTGTCAGATCGATCCATCTTTGGCGGCCCAGGGATGTGCCATTGTCCAGTGCAATCGCCGAGGCGGAACGGATGATGGTTTGATGTCTTGCTCCACCATGGGGTTCAATCCCGACACTGCTGTCATTTACGACCTCAATCCTTTTTGCCCAGCGAATCAGGGTGGCCAAGGCGACTTGCAGGGTCTCACCTTCGCTCCGACATGCACCTATCAAACAAACGTCACCACCCAGGTGTGCACACCCATTCCGGGTCGAAACGCTCAAAGTTGCGTCCCCGCGGCCGGGCAGCCACCACCGCCTCAGCCGGGCTGCACTTATGTTCGCACGGACGTCCTAACGGCACAGCGAGGTCGCCCATTTAGTGCCACGGCCATTTTTCAATGCCCCAACAGCCGATCTGAAACCCAAATCGAAGTCGCACATCCCGCTGGCGGAACCGCGGGTTAGCCGCTAACACAGTTGGACACCGATTGGATCTCAGTGTGCAGTCATCTACCGATGCACGTCTTTGCTGTTAGTGCCGCACGCAAGTCGCTGCCATATCATAGATCGTCAAGCGGGCCCTTCCCGGGCAATGAGTGACCACTTGCAAACGGTAGTCTCCAGAGTCTGCAGTCCAAACGATGTCAGTGAGATTTTGCTCACAGCCAACAACATCGAGCGAGCTCAGCGAAGAGCGGGCAAAAAGATCCCCTTGTGAATTTTCGGCGACCACCATCACAAAATTGCCCACGACCGGCGCTTTCAATTGAAATGGAATATTCAGGGTCCGACTTGCAGAATCGTAATCAAACTGAATACCGTGCGGATTCGAACAAGACCACCACTCAGCAAGAGCGGCTTGACCCCTCGTCAAGGACACCAGAAACAAAACAGCGAGCAGAGGTTTCGAGGTCATAAGAACTCCTTTTGTTGAATACTTTCTCCCTGACTTGTACTGCTGAATCTTCGCCAGCGTAAAGTGAGGATTGGGTCAGCAAAGGGTTAGAATGAGCCGCCAACAAACCTCACCACGACCCAGATACTTTTTCTCAAAATGAGTGCGGGGTGAGTCCTGAAATTTCTCGCGAAAGACCTTGAGCTGCCAAACTTCTTGAGCTTGGCGCTCCACCTCATCGGCGTACCAGCTGAGGTTGGTGGCAAACTCCAACTCCCCTTCCGAATTGAGTCGCTGCAAAAGTTCCGGAAAGAATGGACTGTTCACCCAGCGCTGGTTGCGATTGCTGGGTTCAGGATTGGGATAGAGAATCCAGATTTTTGAAAACTTCACAGCTTTATCGAGATGAGTCACCCACGGAACAGCATCTGCATGCACCTCCAGAAGGTTGGGCAGGTCATGCTGCCGAACCCTTTGTTCCAACAGCGCAAACCGATTGCGGGTTCGCTCCAAGGCCACAAGCAAGGTATCGGGAGATTCTTGAGCGCAACGTATGGCATGAAGTCCCACGCCAGCGCCAATTTCCAGCTGCATGCGAACAAAGTGATCTCGCTTTTGCAACAATTCCTCGTAGCGAGCCTGGCGCGGGGGCAGCCAAAAGGCTGACTGAAACTTTCTCACCCGCCCGGAGTTGCTCGGAGTCTCGACGCTCACTTCGACTTCAGCAGTTTTCCTGCGGCAACCAAGCCCAAAAACACAGCCAGGGCCAAGAAAATCAGTGAAGCAAATACTGGGCTGTGCGCAAGCGGAAACGAGCCGGAGAAATCCAAGGTTTTCATGATGTTTTCACCCATGGACATAAACGCAATGCCCACACCAGCAATGGCCCCGCCGGCAATCAGGCCGGAAGAAAGCAGCACACCGTTGGAGGTGTCGCTAGAAAGATCCTCTTTCTTTGAAGCCGTCCACTTCTCCACGAGCCAGCGGACCACACCACCCACAAAAATAGGAGAACTGATCGCGATGGGTAAGTACACACCAACGGCAAAAGGCAAAGAAGAGATGCCGCACAATTCGAGTACGACGGCGATGAACACACCCAACAAAACCAAACCCCAGGGCAGTTTTTGCGTGAGAATTCCATCGATAATGAGAGACATCAAACGGGCCTTGGGCGCATCGTACTTTTGTACGACTGTTTCGTCGTTGTCTCGATGCTTCAGTGAACCGTTGATACCTGGGTCCACGACGTAGGCAAGCGTGCCGTCGTTGTTGACGAGATACTTTCCGGCAGCCAAACCTGCCAAGGGACCTGAGTCAGACAACTCCCGCACGCGCAAAACTTTGTACTCGTTGGCGTCGGCTTTTGCCTCGGGTCCAGTTAAATGGGCGGTCTCTGTCAACTCGGCCACATTTTGCACCACAACTGGAGGCAGGTTCTTTTTGGAGTAAATTGTGCTCGACTCATTCAACACTTGCAGAATGTATCCGATCACCAGCGCTGAGGTGAAACTCCCAGCCAGAATCGCAATTTGCTGATACTTCGGGGTGGATCCCACCAAAAAACCAGACTTTAAATCTTGGGAAGTGGTGCCACCGTTCGAAGCCGCGATGCAGACGATGGCAGCGACCATCAAAGCCGCAATGCGATCTTCCGGACCGACCCATCCCATGGCCAAGAAAATCACGCAAGTGATCAGGAGCGTGGCCACGGTCATACCAGAGATGGGATTGGAGCTAGAACCGATTGTGCCAGTCAAGCGAGAGCTCACAGTCACGAATAAAAATCCGCAAGCCACGATCAGAACCGCGCCCACCACATTCATGTGCAGAGCAGGCGCAACGGTGATCACAACGACCAAAGCGAGAATTCCCAACAAGACAAACTTCATGGGCAAATCGCGATCTGTACGGGCGGTCGAACCACCATCTTTCACTTTGGAGAGCCCACCCAAGCCACCAATCGCCCCAGCGTAAATCGTCGGCAGACTTTGAATCAAACTGATCAATCCACCGGCAGCAACTGCCCCGGCACCGATGTACAGCACGTAGTTGTTACGAATTTCCGAAGCACTCATTTGACTGATCAACTTCGCGGCAGGAAACAAAGGCGCTGCGAGCCCAGCCCCAAACAAAACGATCATTGGCACCAAAACAAAACTCGCCAACACCGCTCCACCCATCATCACAGAAGCAATTCGAGGCCCGATGATGTAACCGACTCCCAAAAGTTCGGGAGAAACTTCGATACCAATGCGAGCACCTTTGAACTTTTCGAATGCGTAGGCCGGAGCCTCATCCCAAAGTTTGTTGGCGACGTTCATGAACTTGTAAGCCAAGCCCACAAAAAATCCGGTGAACACGGTCATGGCACTGGTGCCGCCTTTTTCTCCGACAATGAGAACTTCGGCACAGGCTGTTCCTTCGGGATAGGTCAAGTTCCCGTGTTCTTTCACGATCAAAACTCGACGCAAAGGAATCATCATCAAGATCCCCAAGAGTCCACCCAACACCGACACCAACATGGTTTTTTCCAAAGACATGTCGAAGCCCAGAATCAGCAGTGCCGGCATGGTCACGGCCACACCAAAGGCCAAAGATTCGCCCGCTGAGCCCGCGGTCATCACTGTATTGTTTTCAAGAATCGTGGTCTTCCGGATACCAAAAATCTTCGAAAATGCCCGGAAAATCGTGATCGACATCACGGCCACTGGGATGGAGGCACTGACCGTCATTCCAACTTTGAGAGCCAGGTACAGAGACGAAGCTCCAAAAATGATTCCCAGAATCACCCCAGTCACCAGAGTGATCCAGTTGATTTCAGGGACGTTTTGATCAGCAGCAATAAACGGCTTGTGTTCTTTCATGTTCACCTCTGTGGAAGCTCGGCTTCATATCGTTCTTATTGAAGTTTCACCAGTTTTTTTTGATGGATGGAAAGATTGTCTGTTTCGAATCCTCAGCACCGGACGAAGTTGCACGCTGCTTGTGACCTTGCCCCCAAAGCTCAAGTGTGAAAAACCGCGCGTGTCCCCTGAACCGAGGAGGTCTTGGTGAGTTTCGTATCATTTCTCGCGACGATTCTGGTCAGCTGCCAAAGCCTGGCGGGTGAGTTGATGAAGCTCCAATTGTCCTATCTGGGCGAGACCGGCTACAGGTCGGAGTACGTCTGTCGTGGACAAAGAGTCGCGCGAGATCAATCTGGTCCCGAAGTGCCGGTCGTTCTAGCCATCCAGTTTGTCCAACCTTATTTGGAACGAGGAGACTTCGAAGACCATAGGGTTCGGACAGTGCGTTTTCACGCGCAACTCACTGAAGTGCTCGGCAATCAGAAGCCGATACCTCGAAAAATAAAGGCCCGCATCACTTACACATCAACGACCGACTATTCGGCTCAGGTTTCGCTGCAAATGGCCGCCACCAATGGCACTTTGCGTCCCTTCGATTCACAAATTCTTGATGCCGGAGACGCCGCAATGTCCTTTCGGATTCATGCAACGACAGGGCAGGCCCATCCTGAGCCTGTCGCTCTGACATCGCCAACCAGCCGTTACCAAGCCACTTTGTCTTGTCGATAAGAGCACTCCCGCGCTCAAAGTCTTCGCGAAGCGATATCGACCACATCCTCAGAAGGTGTTGCTCGAGGTGGTTTGGGTGTTGGCGGAGAGCGCATGAACAAGGCTGCCAAAATTCCGGTGAAAGCTCCTCCTAGGTGCGCTCCGTGACCGATCGGAAGACCTCCCCCAGATACCTGTGACATCAAACCCCAAACGTCCAGACCTATGAATAGCAAAGCTCCGATCAACGCCGGGACAGGTAGGATCCCCAAAATCAGGATTTTTTCCTTAGGAAACTTCAAGGAAAAGAAAATCACCACTCCGGCCACTGCACCTGAGGCCCCGAGAGCCGACACCTCTGGAGTTCCTAAAAAAAACGCGCTTGTGAGAGCGTGAGCCACGCTTCCTACGATTCCGGCCGCCAAATAGAAGCGAAAAAATCTTCCTGAGCCCAACAAACGCTCCACAGGTGGTCCAAAACTCGAGAGCACGTACAGATTCAAGAACAGATGCAGAAAAGACTGATGCGAAAAAACAGAAAACAAAACCGTCCACCATCTACCCTCGACAAGAGCCTGCCAACTCACCAAAAAATTGAGTTTCATCACTGGCGAATATGGCCCCAACATCAGCCAGAAAAAAAATACCACCGCATTCCAAAAAATGAAGAAGGGAACAACAACTGAGATGGACGACCGAAAATACACACGCATAAAAGTTGCCGAACGCAGGTTAACCGTGATCCAGTGGCAACTCAATGGTTCTCATTTATTGCACCTTTCCGAACCGAAAAGCTGCCGAAAAGGTCATCGATCAGATCCTCCGACTCAAACTCGTCGCCTGTGCTCACCTTTTACCCAGTGGCATTTCAAGCTATTGGTGGGGTCGAAAAATTGAAAAGTCTGCCGAGACTGTCGCGCTCTTTAAGACGAGGAAGAACTTGGCTGCCAAGACACGCAAACACCTGCTACGTGCCCATCCATACGAAGTGCCGTGCATTCTCTCCCTCGACGTTCAGGCCAACAAGGCTTATAAAAAATGGCTTGAATCTGTTCTCAATGAAAAATCAAAGCACCCGATAGCTTGAAAAAAACTGCTTGAAGTGACTCTTGTTTCTTTCCAGAAAAAGAAAATATTTGTCCGGCATAAAATCGGGCACAAACTGCTTGCCCTCGATGGTTCGGGGATCCGTGTTGATCTTACCAAGATCGTCCAGATTCACTTCTTTACCCATGCTGTAGAGCACGTTGAAATTGGATTCGTCTTCGTCGCAATAAAACGGCACGAAGAAATTCACCACGGCTGACATTTGCTCAGGGAAAAATTGAGAAATGGAATTAAATTGTCCAACCAACCACGGTGGACACTTGGTGTAGAAAAAGGGATGGGTCGCTCCTTGCACAAATTTGAGCCACTCCACCAGGCCGGCAGAGTTGCTTCGAGTCACCTTTTCAAAATCAAACTCGATCGGCTGGTTTCCGGGAAAATCCCCTGCAACAATGTGCTGGGAATAGAAATCCTGGTTTGAAAACTCGTCCATGGCTCCAGCAAACTGATAGCCCTTTTTTGTCTTGGTAATTGTTAGTGAAACACTCATTCTTGCCAGGCTAGCACGAGGCGAAGTCTGTCGAAAAGTTGTCCCGACTTAAGACAAGTCTCGGATTGAGAATTCTCATCCAGAGATGACAGCGGCTCAGGATTCGCTTTATGGTGAGGGTGGGCGCTTAACAATCTCTTAGGGTGTTGGCCCGAGATGGAATTGAGAGAATGAGATTGTGAACATGGTAGTTTTATACACTGCAGAAAATTTCAAAGATTTTGTCAAATCTTTGGTTTCACCCCACTTTTCGTCGATTCACCTGAGTTCGACCAGGGAGGAGAAACTGAAGGCCCTGAAGGAAACTGCGGCCTTTTTGTCGGATCTATCCGATCGGCAAAACCTGGAAACTTTGCGCGACTCCAATCAGGTCAATTTGCTTTTGCCGGTGCGTGAGGAAACAGCTGATGAAGATGTGAAAGCACACATCGAAAAGCTCAAAAACACGGAGCACCTCCGGTCCGGTTCTTTCATCTTATCCAATCATAAAGAGACGTCTCAGACTGTGAACGCAAAACTCATCGATAGCAGTGAACGATGGCACCATATCGATGCCATGGGCCAGTTTGCAAAATCCATGGGCTGTTTTGACGAGTTCTCTGAAATTGTCATGACAGTGGCCTCGGAACTGCTCACCAATGCCTTTTACAATGGCCCCAAAGTGAACGGAAAGGCCCTGGAAACCGATCGAACCAAAAACGTAGCACTGGACGCCAAGAAGCCCGTCACTCTCGCTTACGGAGACGATGGAAACTATCTTTGGATGCGAGTGAGTGACCCCTTCGGCACTTTCAATCGAAAAGCTCTGATCACAAAACTCTTGCAGAGCGTATCGAAAGATCAGGTCGAAGTGAATTTTGGTCAAGGCGGGGCCGGGATCGGCCTTTATATGGTGTTTATGTGGGCTTCACAACTGCTCTTCCAATTTGATCCTGCTAACGAGACAACCGTGATGGTCAAGTTGCTCAAAACCAAAAGACGCAAGGTCTTTGATGGGGAACGCACCGTTCTTGAAATCCTTCAGAAGTGATCACTTCTTCTTCATGGTCTGATTCAGAAAATCTGCCAGATCTGAAAACAAATCCCCTTTACGCAGTTTGATTTCCTTAAACTCACCGGTCTCGACGAAAGTTTTGAGTGTGTTCTCAATGCGGTACAGCGGTCCGGCGATTCGATTCGAGAGCAACAGTCCAACGGCAATGTAAACTGAGAAAATTCCGAATACACCAATCGTCACAGCAGAAATCAGAGACTTTTCGCCGGCAACCATCAATACATAGTCATGCAAACGCATCAGTAAAATCGACAAAAACCCCATAGTGACGGAGTAAAACAAAAAGACCTTTTGAACCGGGCTGCCAATGAAATATTTCTTACGAAACCCCTTTGCTGGACCAGAAGATACTTCTTTTTTCGCCACACTTGCCCCCTTTGTCTCTTTCAAGTCTGAGGGAAGTTGAGGGTGTCGGCAAGTTTTTTTGAATGCAGCAGTTTTTGGGATGCCCTTCGAAGCTATTCCTCGCCAGGGGGCTCTTCACTGGCTCGCGTTCGCAGTTGAAGAGCTCTTTGGGCTGCGAATTTCTCAATGGACGCTTTTTCGAGTTTGCGAATTCGATCCAAGTTCTTCTGAGACTTCAGCAAAGTGAGCATCTCAGCCTTGGTTTCGGCTTCTGCCTCACGCAGTTTATGAAGCCCCTCGTCCAGATAGTGGGCATCAATGTTCATCTTGAGTTCCCCCAAGCGTTTCACCAGGTTGAATTCCTTGGTCAGAAACTGCACCATGTCTTCTTCATTCGAACCGAGAGATCGCACCAACTCAAGATCATTCAGTTGGATTGTCCACTGGTTGGTGTACTCAGGATCTGTTTTGATCTCGTAGTAGTCTGCAAAAAACAGAACATTGTCCGTGTAGTTGTCCCGAAATCGATTGTCCTTTTTGGGATTGTACACAGAAGCCTTACGACGCTGCTGAATGAGTTCCTCGGCGTAAGCGCTCAAACCACCCTCGCGCAAAAACCTCATCAGAGCATCTTTTTGCCACAGACCCGCCAGCAACAAAACCGCCACACTGGCAGCCGCAGTCCTGTAGAACTTGCGCGAACGCTTCTTTTGTCCTTCCTCGGGAGTTTCGACCAGGTGCTGAGTTTCGATTTTGAGTTGAGTTTCCGTCTGTCCCAAAACCTCGGCCACTGTTTGTCGCACCAAGTCCGCAGGGATGTCTTTTTTCAATCCTACGAATTTCAACTCCAAGGTGCGCGCGACCTCGGCCGACTGCGCTTTGCGAATCTCCTTGAGCTTTTTTTCCTCCGCATCAATGCGCACCTTCAGGTCTTCAAATGCTTTGATTTGCATACGGGCAGCGTCTTCACTCATTTTCTTTTTCAAATTTTCGTTCTCGACGACCAGCTGATCCCGAACTGCCTTGAGCTCGTTGGCGATCTCGCCCTGACGTTGCTTGAGATGGTCCTCAAGCTTCAGAGACTCGTTGTCGAGCTTCTTTTTGCGGGCCTTTGCCTCTTCCATTTCCTGGACGGCAGTCTCTTTCTTTTGAATCAACTTGAGAGCCTCTTCTTTTTCTTTTTTCAAACCTTCAAGAACGGCACTCAACTCGATTTGCGCTGAACGGGAGCTTTCCAGCTTCTGACTGACTTGATCCAACTCGGCGGAACGTGCCTGCAATGTTTCCTGCAGCTGCGTCCGAGCTTGTTGCGCCTTCTCGGTTTCCGCCTTCAAGGTTCGAATTTGATCCTGAAATTTTTGAATCACTGCGTGCTGAGTTTCCTCCGCCTGCAGTTTGATCTTCTGCAGCTCGTCTTCGCGAAAAGTCTTCATTTCTCTTTGAAATTTTTCATTCTCCAAATCCATGCGACTGCGATGTTGTTGCAGCAGAAACTCCGCACTTTTCTTGGATTCAATTTCCGCATTCTGCATCAAAGCCTGAGCCTCTTCCCGAGCCTTGGAAACCAATTGCTCGGCCTGAGCACGAGATTCGCTCAAGCGTTGTTCGGATTGGGTTTGCGCGTTGGTTCGCATTTTTTCTGCTTCTTGGCGGGCCTCTTCAAGCGCCTTCTGTGCACTTTCATCGGCTTTGCTCAGTGCGGATTGTCGAATCTCTTGAGCCTCACGTGTCGCACGAGTTCGAATTTCCTCGGCCTCGGTTTCTGCCCGTGCTTTTTTTTCTGCCAAGGTTTTCAGAGTCTCGGTTTCGATTTCTAGTTTCTTCTTTTCTTCGGCGCGACGAATCTCCTGGGCCGCCAAGTTGGCTTCTGAAATCAACTGGGCTGCCTCGGATTCCGACTTCTTTAGCTTCACCTCGCGCTCTTGCTCGGCCTTGAGTCGGATGTTCTCAGCTTCAGATTTTGCCTGCCGACGCAATTCCTCGTATTCCAAATTCCAACCATCGATGAGCTTGGCTTTCTGCTGCTCTAAAACTTTCGCGTTGGACTCTTCGAGATCTTTTTGCACCTGAGCCGTCAACCCTTTGATCGACTGACGCTGTTCTTCAGAAGGCTGAAGCTCAATCGGAGCCTGCACAATTTCGAAAAAAAGGAATTGATCACTCAATCCCAGTTGCAGACCATCTTGAGGTTTGAGCAAAAATGGACGCTGCGCTTGCAAGGGAGTTTGTCCCAAACGAGTTCCATTTGCCGAGCCAAGGTCAATGGCCATCGGCCCCTCGGAGCTCATCACAATCTTCAGATGGAGGCGACTCATCGAAGGGTCAGCGAATGGAATGTCTGATTCCTGAGAACGGCCGATTGTAAACTCGGGCTTGTTCATGAGGAACGAAGTTGTCCCTTGAGGAGTTCTCACTCTCACGAGACAACATACGGTGCCGTTCACAAACCACTCCTTCTAATTACGCGACTTTCGTCTTTCCAGATCCGGAGGCAGGAGCATCCACAATGCCCTCATCGCGGGTGTATGGACGTTTCAACAACTCCTGAGTTAAAGACGCCTCTGCGAGCGCTTCGCTAGGATCTCGATTGTCGTCAAACTGGCCAGCCCCCGAAGCAGGAACTTCGTTCGAATTGGCGTAATTCCACAACAAATCCAAAGAGTTTTCGAAACGATCTATCATGTCTGAATAACGACGCTCTGGAGACAAAGCAGTGTTCACGAGAGTCATCACAACGGAGCAAGCGATCCCAAGCAAAGAGGCACCCATGGACAAGCTCACGCTCACCAAAAATCCGTCCATAATCTTCTTGGTCAATTCTGGATTATCGAGTTGCATCCCTTGGAGCTTCGGGAGACCTTCCATCACGCCCAAGAAAGTTCCAAAAATCCCTCCGATCACAAAGAGACCGGGTAAGATGTTCAAGAAGTCATTGGAGCCACCAATGGGAATGATTCCCAAGATGCGATTGAAGGCTGGGTTTTTTGTGAACGTGTTTTTGGCAATGTTCACCAATTTGGGAGCCTGAGCTGCATATCGCAAGAATCGCACTTGTCTCAACAAGTCGCGCACCATCCAAGCACAACCCAGCTTGATCATAAACAAGCGATCGCTGGCCAACATCAACTTATCGGGAGACTTACTACGAACTTTTTCTCGCTGTTCGAAAACTTCATAAAACGTTTTTTCCAAGAGCCGTTTTGCAATGGTGTAAAATGAAACGCTTGAGGTCTTGCGTTCGTGCTCCTGGTTGAGGAATTGAGTGACTCGAGATTCAAACTCGCGACCAAACCACTCGTGTCGACGGACGGTATAAAACACCAAGACTCGCATGGTGACGCCGATCACAATAGCTGACAACATGAACGGCAGATGCAGGCGGTGAGCAATCTCCACCACAGTCTGAATCATCGGTTGAGTTGTTTCTTCCATGGTCCCTCTCCTTTAATCTTTCAGGGTGAACTTGATGATCACCCTTTGCAGTTTAGCGCAGTCATTTTTACGACAAAAATCTTCACCCTTACCTGGCCCTTGAAAGTTCTTGCCTTTTTCGTGTGACAGAAACGACCTTCCGGTCACCTTCACCAAAGGCAGCAAGCGCTCTTGGTGATCGAAAGACATTTTTTCTTTATCAAAAACGTGATTAAAGATTGAACGCGCTCGATTGTACGAAAGGTCCAAGTTGTAGTTCACCGCCTGGCGATCGGCAGGTTTCAAACTGTTGGGATCCACAAATTTTCCCTTGAAGGTGGGGGATGCGAATCCCACAATTTCTACAGACTGAATTTTTTCGGAAACCTTGGGATCTGCAAACAGCGACTGAGAGTACAGTGGCATCGCCTGTTCCAAAATCTTTCTCATCTGAGGTTTGAGCGCGGCTTGTCCTGTATCGAAGTATTGGTCTCCGAATGAGAGAACGACATCGCCTGACTCAGGATCCACATCTGCATGCACACCGTTCTTTGCAAAAGTTTTCTTAATGCGGTCAGCAAGTTTGCGCTGAGCCTCGAGACGTTCTGTGGCTTTCGCCAGGTCACCCTTAACCGCGTTGTACTTCTGCCCAAGTGATGCAATCTGTCCTTCAAGCTCTTTGGCCTTGCGATCGGAATCAGCTCTGAACTGAGCCTCTCTTGCGGCCTTCGCGTCTCCCGAAAGACGCTCACGCTTCAAAGCATCTTGGAAAGCTTTTTGATCTTTTGCCTTTTGTTCCTCAAACTGCCCCTTGAGACCAGCCACTTCTTTTTCATACTGAGCACGCGACTGCTCAAGATTTCGAGCAAGCTGTTGATTCTCTTGACCCGCTTTAGCCAGTGCCCCTTCCGTCGAACTCAAGCGTGACTGGGTGCTGGAAAGTTGCTTAGAGACCTGCGCCAACTGTTGCGAGGCCTGATCGTTTTTCTCTCTCAGAGAGTCGATCCTTTGTTCAAAGTCTGCCTGGAGAGCTTGCTGCTGCTGCTCAAATTTCTTTTTGGTCATCTGATTGGCCTTGTATGAGTTGCGCAAAGCCTTCAACTTGCTCTCCAACTCTCCTTCAAGAGACGAGATCTTCTGCTCACCCTGCTCAATCTCACGACGTTTTTGCGTTAAAGTTTTCTCGAGCCCTTTGATTTCCACATTTTTTTCGGTGATCACTTCTTCTTTTGTATCAATCATCACGTCGCGGTTTTTAATTCGCGATTTTGCGATCATGTTGGAGTTGATGATGTTGCGAACCAACTGCTGATATTTGTTTAAGGCCTGCTCTTTTTGTTCGTTTTCACGAGCCTTTTGTCGAAGCTCATTCTTCTCAGAGCCGGCTTCTTCCTGCAGCAACGTCAACTTATCCATCAACATCTCATAAGTGGCTTGTTCTTCGTCGGTCGCTTGATTCTGCATGTAGTTCTGTTTGAGGTTCTCGTAGACCTGGATCTGTTGTTTGAGGTCTTCGTTCTTTTTTACGAGTTCTTGGTTCTCGGCGTATTGCATGATGCCGTCCGTTCCCTGGCGCAGGGAAGCTGACACGTACAGCAGCAAAAAGATAATGGACAGTCCAAGAAACAGATCAGAGTAAGACGTCCACATCGAATCTTGCGAGCCATGCTCATTTTTTTTATAGGACAATCCCATGGTTGAACACCTCAGGATCTCTTACGGTTCATTTGCGCTAGATATTGAGTCCTGGTTCTTCGGACGAGGGCCATTGCGAAAATCTAGTGAGATTTCATCGAGAAACTCTTCCAAGGTCTTGGGAGGAACATCGCTGCGAGACCAAAAGCTGGGAGTCGCCTTTTGCGTGGTGAACTGTCCGCGTTCTTGCCAGGCCCAAAGACCCGCAAGCAAAAGTGCCGAAAGACTGAGCGCCCATCGAATCTGAGAATAGTTGAGCTCCGGCAACTGAAACTTGAAACCAGAAAAATCAGGCATCTTGAACGATTGTGGTGAGGAGACCATGGGCTCGTCGGATAAAGTTCCAGGCATCGAGGGCGACGCGGGCAGCGTGGGTGTTGCTGGCGGAGGTTCCGTTTTGAGTTTAAAGTTGGTGACAGTGGAATCCTCAAAACCTGTTCCGGGCCGACGAATGTTCGGAGCACTTGGAAGAGGACCAGCAACTGGAGCGGGCCGACGAATCACGGTCTCCTGTCCCGAAGCTCCTCCAGTCGGAGGACTGAATGCCTTCAGTTGAAACGATTGAGTGGCCTCTTCAGAAACTTTCACCCCCACGGCAGTCTGCTCCTGTGAGGGACTAGCAACCACTGGGTTTGAGACAGCCACTGGAACCGGTCCACGATAGGTGACACGAATTTCACCCAGTTTGAAGTCCACAGCCCCTTGTAAGAGAATTTCTTTGCGCTTCTCGCCTTGAACACGGATGCCATTCACACTGTCTTGGTCAATCATCCAGAGACTGCCTCCGCGGTCTTCCACTCTGCAGTGATAGCGGGAGATGCTCGCGTGAGAGAGCACCAGATCGTTTTCCGGAGCGCGCCCAATTTTGAGCGGAAGACGGAGCAAGTCCGATTCTGCAAGCGTCTTGCCGGAGGGATCAACGAACGAAATTTTAGAACTCATTCCGCCCTCCTCAGCATTTGTCCAACCTTTACGATAAGGCCTCGAGTGGCCTTCTCATCAAAACCCTGCAACGACATTGCAAACGAGAACGGTCGACTTTCATCTTTGAGAGTCCACTGTAAGAACGTGGAACGAGATTTCATATCGCGGGCAAAAGACACTGAACAGAGATGCAGATCCGCAAGTCCCAGCTGTGTGTTCACAACCGATTTGTGGCAATTGGGACTCACTTTTGCCGGCAATTGTCGACTCCAATCCTCAAACAAAACTTGTGGTTGAACTTCAGGGCTCGTCAGCGCGTTGGGATTGCGGGCATCGAAGATTTGCCAATCCACCTGCGCCACTTTTTGCTGATCCGACCACACCAATCCACCCTCTGGACGGCAGCGCAAAGAAATCCACGTCGAGAACTGGAAAAATCCTGCGGGAGCGGGACCAGCTTCACAAGACTGGTGATAGGAAGGAAAGTTTCTCACCTTTGCCAGCACTTGCTCTTGATAAGTTTGAATCTGCGCGATCACTTGGGTCTTCCAAGTCGGCATTGGTGTGACGGAAGCAGGAGCTTTGTTTTGCTCCGCAAGCAACTGCGCCAAAGGCGAAGCATTGCGAGCAGTTTGGACGCCGTCGCCGCTCAGCAGACCGACAAACTGCCCGGCCTCGTCAAAGCAAGGTCCGCCCCACTGTTTCCGCTCCCAGGTTTGCGACGAGATTTCGAGTTGCTTTTTTTCCGTGTAACCAATCCCGTAAACACAAGCCGATTTCTGCAGGGGATTGGTTCGGGCGAAATGTGCACCCAAAGCAACTGGGGCTTTTACCAACGCCAAGTTGTTGGCGACATCCACGCTCAAAATCTGGCTGGGATACTTTTGTCCCTGAATTTCAAAGAAAACTTTCTTACTCTCATCCCAAGACTCGGAAACGTTTTGAAACAGGGTTGCGATCAACTGTGGACCGACGGCAAACCCGGTTCCAGTGATTGAATTTCCGACTCCAATCAAGTGCACAGAGGGGGCACCCTGCAAGAAGATATCTGACGACTTCATCGTCGTGGGCACTGGTGGCTGAACAACCACGGGAACTGGTGGAGCTGTCACCGGTCGAGAAAGTGGGGCCGGTTTGGGGCGCAGAGGGATCACCTTGGGAGCAGCCTTCGCTTGGGTGGGAACTCTTTGAGACTTCGTAAACTGCGCCGATTTCGCGAACACAGGTTTAACAGGTTTTGCGATTGCAGATTTCCCGGCAACAGGTTTGGCGGTGACTTTGACAGGAGCTTTGCTTGCTACCTTTTGCTTTTTGGTGGCTCCCTGAGCTTCACTCAAAACGCCAGCGATGGCCGTCACGATCACCAAAATGAGCCAAAAATTCCCCATACTAGGTTTTCGGCAGTTGATGCGGAACCTTAACTCGACCAAAGACCTTTCGGAGTGGGGCGCGCGCATCGCTACGTCCAGAAGC
>FRDC01000814.1_pt1 | contig 38718 bp, 55 predicted proteins | sample 1106171 | NCBI WGS metagenome assembly FRDC01 (sample SAMEA3930566, study PRJEB13176) | freshwater metagenome | biome: Drinking water system; feature: drinking water; material: water | place: Singapore | collected 2014-12-20 | reverse complement strand
GAAGAAGCCTAACGCCGGTCTCAGAATGCTGGTCGATTTCCCCGAAGACGTCGACTTCGTTGGCGGCCTTATCGACAAACTGGGATACGAGGCCGGCATCGTTCGCATCGTTGAGACGATCGAAGACCGGCCGGCGGCGAACGCCTTGCCCGACGTTACGGTCTACACCTGCAGCTATGAGGACGTCGACTACCTCGACCGCGCGATTCAGAGCGTTCTAAACCAATCGTTTCCCAGCCTGGAGTACTTGCTTATCGACGACGGGTCGGTGCGCAATCCCGTGCAAAAGCTGATGAACAAGTACCGTCGCGATCCTCGCGTGAACGTCATCCGCAACAGCGCCAATAGAGGCCTGGCGACGTCGTCCAACATCGCCAACGCCATGGCGCGCGGCCGATACGTGATTCGGCTCGACGCCGACGACTGCTTCGTCGACGAGAAGGTCGTCGACAAGATGGTCCGTTACATGGACCTCAACCACTCGGACATCCTCTATCCGCACAACTACAACAGCGGCAGGGTCGAGCAACCGTGGGAGCATCACCACGTCGGCGGTGCAATGTTCAAAAAGCGGATGCTGGACTACCTGAGGTTCACCGACAATCTGCGGCACTTCGACGGCGCCGACATCTACCGGCGGGCGATGATGCAGGGTCGCCGTGTGCACTATTTCTACGAGCCGACGTTCTTCTATCGTCAGCGATCGGATTCGATGTCACGCGCGCCGTCGGCCGAGCGTCAGGCCGTCGCGGAGAAGCTGGCCGCCGGCATCGTTGGCGAAGGTCTCGTGGAGCGTGCTCGATGAGATCCGAAGCGATCGACATCCTGAAGCTCTACGCCCACGGCAGCGCCAACGGCTGGAACGAGTTCCTTACCAAGGCTCGCGACGCCGGAGACATCCTTGGACTCGTAGACGTGCTGCGTCGGCTGCAAATGGGAATGGACAATCTGGTCAAGCAGAAGATGAACACCGAGAAGGTCAACGTTTTGTTCATTCGCCTGCAGCGCAGCGTTGAGAACACGATCCGCGACATTCACCGAAAGCAGAATCCTAACCCGCTGTACACGAACTCAGATCCAGCGCTTCATGCGCGCCACATAGGCGACAAAAAGAAGAAGCAGGAAGATCTTGAGCGCTTCTTGCGAAAGGCAAGGTTTTGACCGTCAAGAGAATACCGTCATACGGAAAAAAGGCAGGCGAGGAATCTTACTCGCGGTTCGAGCAGTTTCGCGATCACGAGTGGCCAGAGCATCGCGAGAAAATACAAAATTTGCTCGATAGTCTGCCTGGGTCGGCAATCCTAGTTTTTCAAAGCGAAACAAGTTTGACCGTCTGTATGACGAAGTCAGGACTCCCGCTTGTAAGCGCTCTCGGACTGCTTGAATTCGGAAAAATGGACATGCAGGCAGGCCTGGTGAGGAAAGGGCTCGTAACTAAGTGATCACTGGCTTAGTCGCAGAAATTGGCAATCATCATCTCGGCGACCTCGGTCGCGCGAAGGAGCTGATCACTGCGGCCAAGGAGTGCGGCGCCGACTTCGTCAAGATGCAGGCCATAGACTCCAACGAGTTCCTCGGCGGCTCGATGCCGCGGTCGTTCTACCGCGAATGCGACCTCGGACACCGTGGCTACGCGCAGTGCCTCGCACACGCGCGGGTCGTTGGCATCCCAATCTTCTTCTCGGTGTTCGGTCGCGGTTACTCGTGGCTGTCGGACCTTCCGGACCGTCCGATGAAGTTCGCCGCCGCGCAGTTCGCCGACATGCATCCCGACGTCCTGGAGTATTGGAACGACAGCGGTCGAGAGATCGTGGCGTCGGTACGGGAGGACGACGAGGAAAAGCTCGCCAAGGTCGCCGCCCGAATTCCCGACGTTAACGTGATGTTCGCCTCGCCGTATCTGCCGAGCGTCATCGACGTCTCACCGATCGCGAGGTTCACGGCGACCCTCGGCCGCCAGGTCGGCTATAGCGATCACTCGCCTGGCATCACGGCATGCCTGCTCGCTGCCGAGATCGCCGGCGCGCGCCTTATCGAGAAGCACTTCAACCTGTGGGGACGCCAGGAATACGCGGGCATGTTGTACCGCGACAGCGTTCACGCAGCCAACGCCGACCAGCTGCGTGCGCTGGCCAACTTTCTGAAGACCGAGGTTTCGAATGCAGTGCCCAATTTGTCGGGGTCCGGAGAACTGGAAGTTAGTTGACCAGTACCGCTACAAACCGGAAGGCATGGCGCTGTGCCAGACCTGCGGCTTCATCTCGTATCCGGCGAAATACAAGTCAAAGGCCGAGATCATTGAGTACTACCGCAAGGCCTACCGCGAGGCGCCGACAGTGGGGGCGCTGTACACCGGCGAGCGCAAACTGCAGTACCACGCCTTCTTTCTCGAAGAACTGTTCAAAGAATGGCGCAACACGCAGCGCAAGGACATCCTGGTCTGCGACATCGGGTCGGCGTTGGGAATGTTTCTCAACTGGGTGCGGTCGCAGGTACCGGCAGATGTCTACGGGGTCGAGCTGACGACGTCGTACGTCCGCAACGCCTGGCACCTGTTCAAGATCAAGAGCGAGGTCGACTTCGACGACACGCGTAAATACGACCTGATCTCGTCGTATAAGAGCCTCGAGCACATTCTCGACCCGGACGTTGAACTACGCCGCTATATCAGCGCCCTTAAGGACGACGGCGTTTTGTACCTATCGGTCCCAATCTGGTTCGAGTCTCTAAAGAACTTCGGACATCCCAGCTTCGACCTTGAGTATTACTACAGCCCAAACCACATCAACACGTGGACCAGGAAGCACGTCGAAGGCCTGATAAAGGTCTGCGGCGGCGAGGTCGTGAAGGAGAATCGTTCGTTCTACGACACGGCGTGGCTGATCAAGCGCAGCACTGCCGCGCCGGCCGACCGCACGGTTGCCTACGACGACCCGAACAGAATCACGTCGTGCCTCGAAAAGGTCTTCGCGGCATCTGACGCGTTCCAAATGGGTGCCTTTACCAAGGTCCTGGAGATCTGGCCGAACTGCCCGCCTGCATGGACGGGCCATTACGAAATGAACCGCAAGGCCTTCCACGACCAAGGCTTCGACTTCATCTACAAGGAGGTCTGCGAGAAGGCGCTGGCCGAGTGTAACGAAGACGCCGACATGCACTACCTCGCCGGCGACATCTGCGCGCGCTACGACAAATACGAGAAGGCGATCGAGCACCTGGCGCGGTCGAACGAGCTGCGGCCGAATCAGCCGCAAGTATTCATGCTGCTTTCCAATTGCTTCAGATCGCTCGGCAAAGTCGCGCCAGACGAAAAGGCCAGGGTAGACTTTTACGAGAAGTCGAGGAAGTCCGCCCGGATTCTTGGAGACATCTCGACCCAAGCCAAGGGCGAAGCCATGACCTGGGTGATGCTCGACAACTCGAACCTGCCTACACCTTTCGAGGGTAAGGAATGTCATTCCTAACTTCCGGCGCATTCACCGATTTCACACCGAACACTCGAGCCAAAAGCGCTGAAGTCGACGCGAATTTCGCCGCGCTCTACAAGCATCTCTTCACGACGACTAGCGACATCCTGATTGGAAGCTGCTGGCAGAAGGTCGTCAGCACGGCCGCCAGTCATACGCTTGTGTCGACGGATTCGATTCGAGCGCTTTGCATCGACGTCAATACCTCGACCGGCTACACCGTGACGCTGCCGACGGCGTCGGTCAGCCAGCACCGAATGCTTAGCCTGAAGAACATCGGAGCTTCAGGCGTCTTGACGATCGACGGCGCTGGCGCTGAAACGATCGACGGGCAGACAACTGCAGCACTTACCGCGCAGTATTCATTCCTGCACCTTCACTGTGACGGCACGCGCTGGCACATCTTCGGATAAGGGAGAATTCGTGATGAAGCGCACAAAGTGGTTGGCGTTAAGCGCCGCTTTCCTTGCACTTGTCGGCATCTACTCTCCGCGGCTCATTGCTCAAGCAACCAAGATTCTCGAAGGCAAGGTCAGCGGCGCGAGCGGTTCGCAGGCCGTCGTTACGAATTCCAGTGGGAATATCGCAACATCGGCAACCCTCTCGCCGGCACTCGGAGGCACAGGAGTAGCGAACAACGCCGCCGAAACTCTGACCTTCGTCGGTGATGATGCGGTTACATTTACGACAACGGCAGCATCTGCAGTGACTTTGCCGACAAGCGGGACGTTGGCGATACTGGGAGCCAACACATTTACTGCCACACAAACAATATCCGGCACGGCGACAACGCCATTGTCGGTAACGACTACTAATGCCGGTGGGTACATAAGAACTGAAAGCACCGCAACGGGCGGTGTCAACGAGATTGGGTTACTGACCTACAACGAAACTGCCTTTAAAGGCGGTTTCGTATACAGCGAGCCCGACGACGGGCTAAGAATTTACGGGCCAGCCAGCGGCTCCGTAGCTGCCGGAAAAATAAATAGTTCTAGTGCATGGACGATCGGCGCGGCCGGCGGCACGCAGAATCATGCCGTGATCGGCAGTCTGACAGTCGATAGCGCAGGTTTTTTCAAAGTGGGGACGGGCGGCGGCGGCGGATCGGCCTGCGACACTGCTTGTTTGACCGAGCCGGCTGCATTCAACTCAAGCTCAGGCTCGTGCGCTAAAGCGTGGACATCGGGCGGAGTAGCGTCCGCGTGCGCGACGGTTCTCGTTAGCGGGCACTGCCTCTGCAACGGCTTCCTCTGATACAAAAAAGGGTTTTTTGCGCGGCGAAACGGACCGATGCTAGCCTTTTCCTAGACCCAATCGCGCCATGGACGGCACACGGGGACTAGGATGGTCCGTATCTACGTCGCACTTCTATTCGCCTTCCTTGCCTCCTGCGGGGACGCGCCAAACCGCGTCGACCAGCTGGAGCCCACGCCAACTATCCGCGATCGCTACTTCCAAGCCATCGACCGTCTCGAGTCCGAGTTCGTCGAACGTGGTTGGGTCGTGTCACGAAAGGCCGACGGAACTCCGAAGCACGTCGGCGATTCTCTACTATGGTCGGGACTGGCCTTGGCGGCCCTGCCTTGTGATAGGGGCGACGCCATCGAGCAGAACCTCATCGGTATGCTCGAGCGTCAAGGCGGCGCGCTGGTGCGATACGAACCCATCTCGGAGCTCACGCATGGCGAAGAGATTTCGTGGGATGGCGCGGTCGGATTTTGGCGCGGCGTTGCACACCGCATTACATGCCCTGGGAAAGCGGATCTCTGGCGTCCGGTGTTCACACGCCACCTGCAGTACCTCGCGGGATCGAACAATCATCTATTTCCCGGAGCGAAGGTCGAGGTCCCGTTTGGCTTCGATTACGTCCCGTTTCTGGTGGGCGCTCGCCTTGGCGTGGCTGACGTACCTGATCACCGTCTTTTGGATAAGCTGCGGAAGCAGCTGATCGCCTGGACCGCCGGCGTCGTCTTCGCGAAGAAGTCCTGTTACCGAGTTCACCTGGCCTTGCAGACCTGGGAGACGCTCGATGATCTGGATAAAGCTGGCAAACGTAATCTCTTTTGCACTGCCGCTTCTAAAGCGCGTCTTCCGCTTGTTGATCACTACTGTGGTAAACCGTCGGCTCTCCTCGATTGGATCGCAGCCTACCAGCCAAACCAGTTCGAGTACGCGCATCAGCGCTGCCGTTGGGAGTCCGAGAATGTTGGATCTGTCACAACTCCAGGCCTTGATCTCATCGTCGCTATCGACACCGCATACGCCATCCAAGGAGGGATCTATGATCGCGCTACCGACAGGGCTCCAGCAGAAGTTCCTACTCTACGTCATTGAGCACATCCTCACGCAGTACCCGCCCGAACAGATCGCGGCATTCCTGAAGACGCTCGCGCAACAATTGCTCGTCAAGGGCGGCGCTCAGCTGGTCGCGCTTGCTGCGCGCGTCAACGAAGCCGCGAAGGAGACCGAGAACAAGGTCGACGACCGCTTCGCCGCGCTCCTGCAGGACGTTGTCAAAGCCCTGGTTCCGAAAGCCGCCTAAGCGCCGTCCGGCGCAAATCCCGGCCACTGCCGCAGGTTTTTGCTTTGGGATGTGCGGCAGTAGGTCGGGGCATCGATCGAGGGAGGAGCTGTGCTGCCGACTTCGCCGGTGATCCCGAACTACTTCTCGCCGTTCGAGCTCCGCTGCCACTGCGGCCTGGGTAGCTGTCAGGCCAAGCCTATGGACCCCGCGTTCATGGACCGCTACAACGCGTTCCGTCACGAGTGGGGCCGGCCGATCGTCGTCACCAGCGCGCGGCGCTGCATGTACTGGAACCTGCGCGTCGGCGGCAAACCCGGCAGCTTTCATCCGCCAGGTCGAGCGATCGACGCGCGCTGCGAGCCGGAGGACCAGGAAGCATTTGTCGAATGCGCGGCGAAGTTCGGCCTCGTCGGTGTCGGCCGCGGCAAAACATTCGTCCATCTCGACGACGGACCGGCGCGAGAGTGGCGCTACTGAGCGCGGCGCTGCGACAATATCAGGCAGGAGCCAATCCAAACATGTCGTGATGCGGAGTGGGAATGCTGTCTGTCGGAGGCTTCGGCGACCTGCATTTTCCTTGGGTGAACCGGCGGCTGCTCCGCCATGCACTCGCCATACTCCGCCGCCGCAAACCAAAGGTGGTTGTGCAAATTGGCGACCTCCACGACTTCTTCGCCTTCGCCCGCTGGCCGCGAAGCCTCAACGTCATGACGCCACGCCAGGAGCTCAAGCTGGCGTTCAAGATGGCGACCCAGTTCTGGGCCGAGGTCCGCAGCGCCTGCGGACGTAACGTCGAGTGCTTTCAGCTCAAGGGCAACCACGACGAGCGCTTGGCGAAGCGCGTGCTGTCGGCCATGGCCGAGGCCGAGGACATCGTGCACGGCTTCAACCCGTGGAAGTTCGACGGCGTGCAGACGCAAGAGACCGAGCGCCAGGAGCTGATCATCGACGGCATCTGCTACATGCACGGCTTCCGCAAACACGGCGAGCACGTGAAGTACAACCTGATGTCGACCGTCGTCGGCCATTCGCATCTCGGCGGCGTGGTCTTTCACCGGCAACGCGGGAAGACACTATTCGAACTCAACCTCGGCTTTCTCGGCGACCGCGCGGCGGCGCCGCTGTCCTACACGCAGCAGCAGAAGTTCAGCCGCTGGACCGAAGGCATGGGCTTCATCGACGACGACGGTCCGAGGTTCATACCACTGTGATCGTACCCGTCGCCGCCAAGCTACGCGTCAGACACTGGGTGCGAATCCGGTACCTCGACGAAATTCTCGACGACGACGGGAAGACGGAAATATGGGGCGACTCGGACACACAGAAGAGGCTGATCAGGATCAGCACGACGATGAACCGCTGTTTCGAAGAAGTGCTCGATACGTTCCGGCACGAGATGAAGCACTACATGCTGGATTTGAACGGTCACTCGGCTTGGCTTGGAAAGGACCGCGAAGAAGGCATCGTTTTAGGCTTGGAGAACGACGAGTCCGGCTTCTTCGTGATCGACCCGCGAGCGCCGATTAGGTGGGCGGATATCGAGTTTCCATGGGAAGACTAGGCAAGCAACGGGCCGACATCTCAGGTATTTGACCGTTGGATTCAACACGCGAGCCTCGCTCCGGCACTGCGCCGGGCGGGGTTTTTTGCTGGAGTCAGGCAAGCCACGCGTGCTAAACGCCTTGTCCCGCAAGGGTTCGGAGGCACAATGGGCGACTGGTCTGACATCGCTAAAGTGGCGCTAGACTCGAAGGTGAAGGTACGACCAGCCCACATCTTTGTCGCTTTGATCGCCGTCGTGGCAATACTCGCGCTACCAAGAGAAGTCCTAGAAGGCGTGAAAATCGGAGACTTCCGCGCGCTGCTGTATGTCGTAGCGATCGGCCTATTTTCGTACACAGCTGTCTGGCTGCTCTCAGCACTGAGCAAGGGTTGGCGGGTTCGCCGTTCACTCGCAAGTCTCTCCCGTCACGAAAAGGCAATCTTCGAGTCCGCGGTCAAATTCAATAGCCCCCTGATCGGTTGCAGACCAGTTTCGAAGGGCGATTACCTCAGATTGATAAAAATCGGTCTGGTCGATTTCGTAGTTACAGCGACCACCGCCGGAACGCGGGCAACCGTCATCATCGACCAAACAGCCTTCGACGAGTTCAAAAGGCTGAACCCCGATCTACTCCCAATTGCTCAGAAGACTCCCCGCATACCACACGAAGACGACTGAGGAGTCGCGGCATTCAATGTTGGCTGTCGTCGTCCGGGCCGACCTCGACGACTCCGCCGTCGACCTCCCATGGCCATGCCCGCTCGCGCGCGCAGTACATCGGGAAGTCCAAGAAAGTCAGCGTCATCACGCCGAGAGCGTCGCGGATTCCGGCGTACAACGCCCACGGCAAGGCGACCAGGAAGTAGATTACGCCTTCACCCATCGTGCTTGTTCCTCCCCTTGGTCTAGCGCTGCGAGAGCCTTCTCGAACGCGTCGAATTCGTGAAACCAAAGCATCTTGCCGCCGGGGTACTTGCGGCGAATCTCGCGGCTGGCTTCGACTACCGCCTCCAGCCTTTCGAGGCGGTTCGCCACAGTCAGCAACTGTTGTGCAAGCCCCGCTTGCCAATGAGCATCGCCTCGATAGGGAGGATTCACACCTATCCGCAGCAGCGCGCGTTCTAGCTCACTCATCACTTCACCTCCTCGCGGGCTTTTAGTTGTTCGCCGCAGTCGGAATTTTTCTCGCTCGTTAGTCGCCATCGTCATCGTCATCGTCGTGTTCCTCCGGGACGTCCACCCACAGACGGTTGTCGTCGTCCCAATACTGGAGAATACGGTAGGTCTCCGTAACTTTTCTGGAGCGACCGCCAGCAACAGGCGAGCCGTGCCTGGTCTCGCCCTGCCAAACTTTGCGCTGGCGAACATGGAAGCGAAGCGGGACGGATGGCTCGTAGAACTTCGGGTTAGTCGCCATCACTCCGCCCCCAACACTTCAGCCGTCACCACATACGGAGTATCGCAGTCCTCGCAGTCCGTCTCGAACGGCAGCAACACGGGCTTCTCGATCTGCAGATGCTCGCACCGCGGGCACTCCGTGCGGATCGTCAGGTTCAGCAGCTTCGCGGATTTCGCGGGCGGGATAGCAGGGTCAGGTTTCAACACAAGTTCTCCAGCCGCTCCAGCTCCGCCAGCGCGGCCCGGATGGCGTTCTTGCACTCGTCATGCGACAGCGTCTCTATCGGTCGACTTATCCGCGCGCCGCCGACGATGAACTCGGCGAGCAGCTGGCGGCACGTCGCCTCGTTCGCGATCACGCGCTCGACCTTGCGCCACTCTTCGGACGAAATCGTCGTCACGGCGACACCAATTTACTCTGAAGTAGATGCGCGTCGTATGCTTCGTTTACGGCCGCCATAGCCTCGTGGCTGCCGCCACGATCCGGGTGAGCGATCTTCGCTTTTGCCTTCCACGCTTCGCGGACATCGGCCGGATGCGTGCTCGGGGCGACACCCAGGACTTCCCACCACTCGCGTTTAGCAACTGCCGCGGGTAATGCAGCGAAGCCGGCAAACGCACGCTCGAGCATCTGGCTCGCACCCCACCGCTCGATTCCGCGTAGCGCCTCAATTGTGAGGCCGATCGCGTAGATGTTGTCATGCGGCTGAGCGTAGCGATCGCAGGCGAACACCATTCCTTTACCGCGGTACTGGAAGTATGCGGCGACGCCGCAGTCGCGCGGGCGCGGCTGTCCGGCATATGGCAGGCCGTCGCGCCGGAGTCCAAGATTCGACGAGACGACCAGCCTCGTGCCGCCGAGATTCGCGACTTCCTGGCAGAGAAACTTCGTTGCGTTGCCAGGCGTCTGCTTGAAGCGTGACGCCTGCGGGACGCGCGTTCGTGGCCAGCCCGCAGGCCACTGCAGCGGGAACGCCTCGACCGTCACGGCTTCTCGCTCCCGCCCTTGTACGCCTCGGCGCTGTTCGGCCAAAACAAGTGGGCGCAGATGAATCCCATAAGGAACGGGATCACCGGATTCTCCTTCGACGTTTCGTAGACGTTGAAGCTCACCGTAGCCTCGTACCCCTCCGTCGCAATCCAGTAGGCATCGATACCGAAGACGATCACCACGACGGCGAGGACCAGTAGCAGGGCGCGTTTGCGATAGTTCACATGAACTCCAACTGGGGAATGTCTCGCCCCCGCCGAAAGAGGCAAAAACGGCGGGGACGAGACGAGGCACTAGCCAGGATGCGGCCTGGCGTTCATTTCAACGGGATAAGGTAGCTCTCCGCCCTCGATCCTCCACCGGAGGAACGAAAGTGATTTCTCGACCATTGTTAACGCGTCTAGGTTGTTTGTCGTCCGCTGGTGCTCCGCGATCTTCGTTTCCGAGTCGATCCTCGAGAGCCAGGCATCGAATGCCGACTCGACACCCGGCAACCAGCTCTCGACAACCTTCCCGTGTTCTATGAGTGCAGCACTTCTAAGAGCGCCGTCTGGTTGTCGCAAGACCTCAATGAGGTGCCAACAAGCGTCACCGAGGTTGGTGACAGCCATGTTGATAACTGCGCGCGCCGACTCCGGCAGCCCCTCAACACGGCGGTCTTTGTTCACGGTCTCGCATAGGCGAATGAGACGCCAAAACGAGGCAAACTCCCTTTCGCTGGCCATATCACTCATTTCAACAACTCGTTTCAAGAACGTTGGTTGCGACAGGGATCGAGGTCGGCAAGGCTTGTTGCCATTCGCATCTGCCCATCAGCAGGACTGTCAAAAATGTGTGACAGCTCGCCCTTGGCGAATGCGACTAATTCAGGGTCCGTCATGCCCTTTTCTATGATCGACATCCTCACGCGAATGTCGTTGAGAAGTTCGCGCGACATCCTCGCCATATTGGCCGCCGTTTCCTGGCCAATCGTCCCCGACCGCAACCTAATCAAGTTCTCTGACAAGAGCACATGCAGATCTTTCGCATTCAATCCCACTTTCACCGATCGATCTCCTTCAGATGTTTTTCAGTTTCCCTTAGGATTAAGGCCGCTTCCCAGAATTCGCCGTAAGTCTTCTTTGCATAGCTTCGCCTGGCACTCTCTCGTCTCTTCTCTCGTACCTTGTCATTGTCATAATTCGCAGCACGATACCGGCGCGAGACGTCGTTCCGCGCCTCGCGGTTTTTCTCGTAATACCGGCGTGCAGCCTCTTTCAAAGCCTCGCGGTTTGCAGCACGATACCGAAGCATGTACTCACGGTTCCTCTTGAGGCAGGCCTCGCGGTTTTTCTCGTAATACCGGCGGTTGTTCACGCGGCTCCTCTTGCGCAAAGCCTCGCGGTTTGCAGCACGATACCGAGCCTGCCGCTCGCGACGTTTGCTTTTGGCGTCCACGCTCACTTCAGTAGTTCGTAGATCCCGACGAGCTGCTTCTCATCGCGGCTCTTCAAATCGTCAATGCTCGCGATACCGAGGCGTTTCGCGAGCGCGACTTCGTTCTCTCCGGCGGCGACCTTCTCGTTGACCTTCGCCGTGACGACGGAGAGCAATCGATCCTTTTCGGAAGCCAAGCGCTGCGTCGTTGCGTCAGCATTGATCGCCGCAATTGACGTCGGCTCGTTCGCCGGCAGCGGTTCGTAGGACGCATCGATCAGTGCGTGGAGGTTCTGCGACGTGCCTTCGTACGAATCGTTGTCGATTTCCGTGAACCGCACCAGTTCCGGCGACAGCGGCAGGTACTTGGCGATTCGACGGATCGCGGTCTTCCGCGCCATCTCGGCAGGGAATTCCTTCCACACGCCGTCAGGCTGTTTCGACATCTGCCGGACGCGTTCGATCTCGTCCGCGGTCATGACCTCCATCTGCTTCGCGCCGTCCTTCAGAACCGCCACGGCGTAGGCGTGAGTAATCCGCGCGTCGCTCGGTCGCTTCGCCGCGGGAACGTGTTCGATCGTCTCGTCGAGACCGTAGGCGTAACGGAACTCGTCGCCTTCGTAGACAACGCGAGCCGAAATCGACGCAATCTGCCCGCTGCGTCGAGCGAGGTCGATAAAGCCCTTGTAGCCGGGAATCAACTGGCACTCGAAGCAGCGGCGCTTGTTGTTCCAGAACGGCACGAGGTACGCGTGCCCGAGGCCGCTGCCGAGTTCTAGGCCGAGTTGAGCCGACTGAACAACCGCGCCGACGACCGTGATCGGGTCGCACTCCGCCAGCTTCGGATTCTTGCGCAGCTCGGTCAGAGCGATTCGCATCATCCGGTCCGGCGTCATGTGCCGAGGAAGCGCCAAAGAGATCTGGCTCTTCAGCGATTCGCTCGTCAGCATCTTCTCGACGCTAGGTGGCGGCGCCTTCGCTGGCGCTTGGGATTCCTGCCTTGCGACCTGATTTCCTGTCTGCATTGATCTTCCCTTTGTTGACGTCGAACGTTACCCACGGTGCGGACACCAGCTCGGCGACATCGGCCGCCGTAGGACTCTCAGCCTTCAAAGCGTCGCTAATCGCCTTCTTGTCCCAGGCGTAGCTGACGCGCACGAACTCCGGCAGCGACACGGCATCGGCCGCGGTGGGGTACTCGCGCCGGAGTCGGACCGACGTCGAGTGTCCAAGGCAGGCCACGTAGTCGACACCAGGAAGCCGCGGAAATCCCTTAGTGTCCATGTGGTGCGCAAGGAGGTCTTTCAGCCGATCGTATGCGCCGACGAGCGACTTCTTGGCTTTCTGAAACGCTTTGATACGGGAGTCGAGGCGCGCGATTTCCGCCTCCATCTTCTCCTCGACGTACTTATAGGCGTCGACCTTTTGCGCAAGCTGCGCGCCGAGCTGCTCAAGCTGAGCCGGCGTCAGGCTGACGAGCGCTTCGTCGCTCTCGGTAAGGAGCTGCAGCATCTGGCCGAGCGTTTCCGCGTCGGCGATGTCAGCCGTTGGCAACAGCTGCGTTTCGCGTTGGAAGGCATACTGAGCGACTCCTGGATTGCGGTAATACCTGTTGGTCATGACGTAGGAGATCGTGCTGGTCGAAACGCCGAAGCGTGCCGCGACTTGCGCATACGTGAGCGCGCGCCGTTCCGGCGGCCGCGAGCAGTAGCGGCGAATCACCGCGACTTGTTTCGCTGTCAGCTTGCGGTAGCTCATAATTGCGACCCCGCTGTGTTCGAGTTGCGCCATCCGTTCGCGCAAAGTATTGAGAGACCGATCGGCCAAACCATCACCGGCCGACCGGTCCCGCTAATCGTCCTCAGTCCAGCACACCGACCAAACCAAGCGACGTAGAAGCCAGAGATGCGCAGTCCCCTGCGCGTGCTGTGTTCGCTAATCAAATTGCCGTTTGAAAAGCGAAGGACCCGTTCCTCAACCGACCCAAACATTCGACCAGCTCACTGCCCGGTGAAGCCTTCTGGTCGGCATTACTAAATCAGTAATTCCATTTCGTCAACATTTTCCAATATGGAAACTATAAGTGCCTAAATGCACGACGAAATCATCCGATTCGGATAATTACGTTTCCGGCTGTTTGGTGGGGGATTGGGTTATCCCGCGTCCGAGCAAAATCAGTTTTCAGGAAAACCTGAAGTTTCATCTGGACCGCCGTGGCAAGCGGGCAGCCGACTTGGCGCGCGCACTCGGTAAAACCAGTGGCGCTGTCAGCAAATGGATCAATGGTAAGACAGACCCGCCGCCCTTTGAGGCGCTCGACGCGATCGCCAAGTTCCTCGACATTCCCGTTCGCGACCTCTTTAACGATCCCTCCGACGAGCGGACAAGTGTTGAGCGGCCGCTCTACGACGCTCTGAAGGAATTCCTCAAGCGCCAGGGCATCAAGTCGGGTTGACTGGTTTCGGTTGAAATTCGGGATTTGCATTGGGGAGCGCGGTCTAGCAATTCCCAGGCGAGAACCCTATGGGCAATTTCCCCTAGGGCAATCTCCCTATGAACCCTCCCGCCGCGCAGTCCGATACAGCGCCTGGAGGATCGAATCAATGAAAGCACTTTGGGCAATTCTTGCGGGCGCGCTCGTTGTCAGTTGCGGCGGTTCCCCCGACGAGAAGCAGGCGTCGCCTACAGACACTGACACCAGCACCGATACCCAGACCGAGAGCGACGACGAGGACGACGAAGAGGAAGTCGTCCAGAAAAAGCCGAAGAAGAAAGCCGCCGGGCTCAAACCATTCAAGTTCGCCAACAAGGCGTCGTCGGCCGTCTCCGGTTCGGGCGACGACATCGTCGACTTTGAGCTGAAGTCGGGGCTCGCGTTGTTTGAACTCAGTCATGCCGGCGACTCGAACTTCATCGTCCACCTTGTCGGCGACGACGACGAGGCTTATGTCGCAAACGAGATCGGCGCATATTCCGGCATCGTCGCCGTAGAGGTCGAGGAGACAGGAACCCACACGCTGGAAGTCCGGGCCGACGGCGACTGGACGGCGCAAGTGCTCGTGACCGACATCGCCAAGTCGTTTCCTAAGGCGATCGAGGGCGCCAGCGCCGGCGTGTCATCCGTGTTTCCGATGAAACGCAACGAGAGAAGAAAGGTTGCGGTCTCGCATCGCGGCAGCGACAACTTCATCGTTCACCTGGCCGACGCGCGAAGCGGCGAGGACATTGATTTGTTGGCGAACGAGATCGGCGATTACGACGGGAACGTCCTCGTAAAGGCCGAGGACGCCAGCTACTACGTCATCACCGTCGAAGCCGACGGCGAGTGGTCGATCACTCTGAAGTGAGTTGACGACGCGCCGCGTTGCGCGTAACAAATCGTCAACCCAATCCGCAGCCGACCCGTTCTTGCCAAACGGGTCACCCTTGTTTCCAAAGTCGAAGGTCAGAACGGTCCCGAAGTAGGCGAAAGCCTGCCTCGGGATTCGTGCGTTTTGTGGCTTGTGTGTCGCTGGGAGGGTCTTTGGGGATGACGTTGGTGATTCTGGACGACGCAATTGTGCGCATCGAGGCGCTCGCCGATCTCATGCGATGGGATTTTCGTTTCGCATTCGGCACCGTCGGCGAGCTTTGGCGACGCTCGCAGGCCGTCGGAGCTCACGAGGGGACCCGTGAGGACATCCTGATTTGGTGTCGGGAGCCGAAAAAAAGCCTTCACGAAAAACTGTTCGCCTCGCTGCTTCACCCACGTTGCAAATTCATAATTCCGACCGACGTCCACGACGTCTACTCGATATGCGGAACCAAGCGCCATATCGAAAGAAAGGCCAGAAATCAGCAGCATGCGGCGCAAATGGCGGAGAAACGCTGGCAGAAACGGAAGGCCAGTTTGGATGCTGGTAGCAATGCTACAGGCAATGCTGACGCCGATGCTGCAGGCAATGCCCAAGCCAGGCCAGGCCGAGCCAGGCCGGGCCAGGCCGAGCCAAGCCAAGCCGAGCCAGGCCAAGCCAAGACTCTGGACGGACAGACAGACAGACAGAGAGTTTCTCTACCGGCGGCTTCGCCACCGGCGCGAGTGAAGGAACCGACCGACGGCTCCAAAGTCTGGCAGGCCTACGCCGAGGCCTATGCCCGGAGGTACCGCGGTCAACCGCCTGTGCGGAACGCGAAGGCCAACGCGCTATGCTCGCAGCTCGTCGCACGCGTCGGTGCGCAGGATGCCGCCGCCGTCGCGGCGTTCTACGTCACGCACAACGGCAACTGGTACGTGCAGAAGCTGCACATGCTGGAGTACGCCGTGAAGGACGCCGAAGCTCTCGTCACCCAGATGCGGGCGAACCACCGCGTTACGGCGAGCGAGGCGCAGCAACAGGATCGGTCCCAGGACCTCGACCAGACTTTCTCGACCGTCTTCGCCCACCTTGGCGAGAAGTACAACGAGAACGGGAGGCCGAAATGAACGGCCTCCAAAAGATCGAGATGCTGTTGCGCATGCTGGCCGAGCAGTCGGGCGACAAGGTTAGCCCGCAGCGGTTGCTGTTCGTCGCCGAGCGTCTGATGCCGCTTGGCTCCGCCGAGGTCTGCGACGCGCTGGTTAAGCTGGTCGACAGTTCGCGGCGCTTCCCCACAGTCGAGGAGGTCCGGGCTGCAATGGGTCGTGCGACGGCGACACCACGCGAGGTTGGCACCCGAATCGCCAACCTGATCATCGACGCCGTGCGTAGATACGGCGAGACCGGCAGCGCGAACACCGTCGCCGGGATCGAGGCCGCGCTCGGTCCCGAAGCCTGGCACGTCGTGCGCTGCTTCGGCGGCTGGAACGCCGTCGTCGAGCAGGCCGGCTGCGGGGAGCTCAACGTGTTCCGCGCGCAGGTCCGCGACTACGCCGAAGGCGCGATGCGTGACGGCCAGATCCGCGGCGAACAGCTGCCGGTCGGCCTACCCGCGCTTTCAGAGGTCGCCGCCGCGCCGACCACGCCGCACGTCCTGCCGCCGGAGAAGCGCGTGCTGCTCATCGCCAAGCGCGAGGAGATCGGCCGGCTACGTGACGGCGTTGTCGCCGGGGAGATTCGCGAGGCCGACGTGCCGGCACTCGTCACCGCTATCGATCGCAAATACGACTCTCTGGAGGCCAAGCCATGATCTGGACGTTCCTGCGCCAACTCTTTTGCGCTCACCGGCCGCAGTACTACCGGCTGCTCAACGGCGCCGACGGTCACCGGATCGTCATGACGCGATGCATCCGCTGCCACAAGCGCTGGTCGGCTTCGACTGCCGACATCGTCGGCCAGCTCTGAGACGCGGTTTTGATATGCGATTGCAAACGCAGATCGACGAACGGGAGTCGGAGTCGGACGATGGTAGACGCGGAAAATATTCGAAACGCATTAGGAGGGAAAATCGTGCCGTTAAATGGCAAAGTACCAGGAGACACAAAGAAAGACAATTCGCTCTTTGAAAACCAGGAAGCTCTTTTGACAAAAGAAGAGGTCGCGACCTGGCTTCGCGTGCATCCCAACACCGTCAAGCGTTTCGTCGATTTTGACGGCCTGCCGCACATCAAGCTCGGTCGCAGCCTCAGGTTCTCACTGGCTGCCGTCTCTCGTTGGCTAAAAACGAGGGAAGTCGATGAAGCGACTAGCTAACGGACGGTATCAAGTCAGGTGGAGAGATCGTCGAGGAGAACAGCGGGCGAAGAACTTTCGCACGAAGGAGCGGGCGCAGCGGTTTCTCCGCGACCTAGACTCCGGTGTCTTCGACGACAGCAAAGAGAATCCGACCTTCCGGCAGTTCGTGGAACGATGGTTGCGCGATCACGCGTTGATCGCCAAGTCAGCGACGACCGTGGCCGAGGATCGCAAGGCACTCGACATGCACATACTCCCCGTACTCGGGGACAGGCGCATGCGCGCGCTGTCGAAGCTCGACTACGTTCAGCTTCGCTCGCATCTCGCGGCGAAGCCAAAGACGCTCAACGGCAAACCATTGAGCCCAAAGACGGTCAACAACCACCTAACGCTGACAAAGACGATCGTCGGCGCGGCGTACGAGTGGGACGTGATCTCGAAGAATCCGTTTCGAGGACAGGCCGGTTTACCGCTGCACGAACGCGAGCTGAAGTACTGGACCATCGAGCAGCGCGACCGTTTCGTCGGCCTCTGTGTGAACGACGACCCGGCGTTCGCCGAGCTGGTCTTCGTCGCCACGGCAACGGGGCTTAGGTTCGGGGAGCTGTGGGCGCTGCAGCGTAGCCAGCTCGACCTCGAGCACCGGCAGATCCGGGTCGACGCCACGTACTCGAGGAGCCTACGGCGGCGCCTGCCGCGGACGAAGAACAAGGCCGTCGGCTACGTGCCAATGGCCGACATCGTCGTCCAACTGCTGCGCACGAGGGAACATCTGCAACCGAATGCACCCGTATTCGACCAGGAGATGTTCCTGCACGCTGGCCGGAAACTAAGACGACTCAGCAAGGCCTACGGCGTGCCAGTGATTCGTTTCCACGACCTACGCCACACCTTCGCCTCGGTGCTCGTCATGGCCGGACAGCCGCTGTACACCGTGCAGAAGCTGATGCGGCACAAAACGGGCGCGATGACGGAGCGCTACTCCCATCTCGCTCCGCAGTATCTCGCTTCGGCAATCGAAGCGGTAAGTGCACGAAAAGTGCATTGCGAGAGAGAGGGAGAAACGAACCGCCTAATACTTTTAGGCTAAATTGGTCGGGGTGACAGGGATCGAACCCTAATAGGGCAGTGCGACATTTAGCGACAAAAAGGCATCAAAGCTTACAGCCGCAACACTTTCAAGCCACTACGACAGACGCTAGCCAACCCGAGAATCGACAGCAAAAGACAACGAAACACCGCGAGAAACCGTTCGCTGTGCATTGTTTTGTGCATTGTTTTTGACCCAGGATTGTCGACGAATTTTTGCGTGCACGGAACGACGCGCGCTACCGTTGAATGAGCACTGCTTTTGCCACGGGAAGGCGAAACAGCTTATGTCGACCGAATGGCTGATACCGGCATTGTGGTCTGTACTCGTCGGTATTCTTGCGTGGACCATCAAAAGCCTGTCCGAGATCACCCGGACGCTCGCCGTGACGACGACCAGGCTCGAGGACCACGGACGGCGGATCGGACGGATCGAGGACAACCACACGCACCTAACGACCCTATCGCCAAGGGAGCAGTGATGCGCAGCCTACTCGTCGTTCTCGGTCTCGCCTTCGCAACCCAGGCGTTGTCATTTAGCGACGGTCCGACAACCCGTAGGTTGCGCACCGAGCTCCGGGAAGCCGATGGCCCTGCCCTGGCTCGCCGGACCGACCGGGCACTGGGTGCGCTTTTTACGGTCGCCGACCGTCTCTTGCGCCGCGAAGGTCACCGGGCTGAGGCCGACCGTCTCGCCGCCGAATGGTCGACCAGAGCACACTATGTCGAGCGCGCCTACCTCGCCGAGGGTATGGGTGACCACGCGCCTTACTCGAAGTGGCTCGAGGACCAGTACTTCCTACTCCTGACGCTTCTCGGTCCCGAGCTGATGGAGGCCTGGCACTTGGACGATATCGGTGTTTTCAACTGGGGCATTGTCGTCACGCTTCACCTCGAGCAGCTCGGCGACGACCCGATTGACCTTCCCGAATATAAGTTGCACGCGCACCCATTTTTGGGAGTCGTTTCCTATTGGTCAGTCAACCTTGGCTGCGCGATTGGAACCTGGGGACTGGGCTGGATCTCGATGGTCTGCACGCCAGTCGCAATGATTGCCGAGTTCACGATGGTCGAATACGTCGCGCCGCGATTTAGTACCGCCATGTACGAGCGCTTCTACTGATGGACGCCGCACTTCAGGTCGTCGACCCACGGTTCCTAATGCTGGCGCTCAAGGTCGCCGCCGGACTCGTCTTCGCCATCCTGTTTGTCGCCGCCCTCGCCGTCATCGGTCCGCGGTCGTGACGCGCGCGCTGCTGATGGTCGCCTTGGCCATCGGCGGCTGCCGCCAACCCGAAGAGGAATGTCGGACCGTCCGCGTCCGCGAACCCCTGCGGTGCATCGCAGCCGACCGCTGCCCGTTCCGCGCCCACGACGGCCACTGGTACGAGGCCGAGCATCCAGTGCGCCGCGGCGATCGGCAGCGCGTGTGTTCGCGACGTTGAAGCGAAGGCGTTGATATAAGAAATTCTATCGTTTCAAGTTGTCGATAGAATTTTCCTATGCCAGCGTTAGTCGCATGACAGCATCTAAAGCTCGCAAGCGAATCGGCATCGTCGGCTACGGCTACGTCGGCAAGGCGATGGCGGAGTTTTTCCGCCGGCACTACGACGTTCGAATCTTCGATCCAATTTTCGAAGGCGGCGAACCTGTCCTTGGCGTCGCGTCCAAAGCCGAGATCAACGCTTGCGACCTCGCCGTCGTCTGCGTGCCGACGCCGACCGCGCAGGACGGCGGCAGCTGCGACACATCAATTGTCGAGGAAGTCGTCGGCTGGCTCGAGACGCCGCTGATCCTGATCAAGTCAACGGTCGCCGTCGGCACGACTGACCGCCTAATCCGCGAGACCGGCAAGCGCGTCGTTTTCTCGCCGGAGTACTGCGGGGAGTCGAGCTACTGGACGCCGTACAAGTTCCACACCGACGTGAAAGAGACGCCGTTCTTCACCTTCGGCGGCACGCCAGCCGACACCAGCCGCTGCGTAGACTTCTTTTTGAAGGTCGCGGGGCCGGTGAAGGCGTATCGCCAGACGACCGCCGCCGCGGCCGAGATGGCGAAGTACATGGAGAACACGTTCTACGCGACGAAGATCGCGTTCTGCTACGAGATCGCCGAGCTGTGCAAGCATACCGGCATCGACTTCAACGAGGTCCGCGAGCTCTGGCTGCTCGACCCGCGCATCAACCCGATGCACACCGCGGTGTTCGAGGAGAACGACGCGCCGTTCGGCGGCAAATGCCTGCCGAAGGACCTCTCGGGCTTGATCAATTTCGGCGTCGAACGCGGCTACTCGCCAGAGCTGCTTTGGGAAGTGATGAAGACCAACTCGCGCATCGGCGGGCTCCGCAATCTTCGACGGGAGGACCAATGAAAAAGCTATTCGGCGCCACGCTCCTAGCAACCTTGCTGCTGATCGGAGCGGTTATCCTCGGCTTCGGCATGTCGGCGGGCTTTAGCGCTGCCAGCGCGCTGCTCGACACCTTTTAGGTCGCGCCGTCGTCTTCCGATTTTGCCATCGCCGTACGCCGCACGTGCTCCGACATGTTGCCGTCGGCATGGCGGTCGGCGTTCTCCTTGATCACGCGCCGCTCCTCGGCCGTGAGCTTAACGAGGATGTACTTGTCGCGCTTCGGCCTCGATTGCGAGTCGTCCATTGGTGACCTCAATTTTCGGGTGCGCGGTGTGTTTGCTCCTATAATAGGCATAGCTGAACCCCTGAGAACAGGCTGAAAACAGGCAATGGCGAAGTTTGCAAAAGGAAAATCGGGAAATCCGGGCGGACGTCCGAAGGTTCCGGCCGACGTAAAAAAGATGCGCGAGCTGACTCGCGACGAGTTCGCGCGCGCGGCGAATCAGTTTCTTTTCATGACCAGGGCCGAGATCAAGGTGAAGCTCGAAGCCGTAGATACCGTCGGCATCGAGCTAATGGTCGGGGAGATGATCGATCGCGGGATTCGGTTCGGCGACCCCGTACGCCTTGGCTTCGTTCTCGATCGCCTGATCGGCAAGGTCCCAACCAAGATCGACGACGAGTCGCTGTCGCTGCACGCGCAACTCGTCTCGGCGCTCGCGAAGAGGGCCGAAAGTGCGTGATGGCTTTCGAGACCTCGCCGACCCGGCCTGGCGTCTCGAGAACCTCTACCAGATTACCGACAAGAACTCGCGGCGCGTACCCTACAGGCCGAACGCCGTTCAGCGCCGAATCCACGAATGTCCCTCGCGCCGGAAGGCGACGCTGAAGGCTCGGCAGTTCGGGGTTACCACCGATGCCGTGTTGCGCCGCTTCGACTCCTGCATATGGAACGAAAACAAAACAGTCTGCATCCTTGCGCACAAGCAGGACGTGCTCGACAAGATCTTCAACATCGTAAAGACGGCCTACAAAGGCCTTCCTGACGATCTGCGGCCGCGTCTCGATAAAGGCGGCGGCAGCAAGTACGAGATGCGGTTCCCGGAAATCGGCTCGACAATCTACACGACGCTCGAGGTCCGCGGCGGCACGATCCACGAGCTCCACGTGTCAGAGGCCGCATTTATTCCGCGAGAACGGATTCACGCCACACTCCAAGCCGTCCCGCTCGACGGCATCGTCGAGTTCGAGACGACGCCGAACGGCCTGAATCACTTTTACGACTTTTGGAGCGAGACGGAAGACGGCTACGCGCGGCTCTTCTTTCCGTGGTTCTTCCATCCCGATTACCGGATTCCCGTCGGCGTCCCGCTCCACCTTACTGACGATGAGCATCGGCTCGCGGAATTTGCCCGTTCGAGGTTTTCCGTCTCGCTCAGCCATGAGCAGATCGCCTTCCGCCGCCACAAGATCAAGGAAGCCAACAACAGCCTGTCTGCGTTTCTCCAGGAGTACCCGGAGGACGATCAGACGTGCTTTCTCGCCAGCGGCAGCAATCCGTTCGACACGGAGCGACTTAAGGCGCGAATGCAGAGTGATTCTACGCTCGATTTTACGACCGAAAATCAGATTCGGATATATGAGAAATTCGACAAATCTAAGAATTACGTAATCGGCGCCGATCCGGCGGAAGGCGTGAGAAGTGACTTCAGCAGTGCAGTTTGCTTCTGCGTCGAGACGAAGAAAGAGGTTGCTTTTTTCCGGTCAAACACGGTGCGGCCGGAGCAGTTCGCCGAGCAGCTATTCACGATGGGGAAGCTCTACTCGCACGCCAGCAAGTGGCCGCGCATCATTCCCGAGCGCAACAACCACGGTCACGCCGTCATCCTCGCGCTGAATCACCTGCAGTATCCAAACGTCTGGATCGATCCCGGCGACGACAGGCCGGGCCATCGCACGACAGCGCTGACACGCCCGCTGCTCCTCGACACATTCATCGAAGCCGTCGACACCGGAGTGGTTACGCTGCGATCTCGCGAGATTTTTGCCGAGTGTCTGACGCTCGTCGATAATGGGGGCAAGATCGAGGCCGAGTCTGGCAAGCACGACGACTGCGTCATCGCTGCCGCTCTCGGGATCAAAGTGGTCCTCGAGTACCTGCCCAAACTGAACCTGTACTCAAACATCGAATCCAAGGTGTTCGTCTGATGGCCATTTCTCCCCTTCGTAACGACAGCACCGAAGAACCGAAGAAGTCGCCGCCGGCCGCCATGGCCTCGGATTCCCGCAATCCGATCGTCAACATGATCGACGGGATGGAAGACGCCACCGTCCACCGGACCGGCGTCGACAGCCTGAGCCAGCTCGCGCCCTACAACAGCGACGATCTGTATAGGAAGAAGGGCGACTACTCGATCTACGAAGACATGATGAAGGACGACCAAGTTTCCGTCGCCATGGCGGTAAAGAAAGACCTGATCCTCGGCTCAGGCTGGCACATCGCCTGCGAGGAAGAAGGTTCGTCGGACATCAAGCTGGACCTCGAAGTTGCTCTCGCCGAGGACATTGAGAAGCCGTTCGAAGACTGCCTGATGGAGATGCTGACGGCCTATGAGATCGGCTTCAGCGTCACCGAGAAGCAGTTCAAAAAGCGGGACGACGGCACGCTGACGATTAAGACGCTGAAGACCAGGAACCCGGTCTCTTGGCTGTTCCACCAAGACGACTTCGGCAACGTCGTGAAGTACGAGCAACAAGGCGCGTCGAACAAGTTCACCAACATCGACCCCGACGCGTTGATTCACTTCATCAACAATCCGCGTTACGGCAACCCCTACGGCACCTCGGATCTGCGCGCTGCCTATGCCGCGTATTTCATCAAAACGCAGATCGTGCGCTTTTACGCGATCTTTCTCGAGAAGGCGGCGTCGCCAACTCCAGTCGCAAAGTACGACCGAAGCATCGGTACGACTACTGAGATTCAGGCGCTGCACAACACGATCAAGAAGCTGCAGACCTCGTCGGCGCTTACGATCCCGAAGGATATCGACATCAGCTTTCTTGAGGCCAGCGGCAACGGCGGGCAGACGTACGTCGACGGCATCAACATGTTCAACATGTTTATCGGACGAGCCCTGTTCGTCCCGGACCTCCTGGGATTTCAAGGGGGGGAGATCTCAGGAGGCTCCTACGCTCTCGGCGAGCATCAGATGGGCGTCTTTTTCAAGCACATCATGCGCCGCCGTCGGACAATCGAGAATCTCATCAACGAGCACCTGATCAAGCCCATGGTCATTTGGAACCACGGCTTCGTCGACAACTTCCCGAAGTTCAAGCTCAACCCGATAGAGGAGAAGAAGGCCGTCGAGAACGCCAAGCTCTGGCTCGAGGCGGTCAAAGGCAAGGCGCTGCCGGCGCCGACGCTCGAGGAGATCAACCAGTTCAAGCGCATTGTCGATTTCCCGGAGACCTCGGAAGAGGAATGGGAAGAGATGCAGGAGCAGGACTCAATCGACGCGGCGGCGCGAAACGCGGAGACGGGCACCGAAGGGGCAGAAAACGACGAAGGCGACGACAAGGACGACGGGACCGACGACGAAGTTCCAGAGGATGGAGACCGCACGCAGGGCGAGCTCGCCGAGGAAGAGGAAGACGACAAAGGCGACAAAGCCGACAAGAAGGAAAAATTCGCGAAAGCCTTTGAATTTCCGAAGGGCGACTACCATAAGAAAACCGATTTTAAGGCCATCGAAAAACAGCTCGATAGTAACCTAGATCTCTTCGTCGCGAAGTCCGCGCCTATCGTCAAAGCCGCAATGACCGGTTTCGCCGAGCGTCTCTCGAAATGGACAACCGGCAAGGCGAAGAAGCTCGAACAGCTCGACAAGCTGGCGCTGCCGAAACCCGAGCTGCGGAAACTCGAGAAGCTCCTCGACTCGATGTTCGGCGAGACCTTCCGTCAGTCGGCGGAGCTCGCACAATCGGAGATCTTCAAGAACAGTTTCGCCATCCAGACCGCGCCGGAGTTCCTGAAGACGCTCGAGGAAGAGGACTATAACTTCATCAAGGACTGGGAATACCAGCTGACGAAGCGCGCGCGTACCGAGATCGTCGCCGCCGTGAAGGACGGCAAGCCGATCAGCGCCGTCATCGACGCCGTAATGGCCGACGCTGCCAGCGAATCCGCGACCGCGCTCGAGCGCTACGCGCGCACGAAGTTCACCGAAGTGATGAACAAGGGACGCCTCGACTACTTCAAGTCGACCGGTGTGATCGGCGCCTATCAGTACTCCGCGGTGCTGGACGACCGAACGTCCGACATCTGCGCCGGCCTCCACGGCAAGATATTCAAGGCCGGCAGCGAGCCCTGTCCGCCGATGCACTTCAACTGCCGCAGCGTCCTGGTACCGATCACGAACTTCGAGGAATGGGAAGAGGACACGCGGGTCGGCGGGAAGAACATCGACGACTTCATCGAAGAGAACAAAGGCAAGGGGTTCGCCCGTGGATAAAAAGAGCAGGGAACAGCTCGCCGCGGAGCGCCTTGAGAATGCCCAGCGCATTGCGCGAGAAGTCCGCGAAGGAAAGTATCAACCACCGGCCTTTGACGATGAAATGTCGTTCTTTCCGCCGCGTCCCGTCGTGAAGAAGGACGATGCCGAGATCGCACGCATTTTCGGCAAGACGTGCCGGGAATGACAAACCACAACCTCAACCCGGTTGAACGCGCCGAGCAAGCCGTCGCCGTCCTCGTAGCCGGATGTGCTGAGCAAGTCGAAGCGCTCAAGAACTTAGCAGTCCTTCTAGAGCGCACAACCGCAGCATGTGAAGCGCTGCTCAAATACGTGGCAAACCACGAAAATCACCACTGCAAAGGCAAGGAGAAATAAGGATGCCGCTTTCAAGCCAAAACCATGTGCCAAAGCTTATGGGTGAAGACGAGCACTCGATTCGCTACGGCTGCGACGCCGAGGAATACGCCGAGGAGGGTCAGGAGAAGAAGGAAGTAGAAGGCGTGTTCGTCACCTTCGGCAATCGCAAGGCCGACGGCGCGCGCGGCGTAGTGTCCTGCGAATTCAAGAAGCCTCAGTTCGACAAGGACAAGGCTGGTGCCTGGTTGGCCGCTCAGAAGTTCGCCATTGAGCCGGCCGACCTGCACTCAGTCTCGGGTGTCGAGATTTTCTCCACAGGACTCTGGAACGGGAAGCAGATTACCGACCACGATCTCGACTGCATTGTTGCCGCGTTCGGCTCAACGAAGGGCATGGTCCGTCCGTCGCTTAAGCTCGGCCACGACGACGAGCAGAAGCTGCTTCAGAAGGACGGCCTACCGGCAGCGGGATGGGTCGAGAACGTGCGCAAGGTCGGCTCGAAGCTCGTCGCCGACTTCGTCGACATACCGAAGAAGGTGTACCAGCTCATCGCCAACAAGGCGTACCGTAAGGTCTCCTGCGAGATCTACAACAACGTGGACATCAAGGGTTCGAAGTATCCCAAGATGCTCGGCGCCGTCGCGCTCCTCGGCGCCGACCTGCCGGGTGTGCTCAACCTCGACGACATCCTGTCGCTGTACGGAATCGCGCCGCGTTTCGCCGGAATCGAAAAATTTGCGGCCGGAAGTCCCGACCCGATATCTTTGATTCAGCACAAAGGCGAAGGGAACACCATGCCCGCTGAAAACCAGGACCAGTTCAAAGCGCAACTCGATCAGAAGGACGCCGAGATCACCGCGGCGAAAGCAGCGGCTGCGGCCAAAGACGCCGAGATCGAGAAGTTCAAGAAAGAAGCTGACGATGCGAAAAAGGCGGCGGCTGAGCTGGCAGAGAAGGCGCAGGCCGCAACCGTGGACGCCTTCGTCACAGGCCTCCAAGCGGATAAACTTTGCTCGCCGGCGATGGCGCCGCTGGTGAAGGAACTCTTCGCCAAAGAAAAAGAGACCTACGCCATCGGCGACAAGCAGGTTCCCAAGGCCGACCTTGTGAAGGAACTGCTCAAGCTCGCCCACGCGAACGCCAAGGTCAACTTCGCCCAAGAGACGAAGGACGAGTCAACGGAAGGTCAACCGACTCTCGACGGCGAGATTGAGAAGTACGCGAAGGAAAACAAGGTCGACTACGTCGCAGCGTATAAGGCCGTCACGCGCGGCAAGAAGCTAGACGCTAAGCCGATGTACCAAGAAGAGCGTGCCTAAAACTCAGCCCACTGAAGGGGATTCAAGATGTCCGGACCACTCGTTAGTAGCTTCAAAGTCGCCGCTACCCTGAGCGCCTACCGCGTCGTTGCGGGCGTCAGCGGCACGGCGAACACAGTTCAGTACCCCGAGTCGACGGGTCGCCTTCCGCTGGGAATCACGATCGACGACGTTAAGGACACGAATCAAGCTATCCCGGTTCAGCAGAACGGCATTGCGAAGCTGTTCTTCAACGACACCGTCACCTCCGGTCTGCTTGTCGCCTTCGACACCAGCGGCCGCGGTATCCCGTTCACGCCGGCGAACACCTCGACCGGCCTCACCTTGCCGACTGGCATCATCGGAACGCTGGTCGGTCCGACGGTGGCTGCGACCGGAACGATTGCTGAAGTCTCGATTCATCCTCAACTGATGCGGTAACCGATCCAACGGAAACCGATCTAATAAAGGACCAAGAATATGCCTTTGCGAAGTCAACTGCACGTCGACCAACTCCTCAGCAACGTCTCGGTCAAGTACGTGCCGAATGGCCTTATCGCGGCACAGGTCTTCCCGGAAGTTCCGGTCGTCAAGGACTCGGACCTGTTCCGAATCTTCACCCGCAATTTCCGAATCCCGGAAACCAAGCGGGCGAATAAGGCGCTGGCGCGCGAGCATCAGTTCGAGGTCACGACCGGTTCGTATGTCCTCGAGCAACACGCGCTCAAGGACTACGTTTCGGACAACGACGTCGACAACTATGACGTCGCGGACCTGCGCGCCGACACCACGACGGAGCTCAAAGAAAAGCTGATGCTCCGCCTCGAGAAGACGGTCGCCGACCTCTTCACGAAGACGAGCTGGTCGCTGACGGTCTCGCTCGCGGCGAGCAACACCTGGGCCGACAACACCACGGCGAGCAACCCGATCCAGATCTGCGACACCGCGGCGACGACGATCCTGAACAACGGCGGGTTCCTGCCGAACACGGCGATCTTCCCGCGTCCGACCTTCACGGCGTTGAAGGTTCACCAGTCGATCACCGACCGCGTCAAGTACACGTCGGCCGAGATGACCGTCGCGACCTTCCAGGGTCTCTTCGACATCCCGAAGGTGCTCATCGCCAACGGCTCGTACGACTCGGCTGCACAAGGCGTAGCCGATTCGATCGGCCAAATCTGGGGCGACAACAGCTGGATCGGCTACGTCGCGCCGAAGCCTGGTCCTCTCACGCCGTCGGCCGGCTACATCTTCAAGAAGAACGTCCCGGAAGTCCGCCGGTGGCGCGTCGAGGAACGTCAGGCCGAAGCGATCGAAGTGCAGATGCAGTACCAGGCGAAGGTCGTCGCCTCGCTCTCGGGATACCTGATCTGTAACACGCACTGATCAAAGTTGTCGGCTGGCAGAAACTAGCGCAAGAATAGAGGGGTAATTCCCTCTATTTTTGTTTCCCAAAGGAGCCAACGGCATGGCTGATTCCCCTGAAAACAGCATTAATCCCGCGCGTGCGGCGGCAGCGAAGGCTTACCACGAGCGTCGAAAAAAGCAGCGGGAAGCGGCTGCGGCAGGTGGGAACCCGGACGTCGAAGAGACCTGGGCCGAGGCAATCGGCAACAAAGTCGTGCAGAAGACGCGAATGAAAAACGGAAACGTATATACCGTCTACATCGGCACTCGAAAGCAGTGCGACGAGCGGAACCTCGAGTACCGCCGGTAAGGTCGACCCATGGGAACCTACGCGACGACAACCTCCTTTACGACCTTGCTGATGAGCGACTCGTTCGACACGGCGACGACCGCACTGCTGAGCAAGTGCATCACTTGGTCGGAGAACGAGATCAATCGCAAGTTGGCGAAACGCTACAACGTTGCGGCATTTGCCACAGCTGTCCCTCCCATGGTCACTACCTTCTGCGAACGCCTAGCGATGGGGTTCTATTTCGACAACAACTCCCGCGGCGGCAAGGAGTTCCTGGCGCGCGGCAAGGAGTTGCGCGTGTCGGTCCGCCAGGAGCTCGACGAGCTGGCCGTCGGCAAGATGGAGCTTGTTGATTCCGCTGGAGCCTTAATCGCACCTAGGTCTGGCGAAGGCACGGGCGTGTTGTCCAGCAGCGTCGATTACGAGACGACTTTCGCCGAGGACGATCCGCTCACGTGGGGCGTTGATACCGACAAGCTCGACGACATCGCGGACCGAAGGGAATAGCGTCCCTTGGCAGCGCAAACCGAGATCAGTTTCGATGACGCGAGGATACGAGACTATCTCGACGGCCTGTCAAAGCGCTTCGACCAAATCAACAAGCGGGACAAGGCAGTCGTCGGCATCATCTCGGCGATCGTCTACCGCGACATCGTCCAGCATTTTGAGCGCGAGGAAGGTCCTGACGGGCCGTGGCAGGCCTGGAGCCCGAGATACGCGAAGTTCATGGCGTCGATCGGTCGCGGCGGCAACCGCCTCCTCCAGGACACGGGACGCCTTAGGCAGGCCTTTCAGCCTACCAACGTCCGCGCCAGCGTCGACGGACTTGTGTGGTTCAACAACGCGCAGACCAAGAATGGCTTCCCCTACGCCGCCGCCCATGACGAAGGCGGCCAGCGCCTGCCGCGCCGCAAGTTCATGTGGCTGTCGGGCGAAGGAATGGCCGAGATGGAAACGCAAATCCTGAAGTTTTTGGAGGGCTAAGCGCGTGTCCATCAACCTCGGCGGCATCAAAACGCAGTTCAAGTCGATCATGGACACGGCCAATACCACGACCGCCGCGTTCGACCTGTCGTCTGGCCTCAACACGCGCGTGCGGAAGGTGCTCAAGGTCAACCCGGCCAGGATTCAGCCGCAGGCCAGCTTCTTTCCTTGGGTGACGGTGTTCGTAGACCGCAAGGCTGTCGAGCACACGACCATCGCGAAGGACCAGATCACGGCCAGGCGTGCCGGGGAAGTCGCGCTGAGCGTCGTAGGCGCCGTCTGGGAGCCCGTCATCACCGACGTCACGGCGGACGCCGCTGATGACAATATCGAGACCTTGATGGAGAACGTCGAGGAGATCGTCCGCCGTAACTTTAAGCTCAACAATACCGTCAATTGGTCGAAGGTCGAGGACGTGGCTTACCACTCCTTCCCCCTCGACGAACAAACACACATGCGCGTCGGCGTGATGCGCATTACCTGCAGGGTGGATTACTGATTGGTAGCCACAATCGACGCGAAGATTCTGCCGAAAGGAACGGAGATCGAGTGCCCAGGCTGCGGAGAGACGATTGCGGTTCTGAAGCATGAGAAACGGTCCGGGGACTTGATCTACATTGCAGATTTCCACATGTTGCAGCCTGGGCATTCAGCAATGGCGCCCATGGCTTGCACATCCTGCGGGACACAATTTTTCCGCGGCCAACTTCACACCTCAGAGGGATGGATTTGAAAGACCAGGACATTCTCGCGCAGTCGAAGATCGCCTACAACCAGTGGGCGAAGCAGTGGCGGGAGCACGCCAAGCATCACAGCCGCTTCCAGATGAAGGACATGTTGGCCTTGCAGAATATCGGCGTCGGCAAGGCCTGCCTCGTCATCGCCAACGGCTACAGCTTCGAGAAGAACCTGGAGACGATCAAGAAGCACCAGCACAACGTCGACATCCTCTGCGTCGACAAGTGCCTGGCGAACTGCATCGAGCACGGCATTATCCCGACCTATACGCTGGTCTGCGACGCCAACGTGTCATTCGAAAAGTACATGCAGCCGGTGGCTGAAAAGCTCGGTAAGACCACGCTTCTGATGAACGTCTGCGGCAATCCGGCCTGGTCCGGTAGCGGCAACTGGAAGGAGATCTACTTCTTCGTCAACAAGGACTCCCTGCACTCCGAGCGGGAGTTCGCCGAGATCAGCGGCTGCGACAACCTAATCGTCGCCGGTACCAACGTCAGCAACGCCGCGATCGTCGCCCTAACCCAATGCGATGAACGCGGGCGGCGCAACTTTTTTGGCTACGACAAGCTGTTGATGATCGGCTTCGATTATTGCTGGGGAAATGAAAGCTATTACGCCTTCAACCGCGACGGCGGCGGAAAGCGCCACTACATGAAAACCGTCTACGGCTTCACGGTCGGCGGCGAAACCTGCTTCTCCTCGCCAAACCTGCTTTTTTCGGCGAAGTGGATCGAGAAGTATATCGGCTTCTACAAGGTGCCAGCTATCCAGTGCTCGAAGGATTCCCTAGTCCGCGGCTACAAGGTCGCCGACCTCGCCGAGCAGATGCAGTACCGCTACAAGCCCGAAGATGCGAAGGCCGTAATCGACCTGTTAAACTACCGGAGACAACGGGAGGCCGAGATCGTGCGGATTAACGAGCAAATCCACGGGATCGGCAGGGAACACTACAAAGCTCTCATAAGGACGACCTAACATGGCCGTTGGTGATACAGCACTCTACGCAGGCGAAAGCTACCTAGGGTTCGGCCGTGAGTCCACCTACGGCACCTACGTCACCGCCGGCGCCGGCATGGACTTCCTATCGGCGAACCTGAAGACGCTGAAGGATTCGAAAATCCTCGCGCAGGTCGAGCGCAAGCGCACGATGTCGAAGCAGGTCAGCCTCGGCAAGGTCTGCACTGGCGAGGTCTCCGCATACATCCAGACCGAAGTGACAGCGATGGGGTTCATCCTCCAGAACGCTTTCGGCGGCACCGTGACGAGCGCGACGGCGACCGGCGAGACCGCTGGCGGGTCGGCGTTCACGCACACCTTCCTCGAAGGCTCGATGGACCAGAGCTACAAGTCCCTGTCGATCAATGCCCGCAAAGGTCCGGCCACGGGCGGCAAGGTCTTCCGCTACAGCGGCGGCAGAATCGACTCGATGAGCATCGTCGCAGAACTTGATGAAGCCGTGAAGATGAACCTCGGCATGATCTTCCAGGACTCGACCTGCCTGTCGGACGACATCGAGTCGCTTATGACGGCGACGGCATGGGAGCCGCTGTCTTTCGTGAATGGCCGCCTTTCGGTCGAGTCGTCATTTTCGTCGCTTACTTCGACAAGCTTCTGGCAGGTCCAGAGCGTCAACTTCTCGCTTAAAAACAACCTAAAGAACGATGCGACGTCGCGTCGGATCGGCTCGGACATCCTTTCGGTTCTGCCGATTGGCGTGCAGAGCTACGAGCTGTCGTGCCAAGTCCGTTACAACACGACCACGGCCTACGACGCCATGCTCGCAGCAACCGAGTTTTCAGCTGAACTCGAGTTCCTTGGTTCGACACTCACGACGTCGGTCATCAGGAAGGGGCTCAAGCTTCAGTTCCAAAAGGTCACCATTAAGGACGCCGGAGACCCCGAGATCTCTGGGCCTGATGGCATATTGACGTCAAACGTCGTCTTCAACGTCCTTCGGGACGAATCGGCAACCGGCTATGCCGTGCGTGCCTTGATGACTAACTCCGTGGCGAACTACACCTAATGTCCCTGGCCTTCTGGCGGCGCGGCAAGGACGTAAAGTCCTACCTACGTCGAACCAAAACGGTTCGCTTCCGCGGCATGGTCTTCGAGATCCGCAGGGTCGGACTCGACGATCATCTCGCGGGACTGAACGTTGTTCTGCAGATACGCGGGGAATATCAACGCGAGCGTCCAACTGATCCGACAAAGGTGCTCGAGGACCAGCAGAAGTTTCGAAAGTTCGCTCGAGACTTCATCTATGCGGGCGTGGTTTCTCCGAAGCTAACCCTTAAGGACGGCGACGGCGACGCACTCCACGTCGATGAAATCACGTCGGATAACGCTCTAGCAAACCGTCTGGTTGACGAGATAATCGTCCACAGTTACGGAAAAAAAAACTAGAGCAGCGGTTTATCGCTCGCAAACGCGCCGTTGAAATCGACTGGCTTGCGCGCCGTTTTAGCCAACTACCTTCCACGCTCCTAAAATTGAGCCTGGAAGACTACCAGCTTAACTTGCTCGTCGCCTCGATAGCAGCATCCGAGGAGCAAAAGCGGTCGTCGTCGGCGCCGTCGGAGGGGCGCAAACATGGCAAACGCTGAAGCCACCTTATTGGTCAGAATCAAGGAAGCCGGCGCGGAAGCCTTAGGGAAGGTGAAGGCAGGCCTAGATGAGGTAGGTAAGGCGTCGGCCGCCATGTCCGCTGCCCTGACAGCCGCTCTCGGCTACAGCGTAAAAGCATTCGGCGAAAGCGAGCAGGCGACCAACAAGCTTAGCCAAGCGATAGCCAACCAAGGCCTGGACGTCGACAAGCTCATGACCCGCTATGGCTCGCTGGCCGAAGCAATCATGAAGAAGTCGAAGTTCGACGACGACGAGATCAAATCGGCGATCGCCAGCGGTCAGGCTATGGCCGGCAACATCGCACTAACAGACGAACTGATCCGAGCTACCGTTGACTTCGCAGCAGCCAAGGAGATGGACCTAAAGACGGCCTTCGACCTTGTTGGTAAGTCGATTGGTACCGAGACCAACGCACTTGCGCGCTATGGGGTAGCGCTCGACACTTCGGCGACGAAGTCGCAAAAGATGCAGACCGTCACCGACGCTCTGAACGGCTCCTTCGGCGGGTTTGCCGACACGATGTCGCAGGACGTCAACTCGTCGGTGATCAAAGCCGGCAACGCACTTGGAGAACTCGCGGAGTCGATTGGCAAGGTTCTGGCGCCTTTCGTCAAAGATGCCGCCAACGCATTTACTGACCTCATCACTGCGGTATCCCAAAACGAAACCCTAGTCAGGGTCGGGACAATCATTGCCGCAGTGGCAGCTGGCGTCACGGGATTAATCGGAGGCGCGGCTGGTCTGGTCGCGATCTGGCCGTCGGTTACAGCTGGAGCGGCCGCGGTCGGGTCGGCTCTCAGCGTACTGCTCGGCCCTATCGGTCTCGTCGCGGCTGCTGTCGCCGGCCTGACAACCGCATGGTTCACCAACTTCGGAGAAATCCAAGAAGTAACCTTCGGTGTTTTCGGCGCCATCAAGGACTTTTGGGCTGCGTTCACTGACGACGCCGCTCGCATCTTCGGCGGCCTGGCTAAGGTCATCAAGGGCGGGTTCACGTTTGACTTTGACCAGATCAAGGAAGGCATTTCGGAGATCACGGCAAAGTCGAAGACGGCCTCGGAGGATTTGGCCGCTTCCTACAAGAAGGGCTTTGCCGAACGCAAGGCCGCGCTGGCTTCGACTCTTACAGAACAGATCTCATCCGAGAAGAAAGCCAGTGACGACGTTTTAAAAAGCAACAAGGCGTATCAAGCCCAGCTTCTCGCCGATCGAAAGAAGAAGACGAAAGAAGGCGAAGATAACCGCGTCATCATGCACGACTCGACACTCGGCGAACTTCGCAGGGCTGACGAGGAGGCCTTTGCCGACGAGCTAAAGAGACAAGAAAAGCTCGAGGAGGAGAAGTTTAAGGCAGCCGAAAAGGCAATGGAGAAGCAGGCCAAAGCTCACCAAGAATTCATGGACGAGCTTGGTAGCTACGGCGAAACGATGATCACCGGTGGCTTCCAAGGCATCGCCGAGAAGGGCGTCACCGCACTAACGGAAACTCTTCTCCCAGGATTCGGTGGTGCAGCCGGTCAAATGTTTTCGCTGTTGTCGCAGGACAGCGACCAGTTCCTAGAGACAGTCAATACTCTGTTCAGCACCAAGTTTCTCGACAACATCGCTGAAAACATACCTGTGTTGATTGAAGCCTTTGCAGACGGCCTGCCGGGCCTGATCGACAAAATCAGCGAACGAATGCCGGAAATCGTCGAAAGGTTGATCGAAAGCCTTATCGAAAACAGTCCAGACATCGCCGTGGCAATGAGCAAGGCGTTTATGGACCCAAAGTTTCACGAGGCGATTGTTGTCGCCATTGCCAAGGGCACTGTCGAAGGGATTCGCGGCGCCGGCGAAGACGTTAAAGAGGACATTAAAAAGGCGTTCGAAAAGGCGATCGGTGATGGGTGGGACGACGCTAGAAAAGCATTCAAAGGAGACGTAAAAACGGCCTTCAAAAAGGGCATGGAGAATGCCTGGAACGACATTAAGGACACATTCAAGATAAAATTTGAGGAGCCAGGTTGGCTCGAAGATCTCAAGAGCGCGACAGGCGGCGGAGGCGGTGGGGGCGGTGGGTATTTCGATCAGGTGCGTGATCGGATTGGGTTTGCCAAAGGTGGCGTAGTCCCGAGCACTCTATATGCTGCAGGCGGAGCTTACGTTCCGGTCGGCACCGACACCGTTCCTGCGATGCTCACGCCAGGCGAATTCGTCGTGAACGCTCGAGACTCGGCTCGAAACATGGACGCACTGCGGTCGATCAACAGCGGCGGCCAGCCTGGTGGGACGACGATCAACCTCAACGTTTATGGCGGTCTTCTCGGAGATCAGCAGACGGCAAAGCAGCTAGCCAAAGCGCTAGACGCCGAGATCTACAAGCTGCGCCAAAGCAACCAGAGCGTCGGATTCGACAGCGTCTTTTAGGAGAGGGATTTCTATGGAACTCCTGCGGAAGAACTTCGCCAACACCACGACGCAGTTTACCGTGTCTGAAGAAACGGCAACCGTCGCTAACGTCATGATGTCGGACCCAAGATTTCAGTGGGCGACTTCAACTTTCACCGACGACGCCACGACGGCATCAATGCGGATCGCGTTTGACGTGACGACCGCAGTCGACCGTATTGCGCTCGTCGGCCACAACCTGAAGACGTTTAAGATCTTCTACAACGACGTGACGGCCAATGTCTTCTCGCTTGAATCCGGCGCCGGAACGTCGACCGCAAACTTCTCAACCAACTCATCGACGTCGCAGTACTTCAAGGTCCCGACAGCGGTTAACTGCACGTCGATCACGATCGACATGACGTCGACGATCACGCCGAATCAAAACAAGGCGATTGGATACCTCGTCGTTTCGGAGAAGATAACGAGCTTCTCCGGTCGCGTACCGTCGGCAAACAACTACAAACCAGCGCTTAACACGCAAGCCGTAGTCCACCAGTTGTCCGACGGCGGCACGCGGATTCAAACAGTCGAAGACAAATGGGGAGTTAAGCTCGGCTTTGACTTCCTGGACCGCACGGCGCGCGACGAGCTTCGCACGATCTTCGACGATCACGACGAAATCGTATTCGCGGCATTCGGAACAACCAGCGGTTGGGACGGCCTGGTCTTTCCTTGCGTTTGGCTTGGCGGCTTCGACTTCTACGCCTTCTCCGATAACGCCTCGGACTCCGGTTTCAGCGGAACCCTTACCCTTGTTGAGACCCCGCAATGAGTCGACGCCTCGCCACAATCTGGGACTCCAGCAACTGGGATGACGAGCTGATATGGGACGACGACGCCGGTAATCGCGGCTCCGACATCAAGAACATGATCAAGCGTCCTCACTCGAAGGTGTTTCGCCGGGCGTACATCAAACGCCGGCTTCTCGCTACCGGCCTGTTCGAGTCGAGTTGGGTCGAGATCACCAACGACGTCAAAAAGTGGGGCTCGATCTCGACCGACATCGACGTCGAGAAGGTCGGTCGGCTTTCGTTCTCCGGCCTGCAGCTCGTCATGGCCAACGTCGACGGCAGCTACAACCCCGACGACGACGAGTCGAGCCTGTGGAATGGCTACGCCAACCAGCAGCGTTCACTCGTCAAGGTGGAGTGTGGTTTCTATAACCAGTATCAGCAGGTCGACGGCCGCTGGATTAACGAGGTCGTGCCTACCGATCCAACTGTGTTTGTCGGCATCATCTCCGGCAATATCGACGTTTCGGATTCCAACGAAGTCACCCTGCAGATACAGCCCCTATCACAGGTCTTCCGCGACTACCCGTCGCATCTCCTGACAGGGTTTACTTCGACAGGCGTCACTGCCAGTCAGTTCATGCAGATGCTGCGCGACCTGACATCTGGCGGGTCGTACGTGTTCCGTCCGTTTTTTAACGACACCACCAGCTACTGGGACATCGCCACAACGACCCAGGTCTACGCCAATCTGAGCACCAGCACGGCGGCCGACCTCTACCAGCTAACGGTTTGGGACGCGATCGAGAAGCTTGGCCAGAGCGAGAACCACTTCGCCTACATCACGCCTACCGGAGTTTTCAAATGGACACCGAAGACCGCGGCGTCGACGACGTTCTCGTTCTTCGGCCTCGGCCTGCCGTCTGACACCGAGTACGGGCACACGATCAAGCGGCTGTTCCGTTATGGCAAGAAGCTGACGAGCTTCTATTCGCGCGTCGCCGTGAAGTTCGAGAAGGCCGACACCAGTACGTCGTTTGTCTCGACGGCGTTGGCCTTTGCCATCAACGGCACGAACACCGCGTGGAACCTAGGTTTCCGGACGTTCTCGGTCGAGAACTTCTGGATTCCCAACTCGACCGCGGCGGCCGCCGTCGCCAGCTCGGTGTTCAGCGACGTCTCCTCACTAAAGGAGGAGATCAACTTTTCAACGTCGTTGATACCGCACTTAAACATTCTCGATACCGTTAATATCACCTACGACGGCACCGATTTCGCAACGCGCCAGGAATATTGGGACCTTAGTGACTGGGATGAAATGATTTGGGACGGTGCGCGCGGAGACGCAATTGTATTGCAAAGCCAACAATTCAAGGTACTCTCAATAAACATAAACCTTGATTCATTGGAATGCCGCTTTGTCTGTCGCCAGCTCTGACGCCGACTATATTGCGTATCGTGAGCGCTACCTGAACGCACCGCAGCTCGGCCTGACGGTCCCCGTCGACGTCTCCCTGGAGCTGTCGAGCCTGTGCAACATGGCCTGTGATTACTGCTATCACAGCGACAAGAAGCACCTTCCGTTCCGCCAGAGCTGGATGCTGCCAGAGACGATTAAGGCGATCCTGAACCAAGCGGCAGAAGCCGGCGTCAACTCGGTGAAGCTGAACTGGCGCGGCGAATCGACGCTGAATCCCTACTTCATGCAGGCCGCGGCTTGGGCGAAGAAGCTGGCGACCGGCCAGACCTTCATCGACCGGCTGACGAACAGCAATTTCAAATTCGACACCGAACGGGACGAGATCTTCGAAGGCCTGTCGATGCAGACGAAGGTAAAGGTCAGCTACGACTCCTTCCGCCCAGAGGTCTTCGAGAAGCAGCGCTACCTCGGCAACCACGCGTTGACGACCCGTAACATCGACAAGTTCTACAACTGGCCGAAGCGCGACAACATCCTCGTCATCCAAGCCGTGCGCACGTCGCTCAACGCCGACGAGGACATCGAAGGTCAGGCGAAGAAGCGCTGGCCGGCGGCGCAGCTCTCGATTCGCGACATGGTCGAGGGACGCGTTAACAAGGACCTCAGCGCGATCAAGCACCGCGAGCGCGACGACTCCGAGCGCCAGTCCTGCATCCAGGCGCACGCGCGGCTGATCTTCGACTGGGACGGCACCGCGGTTCCGTGCTGTCCCGACATCAAGATGCAGCACCGGCTCGGCAACATCCGCGACATGAGCCTCGTCGAGATCTTCAACTCCGACAAGGCGAAGCGCCTGCGGGCGCAGTTGCTATCCGGCGACGCCTTCAAGATGCAGCCTTGCCAGAAGTGCTCGAGCTTCGAAACATTCCGCGGTTTTCGACCGAGCTTTCATTCATGACGCGAAAGATCGGGATCGTCATATGCTCGCGGGCCGATTCGCAGCGCGTGCCCGGCAAGGTGTTCATCAAGTTCCGCGGCAAGTGCCTGCTGGCGCACCTTCTCGACCGATTGCTCGCCACCGGCCTCAACGTCTACTTAGCGGTGCCTGAGGACGAGGTTACCGTTTATCGCCGCCATCTCGCGGAGTACGTCGACACCAACAAAGGCGTTACGCTCTACGGCGGCTCGCGTGAGGACCCGCTCAAGCGTATGCGCGATGTCGCCGTCCACTACGCACTCGATGACGTCATCCGCGTCTGTCACGACAAGGTATTCGTTAGCTATAAGCAGGTCGACCACTTCGTACACCACTACATCGAGAACGCGCTCGACTACCTTTATTCCACGAACTTCATTCCAGGAATGGCGTTCGAGATCATGTCGGTAGCGGCGTTGCGGCTCGCCAGCGAACAGTTCAAAAACGTCGAGCACATCAGCTACGCCGTTGAATCGGTCGCCACTAAGGCGCAGAACCTCCAGCACTTCCCCTACAACCGATCCTGGCTTAACCG
>FRDC01001307.1_pt1 | contig 38736 bp, 39 predicted proteins | sample 1106171 | NCBI WGS metagenome assembly FRDC01 (sample SAMEA3930566, study PRJEB13176) | freshwater metagenome | biome: Drinking water system; feature: drinking water; material: water | place: Singapore | collected 2014-12-20 | reverse complement strand
GGACTTTCCAAACACACTCCGGCGCGAGTACACTACGGGCTGAGTGCCTGCCCGGGCGATACGCCTTTTTTCGACGGATTTCAGTTTCGCTAACGGGCCCCGGCTCGGATTCCTAGTACTGCTTCATCTCCGTAACCAGAGTCTGAATCTCCGCCGTGCGCGGGTCTTGTGGCGCGATGTCGCTGGCGTAATAGAACGTCGCCTGAATTAGCGGTTTAGCGGCCGCGCTGAGAAATGGATTCTTATTTTGAAATCCCCGTCGAGCAAGCAACGCAGTCGTGCCGGCTAAGTGATAGTAACTATCAAAGAGTTTGGGATCGACGGACATCTTTGATAGCAGCGCTCCTTGAACTTCTGCAATCTTGATGGCGAACTGGTCGTCATTCAAAGCGCTGAGTTGCGCAGAATTCAATTTGATCTGACTGATCTTTCGATCTGCCCAGTTTCGACCCGGATCTAGAGTCGCAAAAATGCGATGGCTGCGAATGGCCATTTCGAATAACCGGCTCGCTTCATCGCCGGCAGTACTGTTCGGCCGTTCGAGTTTGAAAACCTGAAGAGCGCCTTGTGGGTTCAGGAAGATAAATCGCTCCTCCACGCGACGAAAATTCCAACCTTTCAAATACAGGCCGCGCATCTGTTCTGTCTCAGGCAATGCCGGATTGGAAATCTGCACCCATCGCATGCTGAAGCGATGAATTCCGTTATCACTCATCTCCCGAACTTCCTGCGTCAGAACACGCTTTCTTACGCCTAAACAATAAAACGGCTGGCGATTAATCCAGAGCTGCGGCAACAGCGCCGAAATCAACGAGCTTGTGAAACACGACCTCATCGCAGGGGTTGTGATTCGAGGCTTTGGCGTCAGCGGACCGGCTAGCGTCACTTGAACATCCGGCGTGTCCCAGCGCATGACGATGTGTCCAAGGAAACGGTGAGGGGGACCTTTCTCGTAAGGAAGTGAGTAAAGAACCGGCTTTCCGGCAAAAGACTTCGGCCAGGCTCCCAAGCTGTAATAGAAGGGGGCGCTTTCCCAATCTTTGCTTCCAGCTTCAGGAGTGAAGGCAGGCAACTCCCACTCCAAGGCCCGATTAAACATCGGATGTTCAAGAAAGGCTTGTTGAGTCAGGGTGCCAGCTAAGATCAATAGCGAAAAGGTAATAAATGCTGCAACTGCAGTAGACGAGTTTGTGAGCAACTCTTTCTGGTAGAGTCGGCTGCCAATAATTTCAAAGAAACTCTTGGGCTTCTTTAAGCTCTTGCCCGAGAAGGATTGGGTTTTCCAAATCATCTGTCCGGGCGTTGCCGCAAAGATCCTCTGAAACAGAACCCAGAGAACAAACAACCCCAAAAGGGAAGTTACAATTGTCGTGTAATCAGGAATGGGGGAGAGGTTCAAAAATTTGACGCTCAAACCGATCGCCGCAACAATCCAACTCAAATCAGCGAGTGCGGTAACGAGGAGAATGCCAAGCGACGCGGGAGCGTTGTATTGACTTTGACCACGAACGTTAACTGCAGGAGAATTAAAGCCTTCTGTTGAAGCTCTCATTTGACTCCTTCCTCCTTGAGGTTACACTAAAAGTAATGGGTCGCAAGGTATGATTCCGGTCTCTCGATTGAATGGAAAAGAGTTCATCGTGAATTGCGAGTTGATCAAATACATTGAATCAACTCCAGATACGATGCTCACTCTCACAACGGGTGAAAAACTCTTGGTGAAAGAGTCGCCAGAACTCGTGATCAATCGAACCATTGAGTATCGAAAAAAGCTGTATCAGGAACCGCCAAAGTTGCAGTCCAGCCAGTGAAATGGAGAATGAACACTAAATGGATATAGCATCGCTCATAGGAACAGTGCTGGGTCTTGCTTCTATTATCGGCGGACAGGTCCTTGAAGGTGGCCACGTCGGACAGATCATGCAAGGAACGGCGGCGCTGATCGTGGTCGGGGGTACGGCAGGTGCCATGCTTGTAGCTTATCCCACGGAGGACATTGTCCGCGCATTTGGCCTGATTCCGCTGATCTTTAAAAAAGTCGATATGGATGTGCGACCGGTGATCGAAGAAATTATTCGTATCGCTACGATTGCTCGTAAAGAAGGCGTGTTGGCAGTGGAAGGTCAGAGAGAGTCGATTCAAAACGTTCTCTTTAAGAAATCTATCAAGTACGTCATCGACGGTTTCGAACCCAATACGGTTCGAGAAATTATCGACACGGAAATTTTCTTGGCGTTTGAAGAAGAGGAAATCGCGGGCAAGGTGTTCGAAGGTACGGGTGGTTTCGCTCCCACCATTGGGATCATCGGAGCCGTCTTGGGTCTGATTCACGTCATGTCCATGTTGAACGACCCCTCGAAGATCGGGGAAGGTATCGCGGTCGCGTTCGTCGCGACGGTTTACGGGGTGGGTCTCTCCAACCTTGTTCTGATTCCCTGGGGCACTAAGCTAAAAAGAAAAGCTCAGCAGCGCATGATTGTGAAAGAAGTGATTAAGCTGGGTGTCATTGGTATTCAAGAAGGCCTGAACCCGCACTTTCTCCAAGAGAAGCTAGAAGTCTTCGTAGAAGAGCATTTGAGGAATCATGAGAAAAAAGCATCCTGAACATGTCAATCTCGAGCGATGGTTGGTTTCTTACGCGGATTTTATTACGCTGCTCTTTGCATTTTTCGTGATCATGTACGCTATTTCTCAAGCGGACATTTCCAAATTCAAAAAAGTTTCCGCCAGCATTAAGGCCGCATTTGCAGCAGGCCCGGTGGGGATGATTGATCTCGGCGGGCAATCCGGTGGTGACACTGCGAATCCGTTTGAGCACGAAGACATTGCCGGCGGACGAATTCAGAATCTCCCAGCAGGAAAAACCAACACGGCGTCGGATCCCGATCCTCAGTTGAAAGAAATCAAAGAAATGCTCGAGGAGAGCATCAGCTTAGAGCTCGGCGTCTCAGATCTCTCTGAAAACGTTCAGATGCTATTCGATAGTCGCGGCCTCATCGTACGGATTACTGCGAAAGATTTTTTTGCACCCGGCGGAGTGGAAGCTCGTCCCGATTTGCGCCCGCTCTTGGATCGCATTGGTCGCGTGCTCTCCAAAAATCCGCGTCTTGTCCGTATCGATGGACACACGGATATTTTAGAAGCGAAGCTCGCGCAGAAACATGGTTTTGCTAGCTCTTGGGAGCTTTCTGCTGCGCGCGCTGCGTGGGTAGCGAAGTATTGGATCGGTCGCTTCAACATCGATCCTCGGAAACTCGCTGTTTCCGGCCTTTCTCATTTCCGTCCGGTCAGCGACCGCAATACGGAAATGGGCCATGCGTCCAATCGTCGCGTCGAAGTCATTGTTTTGAATAATCGTTACGAAAACTAGATCCTGTTGATTGCCTTGCAGTAAGTCCAATTACTGACGCCCGTCACCACTCGTTCTTGGAGTTCAACATACAGAAACTGATAGAGCTGCATTTCTTGGCGGATACGAGCAATCACGGTGCGACCATTTCTTGCTCTGAGTGTGGTTTTTAAGTGCCCGTAGAAAATCTTATCAGTACCTCGGATCCTCTCCAATATGGCTGAAGTGGATTCAATACCCAGCTTTTCCCCATCTAGCGCCAGGATGGTTTGTGTGCCTTCGGGTTCTTTTTCTTGAGTGGTGAAGCGAGCCATGATGGGAATTTCGTTGTAGGGATCGTTTTCGGAATAACAGACGAGTTGGACATCGCCCGACAAATTCTCGCGCGGTAATCCCACGTCTCCAGTGCTACAGGATCGTCCAGCGCAACCCCCATAGGATTTAAAGCCCTCTTTAAGTGCATTAAAGTCTGTAATTCCCGCACTGGCAGGGTTGATCTGGAAAACTAAAACCGCTACAAAAATTAGGGACTTCATTTTAGTAACTCCTATTGTCTAGTAGAGATACGAAAACACTTCTCTCGAAAGAATTGCCCCGTTTTCTCTTCGTTTTCCTTGAGAATCCCAGCCGCTGAGGACTTCATAGATTTCACGGTCGCTCTTCAGTCCTTGCGCTTCGAACTGCTTAGCGGTTACGAGCTTTTCCCCCTTCAGATACTTACCGGCTATTCCAGTGACGCCTTCGTTAGAAAATAACTCGCTCTCTCCGGGATTAGCAGTAGAGAAAGACAGCCACCCCGCATAGAAATGGGGAACGCCATTTGAATTTTTATAATACCCCGCAACTTTTTTAGCCGGGATGTATTCTCCTCGGTGTCCGCGCAAGTACCAGGGAATGAGTTCCTTTCGATCATAGAGTTGTACTTCTTTGAATCCATCTACTTCGAATGCCAATGTTTGAATCGATGCAATGATCTTCGTAGATCGAGCCCATTGTAAAACTTGTTGGTACTCACCTTCTTCCTGGGCGGTGAGTTCTTGAGAGCGCATGCGGGATTCCATCTGATCTAGGATTGCTGAGAGAAGGTTCTGGCTAGGAACTATTTCTTCAAAGAAAACTTTATTGGCTCCCGCGTACGTTGAGAGCTTTTGGATTTGGGGAGCGAGGATTTCAGCGGTTTCAGAGATTTCGTTTCCCCAGGATCTGTCGCTTAAAATTTCTTGCGACAGGGCTTCTCGCTGATGGACCAGTGCTTGATACTTTTCAACGTCTTTTGCAATTTCAATGACATAAACTTCGGTGTTTAACTTTTCAGTGAACTTTCCATTGATGTCAAACCTACCGCTGGAATTACCAAATCCTAGAATGAGTGGTGAAAAGAAACTCCCGGAAGATTGACCCGTACCTTGAATCGTACCCGAGAGGCGCTCGTCGACTCGTTCTGTTTTTCCCTTGAGCGTTGTTCGCAGATCGAGTTGAGCTCTTTTCGCAGCTTGGAGCAATGTTTTTCCATTCATCCTACCTAGTCGAATTTGCAGTTCGTCCCGTTGATCAGGCTTTTGAAGGGCTCTTAATAAGCCCTGGTAAATCTTATCCGTATTCGCTTTGAAAACCGGATCTGCAGCAAAGGTGGTGTTGCTCGCACTCGTTGCGAGAACTGCGACCAAGCTTAAGAACCCAAGAATTTGTTTTTTCATTTCCCTGACTCCATTTTATTGCATGGCGTTATATATAAGGGGACTATAGAAATCAAGTACTGTTCCCGTTTCGTAGTAGTTGACTGATTTTCTAAAGATCTCCATCCGCCTTCCGATACATCAATCGAAGGAAAAAGGAGAGGGGTTATGTGTGCATTGAGTCGTATTTTGATGTGCGTCTTGATCAGCGCGGGTGTGACTTCGACTGCCCATACCATGGGCAGGAAGAAACCTGCGCCCGCACCTGCTCCGGCACCGTCGTCCGCTCCGGCTCCTGTTCCGGCTCCGATTACCACTGCGCCGGGACTCTTTCCGGCTGCGACCCCGGTGCGTGAAGTCGTTCTCATGCCCGTGGGCAATCAAGTTTTCACGCTTCCGGATGGGAAGCAGGCCGATTTGAATGATGATCTGAACACGATCTTCCAAACTTCGGTGATTCAGACCGGACGTTTTGCTCCTTATCTAGAAGGGAGCAGCGATGTGTGCCGCCAAGACGTAAAGGTCGTGGCCAAGGTCAGCTCCTTCATGTTGGAAGGAACTCAGCTTCAGATTCGGTTTGGCTACAACAATCAGGGCGAATTGAATCAGACGGGCCCGACTCTCGAAGGTGTGTATAAAATGAAGGTCGGCGAAATCGCCATCGACTTCCATGTTTACCAATGTCACCTGAACCAGATGCAGACGGGGCAGTACGAGCAGCTCTGCGTGGGCAAAGCAGCCGCTTCGGTGAGCAATAAACTCGTCAGCCAAAATTTAGAAATCGATGTCACCTTTGGTCTGGCCAACCTGGGTGTCAGCATGCTCCGCGATACGGCGTTGGGTGCGCTCGTAAGAAAAATGATGGACACGGGCCTGAACCAAGTCGCCAACTCCGCCGCCTTTCACGAGCTGAGCTGGAAGGCAAAAGTTCGAGAATATGATCCTGCCACGGGCATGATTACGTTTGATGCGGGAACACAGCAGCGCATTTTACCGAATCAGGGTTTTGAAATTTACGAAGTGACGCCGTCGACTGCGGCTTGCGACGTTTACAAGACCGTAGCTTATGCGCACACGGTTGAAGTGGATAGTGTGTCGTCTGTTGCCAAAATAGATACTTTCAAAGGAAATCATAAAACCATTCAGCCGGGCAGCATTGTCATGGTGCATGTCCCGTAACTGAGAAACGAGAGTGATGGAGACCCGAAGGTTTTTCTATCACAGCTGTTTAATCGGATTGATGATGGCCGCAACGGCTCAGGCCGACGGACGTCGAATCATTGAGCTCGCTCCAGTCGAGCATGTTCGAATTGAACTTCCCAACTCCGAGTTCAGAAACTTTGGCGAAGACTTCGAAGCCAGTCTGACCACTCGTCTCATCCATCATCCCGATTTTCTGGTGGGGAATTGCAATAGCCGCAAGAACCGCGTCTCGGGCTTGAGTGAGGGCGACCCCGCTCCGGATTTTGCTTGGACCGGGGGCTGTGAACCCGCAGCTCGCCTGAAGATTAGCGTGGAGGCCCTTTCGTTTGAAACCGGCACGCGTGGGAATCGCATGTTCTACGGCTTTGACGAGCGCATCCGCAGCCCATTTAATGACGGCAGCGGTACTTTGGGAAATGAATATCCTTTGAAGGAATTGGGTTTTGAACCCAATTGGTTTGATCGCACCTTTGATCCGCGCGGGGATAAAATTCTAGGCACCCACGCCGGTCTAGACTTGGGTGATGGAATCAACTTCAACGTTCTGTTTGCCTGGCTTGGTGTGAAGTACGCCGAGTATCATGCGTTTTTGAAACTGAAGCTCGAACTCGATGCACCGATGGCCGGTCGAAAAGAAGTTCGTCATGTTAGCGTGAGTGGCTCGGGTTTCTTCTTTGATATTTCCGGCGGCTACCAGGGTTTCAGCGGCGGCATCGCTTACGCCCAAACCGATGCGATGCTGAAGGCGCTCCGTCGATCCATCGATGCTTCGATGGACTCTATCGTCAAAGCATTTCAAGGCTTGCCGCTTACAGCAGTAGTCGATGCCGTTGCTACGGATCCAGAAACGGGAAACAAGTACGTGCTGGTTGGTACAGGTTCGGGTGCTTCGGTGAGTGCTGGTACGGTTTATGAGAGTGTGGACCTTCCGGGCTATCAGATTCGCGTGCTTCAAAGCGTTCTGAGCGGGTCGGTGGGTGAGGTCGTGGTTGGAGATCTCGATACTTTAGAGTCGACTGTCCGCTATCGAACTCGAAATCGTATTCCTCCGATTCAGTTACGCGAAGTGAGCGCATCTACTCAGGTCGCTAGCGCGGTTACGAGTTCCATTTCTTTTGATGACATCGTTCTGCTTCCTCGTGAAGACATTGCTCGGCCTGATTTCAAACCCGGGCAAACTCCGAGCGTTACCGAATCGGAAGCTCTGGCACGAAGTGTGGTGGAAACGATTACATTGGGCATTCGTCTTTTGCGCAATCGTGCTTACGATCGGGACTTCGCTCAGAAGTCGGATCAGCGCCAGGGTAAAGAAGAGTTTGGGCGCGAAGGCCCCGCTTCTCCGGCCGATCGCGATTTGAATGATTTGGAAACGTGGGTGGTGAGCCATCGCAAAACAGCCTGGGCCAAGAACACGGGCTTGAACAAGCTGGCTTACGACGCGAAGGGCGGGGGTCCGGTGGTCGCTATTTTAGATACCGGTGTGGATTACAATCATCCGGTCCTTCACGGAAACATCTGGAAGAATCCTGCGCCGGTGACCGACAATCGCGGCGAGACGGATCGCTATGGCTGGGATTTTATCTCCGGCGACGGCCGCCCCGCGGATGATGCGTATCACGGAACGCAACTCGCAAGCCTGGTTCTGGTCGCAGAGCCTCGCGCTCAGCTCATGCCGTTGAAAATCTTCAACCCCTGGGGAATTACAAACTCGGGTTCGATTTATTCAGCATTTGTTTATGCCGTCGATCATGGCGCGGACATCATTCTTTGCGGATGGGCCACTCGCAGAAGTTCTCAGGCGCTTGAACAAGGAATTGCTTACGCCGAAGCCCGGGGTGTTCTCGTCGTCACAGCGGCGGGAGATCGGGGAGACTCGTTGGAAGTAGCTCCCGCCTATCCTGCGGCATACTCGCTCCAGCATCGAAACGTTCTTGCGGTGGCAGCAGTGGATGAAAACGATGCCTTGGTGCAAGAGCCCGGCAAGTTCTCGAACTATGATCCCACCCGTGTGGGAATGGCTGCACCCGGAAGTAAGATGATCGTGGCGGAGCCTCGGGCTTCGAAGTATCGGGACACTTCGACCGCGTATTCGGCGGCGCTCGTAGCCGGAGCCGCCGCTCGATTGAAGGCAGCCCAGCCTTCGCTGCGAGGAACGGATCTGATCCAGGAATTGCAGCGCCGCGCTAAAGTCGTGCCGGCTTTGTCTGGCCAGGTCCAGGGCGGCTATCGCCTACAAGTGTCCGAGTAATGACGCGGTAAACTCTACCTATTTAAAAATCTGGGTATGACGCCTATCCTTAGAAGAGGATGGAGATCAGACCGAGCAGTTCCGAAGCCCAAGAGATGAAGCGCGAGGAAGATCGCCTGAACCAGGCCATCTTGCAACGTCGTTCTCAGCAGCAAGCTGAGCTGCGAAGTATGGAAGACGAACATGCTCGCGAAGTAGATAAGAAAGCTGCTTTTCAAAAAGAGCAACTTGAGAACTTGGAAAAAGCTTACAAAGTCGAACTCTCCCGTACGGGCGAGCGCCATAAAAAAGAGATCGAAGATCTGAATAAGGGCAATCAGGCTGAAATAAAAAAAGAAAGCGAAAATGCGGAAAAGGAATTCGATAAAATACGCGAACGTGAGCGAGCGCGAGTAGAGCAATACCGAAAAAACCAAGAAGAAATTTTAGTAAACCTTCATGAGAAGTACGTACGGACTCAAGAAGAGATGAAAAAGAATGGCTAGCTCCACTCGGTGGAAGTTTCCAGTTCTGTTTTTACTCGCCTTCATTTTCAGTCCGCCTATTCAAGCCGAATCCAACCCCCTCTTTTTTTACACGCATCGAATGAGCTCGCCTTATACGATGCCCGCGGGGCGCCTCTACTTGGGCACGAGTGTGGGCGTGGGCGTGACAGATTTTTTGCAGATCAGCACGGATGTGGTTCGCGACATCTATAAAACATACAACGTACAAGCCAAGCTTTCGGTTTTAGATTCGTCAGCATTCGCCGTGGCTCTCACTGGTGGATATGTCACGTACAACTATGCCGATGCAGCAGTGGGAAATCCCAATCTTCAAATCAACACGGTTCAGCCGGGGGGAGTGATTGCGATCGGATTGGCTCCGACGCTAGCGTGGTTTGTAGGCGGTCACGTGGATATTACCAACACTCAGCTCATCACTTCAGGAATTACAACGTCCGGTTTTTTCTCGGGCACGACATTGGAGTCTGATCTTTCCTGGGCCTACTCGCCAGAGAAGAAGCATCTCGGAAATGTACTTTCGGTGGGCGTGACGTACGACACCAGCTATCGAATCTACGGTGTGGGCATGAGTCACCACTGGCCGGGCTTCCACGTCGGGCTTCATTACTATCCCAATGCCGCTATCAATAAGCTCGACCCGATCATCTCGGGCGGCGCTGCTGTGAATCTCTAATTCTGCTGTCCGTATTTGTGATTGGCGCGAATGATGGTCTTGATGTTTCCGCGCACGTTGAAGTCGCCAACTACTTCAATTTCCCAAGGGTCGAGTAATTTCACTAAGTCATCGAGGATGACGTTCACGACGTCTTCGTGAAAAATGCCGCGGTCCCGATATTGATTCAGATAAAACTTCAAGCTTTTCAATTCCACGCACCATTCTTTGGGAACGTATTTGATTTGAATGGTGGCGAAATCTGGAAATCCCGACATGGGGCAAACGCAGGTGAACTCGGGACAGTTGAATTCCACCGTGTATCGGCGAACCTGAGTGCGATTTTGAAAGCGCTCCAGGCGGGCTTCTTTAATAATGCGGGCGCCGTCGGGACGTTCAGACAGGGTGGGGTGCATGTCGCTCATGCCCCCGGAATTATCAATAACGACACTTTAAGTCAATTGAAGGCCGCTTTTACTCAGCCGTGGACGGGAGATCTGACTGAGTTTCGTTTTCCTTGGGCGCCTCATCTTCCTCGTCGTCGTCATTCTCCTTCGCTTTCTGGAAGAAATCGACGTACTTGGGAACCTGCTTGCGTTTTCGGCCTTCGATTTCGAAGCACTGCTTAGCCTTCACCCGCTTTAAGGTGAAATCGAGCTTGGGCATTCGGCGTTCGATCAGTCTTTCCTCGACCTTGTCTTTCAAGGGCTCGGCATAGAAAACGCTGTTCTGAAGGCTGCGGCGTTTATCTACGTGTTCGCGCTGAAAAACGACGAAAACATCCTGCTTGTCGCTCAAGCACTTCCCATAGAAGGCGCGAGAATCGAGAACCGTCACTCCCGTCTTCGGGTCAATGATCTTCCCCGGGTAAACCAGCTGCATCGGTTTACGGCCGGTGGCTTGGAGGAGGTAAAGCGCGCGGTCCTGGGGGCAGTCATTACAGGGTTTAGCTGAAAAGAGCAGGTACGGAGGTGCAGTAGTGCCACCATCACCGGGCTTCAGCCAGCTCACAAAATTAATATCTACCAAGGGTGTACTAATGCTTTTAGGAACTCTCTTCGAGGCCGTGTTTTTAAAATGAATCTTTCCGCCTTCGACGCGATCCACTTCCACTCCTTCGGGCCATTCGTCATCGGCTCGAGAGGGATGGGAAAGAAGCGAAATGCCAGCTGCTAAAACACAGAGAAGAAAGGGAGTTTTCATTTCCTTTATTGTAAGTTTCCTCAGTGGTTTTGTAAACTTGACTGAACGCAGCGTCTTTACTATAACGTGCCGCAATGCGTTTCTCAGAAGTTCCGATGTGGGGCATGCTTCTCCTTCCGCTCAATTGTTACATCACCTTGGGTGAGCGGGTGGTACAAGACTGGAAATTAGTGGCAGTGACTGCTCCGTTGTCGGAAACTCGCAACGGAAAAGCGAAGACTGTTGTGAAGGACATCCCAGGGGACAGCACTCAGCGCCTCCTGATCACCACGCAATATAACTCTCACAAGTTAAACCGAATTCAGGTTCGCGTAACCTCAAGCTGTAAGGCTGGAGCTGGAGAATGCGAACTGACTTTCGATGGCAAAAAGAAATACGAGCAAGAGATTCGTTCCGATGCAGCAGACGGAGCCTTGAGTGTGAGTTTGACCGGCACGTCGATTGGTACCGAATCTACAGATGACGACGATGCGGGCGAGCCCGCCAAGTATCGCGTCAATGTTCGTGTTTCCAAGAAGTTTGACCGAAAGTCTCGTCCGCCGCGTTCAGCCGGGGGCTCTATTTTTGGAACAGATACCTTGTTTCGTGGCGAAATCTCGGCTGACGTCCCTGTTCGTGTCACGGAGAACTACGTGGAACGAATTGAAGGGGCCGAGGCAGAATTAAGATGCACCGCTGATCGCAGTATTTCTCCCGTTGTGTTAAAAGAGACCCCATGAACACATCCGAACCTGTCTACGTTTCTTTGGAATTTACTCCGAATCCGAATACTTTGAAGTACTCGGTCAATCGCGAAATCCTATCTCAAGGGGTCGCTAACTTTGTGGATGCCGTGGATGCGCGCCAACGCTCTCCGCTGGCCAATGCTTTGTTCGGCGTTCCCGGTATTTGTGGCGTGATGATTGGTCGTGATTTTGTGACCGTTACCAAGACCGACGGTGGGGATTGGGATGTCGTCCATAAAAATGCTTCTAGTCTGATTCAAATGCACATCAGCGGCGGCGAACCCGTTTTGACCGGCGATCCTGCGGCTCTTCAAGCGCACAAGGGGGGAGATTCCGAAATCGAGCGCAAGATTCGCGAAATTTTGGACCGCGAAATTCGTCCAGCTGTGGCGATGGACGGCGGGGACATCACCTTCGATCGTTTCGAAGACGGCGTGGTTTACCTCTATCTGCAAGGTTCTTGCAGTGGTTGCCCGAGCTCGAGCATGACTTTGAAGCAGGGAATCGAAACCCGCCTGCGCGCGGCCATTCCTGAGGTCGACGAGGTCGTTTCTGTTTAGTTTCTGGCTTCGTGCCGGAGTTTTTCTTTTAGCGCTGGTGGAGGGGATTTCCTGTGCGACATCGCCCACCGGTCGCAAACAGTTCCTGATTTTTCCAGACTCAGAAATGAATCAGCTCGGCGAGCAATCTTTCGATCAGATGAAGGTGAAGATTCCGCAGGAGCGGGATCGCGCTGTGAACGACTACATTCGCTGCATTTCCAGACCCTTGGTGGAGCAGGTTCCTCAGCTCGGAGATTTTAATTCTTGGGAGATTGTCGTTTTCAAAGACGAGAGTCCCAACGCGTTTGCTTTGCCAGGCTCTAAGATCGGCGTGCACACGGGTATTTTGAAAGTGGCGAAGACCGATGCTCAGCTGGCAGCTGTTTTAGGACATGAAATCGGTCACGTCCAAGCCAAGCACGGGAACGAACGCGTTTCCACTCAGTTTGGAATGCAGCTCGGGTTGGTGGGGCTTTCTGAGATTTTGGGCAATAAGCGGGATATGAAGACCCAGGGCATTTTACTAGCCGCGATGGGTGTTGCGACGCTCGGAGTTCAGCTGCCGTTTAGTCGAAATCATGAGAGCGAAGCCGATGAAATCGGCTTAGGGATTATGTCCCGCGCCGGCTTTGATCCCCGGGAAAGTGTGGCCCTTTGGAAGAATATGATGTCCACGGGCAAGGGTCAGCCCCCAGAGTTTCTGTCGACCCATCCGTCGAATGAATCTCGTATCCGGGGTCTAGAGGCAAAAATGCCTGAAGCTATGAAGGCTTATCAGGCTGCCCAATCGGCGGGTAAGAAGCCGCACTGCCAGCTCTAGGGGCTGTCGGTTTTCTATTTCTTATTTAAAATTAGTGTAGTATATCGCTAGGACTTTTGGTGGTTCTGTTCCTTTGAAAACCTAGGCTAAGGAGACTTCTTGTGAAGAAGGCTGTTCTCACATTTATGATCGCTTTGGGCGCACTCTGTGCGGCCACGCCTGCGCGTGCTGCCAAAGTGACTCCCTCTTCGGTTTGCCTCCAAACCTATCAGAATCACGTTCTCAACATGTCGGACCAAATAGACAATCCCGTCGCTCTTGAAGTTGCTCGCGCACAATGTCGTAAAACAAAAACCTTGTTAGCTGCGGACTGCGTTGTCATCGTTTACGAAGCCAATCGCAGCTATGTCACCCAACCCGATTTGGAACCTGTTGTGACTAGCTGTAACCGGATTAAGAGCCGGGTAGCTATCGATCGTTTTCGGATCGATTATGTGCCAAGAAATGGCTCACTACCGGATATCGATGCGACGGTCACCAGCGCGCTCAAGTTCAATATCTAAAATTCCTCGCTAATCTCCGAAGCCCCCTTTAAACTTTTCTAAGGGAAAGAGGGGCACGGATGCCACTTTTTAGGGGAGCGGTTCTCATCTCGTTCATGTTGGCGATTTTTTCGGCGCCAGCTTTTTCGGACAATCCAGACATTCTATTGCTGAAGCAGAGACTGCAAGGTCCTGTCTCTGGTGCCCATCAAGGCGGGCTGAGTTCGACTCGAATGAACACGCTGCCGAATTTCGAATCGGCGCGAAAAGCAGGGGTCACTGTTGTCGAAATGGACCTTCGAATTTCAAAGGACGGGATTCCCGTTGTTTTTCACGACGAAAAACTCCGCCCCTGGACGGTTTGCTATGGGCCCGTTCGCAATAAAACAGTCGAACAGCTTCAGCGCGACTGTCCGTTTAATCATGGCGCGATCATCAGCTCCTTCGAAGAGATTTTAAGATGGGCACAGGGAAGGGTAGTGGTGAACGCCGAATTCAAAGACGAGGAAACGATTGTTCCAGCCATTCAGTTGGTTCAGAAGTACGCGGCTTATTCCTGGGTCTATTTTCAAACTCAGGGTTCTTGGCAGAAATACAAACTGGCGCGCGATACGGATTCAGAAGTGGCTCTGCTATTTTCGCCCAAGAATGAGCCAGATTTTTTCTTAGCCGTGAATACTACCGATCCCAATCTCATCATCATTGAGGTCGACAAACGCTGGGATGATCCGAATTATATCGACGCGATTCACGCTTCAGGAAAGCTCGCCTCGGTCGATTCATTTGACTACGACTTTACAAAAGAACTTCTCATCGCAAGCTGTAGCGAAGCCTTCAAACGAAAAATCGATATCGCGATTTCCAATCGACCGGAGAGTTGTCAGAAACAGGCGACTAGTGCCCGCCGCCCTTTAGTGCGGACGCTAGCTTCTCAATAACTTCTTTAGCATCGCCAAAGACTAGAGCGCAATTTGGGTAGTAGAAGAGAGAATTGTCGACTCCCGCATAACCCGGTTTCATCGAGCGCTTGATCACAAAAATCTGTCGCGACTTATAGACATCGAGAATAGGCATTCCAAAGAGCGGCGAGGCCTTGTCGTTCTTCGCGTCGGGATTCACGACGTCGTTCGCTCCAATGACGAGCGAAACATCGGCGCTCGAGAACTCGCTATTGATTTCGTCCATTTCAAAAACGGAGTCATAGGGAATGTCGGCTTCCGCTAAGAGCACGTTCATATGTCCCGGCATTCGGCCTGCCACCGGGTGAATTGCGTATTTCAGTTCGACGCCCTTTTCTTCGAGGGCAGCCTGCAATTCTTTCAACGCATGCTGAGCTTGTGCGACGGCCATTCCGTAGCCCGGAATGACAATCACCTTGGTAGAATTCTCTAACAGGAAGGCCGCGTCTTCTGCGGCTGCAGACTTCACGCCCTTCGCTGGACCACCAGCAGCGACAGCCGACGCCTCAGCACCGAATCCACCCAAGATCACACTGAAAAACGATCGATTCATCGCGCGACACATGATGTACGAAAGAATGGCACCGCTGCTTCCGACTAGGGCGCCGGTAGCGATGAGCAAATGGTTGTTTAAGGTAAACCCTGTCGCCGAAGCCGCCCAACCCGAGTAGGAGTTCAGCATCGAGACGACCACGGGCATGTCCGCGCCGCCGATGGGGATGATTAAGAGTACGCCAATCAAGAGCGAGAGCGCTGTGATCCAAGCAAAGGTGACGAGGTCGGGGCTCATCACAAATTGAACGGAACCACCGATGATCACCAATCCGATGAGTAAGTTGATGAAGTGCTGACCTTTATAGACGACAGGATTGGAACCAACGAGGCCCTGAAGTTTTCCAAACGCAATGATCGAACCCGTGAAGGTAACGGCACCGATGGCGGAGCCAATCATCAATTCGGCGAGGAGAACTCCCGAGACTTCTCCTTCATGCAAGTGAATCATCAAGGTTCCAGCAGCTACTAAAACAGCGGCCAAGCCCACAAAACTGTGCAACGCTGCCACGAGTTGGGGCATAGCGGTCATCTGAATTTTTAAAGCTAACACGGTACCGATCAAAGCCCCGGCACCTAAGCCAGCGATGATCCAAGTGTAGCTTTTCACTGAAGGATGAATGAGCGTGACGACAACAGCCAGAATCATTCCGGCCATGGCGGAAGCGTTCCCACGAAGCGCTGTCTTCGGAGAACTCAAGCCCTTCAATCCGAAGACGAAGAGAATGGTCGCTAACAGGTAAAACGCGGCGTAAAGATCAGCGCTCAATTCCAACATCGTTATTTCTTCTTCTTAAACATGGCCAGCATGCGGTTGGTCACCACGAAGCCACCAAAAATATTGATCGACGCCATCATCACCGCAAAAAAACCGATGATTTCAATGGCCGTCGAATTCTCTGACGAAAAACCCGCCACAATGATTGCACCCACCACCACAATGGCGCTGATGGCATTGGTCACGGCCATGAGCGGAGTGTGCAGAGCCGGGGTCACGCCCCAGATCACGTGGTAGCCGATGAAGCAGGCCAGAACGAAAACGTAAATTCCAATCATCAGCGGTGACACGGTACGCTCCTATTGATTAAACCGAACTTTTCCTTCGTGAACGACTAAGCATCCCGCAATAATGTCGTCTTGCAGGTCCAGAGTTTTCGAAACACCGGAGTCGTTCTTTTTCAAAATCAGGCCCAAAAGATTTACTAAGTTGTTTCCAAAGAAGTCGCTCGCTACCGATGGTACTAGCGAAGCGTAGTTTGTCAGGCCGATGATGGTGACGCCGTTCTTCTCGACGACTTTGTCTTTTTCTGTCAGCGGGCAGTTGCCTCCGCTTGGAGCAGCCATGTCGACAATCACAGAGCCACGCTTCATGCCCTTCACCGCATCTTCGGTAATGAGAGTGGGGGCCTTGCGACCGGGCACGTTGGCAGTAGTTATAATGATGTCGGCCTTTTTCAGACGTTCGGTCAAAAGCTGTTGTTGTTTGGCCTTCGCTTCCGGAGAAAGTTCCTTGGCGTAGCCGCCTTGACCAGTGCCGGTCTCCCCGAGATCCAAATCCATGAATTTGGCTCCGAGAGAAAGAATCTGTTCCTTCACTTCCGGGCGCACGTCGAAGGCTTCTACTGCTGCGCCCATGCGGCGTGCAGTAGCAATGGCTTGCAAACCGGCCACCCCTGCGCCGAGCACCACGAGCTGAGCCGGTTTGGCCATTCCCGCAGACGTCATCATCATTGGAACAAATCGGCCGTAGTGCGCGATCGCTTCGAGGACAGCGCGGTAACCCGCGATATTGGCCTGAGATGAAAGCACATCCATCGATTGAGCGCGCGAAGTGCGCGGCACGGACTCCAAAGCGATCACATCCAATTTTTTTTCCGCGCAAAGGGCGAGTTCTCCCTTTGCAGCGTAAGGTTCAAAAAGGCTTAAGAGCAAGCTGCCCGCCTTCATGCCCTTGAGCTGATCAGAAGTAGGACGATTCACACCCAGAACGATGTCTGTATTCCAAGCCTGCTGGGCGGTGACGATCTCGCAACCCGCGGAACGAAAATCTTCGTCCAAAAAATCGGCTTTAGCGCCCGCTCCAGACTCGACTAAAATGGTCGCCCCGAGCTTTTTTAACTTCTTTGCTGCAGCCGGGCTAAGCGCGCTCCGAGCTTCTAAAGGATGAGTTTCTTTTAAGACGGATAAGTTCATGAATGGTCTCTACAAGCTCGTGGAAAGCTCGTTTCATATCCCAGGCGGGGTTCACTTGCCAATCCTAAACCGCTGTGCAATAAGGTCGGCGTTTCGGGGTTGTTTAAAAATCTAGGGGGTTTCATGACTCACATTGCACGTAGTGTTCTGATTTGTGCTGCTGCAGCTGCGGCTGTAGTTGCTTCTCAGTATGTTTCCGCTGACGACGCGGTTTCTTTGGCCAAGTATAATGATGCCAAGGCCCACTTCTCTCACCGGGAAAACCCGGCCGAAGTCGATGCGGCTCTCGCAATCGTGAATGAAGCCCTGCCCGGAGCAACGGACGATGACATCAAGTTTGATCTCTGGATTTTGAAGAGTCACATCGAGTTTTGGAAGGGCGCCCATCTGACGGACTCCAAAGAAATGATTGCTCAGTTTGAAGAAGGCATGAAATCCGCAGCAGCTGCCCGCGCGGTGAATGAGGATTACGCTGAAAGTTACTACATGCACGGCTTGAACCTCGCTCGTTGGGGCAAGACGGTCGGCAAACTCAAGGCCGCCTTCCGTTTGACCGAGTTGAAGACGTCTTTTTCGGACGCTCAGGCTCGCAGCGATCGCAACGGAAACCCGGGCGAGCGAATTGATAGCTACGGCCCCGATAGAATTTTGGGAAAAGTTTACTTCGAATTGCCCTGGCCGATGGGGGACAATAAGAAATCGTTGAAGCATTTAGAAAAGGCTTTCAACGGCGATCCCACACGCGTGTTGAACGTTGTGTACTATGCCGAAACCCTGGCTGAAACCGGTTCGAAAGATAAGGCCATTCAGCTTCTGGATGAGATTCTCAAAAAAGATCCCGCTTCTTTGAATCCGGATAAAATTCAGGAAAACACTGAAGAACTCGTTCAGGCTCAAGAGCTGCGGAATAAACTGTGAAGCGAATCAAGAAATCGGTTGTTGGAATTGGAATCGGCCTTTGCCTGAGTGGGATGTTTCCCTCTCAGGCGAGTGCTAATAGCTTCTCGGGCGATATCTCTCCGCCGTTTGATTTGGAATCGGCTGAGACGCTTCCAGCAAACGTTCGGAATCCCCGCATTCGAACCATTTTTTCTTGGGTGGATTCGGAATTTACTAAAACCGGACAACCCCAGCTTTTGGGAGCCCGCCTCACTCAGAAAGTGAAGTGGACGGACGTCATCAACGCTCAGCCAGCTGGTCTGGCTCGAGCGCAGATGCAGGGAATTTTACAGGACGCGGGGATTTCTGAAAGCGGAAGCCCAGGAAATACGATTGGCACCGTTCAGAGTTACAGTGAAACGAACGTGTTTGCGATGGCCATGGGCGTCTCGGATCGCCTGTCGGTGGCCGTTGCTGTTCCGGTGGTGAACTTGGATGTGAGTGTCGACACCGGATTTCAACGCTCGGTCGAAGGTCAGACCTTTGTGAATCGGGCAGCTGCTGCAAATCCTCTCCGAGGACAGGAAGCCGCAGCGAAGTTGAACAACGCGATCAATGAGAAGGCGACGAGCAACGGGTACGAACCCATTCGTTCGACGCGCGTTCAGTCCATCGGCGATATTCGTTTGTTGGGGAAATACAATCTTCAACGAGACGAGTCGCGAGCAACGACGGCAGCGCTGATCTTTGCACTTCCCACCGGTGTGGCGCCGAATCCCAACAAGGCATTGGATTTGCCCACGGGTTCGGGTCAGGTCGCAGTAGGTGCTCAAATTCTTCACGATTATTTCTTCAATCCCCGTGTGAAGTGGAACATGTTTGGCGGGTACAATTTCTATATTCCGAAATCGATGGAGAAACGAATTCCGCTCGCACCGGGTGATGCCATTACTCCGGATAAAGAAAAGGTGATGAGAGAGGCCGAGCATCAAATGGCTCTCGGAACATCTTTGAAATATACGGTTCCGACCTTGGGAGTCACTGTTGGTGCGGGGTATGTGTATCAGTATCAGAACCAGGTGGATTACTCTGGCGGCAGTCAGTTTGATCCCGTTCGCTACCGATGGTTGTCGGACCTGGTTCCCGAGCAGGAGTTGCACAGTGCACTTGCGACGATCGGGTTTTCGTCTGTCGACTGGTATCGAGGAGGGCGGTTCTTCTATCCCTTCCAAGCAAACCTAGCTTACAACCACCAGCTGTCTGGAAAAAACGTCACTCAAGGAGACATTTTCTCGGCTGAATTGGTTCTATTCTTTTAATCGAGGCGAAAATGAAAGCATCGAGAATTCTTTTAGGCGTTTCTGTTCTGGTTCTGAGTGGCTGCGGTGTTCAAAAGGCGACGGCTGAGAAAAAACCGTTGGTGGCTGAGAATCTCAAAGTCATCTCTGTGAAGAATCTGAATCTCACGGACAATACGATTTTTCTTTGGAAAGCCAAGACTCAACCCGAGGACGTGGCTGCAGTTTTGGCCACTTCGCGTCGTCTGGAAGAGATGAAGCGAAAGAATGCGGCGATTGAAGGGAAGAAGGCTGCTCTTCGCGCGAAGTTTGCGGAGAAGTCCTTGGACATTGATGGAATTCAGATGGATTTGGATAGTGCCAAAGGCGCTCTCGATCTGAATGAAAAGAATCTAGTCCGTGATCAAGGGTTGTTGAAAACGGAGATGGATAAGCCCGAGACTGAGCGGGACGTTAAGAAAGTGGAGAAACTCAAGAAGCAGATCGCGAACGCGGAGAAAAAGATCACCGATTCTAAGGCGGCAATCGCTACAGTCGAACAGTCGATCGCGGATGCCGGACTTCAAGATGCCTGGACCGAGTGGACGAATAGCGGCAACGAAAAAAGTAAGACGATGGAAGAACTTCCGCAGCTTGCCAAGGGTTTAGCTGCGCGAGTGGACGTCTATGAAAGAGCTCCCCAGTCCATTCAGTTTAAAACGCTACCCAACGGTTCTTATGAAATGGAAATTTTGCAATGGGCCCTGAAAAATGGCGATGAGCCGCAGGACTTTTCAACCTCCAATAAGACCATTGTGAACGTGAAGTACACGGAGCTGGGTGGAATCCTGGAGTTTGACGTTCTAGCGCCACAGACTTCCCCTCAGGAAATCCTGAGATTTAAACTCTTCGTACGCCTGATTTCGAATACCCAAGGGGAATCCGTTCCAGTCGCGCTTCAAGGAGAGGTCATCAAAATCTTAGGCAAGACTCCGGCAGCTTTGGGTTCCGCGTCATTCGCTGGCGAATCCCTCTAGTTATTTCTCTGCTGCCGCAACGACCGTTGCCGCTCGTCCACCACTTTGGCCCTTGGGACGAACTGCTCGGCTTGCCACACCGCTGCTCCAAACACGGAAGCGATCGATGTACGAGAACGCTGCTGGCACCACGACGAGGGTGAGAAGCGTCGAGCTGATTAAGCCCCCGATGATACAAACCCCCATGCTGGTGCGCTGACGAGAAGCTTCGTTCAATCCGAGAGCAATCGGCAATGTGCCGGCGATGAGTGCCATCGTCGTCATCAGAATCGGACGAAGACGAGTTTTTCCCGCCATCATGAGCGCCTCGGTTCGGCTCACCCCCTTCTGAATCTGCTGGTTGGCGTAGTCCACCAGTAGAATGGAGTTCTTCGTCGCTATCCCCAGGAGCATGATAGTCCCGATCATCGAAAACAGATTCAAGGATTCACGCGCGATGGCGAGAGACACGAACGATCCGCAGATCGCCAGAGGCAGCGCCAACATAATGGTGAATGGCGTGACGAACGATTCATACAAGCTTGCCAGCACCAAGTAGATGAACAGAATGCCGAAGCCCATGGCAGCGAGCATGCTTCCGCCGAGTTCTTGGAAGTTCTCCGCTTGTCCGATGAAGACGTAGCGCATCCCTTGGGGGAGCGTGATATCGTTGTCGATGTAGTTGGAGATGTCCTTCATGATATCGCCCAACCCTTTGCCGGGGGTGATGTCGCCAGCGATCTGAATCGCGCGCGCGCGATCCTGACGGTTGACCTTCGCGGGCCCGAGGGTTTCCACCGGTTTTGAAACGTTCGGGAGGCGCACGAAACGGTTATTAATGTTGGGAACGACCGTCTCCCGGAAGCCTTCTTTCAAATTGCGCTGATCTTGTTGAAGGCGAACGCGAATATCGTACTCAATTCCGTTTTGACGGAACTTCGCAGGAGCAATCCCTTCCACTTGCGCACGAAGCTCCATGCCTAAGAGACTTGTCGACATGCCGAGTTGTTCCATTTTGCGTTGATCGGGCACGACTTGGAACTCGGGCTTTCCTTTTTTGAAGTTCGTATCGACGTCCTTCAATCCAGGATGGTTTTTCGCGAATTGGAAAACTTTCTCAGCCACATCTTCGAGCTGTTTCTGATCGTTTCCGATGACGTTCATCATGAACGGTCGCTGACCGGCACCGATGGCGTCGTAATCTTTCACTTTCGGAATAGCGTAGGCGTAGTCTTTCAGCTGTTCACGGAGCTTGTCTTTGAACTGACCAGTGTTGAGCTTACGTGTTTTAGCCGGAACGAGTTTCACATAGGTTTCAGCGACGTTTGCGGCTCCATCTCGGCCTCCAACAGAAACCGAGGTCAATGCGACTTCGCTGTTGGCGCGAATCACTTCGTCCACCTTGTTGGCCACTTCGGTCATGGTTTCTAGATTGGTCCCCGGGGGCATGTCGAGACCAACGCTGAACTCACCCGCATCTTGGGGTGGCAAGAAGGTTTTCGGTACCAGAACGAGAGTGGCGCAGCAGAGAAAGAAGACCACAGCCGATCCCACTAAGACTTTCATCGGATGCTTGACGGAGTAGGCGATCAGCTTCTCGTACTTTCCTTCCAACCAAACTTGGCCGCGCTCAAACGAGGCTAGCCATTTGCCGAGGGTGGCGTTGTAAAGGCGGTTGCTGCTTTTGGTGTGAACCGAACCCGCAAAGTAAGCCGAGAGCATCGGCGCAATGGTCAGAGCGTCGAACAAGCTGATCGCCATGGCGAAACAAATCGTCAAACCGAATTCTCGGAAGAATTGACCGGTAACTCCCTTCAGGAAGCCCACGGGACCGAACACCGCGATCACGGTTAGGGTCGTGGCGATGACTGCGAGAGTCACCTCCAAAGTTCCCTCCTTGGCGGCCTTCATCGGTGAAGAGCCCATTTCCAAGTGTCGGAAAATATTTTCTCGAACCACGATGGCGTCGTCGATCAGCAATCCGACCGACAAGCTCAGCGCTAGAAGAGTCATGATGTTGATGGTGAAGCCTGCCATCGACATCAATACGAATGCGCCGATGAGCGAGTTGGGAAGCGCTAGGCCGGTAATGATGGTGGAGCGTCCACTTCCTAAGAAGAAGAACACCACCACGACGGCAAGCACGATCCCGATGATGATGGACTCCTGCACGTCTTCGACGTTAGCGTGAATCCACAGGCTTCCGTCGCGAATCAAGCTGACTTTGGGCTTGCCCGGATAGTTTGCTAATTCTTTCTCAATGACTTTCACTTTTTTAAGAACTGCATTCACCACGGCGATGGTGTTCGATCCCGATTGTCTGAAAACATTCAAGGTCAGGGCGGGTTTGCCGTTCACATAGCTTCGGGATCTTTCATCGACGAGGCCGTCGGTCACAGTGCCCAAGTCTGAAACGGTCACAGGCACGTCGTTTCCGAAGAAGTTCACGATCGTGGATTTCACTTCATCCAGAGTGTTAAATTCCCCAAGCGTTCGATAAACCACTTCTGTCTTTTCTTCGTCGACCTTCCCTACGGGGATGTTCTGTCCGGCAGCGGCAATTCGATTCGCTACCTGGGTGGCTGAAATTTCACGAGCCTTCAGTTTCTCTCGATCCAGGTTCACCTGAATCTCGCGCTTTCGGCCCCCGATGATTTCCACCAATCCCACTTGGTTCACCTGTTCGATACGGGGTTTGATGACTTCGTTGGCTAAGTCATAGAGTTGCCCAGTGGGCACGTCAGCTTGAACGGAAAGAATCAAGATGGGTTGGTCGGCAGGGTCGACGCGACGAATGACCGGTTCATCGATTTCAGTCGGTAGGCGTTTCTTGGCCGCGCCGACTCGGTCGCGAATCTGTTGTTCGGCGTACTTCACATCGGTTTCGTAAGTGAATTCTGCGACGACCGTTGAAAGCGATTCTTGGTTGGTCGAGCTGATGCGCTTAATGCCGGAGAGGGAACTGATTTCATCCTCAAGCGGTTTGGAAACCAGGGTTTCCATTTCCGCCGGGCTCGCACCTCGGTAGGAGACTTGAATGGTGACCACCGGGAACTGGACGTTGGGAAACAGATCCACCCCCAAGCGGAAAATGGCAGAGGCCCCCGCGGCAAGCATGAGGAATACGACGCAGGTGATGAAGATCGGGCGTTTGATGGAGAGTTCGGCGAGAGTCATTATTCAGCTCCGTAGCTAGTTTGAAAGAGTTTTAACTGAGAATAGATGCGAAGAACTTCCGACTGAGCGCGGATCGTTGCCAGCTGCGCTTGGGCAGAGTCCTGTTCAAAAAGAAGCATTTGATAGGTCGTGGTTCGTCCCTGTTTCAAGCGATCGCGTTCGTGATTGGCCTTGGTCTTTTGAATGGCTTCAATCTTTCGAGCAAAGACCAGCTTGCGTTTGTTTTCTTCAAAAACGCGAGACGAGTTGGTCCAGTCCTGCTCTTGTTCGAAGAGCCGACGTTGAAGGGTGATCTCGGCAGCCAACTGTTCACGCCTCCAGCCTTCACGAGCTCGTACTGCCGTGAACGGTGCGAGAGCGGCGCTGAAACGAACGCCAAAAGTATACGTCGGGCGATCGGTCTTGAAAGAATTCGAAAATGCGGCATCTGCACCTCCGAATTCTTGGCTGTTCAATCCGAAGTTACCGAAGAGATCCAGTGTTGGCGAAGCTTTGTCGACACTCAAGCTGGCATTTGAAATAGCCAGAATCTGATTTTGTTCAGCAGCTTTCACATCATCACGCATTTTCTCGCGAGTCGGAACTTTCAACTTGTCGATCCACTCTTCTGAAATGGGAGTGAGTTTTTCAGCAACGGCATCGCCCGTTTTTCCGCGAGACATATTGAAGGAAAGGGCGGCTGCTTTTTCTTCGTCTTGAGCGGCTTGCATTTCCAACTTACGGGCTTCAAACGCCGCTTCGGATTGAAGGAGGTCGGACTTATCTGTTAATTGAACCTTGGCCCGGCGAGCATTCCAATCATAAATCTTTTGCGCGCGCTCCAGCGCCTCCTGTTGAACTTGCAAGATCTGACGAGCAGAAACTAGACGCCAAAAATAGGCCTCAGCTTCAGAAAGAATCTGCTTTCCACGAAAACTCTGCGCATATTGATTGGCCAAATTTCCAGCTTGCGAGGCGTTCATCGTGGCACGCACTTCGGAACCAAAACCATTTTTCCAAAGGGATTGGGTGAGCTCCAACGTCGGGCTGCCCGTGTAATAAGGAGGTAGGGCAGACCCTGTGGACGGGTTATTCAATCCTACGAAGTTGTAATAAGCAAAGTTGTAGGAAAGTTTTGCGGACAATCCGAAGGTCGTCGCTTGCGTAACGCCAATGGAATACACGTCCGCGATGACCTTGCTATACGACACAAAGGGTGGGCTAAACGGCTTGGCATCGCTTCCATGAGACGCTGATGCAAAAATGCCCGGAGAAATGTACAAACTATATTCGTCTTTTCGGAGCTCCGAACCCGCCATGGATTCCATCGCGGCTTTGAAACCTTCATGTCCCGATTTCACTTCGGTGAGGTAATCGTTCAGCGAGAGCATTTCTGCACTCCAGCTGGAAATAGAATGAAGGGATAAGATCAGTGCTAGGATGAGTGTTTTCATTTAATTCCTTCGACGAAGATTTTAACGCAATGACTGGCTACTTTTTCTCGGTACTTCGGGTCCTCTAAAGATTTTCCAAAAAATTCTTTTTGAATCTGTTCGGTTCGACAGAAGTGAACCAAGCTGCCGAAAAAACTGACGGCAGCGAGATGGGGATCGATTTCTTTGGAGATAATTTCATCTTTTGCGCAGGTCTTTAAAAACTGCAGCATGGTTTGAAAGACTTTGAAAAAGGTGTCGCGAAACAGTTCCTTCATGAAGGGACTGTCAGAGCTACTACATTCCCGGTGAATGATTTGCATGATGTCGCGATGTTCGATGTGGGCATGGAGAAACTCTTCCGCCAGAAGGGAAAGTCGCACTTTCATCTCTGTCACCGATTTGACGGGCTTCAAGGATCGTTCGGCTACAGCGAGACGGTCGCGTCCAAAACGCTCCAGGCACGCACGGTAGATGCCTTCTTTTCCATCGAAGTAGTAGCTGATGAGGCTGACGTTAGCCCCGGCGGCGTCGGCAATGTCTTTCACTGTGGCGCCGTCAAATCCCTTTTTCGCGAAAACAACGATCGCGGCTTGGATCAGGGATTCTTTGGTATCGAGTTCCATGGAAGACCCTTCTTAAGAGTTTCCATATTAAACGTCGATTTATTAAAATCAAATGGATATTTAAATTTATTAAATCTGAATAAGTTATGTGAAAAAAAGAAAACTAGTCAGACGTGTCCGCCTTGCGTAGTACTTCGAATCCCAAAGATATTTTATCTCCAGCCCCACGATCCTGAAGCACGAGGATTTCTTTGTTGCTGAGCGGCATAGTATGAAGCGCCGCCGAAGGATCGGATGGAATTGCAGAAGCAGTCACCAAAGTATCCACATCGGCGAAGGCACTTTCGATTCCATCAAAGCGGCCGTTAATCATGACCTGAATATTTTTGATTTGAACCATTCCCACTGAAGAAGCGAGGCGTGGATTTCGAATTCGGTAAAGACGGTTTCCGTCTCCATCGATCATTTTTTGAATCTCAATTTCTACCACGGCTGCAGCAAGATCTGGATCCTCAGGCGAAAGGTTGCTGAGCGGAAAACGAATGCGTTCGAATCGATCGCCGCTATTTGCGGAAGGAAGATTTCCGGAAAGTACAATCTGGCCTGTTACCCATTTCAAATTGTCTTGAGCCGCAATGGCGAAGGCCTGTACGGGCGTGATTGCGGAGGTGATATTCCCAGCTGCAACTTCAGCTGCGCGCCAGGTATTGATAAAGCCGGTCCATTCCGTTCCGTTGGTGGAACAATTTGCGCCGCAGTGACCATCTCGAACTTTGGTCAAAATCACCGAGCCTGGAACGTTAGAAAAATTCACCACAGTTTTGGAAGTGGCGTAAGCGGCGTTGATATTGACCACAGCAAACAAGGGGCTTTGAGAAGCTCCATGGCAGGCAACGCAACGAGCGCGCGCGGCAGCGTAGAATCCCGTTTGAAAAGCAGTAACGGCAGAGCTACTAACACCACCGGTGTTATTGGTTCCTCCTCCACCTTGGGCGGAGTCTGCTTTTTTTAGGGCGTTGGTAAATTCGCAGCCAGAGATGAGTAATGCCGCTGCGACGAATACCGTTCCGCTTAACATTCTGTATATACGGTAGCGCACGACCTTGATTATATCGCTCTGCGTTATTATCCAGAATGTGTCGAGAATGACCTGGCTCGGAACGGGGTTAGGCCGACATTTTTTCCTGCAGGGCCGCTTTAGCCGCAGGATTTGTGAAGAAAGCTTCTTTGTGTATGGAACTCTCGGCGATGCCGTGTCCCCCGGTGAGGATTTTGTGTACCTCGGTGATCATCTCGCCATTGCCGCAAATGTAGAAATCAGTCTGATGCCAGGGCCAATCTCTCGGCAAGGTTTTGAGGTAGTCGGTCACGCGGCCGTTGAAGCCGGTCCAATTTTTATCGGGTCGAGACACTGCAAAAACAGGCTGAACTCCAGCCGATTCAAAAAGATTGGGATAAAGAAGTTCACGGGCCGTGCGAGCTCCGAAAAGGCTCAGGGCATTGGCGGGAGGATTTTCCTGAAACATTCGCGAAGTCATAATGCTTCGAAACGGCGCAATTCCCGTTCCGGTTGAAATGAACAGAACCTGTCGGTCGGGGGAGAGGGGATGAAAAACAAAGTCCCCGTAGGGAGCCGTGGCCACAAAACTATCTCCCACGCGCAGGGATTTCAGATAATTGGTGCCTGTTCCGTCCGGTAAGTATTTTACACAGAGTTCGTAGCCTTCTTTTTTGGCTGTTTCTGGAGAGCATGCAAAAGAGTAAGCGCGGCGAACGTATTTATCGGCCGTCTTCTTTCCCTTCTTGGGAGATTTAGCGGCTTGCTTCGGAGAGCCAGGTACGACCAAGGGTTTGTCGACGGGAACGTAGATGCTCAAAAACTGACCCGGCTCGAAATCAAAAGGTTTCGACGGTTTGAAGCGAACTTTCATGACCGAGGGGGTGAGCCAAATTTTCTCGATAATTTTGCAGCTATATTCGCGCGCATTCATCGACATAGAAGCTCAATTCTGTGGGGGCGAATTTGAATCCGTCAAAAACATCTGAAGCGTGTCGTTTACTTGCTTAGGAGGGAGTGACCGAATTTCTGTCTCGGTAATTCCATAGACCGTTTTCAATGTTTCTAAGAACTGATCGGCCAAGATCAGGTAGACCTTGATGTCATCAAAAGCTTTGTCTCCGAGCCTGCGATGGGCCAACGCAGCAATGCTGCTCAGGAGTTCCGCATGCGAAGGATTCAAGAATCCGATGTTTAGCATCTTCTTCGCTCGAAACCACCCCGGCTTCTTTTTATAACCCAAAGGGAGTGCGCCGAATTGAATCATATCTTCGGTGGAGAGAGCTGCTTTGGTGATATCCGGAAAATGTTTTGGGCTGACGTAGAAAAAATCCACAGCGTAACCTGGGCCGAAAACCTTCATCAGCTTTTCGCGGGTGAGGAGGCCGAGCGCCATGCCGGCTTCACCGAAGCGAAGTCCGTGCGCTTTGGAATGCGTTAAAATAGCTTCTACTTGTTCGGGAGTGAGAACTTTCTTTTCGACTAGAAACTGCCCAATGGGTTTTCTTGTCGATTCCATAGTTCTTTCAGAGGCTAGGCGGTATTCCCTGGGCCCTTGCCGTCTTTATTGTGGTCGATCTTGTCATTTTCTTCTCCGCCGCCCTCAATGCCTTTCTTAAAAGCACGAAGACCCTTGCCGAGCGCGCCCCCTAATTCAGGCAGGCGGCGAGCGCCGAAGAGCAATAAAACGACTAATACGATGACGAGGTGACCGAAGCTTAATCCAAACATATGAAAATTATAGCGTACCTAGAACTCCATGACTACGCGAAAAGCGGTGTATTCCCGATTCGTCTTTGCAACCATGTACTTCACATCTCTGCTGTGTTCGACAGACATCTGAATTAAACCCGGCTTATAAAGGAGGGTGCCGCCAATAATGGTCTGGTCTCCTACGGTCACAAGACGGTTGTCGACGTTGACCGACCCCGCTCGAAGAAGTCCCTTCCAGGCTTGGTTCTTTCCAAACTTCTGACCCACCTCTCCATAGTAACCACTGCGACCATACTGTCCTGTTCCGACGTCGGTGCCGACAGTCATGAGTGCGAGGCCGGCTCGAAATTCTGTTCCCGTGCCAGTGAGACGGACTTGCGTATCGAAGCCCAGAATTTGAAGTCTCAAGTAGGGGTCTTCATCGTTGGTGTACCGAGTGGAGTAGAACGACATGCCCACTGAAATTCTGCGAGCCACTTGAGCTTGAATTCGCGCACCGAAGGCTTTGTCGCGATTGTTATCGGTTGCGCCGAAGATTCCTCCGGGGCCTGAGAAGTTCGGGCCGATATTTCCCAATGCGTCGGTTCCTTTTTGGATGCCGTTGGTGATGTAGAGATCACCCGTCAACGAGAGCTGCGGTTTATCGATGAGTTTGTATCGAATGCCCACGCCTAACTCGGTCCAAAGATCGGGAAGAAATACCCCGGCATTGCCTAGGGCATTGGCTGCTGGATTGATGGTGGAAACCCCGATGCGGCCACCGAACAGATTGTGGGGGCCTAGATCGTCGAAGGGAATCCAGATTTTTCCAGCTCGAATCGTGAGGCGCGGATTCGCCATGTAATCGAGCTCGTAATAGTGCATTCCCGCAGCGCTCAAATCGAAAGTGAAAAGAATATCTTTCGCCGGCATGCTTTCGACAAAGAGAAACGAGTGCAGGTTGGTGAACGTGAAGTTCATGTCCGTGCCAGGTTGGCTGATCATGTTGAAGTCGAAGTAAATTTTGAAGTTCGGAGCAGTGCCTGAAAAATGGTGGGGACTGCTTTGCGCGGAGCTCTTTCCTTCCGCTCCCGACATGGCGTTCAAGTCTACGGCGCCGAGATCGACGGCACCCGAATCTTTTGCGTCAGCTTTTGCTTCTGCTGCAGGGGCAGGAGTTGGAGCGGCTTTCTTAGTGACTTTCTTGGCTGCGGGTTTTTTCTTAGGGGCAGCAGCTTTCTTCGGGGCAGAGGTAGCGGCAGCGGCAGGAGCAGGAGTGACTGCTGCTGGTTTTGGTTTGGGCGCAGCTGCAGGCGCTGGCGCAGCAGCTGGGGGCGGAGCCGGGGCTTGAGCCGGAGGGCCCGGGCGCCGGACATTTTCGACTGCAATATCATCTGCAGCCCAACCCTTCTGAGAAATCGCAATCGCTAGAAGCAGTAAGATCTTCACTTGTGTAGCTCTTCTTTCGGCGGAACTTTTGCGGGAGCCGCTCTTCCGTAGGAGGTCGTGACCATTGCTGAATCCCCGAACACGATTTGGTTGCACGAAAACTCACAGGCACCGCAGCCAATGCAGCGATCAAAATTCACACTGTGCGGCCGAGTGGGAGTTTTTCCGTCGGGGGCCGGGAAGTCCGCACCTTTAGCGCCATAGAGGCCGCCTTCAGGTTCCCATCCCTTCGTGAAATCAATAGCGTCTGTGGGACAGGCACGAATACATTCATTACAAAATTTGTTTTCAGTAAAACCGATGCAACGGTTCGATTCAAAAACTGCCGTTCCAGCTTTGTACGCGTATTTCTTTTCCACGGGGTACTTCATGATCGCGTCGGTGGGACAAGCTTGAGAGCAGGCATTGCAACCCGGCTTACAGTAACCTTCAGTCGCAACCATGACGGGGGACCAGAGGGATCGTATTCCGTGTTCGAGTCCGGCGGGTTTTAAAATTCCGGTGGGGCAAGCCTTGATACATTCCGTGCAGCGAATGCAGCTGGAAAGAAAGTCATGCTCTTCGCGACTCATGGGGGGGCGGAGCAGGCGCTTATGAGAAGTCGTATCTCCTCCCCCTAAATTCAATGCCGGGGCCGCGAGAACTGCAGCGGCGGCCGTACCCAAAACCTGTCGGCGTTCTAAATCCACCGGATGTTGAGACTCTCGCAGTGCCGGAAAGGGAAGTTTGTAGGTGAAGTAGTTGGCATCTACTGGGCACTCTTGCGAACAGGCGAAGCACTTGATGCATTCCGATTCATTGTAAACTTCTGCGTTCGTGAAGTTGATAGCGCCCGTGGGGCAGTGGTTCGAACAGATCTGACATTGAATGCAACCCTTGGTGTCTCGCCGAAGTATGGAGTTTCTCGACGAAAGCGCTAAGTAAGCTCCCAACGGGCAAGCCGTGCGACACCAGATTCGCGAAAGCTTAGTGGTCGCTGTCATGATTCCTAAGAAGAGCGCGAGAGTCGCAAAGTCGATGAAGTGACCGTAGTATTTGACGGGAGCACCGACATTCCAGAACAGTTCATCTTGTTTCAATAAGAACGGATTAAAAACCGTTGCAGCGGTTCGAGTGAGAAGGACGATGGGATCAAACCCCATCAGAGGGCTGACTCCCCCAAGCAACGCGAATACTAAGATGGCCAAGAGCAGGTAATATTTGAACCGAAACCACGAGGGAGACGGACCTTCGAACTTCACACGAAGTTTTCTTAAGATCCAACCGTATGCGTCGAAAATAGCTCCGAGGGGACAGACCCAGCCGCAAAACACCCGTCCTAGCAATAAAGTAACTCCTAGGGTGACGAGGCCTAAAAGCGTGATCGTCACAGCCATCCGCATGCCACCACAGATCACTGTGGTGACAAGCGGATCGATACGGAGGAGAAGCGAAACTGGAACGTTTTTCGCCAACCAAGAATCCATCGGATGCTTGGTTGCAAGAATTAGCGCCACCCAGAGCGTGAAAACCATGGTTTGTACACCGATGCGGATGTGCCGGGTGGGGACGCCTAAAATCATTTTGGGCTACAGAGTTCCTTTCAGCTTTGCTGCCATTTGAATGGTTCTCTTCACGGCAGTCGTGGTGAGATTGCAGCTTCCCGTCGCCTTCGCGATGGTGTCGATTTTCTTATCGAGGGTGGCGACATCGGCAGGACCCTTGCCCATGTACTGGCTTAAGTAATTGGCTTCCTTGGTGGGGAACGCGTGGGGGCAGCTCATTTCCACGACGCGAATCTTTGAAATCTTCGCAGTCTTAGCATCTGCTGCGACTACCCAAGTGTGCGTACAGTTCGGTGGATAGATTTCCTTTTGCACAAACGCAAAGGTCTTTGCTTTGCCAGCGTCGTCTTTGGAATAGAACATCTTGATCTGCTCTTTGCCGTTCGGCGAGGGAACCGTCTTCGGAAAGGCTTTAGTAGTTCCCAAAGCATTCTTGAGCGCAAGGTTGACGGGTTCGAACTCGGAAGCTTGAACTCGCTCAATACACAGTAGTAGGGCAAAAACGCAGAGGCGGGCTTTCATTTTACGACTCCTTTTGGTGGTGGCACGACTAGTTTTTGAGGTGGACTGGATTTTAAACTGTTGGAAAGTTTTTTCGGGCGAAGCTTCTTCAGGTGAAGAGCCACCACGCCGAGCATTAAGATCGGAGCGAGGATCCACCAATGATTCCGTTCGAAAAGATAGGGCGTGAACGAGTTGGCTTCTTCAGCACCAAGATCAATGGCAGCTTCTTCTTCGGCAAAGGCAAGTACTGCGGAAAGCGAAGACAGAGCAAACACTGCCGTGGCCGCAAGAAATGCATGGAGCCCGGGAGCGCCCCAGAGCTTTTGAAAAAATCCGTTCCAATAGGGAACTCCCCGAGAGTCAATCATGGCAGTAGCGGCAACAGTCTGCATTTCTGAGATTTGAGAGTTTCCTTTGTCCCAGCCTGCCACGAAGAGGGCTGTCGAAAGGGCGTCTGCGTCTGCTGCGGAGGAGTGAGCGACTAGCGCGCTCTGAGGGGCGCTGTCTATTTTTTTAGACCCCGCATTCAAGATATGATCGCCCTTTTCATGCGTTCCGGAGACGCCGAGGGCAATGGCCTGGCCTGTGCGATGTTCAAAGGGAATTCCCAAGGCTTCGCCGCTCTGACTTTTCTGCCAGCTCCAACCCCAAGACCAAGGCACGTCAGGAGATGCAAAACCCGAAACGATCTGGCTCGATCCGCCCGCGCTCAAGATGAAGTCGTGATAGCCCTCTTGCTCGAGCAAAGTGCGAACGCGATCAAGAGCGTAGCCCTTACCGATCGCACCGAACCCCAGGTGAGATTCTGGATAAAGTTTCCATACCGTACGGGCTTCGCTGTCCCAGCCAAATTTCGCGCCGGGAATGAGGAGCTTGGATTTTACACCGCAGTCGAAAGCGCCTTCAGTGAGTTTACGTAAGGCCTCTGATCTTTCGAGTAAGTAAATCACCGATCGCGGCACCTGGAGCGGGAAGTGAGCAGGAGATCGATTCAAGCGAGAGACGGGACTTTCGGGAATGAACTCGCTGAGTTCTTCTTCTAAGCAGCTGATGAGTTGATGAGCATCGACGAGCAAGCGTTCTGCGGCGGCAGCGCGCGTGGATACACAACTGATAGTCATTTGAAAAGTCGTCGCCATGTGGTTTTGCTCCACACGAACATGGACGATTTCAGTCACCCGGCTCATGATTTCCCCTACATTCACTAGTTTAGAGCAACCTCGCAGAAGGTGGAGAAAAAAGTAGTCGCCAGAATTTTGACATTCCAGCGTGATCGGAATCAGATTAGACTGTGAAGTAGATTCATGTCGACACAAGGACGCCCAGAAAACCGGATGAGTTTTTACGATCACATCGAAGAGCTTCGCGCGAGGTTGATGCGCGCGTTGTTGGTGTTCATGGCGGGTTTTGGTGGGGCGTACTATTTTTCAGACAAGATCTTAGCTTTTCTCAGTCAGCCGCTTTTTAAAATTCTTCCGCCCGAACAGCGCAAACTATATTTCACGAGTCTGTTTGAAAACTTCATGACCCATTTGAAGATTTCGGGCTATGCGTCGATCTTCTTCCTTTCGCCGTACTTCTTCTATGAGCTTTGGGGATTTATTTCGCCAGGTCTGTATCCCAAGGAGCGAAAACTGGTGGTTCCATTTATCAGCGCTGCCACCTTCTTTTTCATCGGTGGAGCTGCTTTTGCTTATTACATTCTTTTTCCAGTGGGCTTTAAGTTCTTTGTGACCTACGGCGCCCCCACAGATGTTCCCATGCTGACGATCGATTCTTATTATGGGACCTGTCTGAAGCTGATGTTACTCTTCGGGCTCGGTTTCGAATTACCCGTTCTTGTTTGCCTCCTGGGAGTACTAGGCGTGGTGAACGCCGAAATTCTTCGCAAGCAGCGACAGAATGCGGTGATTGGTATTACGATCCTCTCTGCTGTTTTTGCGCCACCGGATGCTATTTCGATGATCATTTTGGGCGCACCACTGATTTTGCTCTATGAACTTTCTATCTATGTTGTGCAATGGATTGGAAAGAAGCGCGCGGCTGAGCAGCAGGTTGTCGTCGCAGAAAAGCGCCCACAAGGCCCGACCATCGTCGACTAATTAAAAAGTAAATTGCAGCTGAATTTCTGGGTGGACAATAGAAATTGTGTTGGTGAAGGTGTCTTCCCAAATCAATCGATACATAAATGGAAAATGGGGTTCGCCAATTGGGACGCTTCTGCTGAGTCCTAGTTGCAAATACCCTCCGCTCCACTTCCAAAATAGAGAGGCGCCGTATTGGCAGTAGGGGCTTGCATAGTTCAAACCCAGTACACCGATTTCTAAAAACATTCCGAAGTAGGGAGAAAGCCGAATCTCGTGGAGGGTACCAATCGCCAGTTCGTACTTGGTATTATTTCCTGGCACCAAGCGCAGCGAAAAGGGGCGGGTGTCGTCAAAGAAATATTGATAGCTGACAGAAGCGTGAAGCGAATAGTAGTCGCTGAAATGAGTGGTGCCGGTGATTTTATTGAAGACTGAAATCTGCTGGTAGTTGTTCAGTCCGTATTTGTAGGTGTGAAAGTAGTCGAATTCCCAAGCCCACTGGTCAAACCAGCCGTGGGTCAGAGTTCCGAAACGTAAGATGGCATTGGGCATGTTGTAAAAAGCCACAAGCCAAGGACTTGTGGCTAGCATCACGTTGTCATTGATTCCGTACCCGATGGCAAAGGTGCCGATCGTCCAAGTATTTGCGTGAGCGGTGTAAGTCGTAGGAGTCAGGTTGTGGCCAACAAGGCCCGGATCGTCTCCGAAGCGATCCAGCTGAAACGGGGCCGCCCATGCGATAGATTCGCATGTGAGCGTAAAAATCAGAATGAACCTGAGAGATCCCGACATGAGATTCTCAGATTAACAGTCGGTATTACCATTGAAAAGGTTTGATGGTGCCGGCTTCATCGACACTTCCTGCCGGGCGTCTCTTCTCGTCCGTTGTGGCGGGTTTATCCGATCCTGCCACGGTAGAATTTGCCGGGTGTCCTTCGGGGTAAAGAGTTTTTGGGTCGACATCTAGCTTGTATGCAATCATGTCGCCTGAAAGTGTATTCATCGAAATGACGATTTTGTCGTAGTCCGTTGCACTCGGATCTTTGAATGCTTTAAATCCTTCTTGTAGATTAATTCCTAGAATTGCTCGACGAACGAGCTGTTTCTTCGGATTGTCATTGAAACGATAGCCGATCACCATCACCGGCTTGTCCTTATTTTTTTTGTCGAGCTTCAAGGCCAGACCTTTTAAACTTCCAGCGGGGTAGACGTGGACTTCGAGATTTCCTTCCCACTCGATGACATTCACTTTCTTGCCAGAGGGGCCGACACCGTCTAGTCGATCGTATTCTTCTTCTTTCGGTTCTGCCGAGAACGTCGAAATGGAAGCAAAGGCCAGCGCCATGGCTGCCAGCAAACTAAACGTATTAAATATTCTTTGTGTAAGCATGGAAGTACCCCTTCCTATCATTTTATTCCGACACATTTTGTCCAGTAATGGATCAATCGAGACACAGGAGGGGGTTTGGTGATGACGCTCTGCGTTTTTGTTCTATCTGCGTTTAATATGCGCTATAGCTACCTGTTCCTATGACACAAAAATTCGCGTTCACGATGCAGGGCGTTGGAAAAATCTATCCGCCCAATAAACAAGTCCTTCGGGATATCTACCTGTCTTTTTTTTACGGCGCCAAGATCGGCGTTCTGGGCTTAAACGGTTCTGGAAAATCGACCCTGATGAAGATCATGGCCGGGGTAGAAAAGAATTTTAACGGTGAAGCTCGTCCGGGCGACGGCATCAAAGTGGGTTATCTTCAGCAGGAACCCGAGCTCAATGATGCTCAGACGGTAAAAGAAAATATTTATTCGGGCATGGGCGAAATCGTTCGCCTACTTAAGCGCTTTGAAGAAATCAGCAACGCGTTTGCCGATCCCGACCTGGATCCCAATAAGATGGATAAACTTCTGGCCGAGCAAGCCGACGTTCAAGAAAAAATTGAACACGCCAATGGCTGGGACATCGATCGCAAGTTAGATATCGCGATGGATGCGCTCCGCGCTCCGCCGGCAGATACCTTGGTGAAAACACTTTCCGGTGGGGAGCGCCGTCGTGTGGCGCTTTGCCGTCTGCTTTTACAAGAGCCAGATATTCTTTTGCTCGACGAGCCGACCAACCATCTCGATGCAGAGTCGGTGTTTTGGCTCGAGCGCTTCTTGAAGGAGTATAAAGGAACTGTCGTAGCAGTGACCCACGATCGCTACTTCTTGGACAACGTCGCTGGATGGATTTTGGAACTCGACCGCGGTCACGGAATTCCTTGGGAAGGAAATTATTCTTCGTGGCTCGATCAGAAGAGCGCTCGCCTCGCCCAAGAAGAAAAAAGCGAAGCGAAGCGCCAAAAAACTTTGGAACGCGAGTTAGAGTGGGTTCGCATGAGTCCCCGTGCTCGACAAGCCAAGAGCAAGGCGCGACTCTCGGCTTATGAAAAACTTTTGGCCGAGGATCGTCCGGATCGCGTCGACGAAATGGAAATCTACATTCCGTCGGGTCCGCGCTTAGGGAACTTGGTCATCGAAGCGAATAAAGTTTCTAAGTCGTTCGGCGACAAAGTTCTTTTCGACGATTTCACATTCAACATTCCCCCGGCGAGCATCGTCGGCGTCATTGGAGCCAACGGCGCGGGGAAGACCACTCTGTTTAAGATGATCACGGGTCAGGAAAAGCCCGATCGCGGCACCATGCGCATCGGTGAAACGGTGAAGCTTGCGTACGTCGATCAATCTCGCGATGTGCTCGATCCTAACAAAACCGTTTGGGAAGAAATTTCGGACGGAAAAAACGAAACCATCATGCTCGGTAACCGCGAAGTGCAATCTCGTGCCTATTGCGCGCGATTTAATTTCACCGGCGGCGACCAGCAGAAAAAAGTGGGCGTACTGTCCGGTGGAGAGCGCAATCGCGTTCACCTCGCCAAGATTCTGAAATCAGGCGGCAACGTCCTGCTTCTCGACGAGCCGACCAACGACCTCGACGTCAACACGCTTCGCGCTTTAGAAGATGCGCTGCTCAGCTTCGCCGGCTGTGCCATCGTGATCAGCCACGATCGCTGGTTCTTAGATCGTATCTGTACGCACATCATGGCATTTGAAGGCGATAGTAAAGTGGTCTTAGTCGAAGGTGGATTTCAGGATTACGAAGAAGATAAGAAACGTCGTCTCGGACCTGAAGCCATTCAGCCTCATCGGATTAAGTACAAAAAACTGGTTTTAAACTAGTTTGGGCAGTTGAGCGGCTTTACTGCGTCGTTGAAAAAATTCTGCGAGACGTTTTCGTAAGCAAAAAGCTCGGTAAAATTTCCTTGTTCACGCGATGTGAGCCCATTGATTCTACTTGCTTGATAAAATCGGGAACGCATGTCCCCGCTGTTGCCAGCGATTCGCTTTGCCTCTTTACAGAATTCAGAGACCGTTAAAGTGGATCGTCCCGATTCTTTACATCCTTTTTCCCAGGTAACAAAGGGAGGAAAGGGAATAAAGAATAGAGGTGTAATAAATGTCACTCGAGTTACTTCCGCTCCAGACATGTTTGCGAGATCGCAGAGTAGTTGTTTGCGCTCCCCTAAATGTTTACCAGCAGAAGAGAGCGGAAAGCCCATTGAGTTTTCGACGGAGTTGAGAATTCCCATCTGTTTACTGGTCCAATTCAAGCTCTCGACCATGGCCTTGGAATCGATGGTGACGCGTTCTCCGGTCACCGAAGTGAGGGAGCCGTCTTTGGAAGGGACATCTGTTCCGCAGGCGGTGAGGGCGCAGGCGATAAAGGTGGCAAGAAGCTTCTTCATGGGCGCTGAATTTATAATAGTTGTGTTTATTAATCAATTATATAAAAACCATTATAAATCGATTAGTTATGGCTTAGGGGCTAACGCCGTGCCGCTTTTAACGATGATGAAGAAGCTGGTGATGACCTCTGCAGAGTAATGCCAGATTACTAAGAGTCGTTTCCCCTCCCTGTGACAGGGGCTTGAGATGATGAATGTCGAGCCAGCGTCTTTCCTGACAGCGCTTGCCTTCGTTGACATGGGTACACTGAGCCTGATCGCGTTTCTGAATGGCATGCTTGAGAGGGGCTGCGTACCGTCTTCGATTTTTCCAGCGCTCGCTGGGCGATGTTCTTACTTCTGCACAAACTCGCGCCGGCGCGACTGGTTTGGAGCGATTGGCTTTCTCAAGGGGATCGTTTTTCTGAAGATATAAATCCGCCATGGCTTCTAAAGTCTGTTCGAGAGAGGCAGCCGTCTTTTTGGACTCGAGATCTTGAATGCGTTTCAGCTTTTTCAGAAGCGCTTCTGAAATCCCCAGCTTCAACTCCACCCGCTCTTCAGCCACATACCGAGTGGTTTCTTTCCCACTCTTCTCCGGAAATTCTTTGGCAATGGCTTTCTCCAGTTCTCGCTTTGGAAGTTGCGCCGCCGCCTGAAGCCACTTGTCTTGATTTTCAGGAGTCAGAATCGAAACAATCACCTTGGCATTCGATAGTGAAATCTCCTGCTCTTGAATCATTTCTTTCAAAGCAGGAACCTGAACGGCCTTTCTAGAAATTGTAATGAAGTTATAGGCAACGCTCTCTGAAAGCCCAAGGGACCTCACATAGTCAAAGAGACTTTTAAACCCGTACTCTCGATAACCTTTACAATGATCGATTTCCTGCAAAGTCGAAATCAATTCCGTTTCTGCTCGAAGATACGTTTTCACCAACGCCACAGCTCTTTCATGCAAAGTTTTCATGCGCACTCTGTAACACAGGGTTTTTTGGCAAGCGCATTTGCACGCTAGTGAAAGAAGTCCCGGATTATTTTTTGAAATCAAAAATAGTTCTGTTCGTTCGAAGAAGCAGAAATAAACGCGAATAAAAGGATTTTAAAATCCCATCTCGAACTCCCAGTGATTGCTCTCCAAAAACCTGTCAAGCATTTCTAAAATTGTTCCTGGATTTTTACTCGCGCCGGAGTGTGTTTGGAAAGTC
>FRDC01000012.1_pt1 | contig 38739 bp, 36 predicted proteins | sample 1106171 | NCBI WGS metagenome assembly FRDC01 (sample SAMEA3930566, study PRJEB13176) | freshwater metagenome | biome: Drinking water system; feature: drinking water; material: water | place: Singapore | collected 2014-12-20 | reverse complement strand
AGCGTCTTGCCGATCCCCGTCCCCGCCTCCGCCAGCACCAGATTGGGCGCGTCGCGCGCCGCGCGCGGGGCGAAAGCGGCGCTCGCGGCCTGGGCATAAGCGCGCTGACCGGGGCGCTGCTCGGCGCCCGCGCCGGTGAGCCGCGCCAGACGCTCGGCGGCGGCCTCGGGGTCGATCGTGACCGTTTTGGGCGCGGGCCGGGGCGCGGCTTCCTCCCATTCGGGGAGCCGCGCGAAGAGGAAGGGCTCATGCGCCTGGGGCTTCATGACATGGGGCGCGAGCACCCCCGCCCAGGGCCAGCGCAGCCGCGCGAGCGCCTGGAGCGACCCCCAAGCCCCCTCGCGCTCGGGCCAATCGCGCGCGAGCCTGGCGATCAACGCCTCGGCGGCGGCGATCAGCAGCGCGGGCACTTCGGAATCGTGCGCGGGCGGCGGCAGCCCGGCGACGGCGGCGAGCCCCTTTGGGGTCGGCACCATGAAGCGCGCGGGGTGGAGGAAGGCGAACAGCTCGAGGCAATCGAGCCCCGACAGCTCGCCATGGCCCAGCCGTTGCGCGACGAGCGGCGCGTTGAGCAGGATCATCGGCGTGTCGCCCGCGCGCCGGATCGCTTCCGCGCGCGAGACGGGCCGCGTCTCGCCGCCATGCGCGATCCAGATCCCGGCGTGGCTGGCGTGGAGAGCGGGATAGGCGAGCATCGCTTCCTTCGGCGCCGTCAATACGTGCGCGTCACCCCGGGCTTGACCCGGGGTCCCGCTTCTTCTCTTAACGGCGCGGAGCAGAAGGCAGCGGGGCCCCGGATCAGGTCCGGGGCAACGATCCTCCCGATAGCGCCATTAGAACGAAAGGAAAACAGTGAACGCCTTGCGTGCCGCCGCTTTGGAATCGAACGCCTGGCCCTATGAGGAAGCGCGCAAGCTGCTCAAACGCTATCCCGACGGCAAGCCCGGCGGCGCGCCCATATTGTTCGAAACCGGCTATGGTCCCTCGGGCTTGCCGCATATCGGCACCTTCAACGAAGTGCTGCGCACGACGATGGTGCGCCGCGCGTTCGAGACCTTGTCCGACACGCCCACCCGGCTGATCGCGTTCAGCGACGATATGGACGGGCTGCGCAAAGTGCCCGACAATGTGCCCAATCGCGAAATGCTCGCGCGCTATCTGGGTCACCCGCTCACCAAGGTGCCCGATCCGTTCGAGAAATATGAAAGCTTCGCGCATCACAATAACGCGATGCTGCGGCAATTCCTCGATCGCTTCGGCTTCGATTATGAATTCGCCAGCTCGACCGATTATTATACCGGCGGCCGCTTCGACGCGGCGCTGAAGGCGATCCTGCGCCATTATGACGCGATCATGGGGGTGATGCTCCCCACGCTCGGGCCGGAGCGGCGCGCGACTTACTCGCCGGTGCTGCCGATCAGCCCCAAATCGGGCGTGGTGCTGCAAGTGCCGGTCGAAGTGATCGACGCCGAGGCCGGGCTGGTCGCGTTCGAGGACGAAGGCGAGCGGATCACCCAATCGATCCTGGGCGGGCGCGCCAAGATGCAGTGGAAGGTCGATTGGGCGATGCGCTGGGTCGCGCTCGGCGTCGATTACGAGATGGCGGGCAAGGACTTGATCGATTCGGTGATCCAATCGGGCAAGATCGCGCGCGTGCTCGGCGCCCAGCCGCCCGAGGGGTTCAATTACGAAATGTTCCTCGACGAAAAGGGCGAGAAGATCAGCAAGTCGAAGGGCAATGGCCTCAGCCTCGAACAATGGCTGAGCTATGGCTCGGACGAAAGCCTCGCCTTCTACATCTACCGCGAGCCCAAAAAGGCCAAGGCGCTGCACATGGGCGTCATCCCGCGCGCGGTCGATGATTATTGGCAGTTCCGCGCGGCTTATGCCGAGCAGCCGGTCGAGCAACGGCTGGGCAATCCCGTCCATCACATCCACAACGGCCCGCCGCCCGCCGAAGCGCTGCCGGTGACCTTCGGCTTGCTGCTCAACCTGGTCGGCGTGATGGGCGCGGGCGCGACGCGCGAGCAGGTTTGGGCTTACTTGCGCAATTACGTGGCCGACGCGACGCCCGAGGCCTATCCGGCGCTCGACACTCTGATCGACAAGGCGCTCGCCTATAATCGCGATTTCGTGGCGCCCACGCTCCAGCGCCGCGCGCCGACGGCGGCGGAAGCCGCCGCGCTCACCGCGCTCGACGCGGCGCTCGCCGCGCTGGGCAGCGAAGATGCCGAGGCGATCCAGAACGAGGTGTACGAGATCGGCAAGGCGCATTTCGGCAAGGAGCGGCTGCGCGACTGGTTCAAGGCGCTGTACGAAACGCTGCTCGGCTCGGCGCAAGGCCCACGCATGGGCAGCTTCATCGCGCTTTACGGCGTGGCGAACAGCCGCGCGCTGATCGCCGAGGCGCTCGCGCGGGGGGAATAGCGCGCGTTGCGTTCACGGATGATCGTGATTGCGAGCGAGGTGGCTCGATCACGAACCGTTCGTGCTGAGCTTGTCGAAGCACCGTTCTTCTTTTCAACGGTTGCAAGGCAGGACCGCCCTTCGACAAGCTCAGGGCGAACGGACTCGTTGCAATAGAACAACCCCTATTCCCCCGCCGCCCCCGGCACTTCCCAAGCAAGCGTCAGCCCCCGCCCCCGCCCCGGCGCGCGGCGCGTGGCGACGCCCTCCGCCGTGATCGCCGCTTCCGCCGCCGCGACCGGGTCCTCGGCGCCGCTCAGCGCCAGCGCCAGATTGAGCCGCTTCGCCGCCCAGATCGCGGTGCCGAGCGCCGCCGGATCGGGCGCATCGTCGGTCACCTCGATCACCCCCGGCGCGATCGGCGGCGGGATCAGCCACACTTGCCAGCCCGGCGCGCTCGCGCTCAGCCGCGCCTCGAGCGCGCGATAGGTGGCGAGCCCCGCGCCGGGCAGCGGCTGGGCGCGGACCTCGGCGCGGTGCGCCTCGCGGTCGAGCAGCACTTGATCGGGCGCGACCCCGGCGATCAGCGCGATCCGTTCGGCGAGCCCGTCGCTCGGGTCGACCGCCGCGCGGCGCTGCGCCTCGGCGAGCTGCGCCGCCTCCGCCGCCGCCCCCAGCCCGACGCGATATTGCTCGATCGCGACGGTCACCGGCTGGCCGAGCAGCGCCTTCAGCCGCGCGGCGATCGCGCGCGGCGCCCGGGCGCGATACACGGGCGTGAACACCGTCGCGCGCAGCGCGAGCGGCGATTGCGCGAAATCGAGATCGAGCTGGCTCAGCCGCACCTTGTCGCCGAATTCGGCCGCGATCACCTCGCGCGCGAGCCGCGTCGCATTGCCCTCCCACGCGACCTTCTTGAGCGAAAACCCCAGCGGCACCGCGAGCGCCAGGAAAGCGGCGAGCACGACGAAGCTCTGGAACAAGGTCTGGCGCGGCGACAAATCGCGCGCGAAGCCATAGAGCCGCGCCATCACCGCGACCGTCGCGGCGATGGTGACGAGGTTGGTGACGAACAAGAGGCTCGCGCCCAAGGCGGCGGTCGCGTTGCGGGTTGCCAGGCCGAAGCCGATCGTGGCGAGCGGCGGCATCAGCGCGGTCGCGATCGCCACCCCCACCACCGTCCCCGCGCGCCCGCGCACCGTCGCATAGGCGCCCGCGAGCGCCGAGAAGAGCGCGACCGCCTGGTCGAACAAATTGGGCCGGGTGCGCGCGGCGAGCTCGGGCGTTACGTTCTGCAAGGGCGAGACGAGCACGATCGCGGCGGCGAACCCCACCGCGAGCAGCGATCCGCCGACCAGCGCCGCCGCGCTCAGCCGGATTTCGCGCGCGTCGATCGTCGCCAAGCCGAAGCCCAATCCGATGATCGGCCCCATCAAGGGCGAGATCAGCATCGCCCCGATCACCACCGCCGGCGACGACAGCAGCAGGCCCAGGATCGCGATCGCCGCCGAGACGAGCGTCATGAAGACATAGCGCCCGTCCCAGCCCGATTCGGCGCGGACATGCGCCATCACGCCCTGATGGTCGACCCCGGCCAGGATGGCGACGCGCTTGCGCCGCAGCGTGGCGATCCAATCGCGCATCGCCCGCTGCTATCGCGTCGGCGCCGCGCGCGCCAGCCGGGGGCTTACTTCACGTCGATGAAGGGCACCGGCCCGCCGCCTTGATAAGTCGGCAGCTTGCCGTCCCATTTCTCGACCGCGCGCAGCTTCACGATTTCGGGGTTGGTGCGGATCGCCTCGGCCTCGACCTGGATCGCGCGGGCGTCGCCCTCGGCCTTGGCGACGCGCGCCTCGGCATCCGCGCGCGCGGTCGCGACATTGGCTTGGGCGGCGAGCGCGGCTTGTTCGTTGGCGATCTTGGCGTTGATCTGGTTGAGCACCGCATCGGGCACGACGATATTGCCCGCCCAGTAAAGCTGCTCGACCTGCAGCCCCACCGGCGCGAAATAGGCCTGGACGCGGCGCAGCGCGGTTTGGATCAGCTCGCTTTTGCGCGGGCCGTAAATTTCCTCGACCCCCAATTGCGACGCGCGCTCTACGATCGCGTTACGGATCGCGTTGCGCAGCGGCCCGGCGATGATCGCGTCCATGTCCGAGCGATAGCGCTGGAACAGGATCGGCGCGCGCGCGGCATCGACATGATAAGCGACCGCGACGTCGGCCGAGAGCCCCAGCCCATTCCTGTCCTGAAAGTTGAAGCTTTCGTCGATCGGCGATTGCTCGGTCGTCGAGCGTGTCCAGCTATAAGTGCGGGTGAAGACCGGATATTCATAAATATTCGTGCCCGGCAGCGCGAGATACCAGCCGACCGCGAGCGGTTGCGGCGAGACCCCGGCGCCCGCGCCGATATTGTTCACGCGAATGCCGACATAGCCGGGGCGCACCCGCGCGAAGGAAAAGGTCACGAGCCCGATCAGCAGCACGACCAGCAGCAGCGCGAAGAGGATGCGGCAGAACTGCGGCCCGAACCCCGCGCTGGCGAAAGCGGAACGATCACCATAAGCCATTGTTCTCACTCCAATCCGGCGGCGCGAAACGCGCGCGCCGTGGCGTGCGACGGTCGCTGGGAGGGTGTTCGGACTCGGGGCATGGCCGGGCGGCGAAGCGGGGGGCGGGGGCCGACGGCGAGGTCGGGCGCGGCGCTTGGACCGGGCGCTAAAGCACCACAATCCCGCTGACCAGATGCACCGATGCCGGACCGTCTCCGTGCGCCCATCGCACGCGCTCGATTATAGCAGCCCCGCAACGAGAGAAAATCGAAATTGGTGTGTTATGCGCGCGGCATGCCCGATCGCGCGCGGCGGTTGCCTCCCGCCCCGAATTGGGGAATGGACGGGCGCATGATCCCGCGAACCAGCCGATTGGCCGTGCGCTCGGCGCTGCGGGCGCTGCTCACGTCGCAGGCCATGGGCGGCGCGGTGCTGATGGCGGCCGCCGCGCTCGCGCTGCTCGCCGCCAATTGGCCGTCGACCGCGCATGATTATCACGCGCTGATGCACCTCGAAACCGGCCCGGTGCTCGCCCCGGCGATCGGCGCGATGACGGTGCATCTGTGGATCAACGACGCGGCGATGGCGATCTTCTTCCTGCTCGTCGGGCTTGAGATCAAGCGCGAGCTGGTCGACGGGCGGCTCAACCGCCCGGCGGACCGCGTGCTGCCGGTGATCGCCGCCGGCGCGGGGATGGCGGTGCCCGCGCTCGTCTATCTCGGCGTCGCGGGGCGCGCGCCCGGGCTCGCGCGCGGTTGGGCGGTGCCGGCGGCGACCGACATCGCCTTCGCGATCGGGGTGATGGCGCTGCTCGGCCGGCGCGTGCCGGCCTCGCTCAAATTGTTCCTGACGACGGTCGCGATCGTCGACGATATGGGCGCGGTCGCGATCATCGCGCTTTTCTATACGAGCGCGATCGATTGGCCGCCGCTGGCGGCGAGCATCGGGGTGCTGCTGCTGATGGCGGCGCTCAACGGGCGCGGGGTGCGCGCGCTGACGCCCTATCTGATCCTCGCCGCCTTGCTCTGGTGGCTGGTGCTGCGCTCGGGGGTGCATGCGACGATCGCGGGTGTGCTCGCCGCCGCCTTCATCCCCTTCATCCGCACCAAGGGCGCGCCCGATGCGCATGAATCGCCGCTCCACCGGCTCGAACAGGCGCTGAGCCCGATCGTCGCTTATGCGATCGTCCCCGTCTTCGCCTTCGCCAATGCCGGGGTGTCGCTGGGCGATTTGCCGCCGGGCGCCTTTGGCGCGCCGCTGGTGGCGGCGGTGGCGGCGGGGCTGTTTTTCGGGAAACAAGCGGGCATCCTGGGCGGCATCTGGCTCGCCGAGCGGCTCGGCCTCGCCTACCGCCCGGGCGGGGCGGGCTGGACGCAGCTTTACGGCGTGTCGCTGCTCGCGGGAATCGGCTTCACGATGAGTTTGTTCATCGGCGGGCTCGCTTTCGCCGCATCGCCTGTGCTGATCGAGCAAGTGAAGCTCGGCGTGTTGATCGGCTCGCTCGCCGCGGGGCTGGGCGGCTTCCTGGTCTTGCGCTTCGCGGTGCCGCCTCGCACACAGGGGTGATGCGACGCTTTTTCTCGCCGCGCCAGCTGGCGCACGCCCCGACCCAAGAACTCCATAATGGCGGCTTCACCGCTTATGCCGAAAGCCCCGCGCGCGCCGAGGCGATCGCGCGCGCGATCGGGCCGTGCGAGGAACCCGCCGACCGGGGGCTCGGCCCGATCGCGGCGGTCCACGGCGCCGATTATCTCGATTTCCTGCGCCAGGCCCCCGCGCTCTGGGCCGAGGCGGGGCGGCCGGGGGACGTGATCGGCTATGTCTGGCCGGTGGTCGGGCGACGCCCGCTCACGCTCAGCCGCATCGACGCATTGATTGGCCGCTATAGCTTCGATGCCTCGACCCCGCTCACCGCCGACACTTGGGACGCGGCCTATTGGAGCTGCCAATCGGGCCTCGCCGCGCTCGACGCGGTGCTGGCGGGCGAGCGCGCGGCCTTCGCCTTGTGCCGCCCGCCCGGCCATCATGCCGGGGCCGATTATCTCGGCGGCTATTCCTATCTGAACGCCGCCGCCGTGGTCGCCGAGGCCGCGCGGGCGGCGGGCAAGGCGCGGGTCGCGATCCTCGACATCGATTATCACCATGGCAACGGCACCCAGGATATTTTCTGGGCGCGCGGCGACGTGTTCTACGCCTCGCTCCACGCCGATCCCGCGACCGATTATCCCTTCTACTGGGGCCATGCCGACGAACGCGGGGAGGACGCGGGCGAAGGCGCGACGCTCAACCTGCCGCTGCCGCAGGGGACGCGATTGGAGGCGTTCCGGCGCGCGCAAGACCAGGCGCTCGAGGCGATCGCGCGTTTCGGCCCCGAGTTGCTCGTGGTGAGCTATGGCGCCGATACTTGGGAGGGCGACCCGATCAGCCATTTCGAGCTGAGCACGCAAGATTACGCGCTGCTCGCGCAAGACATCGCCACGCGCGGCTGGCCGAGCGTCTTGCTGATGGAGGGCGGCTATGCGATCGATGCGATCGGCGCCAATGTGATGAGCTTTCTGGAGGGTTGGGGATGAAATATCTCGCCGCGCTGTTGCTATGCCTCGCCGCGCCGGTGGCGCGACAAGTCGCGTGTCCCTAAAATAAACGGCGTTGAATTAGCACGCTTTGGTGTCAAGCCGAACCGTCGTCCCGGCCTCGAACCGGGACAGGGCTTCTTCTTCTACCGTCGCTAGGCAGCCTGGCCCCGGATCAAGTCCGGGGCGACGTTGATTGCAATGGTTGCAAGAAGCTCTAGACGCCCGCCCCTGCCGTTCGTGCTGAGCTCGTCGAAGCACCGTTCTTCTTGTCGGCGCTCGCAAGGCAAGACCGCCCTTCGACGAGTTCAGGGCGAGCGGTTCGATTTTTACCTTCGTCGCGCCAAAGCGCGCTTGGCGGCGCTCGTGCCGCGCCCGCTACAGCCGCTTCGCCAGCACGACGAACTCCAGATCGTCGCGCGCCGGTTGCCCGAAGCGCGGTTCGCCATAAGGAAAGGGGCGGCGCTCGCCGGTGAGGGCGTAGCCGCGCCGCTCGTAAAAGGCGATCAGCTCGGGGCGCTGGCGGATCACCGTCATTTCGATCGCGCGCCCGCCCTGGTCGCGCGCGCGCGCCTCGGCGGCGGCGAGCAATTGCTTGCCGAGCCCCGCCGCTTGCACCCTGGGCGCGACCGAGAGCAGCCCGAGATAGAAGAGCCCGCCGCCCTTGGCGGTGAGCTGAACACAGCCGCGCAAGCCGCCAGCCGATTCGGCGAGCAACATCGTCTGCGCGGGGTCGGCGAGGAGTTCGGCGAGCATCGCCGGATCGGTGCGCTGCCCGCCGAGCAAATCGGCCTCATGCGTCCAGCCGCTTTTGGCCGCTTCGCCGCGATAGGCCGATTCGATCAGCGCGTGGAGCGCGGGAACGTCATCGAGCGTCGCCGCGCGGAACGGGGCATCGACAGGCGCCGGCCCGGCCGTCTCGATCATGGAGCCGACCGGGCCGCGCGCTTATTGAACGGGGGCGAGGTTCACCGCCGCATATTTGCCGCGGCGATCGATCTCGAGTTCGAATTCGAGCCGATCCCCCTCGTTGAGCGTCGGCATCCCCGCGCGCTCGACCGCCGAGATATGGACGAAGGCATCGGGCTGGCCGTCATCGCGCTGAATGAAGCCGAAGCCCTTCATCGCGTTGAAGAATTTCACCGTGCCGGTCGCCTTTTCGCCGGTCAGCTGGCGCTGCGGCGCGCCACCCGCGCCACCGGGGGCCGCGCGCGGCGGCGCCTTGTCGGTCACCGGCAGCGGCTCGCCGTCGATCTTGAGCTCGGTCGCCGAGATGCGCCCGCCGCGATCGACGAGCGTGAAGCCGAGCGGCTGGCCTTCGGCGAGCCCCGCGAGCCCGGCTTGTTCGACCGCCGAGATATGGACGAACACGTCCTCGCCGCCATCGTCGCGCACGATGAAGCCGAAGCCCTTTTGCGCGTTGAAGAATTTCACGACGCCCGTGCCCTGGCCGACGACTTGGGGGGGCATCCGCCCGCCGCCGCCGCCACCGCCGCGGAACCCACCGCCGCCGCCGCCGCCGAAACCGCCGCCGCCACCGCCGCCGAAGCGATCGCCGCCGCCGAAGCCGCCGCCACCGCCGCCGCCGAATCGGTCACCGCCGCCGCCGAAACGATCGCCGCCACCGAAGCCACGATCGAAGCCACCGCCAAAATCGTCACCGCCCCAATTGTCGCGCTTGTCCCTGCCGCGCCCGCCGCGATCACCACGGCGCCCTTTATCGAAACTCATCCCTGTTCAACTTCCCGGTTCGCCCAACAACACACGTATGAACCGAACGTCCGGACGACAAACGCAGGTCTACGGACGCCTTATCGCCATGCGTCACGTTTAGCCATAGCCGAAAAGTCGCGCCGGAGCGACTGGATTCGACCGCCCACAACGTAGCTGCACGTATTGACGGCCTTTTTTAGGCCATGAAGCCCCTTCGCCACGCCGAAGCGCGGGCGTCGCCGCACGTGGCGCGCGCGATCGCGCACCCCTGGGCGGGGCTCCCCCGCCGAATCGCCCCGGCCGCGCCGAATCGCCCACGCGCCATTGAGCCCGCGCGCGCCAACGGCTAGGCGGGCGCCATGACGGTTCATTTCCATGAAGAAGATTTGCCCGAAGCCGTGTTCGCCCCGGGCGCCAGCATCGCGGTCGACACCGAGACGATGGGGCTCGTCACCCCGCGCGATCGGCTGTGCGTCGTGCAATTGTCCGACGGCGGCGGCGACGAGCATCTGGTGCGATTCTCGCCCGGCAGCGATTATGCCGCGCCCAATTTGCGCGCGGTGCTCGCCGATCGCGATCGCTTGAAACTCTATCATTTCGCGCGCTTCGATCTGGCGGCGATCCGCCATTATCTGGGGGTGACGGCGGCGCCCGTTTATTGCACCAAAACCGCGTCGCGCCTGGTGCGCACCTATACCGATCGCCACGGGCTGAAGGAGCTGGTGCGCGAACTTTTGGGGCAGGATCTTTCCAAGGCGCAGCAAAGCTCGGATTGGGGCGGCCCCGAGCTGAGCGAGGCGCAGCGCGATTATGCCGCCTCCGACGTCCGCTATCTCCACGCGCTCAAGGCCGAGCTCGACGTGCGGCTCGCGCGCGAGGGGCGGACCGCGCTCGCCCAGGCGTGTTTCGATTTCCTCCCCTGGCGCGCCGAGCTCGATCTCGCCGGCTGGCCCGAGATCGATTTGTTCGCGCATGTCTGATCTGGCGCGCCGCACCCGGTCCGCGCGCCGCCGCTGGGCACGGCCCGGCAGCGGGCATGATCGGGTCGTCGGCGTGTCGCGCACGGTGCTGCCGGTGCTGATCGGGGTGCTGTTCGCCTTTCTGGTGTTCATGCCGCTCCGGGGCGGCGGCGACGTGTCGTTCCTGCTCGATCGCAACAAGGTGCAGGTCGCGCGCGAGCGGCTGCGGCTGCAGACGGCGGTCTATCGCGGCGCCGACGCGCGCGGTCGCCCCTTCATGCTGAGCGCCGACCAGGCCGTGCAGAAAAGCTCGGCCGAGCCGGTGGTCCAGCTCACCGGCCTCTCGGGCGAGATCGCGCTGCCCGACGGCCCCGCGACGCTGGCGGCGACGCGCGGCCGTTATGACATGCGCCGCGACGAGGTCGGGCTGGTCGGCGACGTCCGGCTCCATACCACCAATGGCTATAGCGTCACCACCAGCGACGCGACGGTCGAGCTGAAGGGCGAGCATCTCCACAGCAACGCCCCCGCCACGGGCACCTTGCCCAATGGCGGCCGGTTCAGCGCCGACCGGCTGCGCGCCGATCTCGTCAACGACGTGCTCGTGCTCGATGGCAATGCGCGCTTGCGGATCGTGCCCGGAAGGCGGAAATAGGCGCGCATGAAGCGCCCCCCTTTCCTGCTCGCCGCCCTGCTGCTGGCCGCCCCCGCCGCCGCCCAGACCAACCGGCACGACAGCAACGCGCCGATCGATTTCGCCGCCGATCATATCGAGGTGCAAGACAAGGCGAATCGCGCGATCCTGACCGGCGGCGTCGCGGTGCGCCAGGCGGAGATGACGGTGACCGCCGATCGCATGACGCTCGCTTATACCGGGCGCATCGTCGACGGCAGCCCGCAGGTCTCGCGGCTCGACGCCGCCGGCAACGTCGTCGTCACCCGCCCCGATCAAGTGGGGCGCAGCCAATTCGCGGTCTATGACCTCAACAAGCGCGTGGTGACGATGGTCGGCAACGTGCGGCTGGTGCAGAATGGCAACACCAGCAACGGCGGGCGGCTGACGCTCAATCTCGATTCGGGCCGCGCGGTGCTCGACGGGTCGAGCGTCGGCGGCGGCACCGGGGTGAGCGGCACCAACGGCAGCGGTCGCGTCACCGGCCGCTTCTCGGTGCCCAAGCGCGACGAACCGTCGGCGCCGACACCGCAATAGGCCTTATCGTCGCGCCGCATCGGCGCTAAGACCGGCGCCGGGATGCGGATAAGCAAGAAACTTGCCAGGGGTGGGCGCTTGGGAATTTCGACCGATGGATGACGTGACCACCCTCCCCCGCCGCCAGGCCGCGCGCGACGCCGACGCCGGGCTCGCCGTCGTCTCGATCGCCAAGGCCTATGACAAGCGCCCCGTCTTGACCGACGTCTCGGTCTCGGTCGGCCATGGCGAAGTCGTCGGGCTGCTCGGCCCCAATGGCGCGGGCAAGACGACCTGCTTCTATTCGGTGATGGGGCTGGTGAAGCCCGATTCGGGGCGCATCATGCTCGATGGCGTCGATATCACCGGGCTGCCCATGTATCGCCGCGCGATCCTGGGGCTCGGCTATTTGCCGCAGGAAACCTCGATCTTTCGCGGGCTGTCGGTCGAGCGCAATATCGCGACCGTGCTCGAACTGGTCGAGCCCGATGGCGCCGCGCGGCGCGCGCGGCTCGATCAATTGCTCGACGAATTCGGGCTCACCCGGCTGCGCGATGCCCCCGCCATGGCGCTGTCGGGCGGCGAGCGCCGCCGCGCCGAAATCGCCCGCGCGCTCGCCGCCGATCCCTCGATCGTGCTGCTCGACGAGCCGTTCGCCGGGATCGATCCGATTTCGATCGCCGATATTCGCGATCTGGTCTGCCAGCTCAAGAAGCGCGGCATCGGCGTGCTGATCACCGATCACAATGTGCGCGAGACGCTGGAGATCGTCGACCGCGCTTATATCATCTATGATGGCCGCGTGTTGTTCACCGGCAAGCCCGATGAATTGGTCAACGACGCGACGGTGCGCCGGCTTTATCTGGGCGAGACTTTCTCGTTGTGAGATGGCGCGTGTGGGGAGCCTCGTCGCGTCGCGCCATCTTGCCGGCAGGCCCCGGCTTTCGCCGGGGCGACGCGCCGAACCTTTAACCCCTGGCCGTCACCCCGGCGAAAGCCGGGGTCTCCAGCCTCTGAAGCGCCAGCCATGAGCCTCGCCCCGCGCCTCGATCTGCGCCAATCGCAATCGCTGGTGATGACGCCGCAGCTGCAGCAGGCGATCAAGCTGCTCGCGCTGTCGAACCTCGAGCTCGAAAGCTTCATCGCCGAGGAGATGGAGCGCAACCCGCTGCTCGAGGCGGCGCCCGATCCCGACGCGCCCGCCGCCCCCGAACCAACGCCCGAGCCGCCCGAGCCGCCGCGCGACGGCCCCGCCACCGCCGACGAGCTGCTCACCCAGGGCGAGGCGGCGGGCGAGGCCGCGCTCGACGTCGATCTCTCGGCCGAGACCTTCCACCATGATTCGCCCAGCGACGGCATGGGGCTCGACGGCGCGCTCGGCCTGAGCGGAGCGACCGCGGGGGGCGAGGCGCCCGATCTCGATCTGCTCGCCGATCGCAGCGAAAGCCTCGCCGATCACCTCCTCGCCCAGGCCGGGGTGGTGGTGGCGGGCGCGGACATGTTCATCGCCGCGCATTTGATCGATCAGATCGACGAATGCGGCTATCTGACCGTGCCGCTGCTCGACATCGCCAATCGGTTGGGGGTCGCGCTCGCCCGGGTCGAGGCGGTGCTGGCGGTGATCCAGAGCTTCGACCCGACCGGAGTCGGCGCGCGCACCCTCGCCGAATGCCTCGCGCTCCAGGCCAAGGAGGCCGATCGTTACGATCCGTGCATGGCCAAGCTGATCGACAATCTCGATCTGCTCGCGCGCGGCGAGCTCGGCCGGCTGAAGCGGCTGTGCGGTGTCGACGACGAGGACATGGCCGATATGATCCGCGAGCTGCGCGGCTATGATCCCAAGCCCGGCTGCCGTTATGGCGGCGAGCCGCCTCAGCCGGTGGTGCCCGACCTCTATGTCGCGCGGCGCGGGCGCGGTTGGGCGATCGAGATGAACGCGGCGACGCTCCCCAAATTGCTCGTCAACCGCGGCTATTATGCCGAGGTCGCGGGCGGCGGCGACAAGAATGGCAAGGCCTGGCTGAGCGACATGCTGGCGAGCGCCAATTGGCTGGTGAAAGCGCTCGACCAGCGCCAGCGCACGATCCTGAAGGTCGCGACCGAGATCGTGAAACAGCAGGAGGCGTTCTTCCTGAAGGGCGTCGCGCATTTGAAGCCGATGACGCTGCGCCAAGTGGCCGAGGCGATCGAGATGCACGAATCGACCGTGAGCCGGGTGACGAGCAACAAATATCTGTCGTGCGAGCGCGGGCTGTTCGAGCTCAAATATTTCTTCACCTCGGCGATCCAGGCGGCCGATGGCGGCGACGCGGTGTCGGCCGAGGCGGTGAAGGCGGCGATCAAGGCGCTGATCGCCGGCGAGGGCAACCAGATTCTGTCCGACGACGCGCTGGTCGATCTGCTGAACGCCAAGGGCTTCGACATCGCCCGGCGGACGGTGGCGAAATATCGCGAGGCGCTGGGGATCGGCTCGAGCGTGCAGCGGCGGCGGGCGAAGGCGATCGGGGGGTAATCAGTGGAAACGGCGGTCATTGTCGTCCCTGGGCGGCGACGCAGCGTTCGCTGCCTCGAACGCCTCGGCGAGTTGCTTGGCGAGATATCCCTCGAGCAACTCCTTCATCGGTGTTAGGTCTGGCTCAGCCTGAAGTCGCGCATTGGCATCGACCTGTTCCAGCGCGCGATAATAGGGCGACTTGTTAGCGGCGATAAGTTCGGGGATCGTTACGCGGCCTTGCAGCCGATATCCGGCTGCCGCGCAAAGGACGAAATAAGCAACCGCGCGTGAAGTTCGCCCGTTGCCGTCGTCGAACGGATGAATCCAATTAAGACGCCACATTACGTAAGCGCATAGAGTAATTGGGGAAGCTATGCCCGTGCGATCGTTAATCCAATCGCACAGATCTTCCATCAGCGCTGGAACGAGGTGAGCCTTTGGGGGCATGTGCCCACTGCCGTGGATACGCACGTCACCGGGGCGCCAATTCCCGGCGTAAGCCGACAAACCGTCAAGCGCGATGCGGTGCAATTCTTGTATCATCGATACGCGCAGGCGAAAGGGCCTGCCACCACGCACGACATCGTCCACAAGGTCTAGGACGCGGTCGAATTGAGCAAGCGCATTTGCTGCTTCTCGCTCAGCGCGCGCGATGTCGTCGGTGATCAGGGTCGGCGATTCAGCGTCGCTGTGCCGTTCCTCGCTCACCGATCGGACGGACGACGCGCCGCCGCCGCATCGATCATGCTGCGGGTTATGCGATCATTCTCGATCTTGCTATTGCCATAAGCGAAACTGCGGCGCTGTGCCTCGCGATCTTCCGCCGACATCTCCAGCGTTGCGGCTCGCGCCAAAATTTCCTTGATCGAGGGGGTCATCGTGGTGCTCCTGGATGAGAAGAATCGGACAATCGGCCGGGCGCGTCAACCCGCAAAGCCTCACTCATCCTCATCCTCATAGCCCACCAAAGCGAGCGCCCGCGCGCGCATCTGGCGCGTTTCGCACCAATGGACGAGCGCCTCCTCGCGGCCATGCGTCACCCAGGTCTCGGCGGGCGCGAGTTCGGCGAGCGTGTCGGTCAGCTCGTCCCAATCGGCATGGTCGGAAAGGATCAGCGGCAGCTCGACCCCGCGCTGCACCGCGCGCTGGCGCACCCGCATCCAGCCGCTCGCCATCGCGGTGATCGGCTCGGGCAGGCGGCGCGACCAGCGATCCTGCAAGGCCGACGGCGGCGCGACGACGATGTGCCCGGCGAGCTCGGCCTTGGTCGCGGCGGTCGCGGGGCGCAGCGCGCCGAGCGCGACGCCGTGCGCGGCATAGAGATCGCACAGCTTTTGCAACGCGCCGTGGAGGTAGATCGGATCGTCATAGCCCGCCCGGCGCAGCTCGGCGATCAGCCGCTGCGCCTTGCCGAGCGCATAGGCGCCGACGAGCACGCAGCGCTCGGGCGAAGCGCGCAGGGCGCCGAGCAGCTTGTCGATCACGTCGCCGGTTTCGGGATGGCGGAAGACGGGGAGGCCGAAGGTCGCCTCGGTGATGAACACGTCGCATTCGACCGGCTCGAAGCGCGCGCAAGTCGGATCGGCGCGGCGCTTGTAATCGCCCGAGACGACGACCCGCTCGCCGCGATGCTCGAGCAGGATTTGCGCGGAGCCCAGGACATGGCCGGCGGGGTGGAAGCTCGCGGTGATGCCGCCCAGGTCGATCCGCGCGCCATAAGGCTGCGGCTGCCCCGCCTGCGGCCCATAGCGCGCCGCCATGATCGCGAGCGTCTCGGCCGTGGCGAGCACCGCTCGATGCCCGCCGCGCGCATGATCGGCATGGCCATGGGTGATAAGCGCGCGGGGTTGCGGGGTGGCGGGATCGATCCAGGCATCGACGAGCGGGAGATAGAGCCCTTGCGGGCGAGGGTCGATCCAGCGGGCGAGGGGCATGAGGGGGATATGGGGCGGGTGTGGGGGCGTGGGAAGGAGCCCGAACCGATCGACCTTGCTCGCGTACCCGACCCCGCGCCGTCGGTTGACCGCCTGTCGCGAACCGATAACATCCGAGACGGCAAGGGAATAAGGGGGAGCGCGTGCGTCGAACGGTCATGCTGATATTGGCGGCGATCGTCGCCGCGCCGGCGCTCGGCCAGTCGCCCGCCCCGCAACCCGCCATTCGTGACCCCGATCTCGCCGAGCGCGCCTATATCGCCGCCTCGGCCTATCACGCCGTCAAGCGCTATTTCGCCCACGCCGAGGGGCTACCGGCCGATTATGATTTCGAGGCGCGCTACCGCGCCTATCTCGCCGAAGCGCTCGCCGCGCCCGATCGCGCCGCTTTCACCCGCGCCTCGATGCGATTCTTCGCGAGCCTTCGCAACGGCCACAGCTCCTTCACCGACCGGCAGCTGGGGGAGCGGGCGGGGCCGGCGCCCTTCTCCGTCCGCCGCGTCGACGGGCGTTGGACGATCACCGAGTCGCGCCTCGCCGATTTGGCGCCGGGCGACGTGATCGTGACCATCGACGGCCAATCGCCCGATGCTTGGCTCGCGCCGCGCCGCGAGCTCGTCGCCGCGTCGAACGAGGCGGCAGCCGATCGCGCTCAGTGGTTTTTCCCCTTGATGCCGCAACGCTTCACGATCGGGACGGCGGGCGGGCGCGCGGTGGTGGTGGACCTGAACACAGTGCCCGACGTCCCCCCACGCGGCCGCCGACGCCCGGAGAAAGTCGAGACGATCCGGCGGCCCGATGGCGTCTTGGTCATCCGCATCCCCAGCTTCGACGATCGCGCCTTCGAAAGCGCGGCGATCGACGCGGTGAAGCAAGCCGGCGCGGCGCGCGCGATCCTGTTCGACGTGCGCGGCAATGGCGGCGGCGCGACGCCCTCGCGCCTGCTCGCGGCGATCATGAACCGGCCCTATCGCGGCACGCTCTACGTCACCCCGCAAACGATCGCCGAGGTCGATGCGCAGCAAGTGTTCGGCGATGGCGTACCGGCGCTCCCCAAGATGATGTTGCGCCTTGGCCCCGACGTCACCCAGCCCGCGCCCGGGGCGTGGGCGGGCAAGATGGCCGTGCTCGCCGATGGCGGCTGCGGCTCGGCCTGCGAGGATTTCGTGCTGCGGTTCCGCGACGGCAAGCGCGGCCTGGTGCTCGGCGAAGCTACCGCCGGCACGACTGGCCAGCCCTATTTCGTCCGCTTCCCGGAATTTGGTATGTCGTTCCGCGTTTCGACGAAGCGGGAATATTTCCCTGACGGCGCGCCCTTCGAAGGCGTGGGCGTCCGCCCCGACCGCGCGATCCCGCTAACCCTCGCCGAGCTGCGCGACGGCGGCGATGTGCAATTGGAACAAGCAGTGAAGGCGCTGCTGGCGTCCTAGCGACGGGAGGCGAGGGCTTGAGGTGCGCAGTCAGGCAAGCCGCGGGAAGATGCCCGCCCGCTGCCCGCTCATACGCTGATTGGCGCTGGCGGGCTGGTCCCTGCGCTGCTCGTCGGGCCAGGGGCGGGAGATAGAGCCCTTGCGGGCGGGGGTCGGTCCAGGCGCCCAGCCTTGCCATGACGGTGATATGGGGCCGGGGCGCGAGGATGGCGAGCTTTATCGGTCCGCGCAGCGGCACCAAGAACGCGCGGCGCCCCCCAAAGGCACCTTTATGCGGGCGGGAGCTGTGAGTGGGCCGGCGCCGCGACAGGGGCCCACCGCGCATTTCCAAACAGACGCTAAGACGAGTAGAGCGCGATGGTGACGGTCTCCACCGGCAAGAACAACGTCCGGCTCAGCGCGGGGAACTCGAGAAATTCCGCGCGGGTGAGATAGAAACGCCGCGCCGCCTCGTCCTTCGCTTGCACCAGCACGGCGGCGATGCCCATCAGTCGCGCCGCCGCCGCGACCCGGTGCAGCGCGTCCATAAGCAGGTCGGTCCCCAAGCCCCGCGCTTGATAGGCGCGATCGACCGCGAGCCGGCCGAGCACCGCGACGGGGATCGCGTCGGGGGCGTTGCGGCGCAGCCGACCAGGCGCCGCCGCCCGCTCCACCGCGCCGGCCGACAAGCAATAATAGGCGGCGACCCGGACGCCTTCACAAACCACATAAGTCCTCGAGAAGCGGCTTTCGTTCTTCAGCGCGCGATGCCGTAGCCACTCGTCGAGCGGCACCGCACCGCAGTCAAAGGCGCCGACATCGTGAGCGGCACCGAGCGGAACCGGGGCGGCGAGCGGCAGCTAGGCCTCCCAGCCGGGCTGGCGGGCGAGCAAGGCCTGTAATTTGAGACCCGGCGGCGGTGGCTGATCGAGCGCGTCGACGAAGGCGGTGTGATTCGCCGCATCCAGCTCGAACAGCCGTTGGTCGAGCAGCACATCGATCGCGCGCGCGCGGGCGGTGTCGACCATGAATTCGGTGCGCGTTTTGCCGAGCGCGGTGGCGGCCTCGTCGATCAGCTGACGCGTGCGCGCCTCGATACGCAAGTTGATGCTGCCTTTGGCGTCGACGGCGGGCTTGGTCATGCGTATGAGATGAAGCGCCGTCTACACGATGTCAATACCGTCAGGATGCGTGCAAAATCGCGCCGGTGCGGCCTATCTTCGCGACACATGCCCCCGCTCCCCACCCCCATCACCACCTGGTTCGCGAGCAAAAGCTGGTCCCCCCGCCGCCACCAGCTCGAGATGCTCGCCGCCGCCCGCGCCGGCGCGCACGCGCTCCTCGTCGCGCCCACCGGGGCGGGGAAGACGCTCGCGGGGTTTCTGCCCAGCCTCGTCGAGCTGATCGAGGCGCCCGGCGATGGCCTTCACACGCTCTACGTCTCGCCGCTCAAGGCGCTCGCGGTCGATGTGCAGCGCAATCTGCTCACCCCCATCGCCGAGATGGGGCTCGACCTGAAAGTCGAGACGCGCACCGGCGATACGCCCGCCGATCGCAAGGCGCGGCAGCGGGTGCGGCCGCCGCGGATGCTGCTCACCACGCCCGAAAGCCTCAGCCTGCTGCTCAGCTATCCGGATAGTTTCACGCTATTCGCGGGGCTCAAGACGATCATCGTCGACGAAATCCATGGCTTTGCGACCGGCAAGCGCGGCGATCTGCTCGCGCTCTGCCTCGCGCGATTACAGAAGATCGCGCCGGCGCTGCGCCGCGTCGGCCTGTCCGCCACCGTCGCCGATCCGGACGCTTATCGCGCCTGGCTCGCGCCCTATGGCGATCTCGACACGGTGCGGCTGGTGCGCGGCGAGCCCGGCGCCGAGCCCAACGTCCGCATCCTGCTGCCCCAGGGCCGCGTCCCCTGGTCGGGGCACAGCGGCCGCTACGCCGCGCCCCAGGTGATCGAGCAGATCAAGGCGCATCGCACCACGCTCATCTTCTGCAACACGCGGGGGCTCGCCGAGCTGATCTTCCAGGATTTGTGGAAGGAAAATGCCGATCAATTGCCGATCGCGATCCATCACGGCTCGCTCTCGGTCGAAGCGCGGCGCAAGGTGGAAAGCGCGATGGCGGCGGGCAAATTGCGCGGCCTGGTCGCGACCTCCAGCCTCGACATGGGGATCGATTGGGGCGACGTCGATTGCGTGATCCAGATGGGCGCGCCCAAGGGATCGTCGCGGCTGCTCCAGCGCGTCGGGCGCGCCAATCACCGGCTCGACGAGCCGAGCGAGGCGCTGCTCGTCCCCGGCAATCGCTTCGAATATCTGGAGGCGCAGGCCGCTTTGGACGCGGTGGCGGAAGGCGCGCTCGATGGCGAGACTTTCCGCCCCGGCACGCTCGACGTGCTCGCCCAGCATGTGATGGCGTGCGCCTGCGCCGCGCCGTTCGACGAGGCCGAATTGCTCGACGAGCTGCGCGGGGCGCTGCCCTATTCGGGGCTGACGCCCGACTTGTTCGGCCAAGTGCTCGGCTTCATCCGCGATGGCGGCTATGCGCTCAAAGCCTATGATCGCTTCAAGCGGCTGACACTGGAGGGCGGGCGCTGGCGGGTGAGCCACCCCAATTTCGTCAAGCAACACCGGCTGAACGCGGGGATCATCGTCGAGGCGACGATGTTGACGGTGCGCTTCAAGAACGGCCGCTCGCTGGGCAAGGTGGAGGAGAGTTTCGCCGCGACCATGTCCCCCGGCGATACTTTCTTCTTTTCGGGGCTGAGCCTGGAGGTCGAGCGGATCGACACCGCCGATCTGGTGGTGCGCGCCTCCAGCCGCCCGGCGCGCATCCCCAGCTATGGCGGCGCGCGGATGCCGCTGACGACGCATCTGGCGGACCGGGTGCGCCGCTTTCTCGCCTCGCCGGGGGAATGGCGGCGCTTCCCCGAGGACGTGACCGAATGGCTGGAGATGCAGGCGCGCCGATCGCGCATGCCCGCGCCGGGGCAGCTATTGGTCGAGACTTTCCCCCATGGCGGGCGGCACCATCTGGTCGCTTATTGTTTCGAGGGGTGGAACGCGCACCAATCATTGGGGATGCTCATCACCCGGCGGATGGAGAGTTTGGGGCTCAAACCCGTGGGGTTCGTCGCCAATGATTATGCGCTGGCGTGCTATGGGCTGGCGGAGATCGCCGATCCCGCGCCGCTCTTCTCGCCCGACATTTTGGCGGACGAGTTCGTCGAATGGGTGGAAAGCTCGCATCTGCTCAAGCGCGCGTTTCGCGAGGTCGCGGTGATCGGCGGGCTGGTCGAACGCCAGCATCCCGGCAAGCGCAAGACGGGCAAGCAGGTCACTTTCTCGACCGACCTGATCTATGACGTGCTGCGCCGCTACGAGCCCGATCACCTGCTGCTGAAGGCCGCGTGGGACGATGCGCGCGGGCGGATGACCGACTTGGGCCGCCTCGCCGATCTGCTGGGCCGGGCGCAAGGGACGATGCTGCACGTGACGCTCGATCGGGTGTCACCGCTCGCGGTGCCGGTGCTGGTGATGATCGGGCGCGAAAGCGTCGCGGCGGGGGCGGCGGAGGACGAATTGCTGATCGAGGCCGAGGGCCTCGCGCGCGAGGCGATGCGGCTCGATTGAGCCGCCCTACCCCGCCCGCGCCTTGATCCAGCCGTCGATCCGCGCTTCGAGCAGGTCGAGCGGCACCGCGCCCTGCCCCAGCACTTCGTCGTGGAAGGCGCGCAGATCGAAGCGCGGCCCCAGCGCCGCCTCGGCGCGTTCGCGCAGCGCGCGGATGCGGAGCTCGCCGATCTTATAGCCGAGCGCTTGGCCGGGCCAGCTGATGTAGCGATTGACCTCGGCCTCGATATTGGCCTCGGTGAGCGCGGTATTCTCGCGCATATAGGCGATCGCCTGCGCCTTGCTCCACCCCTTGGCGTGGAGCCCGGTGTCGACCACCAGCCGGCACGCGCGCCACATTTCGTAGGACAGCCGGCCCATTTGCTTCTCCGGCGTGTCGTAAAGCCCCATCTCGATGCCGAGCCGCTCGGTATAAAGCGCCCAGCCCTCGACATAAGCGGTGAAACCGGCGGCATATTTGCGAAACGCCGGCAGATCGAGCTCCTGTTGCAGCGCGATTTGCAGATGATGCCCCGGCACCGCTTCATGCGCGGTGAGCGCGGGCAATTCCCACAAGGGGCGCTGGGCGAGCTTGGAGGTGTTGACGAAATAAGTGCCCGCGATCCCGGCGGGCGGGCTGCCGGGGCCATAATAGGCCGTGGTGGTGCCCTCGGCGGTCTCGGCGGGGATGGGTTTTACGCCGTACGGCAGGCGCGGCAGCCGACCGAAATAGCGCGGCAGCAGCCCATCGTGGCGCTTGGCCTCGAGCGCGGCGGCGGCGAGCAGGGTTTCGGCGTCCTTGGCATAATAGATCGGATCGGTCCGCAGCTTCGCGATGAACGCGGCGCGATCGGCAAAGCCCGCCGCGCGCGCGACTTGCTCCATTTCGGCGCGGATCCGCGCGACTTCGCGCAAGCCCAATTGGTGGACCTGATCGGGGGTGAGGTCGGTCGTCGTCTGCTGGCGGACTTGCTCGGCATAATATTCGGCGCCCTGGGGCAAGGCCGAAGCGCCGACGCTCGCGCGGCATTTGGGCCGATAGTCGCGCGTGAAATAATCGGCGAAGCGGCGATATTCGGGCTCGACCGTGGCGGTGATCAGCGTCTCGGCGCGCGCCTGGAACACCGCCCATTCGGCCTCGCTCACGTCCGCCGGGCGGGTGCCGCGAAACGGCGCGTAGAAGCGCGACGCCTCGGGGTCGGCGGCGATCACCCCGGTGATCGACTTCTCGAACCCGTCGAGCACCGCGCAGGGCAGCACATAGCCCTCGCTCACGCCCTTGGCCGTCACCGCGATCGCGGCTTGGTTATAGGCGGGGTAAAGCGCGAGCCGCTTCAAATAGCTTTCATAATCGGCGCGCGTGCGCAGCGGCACGTCGTTGGGCAGTTCGGCGAACCCCTGGTGCCAGCCATAATAAGTGGTGAACAGCATCTGCCGCGCGCCGAAGCGATTGTCCGCCACCTGGTCGCGCAGCAGCCGCGCGAGCACCGCCTTGTTCACCCGTGCCGCCGGATCGAGCCCCGCGTCGGGGATCGCGTTGAGCCGATCGAGAAAGCCTTGCGCCTTGGCCGCGGCCGCATCGGCGGCGGCGAGGCTGGGGTCGGACAAGCGATCGTCATAGCGCCGCTCGCCGAGCGCGGTCGCGCGCTCGGGATGGACCGAGAGCCACCAGGCCCAATGATCGGCGATGACTTGCGCGAGATCCTCCGCCGGCGCCGCGCGCGCGGGGGCGAGCGGCACCAGGGCGAGCGGGATCACGGCCAATGGCAGCGCCGCGAGCAACGTAACGAGCTTCTTCATGGCTTCCCCCCTCACGAGCACGACGCCGAACGCGCCATGTTCTGCCGCCGAGGGGAAGGCCGCGCTAGCCCTTCATCACGAAGGCGTTGAGTTTGTTGCCATCGGGGTCGCGGAAATAGGCGGCGTAGAAGGTCGGCCCGCGCGGCCCCGGCTTGCCCTCGCAGCTGCCGCCATGGGCGAGCGCGATTTGGTGGAGCCGATCGACCTGCGCCTCGTCCTTGGCCTCCAGCGCGACCATCACGCCGTTGCCGACGCTCGCCGCCGCGCCGTCGAACGGCTTGGTGAGGCCGATTCCCGCCGGGCCATCGGGCGTGCCCCAGGCGATGAACGTCTCCGATTCCATCATGCGCGACGTGCCGAGTTCGGCCGCGAGCGCATCGTAAAAAGGCGCCGCGCGTGCGAGATCATTGGTGCCGAGCGTCACATAGCCGATCATCGCCATCCTCCCCAAAGCCGCCGACTCGGCGGTTACGGGTTGGAACATTTCACGAACGATCATCTCCGTCAAGCGGCGCGCACTTGGCCTCCAGCCAAGCCAGATCGTCGCCCGTCATCAGCGGCGCGAGCACCGCGAGCACCCGCGCATGATAGGCGTCGATCCAGGCGCGCTCCTCGGCCGAGAGCAGCGCGGGGTCGATCAGCCGGCGCTCGATCGGGCAGAAGGTGAGCGTCTCGAACCCCAGCATCGCCCCGCCGGGCGTCGCGCGTTCCTCGACCAGCACCAGATTTTCGATGCGGATGCCGAAATCGCCCGCCTGATAATAGCCGGGCTCGTTCGAGATGATCATGCCCGGCCGCAGCGGCTCCGAAGGCCCGCCGCCCGGATAATTGGGCATGGCGATGCGCTGCGGCCCCTCATGCACCGACAAATAAGCGCCCACGCCATGCCCGGTGCCATGGGCATAATCGAGCCCCACTTCCCACAAAGGGCGCCGGGCGAAAGCATCGAGCTGGCCGCCGGTGGTGCCCGCCGGGAAGATCGCGGTCGCGAGCGCGATATGGCCTTTGAGCACGCGGGTGAAGCGGTCGCGATGCTCGGCGCTCGGCTCGGTGACCGGGATCACGCGGGTGATGTCGGTCGTGCCATCCGCATATTGGCCGCCCGAATCGACCAGATAGAGCTGCCCCGGCTCCAGCCGCGCGTTGGAGGCGGCGTCGACCCGGTAATGCGGGATCGCGCCATGCGGGCCGGTCGCCGAGATGGTGTCGAACGAGGTATCGCGCAGCAGCCCGCTTTCCTGGCGAAACGCCAGCAATTGGGCGGCGCAATCGAGTTCGGTGAGCTGGCCCTGGGGCGCGCTCGCCTCGACCCAGCGCAGGAAGCGCGCGACCGCCGCGCCGTCGCGCGCCGAAGCCGCGCGGTGGCCGGCGATCTCGACCGGGTTCTTGCACGCCTTGGCGAGCACCACCGGATCGCGCTCGGCAAGGATCGTCGCGCCGGCCGCCTCGAGCGCATCGAAAATCGCCGCGACCGCGCGCTCGGGATCGACCGCGACGCGCTGGCCTTTCAGCTCGCCGAGCGCGGCCGCGAAGCCGGCGCGGGGGTGGAGGCGCACCGCATTGCCCAGATGCTCGCGCACCTCGGGCGTAAGCTTTTCGGGCGCGACGAACAGATCGGCGGTGCCGTCGGCGCGCAGGATCGCATAAGCCAGCGCGACCGGGGTATGCGCGACATCGGCGCCGCGCAGGTTGAACGCCCAGGCGATCGAATCGAGCGCGGTCAGCACCAGCGCGTCGGCGCCGCGCGCGCTCAGCCATTCGGCGAGCTCGGCGCGCTTCTCGGCGGCGCCGCGCCCGGCGCGCTCGGCGGGATAAGGCGCGAGCGGCGCGGGCGAGGGCGCGGGGCGATCGGCCCACACCGCGTCGATCGGATTGGGGACGACCGGTACCAGCTCGGCCCCCTTGGCGGCGAGCGCGGCGCGCGCCTCGCGCACCCAGCCGGCGGTGTGGAGCCAGGGATCATAGCCGATCCTGGCGCCCGCGGGCGCGTGCGCGCGCAGCCAATCGGCGATGCTCGTCTGCGGCACGCCGACATAGGCCCAGTGATCGGCGCTCACTTGCTCGCGAACCTGGAGCGTATAGCGCCCGTCGACGAAGATCGCGGCTTGCTCGGGCAGCACCACCGCGCTCCCCGCCGATCCCTCGAAGCCGGTGAGCCAGGCGAGGCGCTGGGCATAGGCGCCGACATATTCGCTCATATGCTCGTCGGTGAGCGGCACGACGAAGCCGCTGAGGCCGCGCGTCGCGAGTTCGGCGCGCAAGGCGGCGAGGCGAGCGGCGTGAGTGGACATGGGCGCGTCTCCGATCAAAGGCCCCTATTGGCGCAAAGCCGGCGGCACGGGCAAGCGGGGTCCTTGGCCGAGCGCTCCATAGCGGGGAGGCCCCAGCTTTCGCTGGGGCGACGGCTTGCATCGTTCAGGCCAAAAGCGCCGCCCCCGCGGCCATCATCGCGGCCAAGAACGTCGCCCCGGCGAAAGCCGGGGCCTCCCGGTTATCGAGAGGCGCGCCTCAGGCGAACGCCTCGTCCAGCAACCGCGCGAGCCGCAGCCCGGCGCGCTGGATCTGCAACCGTTGCACCGGCACCGCGCGCGCGATCGCTTCCTCGCTCAGCCGCAGCCGGGCGGGGGGCGGCGTGGTGCAATAATCGGCGCCGAGCGCGCCCGGATACGCCACGTCGCGCGCCGCCGCATAGCTTTCGCGGCTCCAATCCTCGACGCTGCCCGCCTGGAGCGGCGCCGCCTCTTCGGGGGCATAGCGGCGGACCAGGGTCGGCCCGTCGGTGATCGCGCGCTCGGCGAGCACCCCGTCCCAAATGGCGTGCAGGTTCAGCCGCTCGGGCGCGAAATCGCCATAGCTCGCGCGCAGCGCATTGCCGCCCTGATCGTTGTGCGAGCCCGAATGGAGCGGCATGTGCAAATCGCCGACGAAATGCACCAGAAACGCCAGCGCCTGGACGCGTTCGGCGAGCGGCGTGTCCTTGGCCTGGAGCAGTTTCACGTCGCGCTCGATCTGCGCCGAGACGCAATTGCCGTCGCGGCAGGCGGCTTTCAGATCGAAGCTGCCGCAAATGTCGAGCGTTTGATAATGCCAGGGCGAGGAATAGCCGAAGCGCAAGGCATAGCGCGCGCGGACGCAATCGGGCCAGGTGCTCGCATCCTCGATCGTGCGGACGCGGCATTCGGGGGTGGCGAGCGCGCCGCCCTTCGCCAGCAGCGCGAGCACGCGCGCGCGCGTCCGCGGCTTGACGTTGCTCATCGCGATCCGGGCGATCGTGTTGTGGCCATATTGGCCATAGGCCTGGGCGGGCTGCGCGACGATAAGGGCGAGGAGCGCGGCGAGCGCGGCAAGGAAACGACTCATGGGCGCGGCGCTTAGCCGGGGTGCGTGACGAGTTGAAGACGCACGGCTTGACTGAGCGTCGCCCCAGCGAAGGCTGGGGCCTCCCCGACAGGTAGCGCGCCGGTGGCACGAGGCCCCAGCTTTCGCTGGGGCGACGCTGTTGATGCACGTCACCCCGGGGCTTGGCCCAGGATCATGGTGCATCGATCGCGAGCGAGGGTTGATTTTCCGGGCGCGGACGCCGACCCCCTCAAGCCGCCGCTTTCTCCACCGCCGCGACCGCGCCGAACACCCGGCGATAGGTCGCGAGCGCCTGGCCGACCACTTGGTCCATATTATAATAACGATATGTCGCCAGTCGTCCGACGAAAGTCACGTCGCTCTCCGCCAGCGCCAGCGCCTCGTAACGCTTGAACAGCGCCTGGTTCTCGGGTCGTGGGATCGGATAATAAGGATCACCCTCGGCGCTCGGATATTCATAGGTCACGCTGGTGCGCGGCGCCTCCTGGCCGGTCAGATGCTTATATTCGGTGATCCGCGTATAGGGCACGTCCTCGGCCGGATAATTCACCGTCGCCACCGGCTGGAACCAGGGCTGGGCGAGCGTTTCGTGGCGGAAGCGCAGCGAGCGATAGGGCAGCTTGCCGTAGCGATGGCCGAAATATTCGTCGATCGGCCCGGTGAATACCAGATGGCCATGCGCATGATGTTCGCGCACCTCGGCATAATCGACTCCCAGCATCACGTCGATATTGGGATGATCGAGCATGCGTTCGAACATCTTGGTATAGCCGTCGCGCGGCATCGCCTGGAAGCGATCGGTGAAATAGCGATCGTCGCTATTGGTGCGCGTCGGTACCCGCGCGGTCACCGATTTGTCGAGTTCGCTCGGATCGAGCCCCCATTGCTTGCGGGTATAACCCTGGAAGAATTTCTCGTAGAGATCGCGCCCCACCGCCGAAATCACGACATCGGCCGAAGTCTCGATCCGCGCCACCGGCTCGGCGCGGCTGGCGAGGAAGGCGGCCGCTTCTTCGTCGGTCGAGAGCGCTAGGCCATAGAGTTGGTTGAGCGTGGTGCGGTTGATCGGGATCGGCACGAGCATCCCGTCGACGCTCGCCAACACGCGGTGCTCATAGGGGCGCCAGGCGGTGAAGCGCGAAAGATAGTCGAAAATCTCGGCACTGTTGGTGTGGAAGATGTGCGGGCCATATAGGTGGATCAGCACCCCGCCCGCGTCGAGCCGATCATAGGCGTTGCCGGCGATATGCGGGCGGCGATCGACCACCAGCACGCGCTTGTTGCCCTCGGCGGCGAGCCGTTCGGCCATCACCGCGCCGGCGAAGCCCGCGCCGACGACCATCACGTCATAGGCCGCGGCCCGGCGAGGCGCGGTTTTGGGGGCGGCGCGGCGGCGCGCGCGCGCCATCAATTGCCACATGCGCGCGGCGGTCGCGTCCCAGCTCGTCTCGGCGAGCATCGCGTCGACCGGCGCGCGCCAGGCGCCGTCGCTCTTAGCCAGCGCGAGCGCCGCGTCGCAGGCGGCGATGAACTTCTCCGGCCCTTCGGCGATCTTCACGCCTTCCAGCGCGCCATAATGGCGCACGACATCGACCACCGGCGTCGCGACCACCGGCTTGCCGGCAGCGAGATATTCGGGGGTCTTGGTCGGGCTGATGAAGCGCGTCGCGGCGTTGAGCGCGAAGGGCATCAGCGCCACGTCCCAGCCGCGCAGATAATCGGGCAGCTCGGCATAGTTTTTGGCGTCGAGCCATTGCAGATTGGCCGCTTGGGGCAGATCCTCGCGCCGGATTTTGGCGATGGGTCCGACCATCACGATCGTCCAATCGGGGCGCGCGGCGGCGAGCGCGGCGATCAGCGCCAGGTCCATCCGCTCGTCGATCACGCCGTAAAAGCCGAAGCGCGGGCGCGGCAGCGCGCGCTGATCGGCGGGGTCGACGCCCGCTTCGCGCGCTTGCGCGAAATGCGCGACATCGACCGAGGAGGGGAAAGGATGGATATTGGCGTGGCGCGCGGCCAGCGCCTCGTACAGGCTATAGCCGCCGGTGAAGACCAGATCGGCGACGCCGAGCAGCGCCGCCTCACGCTCGGCGAGTTCGGGCGGCGCGTTCTTGAACTGGGCGAGCGCGTCCATGCAATCATAGACGATGAGTTCGGCGGCGAGATGCGCCGAAAAGGGCAGCATCATCGGGGTGTAATACCAGCGGATCAGCGGCCCCGCCGCGGCCCCCGCGACGAACGCGTCGAGCAGCGCGCGCACCGCCTGTTCCTCGGCCGCGCCCTTCAGGCCCCAGGGGAGTTCGGGGGCGGCGACGATCACGCCGGTTTCGGCGCATTCGCGCACCGCGAGGCGCGGCTCGGCGAGATCGTCGATCCGGCGCGGCTCCTCCCAAAACACGATCCGCGCGCCGCGCGCGAAGCGGCTCATCAAATGCTGCGGTCGCTGAAACACGAAATCCCAGCGGAGGTGGCTGAAGCAAATCAGGGTCAAGCCATCGCTGGCCCCCGGCGCGGTGCGCGCGGGAGCGGCTGGGGTATCGGAGATCATGGGCGCGAACCTTGCCGGAGTGAGGCTTTTATAACGGGCCGGGTGGCGCCAAGGTTCCGCAACGTTGCCAAGAGGTTGCGCGGCCGGCAGCGGGTCGTTTCGCGCGGCGCGGCGGGGGTTCGCCAGACGACGTCACCCCGGTCTCGCGCCGGGGTCCCGCCGATCCCCGGTCGCGCCGAAGGAAAGGGGACCCAGGCACGAGCCCGGGGTGACGATGCAATTATTTGGAACGAAAGACTTTAGCGGCTGTAGAACTCGACCACCAAATTCGGTTCCATCTTCACCGGATAAGGCACTTCGTCGAGCTGCGGCACGCGCGAGAAGGTGACCTTCGCGGCGCCGTCGGGCACGACATAATCGGGGATGTCGCGCTCGGCGAGGCTCTGCGCTTCCATCACCAGCGCCATTTCCTGCGCCTTGCTGCCGAGCGACACGACGTCGCCGGGGAGCACGCGACGCGAGGCGATGTTGCACTTGGTGCCGTTCACATAGACATGGCCATGGCTGACGAGCTGGCGCGCCGACCACACCGTCGGCGCGAATTTCGCGCGATAGACGATGATGTCGAGCCGCTGTTCGAGCAGGCCGATCAGATTCTGGCTGGTGTCGCCCTTCATCCGCGAGGCTTCGTCATAAGCGCGGCGGAACTGCTTTTCGGTGACGTCGCCATAATAGCCCTTCAGCTTCTGCTTGGCGCGGAGCTGGAGGCCGAAATCGCTCATCTTGCCCTTGCGGCGCTGGCCGTGCTGGCCGGGGCCATATTCGCGCTTGTTGACGGGCGATTTGGGGCGGCCCCAAATATTCTCGCCCATGCGGCGATCGAGCTTGTGCTTGGCGCTGTGGCGCTTCGACATAGTGGTCCTCAACTGCTGTGACGCCCGCGCCACCATTGGCCCGGGCTTCCCGGTCGTTCGCGCTGCGTCATTCGGGGAGGAACGGGCAGGGCCACCGCTTCACCGGGGTGCGGGGCCAGTTGCGAAGGCGCGGCCCATGTCACGCGCGGTCGGGCGAGTCAAGTCGAGCGGCGGGCAGTGCGTCGCCTGGGGCTCATTGGCCGTCCGGCGGCTGGAGATAATTGGGCCGGCGCTGGAAACTATCCACGCGATTTTGGTTGGCGCCGTCGAACTCCGCCCATTCCTTGGCGGTCAGGCAGATGCGCTTGGCGAACATCGTGCCGGTCGCCTCTTCCACGCGGCAGATTTTCTTGGGCTTGGGCGGCGTGGGTGGCCCCTTGGGGGGCGTCTCCTCGATCGCGGCGAGCAAGGCGATGGGCAGGATTAGCGCGAGAATCATCGTCGCTCCTCACGGGACGCGGGCCAGAACCAAAGCAAAGGCTAGGCCTTTTCAGCCATTTGGCAAGCGCCGCTACGCCCTGGCGGCGCGGGGTGGACAGCGCCCGGCGCGCGGCTATCAGGGCGGGCATGACAGACATTCTCGCCGGACCCGATTGCACGACCATGGCCGAGGTGCGCGCGGGGGTCGACGCGGTCGACCGCGCGCTGATCGCGCTGCTCGCGCGGCGTTTCGCTTATATGGAGGCGGCCGCGCGCATCAAGCCGGACCGCGACGCGGTGCGCGACGAAGCGCGCAAGGCGCAAGTCCTCGCCAACGTCCGCGCCGAGGCGGCGGCGGCGGGCGTGCCGGTCGCGCTGGTCGCGATGCTGTGGGAGCAATTGATCGAAGCCTCGATCGCTTACGAGTTCGAGGCGTTCGATCGGCGCCGGGGATAGGGCGGCGGGATAGGGGGCGAGCGCGGTGCCCGCCCCCCGCGAAAGTCAGGGACGGAGCGCGCTGTCGTCGGTATCGCTCAGCCCGTCTTCGTCGAGATCGCCCTTCTCGAAATCTTCCTGCAAATCTTCGATCGAATCTTCCTCGTCGAGGTCATCCTCGTCGAGATCCTCGTCGTCTTCGCTCAGCAGGCCATCGTCCTCGTCGTCGATATCGTCGTCGTCATCGAGATCGTCATCGTCGAGATCGTCATCCTCGAGATCGTCATCCTCGAGATCGTCCTCGTCGCCATCCTCTTCGGGATCGTCTTCCTCGGGCGCCTGGGCTTCGGCGATTTCCTCATCGGGTTCGATCGGCTCGTCCTCGACGTCGTCCTCGCCCAGATCGGGGGCGAGATCGGTCAGGATCGTGCCGTCGCTCGGCCCGTCGCGCGTCGCCTCCAGGATTTCGGCGCGCTGGCTTTCGTCGTAACCATCCTCGTCATAACCGTCGTCTTGCGGTCCCTGGGCAGGGCCATGCCAGCTCATCATCACAATCGCCTCCTATCGCGCGGTGCGACTCCGCCAAACCGCGCCGAGGATAGCTGGTTCCGCGCTGACCGAACGAACGGTCTCAGCGGGGCTGGAAAAGTCGGCCGCGTTCGGTGATCGCGACGATCGCGAGCGCGGCGAGCCCGGCGATCAGGAAGCCGCGATAGAGCGGCACGGTCGTCCCGTCGAACGCCTGGCCGATCAGCCCGCCGAGCATCGCCCCGAAGGTGACGCTCACGAACCCCTGCACGCTCGAGGCGGTGCCGGCGATCGCCCCCATCCGCTCCATCGCCATCGCGCCGAAATTGGCGCCCGAAAGCCCGAAACAGCCCATCGCCAGCGCCTGGAGCAGCGCGAAGCTCCAGATCGTCTCGGCGCCCGCGCTCGCCACCGCCAGATGCACGCCCGAGATCAGCGTGAAGCCCAGCAGCGCGGCGTGCGAAATCCGCCGCGTGCCGAGCCGCAGCACGATGTGCGAATTGGTGAGATTGGCGATCGCCATCACGCTCGCGACCCCGATGAAGACCGGCACGAGCAGCGCGTCCGACCCGGTGAGCTGTTTCACCACCTGCTGCACCGAGTTGATGAAGCCATAGAGCCCCGCGATCAGCGCGGTCGAGGCGAGGGTATAGCCGAGCGAATAGCGATCGGCGAGCGTCGTTCGCCACGCCGCCACGATGCGCGCGGGGGCGAGCGGCAGGCGGGCGTCGCGCGGCAAGGTTTCGGGCATCCGCCAGACGAACCAGGCGAGCACCGCCGCGCTCACGCTCGCGATCAGCACGAAAATCAGCCGCCAATCGCCGAAGAACAGGATCAGCTGGCCGAAGGAGGGCGCGAGCACCGGCGCGGCCATGAACACCATGAAGGCCAGACTCATCACCCGCGCCATCGCGCGGCCCGAATAGCAATCGCGCACCAGCGCGACCGTCACCACGCGCGACGCCGAAATGCACAAACCCCCTACGAAGCGCGCCGCGAGCAGCAGCGTGAAACTCGTCGCGCTGGCGGCGGCGATATTGGCGATCACATAGCCGATCAGCGCCGCGATCAGCACCGGGCGGCGGCCATAGCGATCGGCGAGCGGCCCGTGGAACAATTGCGCGATGCCGAAGCCGATCGCGAAGGCGCTGATCACCAATTGCCGGCGATTTTCGGTGGCGACGCCGAGCGACTCGCCGATCGCGGGCAACGCCGGGAGCATCGAATCGATGCCGAGCGCGGTGAGCGCCATCAGCGCGGCGATCAGCGCGACGAATTCGGTGAAGCCGAGCGGCGCGCGATCGACCGGCGTTTCAACGCTTTGCGGGGGCGGGGCATCGGCCATGCCGCGCCATGCCCCAAGCCGGCGGCGCGGTCACGGGCGAAAATGCGCGCTTTGCCGCTTGACCTGGCGCGGCCCCAGCGCGAGCCTCGCTGGCATCGACGCGACCGGAGGCCCGAGATGCTTCGTCCGCTTACCCTGCTCCCCATCCTGCCGCTGCTCGCCGGTTGCGGCCAATCGATGCCCCAGCCCAAGGCGATGGCCGCGGTCAAAAGCCCCGCGCCGATGGCGATGCCCAATGCCGACGCCAATGGCGCGGTGATCCCCTTCGAGGGCTCGACGCTGCCGCCGGGGTCGCGCGTCACCATGATGATGGTGCAAGCGCACGAAGGGCGCGACATGGGGACGACCAAGATCGCCTTCGACGCGCCCGGCACCCCGCCGCAGACGCGGGACTGGTTCCTGCAAATGCTGCTCGCGCACCAATTCAAGCTCACCGCGCACGGCCCCAATTTGGTGGGGCATGATGCCGAGGGCGTGCCGTTCAAGCTCGATCTCGCCGCCAAGCCCGGCGGCGGCACGCGCGGCCTGCTCGTCTCGGGGTGACGTTGCGTCGCGCCGCGCGCGCCCTATGTGCAGCCGAACAACCCCTCGCCAAGGCATGATGATGCTCGATACCGCCGAACCGCTCGCCCATGTGCCCACTTTGTCGCTCGCCGATGACGCCGCCGATCCCGATGGCTTCGCCGCGCGGCTCGGCGCCTCGTTCGAACGCTTCGGTTTCGCGGTGGTCGCCGATCACGGCATCGCCCCCGATCTGGTCGAGCGCGCTTGGGCGCTCACCCAACAATTGTTCGCGCTGAGCGAGGACGAGAAACGCGGCTATCATCTGCCCGGCGGCGGCGGCGCGCGCGGCTATACCCCGTTCAAGACCGAGATCGCCAAGGGCGCGAGCGAGGTCGATCTGAAGGAATTTTGGCACATCGGCCGCGAACTGCCCGAGGGGCATCGCTTCGGCGCGGTGATGCCGCCCAATATCTGGCCCGCGCTCGACGGTTTCCGCGAAACCTTCATCGCGCTGTTCACCGCGTTCGACCGCGCGGGCGACGTGCTGCTTTCGGCGATCGCGCGGCATCTGGGGCTCGCGCCCGATTGGTTCGCGCCCGCCGTCGCCGATGGCAATTCGGTGCTGCGGCTGCTCCATTATCCCCCGATCGGCGCCGAAGCCGCGGGCGTGCGCGCCGGGGCGCATGAGGACATCAACCTCATCACCTTGCTCTTGGGTGCCGAGGAAGCCGGGCTCGAACTGCTCGACCGCAGCCAAAATCAAGAGGGGGGGCGCTGGCTGCCGGTGAAGCCGCCCGAGGGCGCGATGGTGGTCAACGTGGGGGACATGCTCCAGCGGCTGACCAACCATGTTTTGCCCTCGACCACGCACCGCGTCGTCAACCCGCCGGTCGAGCGGCGCGGGGTGTCGCGCTATTCGATGCCCTTCTTCCTCCACCCCGCCCCCGATTTCCTGATCGAGACGCTGCCGGGGTGCGTGAGCGATGAACGGCCGAACCGCTATCCCACGCCGATCACCGCGCATGATTATCTGCACGAGCGGCTGGTGGAGATCGGGCTGGTGAAGGCTTGATTCTTAAAAGATCCTCCCGTTCACGGGGAGGATCTTACCGGCGGCGCCCGGAATGGCCCCTCCACCATTCGCTCACGCGAATGGTCCCCCTCCCCAAAGCTGCGCTTTAGGGAGGATTCGATCCTCCCCAAGCTTGCTTGGGGAGGGGGGCGGAGCCGGGCAAAATCACTTGCCGGGGGCAAGTGATCCGGCGGAGCCGGCTGCGCGGGCGCAGCCGCTGCCGAAGGCGGTGGAGGGGCCTTCCAAGGCTTGACCTTACGACCGCATCTCGCGAAACCCCCGCCATGACCCCTCTTCGCGTCGCGCTTGCCGGGCTCGGCACCGTGGGCGGCGGCGTGATCCGCTTGCTCGATGCCAATGGCGCTCTCATCGCCCGCCGCGCCGGGCGCCCGATCGAGATCGTCGCGGTGTCGGCGCGCGACCGCGCCAAGGATCGCGGGGTCGACATCACCCGCTTCGCCTGGGTCGACGACACCACCCGGCTCGCCGAGGCCGAAGCCGATGTGGTGGTCGAGCTCGTCGGCGGGTCGGACGGGCCCGCGCTCGCGCTCGCCCGCGCGACGCTCGGCCAGGGCAAGAGCCTCGTCACCGCCAACAAGGCGATGCTCGCGCACCACGGGCTCGCGCTCGCGCGCGCGGCCGAGGCCAATGGCGTCGCGCTCAAATTCGAAGCCGCGGTCGCGGGCGGGGTGCCGGTGATCAAGGGTTTGCGCGAGGGCGCCGCCGCCAATGCGATCGAGCGCGTCTATGGCATTCTCAACGGCACGTGCAATTTCATCCTCTCGACCATGGAAAGCGAGGGGCGCGATTTCGACGAGGTGCTGGCCGAGGCCCAGGCGCGCGGCTTCGCCGAGGCCGACCCCAGCTTCGACATCGATGGGATCGACGCCGCGCACAAGCTCGCGATCCTGGCGAGCCTCGCCTTCGGCACCGCCCCCGCCTTCGCCGCGGTCGAGACCCAGGGCATCCGCGCCCTGCGCGCCGCCGATATCGCCGAGGCCGCCGCGCTCGGCTATCGCGTGCGGCTGCTCGGGATCACCGAGGCGGGGTCCGAGGGGCTGTTCCAGCGCGTCCACCCGCATCTGGTGCCGCTCGCCCACCCGCTCGCGCATGTGAGCGGGGCGACCAACGCGGTGGTGGCCGAGGGCGATTTCGTCGGCCGACTGCTCTTCCAGGGCGCGGGCGCGGGCGACGGGCCGACGGCTTCCGCCGTCGTCGCCGATCTGATCGACATCGCGCGCGGCGCCTATGGCCCGCCCTTCGCCATGCCCGCCGATCAGCTCGCCGCCCCCGCCCCCGCCGATAGCGGCGCGCGCCAGGGCCGCGCCTATATCCGCTTCATCGTGCGAGACCGCGTCGGCGTGCTCGCCGAGATCGCGGCGGCGATGCGCGACGCGGGCGTCTCGATCGAAAGCCTGATTCAGCGCGGGCGCGCGGGCAGCGGCGGGGTGCTGGTCGCGATCGTGACGCATCAAGGCCCCGAACGCGCGGTCGCCCAAGCGCTCGAACGGCTGCGCGGCTCGGCGAGCCTGATCGAAGCGCCGCTTTGGCTTCATCTGCTCGGCTAAGCGCGGCCGCGTGGCTGAAAACCCAGCGCGGCCATCGGATTTAAGCCTTTCCTGATCGGGCGATAGCGTTCATAATCGGCGCATCATGTTGACCCAGCGTTCCCGCTATGCGCTGCGCGCGATGTTGTTCCTCGCCCAGGCCCCGGCCAACGCCGCCCCCATCCCGATGGCGCGCATCGCCGAGCAGGCCAATGTGCCGCGCAAATTCCTCGAGCTGATCCTGGCCGATTTGCGCGAGGCCGGGCTGTTGGTGAGCCAGCGCGGCAAGATGGGGGGCTATTTGCTCAGCCGGCCGCGCCATCTGATCTCGCTCGGCGACGTGATCCGGGTGATCGAGGGGCCGCTCGCGCTGGTCCCGTGCGTCAGCCGCAGCGCCTATCGCCGCTGCGCCGATTGCGCCGACGAAGCCAGCTGCGCGATCCGCCACGCGATGCTGCGCGTGCGCGACGAAACCGCGCGCATCCTCGACGGCACCAGCCTCGCCGACGCGCTCGCCCGCGATCTGGCGGCGGCCTGACGCCCCCGCCCACCGTCATTCCCGCGAAAGCGGGAATCCATTCGGTCAGGCCCCTCCACGGAGGCACTGCCGCCGGGGCGCGCCGCCAATAGCACGGCCAGCCCGAATGGGTCCCCGCCTACGCGGGGACGACGAGTTGGTCCCTCTACCCATGTCGCCCCGCTCTTGATCCCATCCCCCAATCGTCATTCCCGCGAAAGCGGGAATCCATTCGGGCAGGCCGCGCCAGGAGAGCACCACCCCGACCGCCAATAGCGCGGCGAACGCGAATCGCCCCCGGCGCGAGGACGTTAGGAGCCCGTCGCCTTCAGCGTGTCGCGAATCTCGCGCAGCAGCGTCACCTCGGGCGCCTCGGCGGGGGGCGCGGCCTCGGCGGGCGCTTCGGGCTCGACCGTGGCGATCATGCGATTCGCCGCGCGCACGATCAGGAAGATGATGAAGGCGAGAATCAGGAAATTGACGATCGCGGTCACGAAGGCGCCATAGCCGATCAACGGCACCCCCGCCGCCTTGAGCGCGGCATAATCGGCGAGGCTCCCCTGATACCCCGCCGGAATCGGCCCCAAGCGAATGAAGAAGCGCGAGAAATCGGTGCCGCCGAACAGCCAGCCGATCACCGGCAGCAGCACGTCGTCGGTCAGCGATTTGGTGATCGTGGCGAACGCGCCGCCGATGATCACCCCGACCGCGAGATCGAGCACGTTGCCGCGCGCGATGAACGCTCGAAATTCCTTGAACATGGCGAACCCTCCCGCCGCCATCTTGCCAAAGCGCGCGGCGAATGAAAGGGCGCGCGGGACAGGAAAAAGGGGCACGGGCATGGCCGAGACGGTGTGGCAGGGCAATTATCTGACGATGATCGTCGATGGTCGCTGGGAATATGTCGCGCGCGCGCGCGGGATCGGCGCGGCGGTGATCGTCGCGACCGAGGGCGACGCGGTGATCCTGGTCGAGCAATTTCGCGTGCCGCTCGGTCGCCGCTGCCTCGAACTGCCGGCGGGGCTCGTCGGCGACGAAGCGGCCGGCGAACCCGCGCTCGCGGCGGCGGCGCGCGAGCTGGAGGAAGAGACCGGCTATCGCGCCGGGCGGATCGAGTCGCTCGGCCATTTCCATTCGTCGCCCGGCATGGTGAGCGAGAGCTATGAACTCGTCCGCGCGACCGACCTCGTCCGCGTGAGCGACGGCGGCGGCACGGCGGACGAGGGGATAACCGTCCACCGCGTGCCGCTCGCCGAGGTGCCCGCCTTCATCGCCGCGAAGCGCGCCGAGGGCGTGGCGATCGATGGGAAGTTGCTGTTGCTGTTGGGGCGCGTCTTGCTCGGGTGAGCGGCGCGCGTGACGCAGGGGACGTTTTTTGGTTCGCGCGGAGGCGCGGAGGCGCGGAGGAAGACCGCAGAGCGGGTTCACAAGCTTGCGCCCAAGGTGCCTTCAGTCATTGGATGAAGGGCGCTTCGCGCGGTCTCGTTCCCAGCGTCCTCTCTGCGTCCTCTGCGCCTCCGCGTGAACAAAACCCTATACGAAAATGTCGCGGACCAAAGCGAGCCGTTCGCCCCGAACTCGTCGACCCGAAGGGCGGCGAAGCCAACGGCGGTCCTGCATCGCGATCGTCGGCAAGAAGAACGGTGCTTCGACAAGCTCAGCACGAACGGCGGGGGCGTGGCTGTGGTCTCGCGCGCCTCACTCTAATCTCGTCACCCCGGGCTCGACCCAGGGTCCCGCTGCCTTGCGACCGTGGCGGAAAAAGCCCAGCCCCGGATCGAGTCCGGGGCGACGGGGAGTTCATGTGATTCTAGAACTGCCTGCGATCAGTTGATCGGCCACGTTGCCTGTCGTCATGCCGGACTTGGTCCGGCATCCACGGATGCTTCAGGCTTTGCGCTAGAAAGGCCTGGCGTCCCGGCGGCCCCCTGGCCAAGCCCGGGGTCACGCGGTTCTATGAGGACGCGCCGAAACGACCGACTAACGGCTTTAATCGCCCCGGCCAGAACGCGAAGCGCCGCTCATCCCAACTTGGCGTCTTCGCGTCTTCGCGTGCGATCATCGCCCCCAGCACCAAAGCCACCAGCGGCTCACCCACCCAAACCCTAGCGGAAATTATCCGCATAAGCCTGAAGCTTCAGCTTCACCGGCGCCGCCGGGATCAGGTGATAAGCGATCCCCTCGCGCTCGGCATAAGCGATCGCCGCCTCGCGCGTCGGGAAGGCGAGGCGCACTTGCTTTTGCGTGTCGGCCGATCCCGCCCAGCCGGTGAGCGGATCGGGGCGCACCTTGTCGCCGGGTTCGAATTCGAGCACCCACTCCTGGGTGCGCGCGCGGCCCGATTGCATCGCGTTCTTGGGGCGTTGGAAAATGCGAGCGGTCCTCATGGGCGACGCCCTTATCGCAGCCCGGCGGCTCTTGCATCCGCATTTTTGGTCCTGAGCGTCGCGCGCGCGCTCGCCGGATCGTCGGGCCAGGGGTGTTTGGGGTAGCGCCCGCGCATCTCCTTGGCGACCGCCGCCCAGCTTCCCGCCCAAAAGCCGGGCAAGTCGCGCGTCGTCTGGATCGGGCGGCCGGCGGGCGAGGTGAGCGACAGGATCAGCGGCACGCGGCCGTCGGCGATCATCGGATGCGCGGCGAGCCCGAACAACGCCTGGGGCCGACACTCGACCGTCGGCCCGGCCTCCGCCGCATAATCGATCGCGTGGCTCGACCCCGCCGGGGTTTCGAGTCGCGCCGGGGCGAGCCGGTCGAGCGTCCGCGCCCCCTCCCAACCGAGCAGGCCCTTCAGCGCCTCGGTCAGCGCCTCGGNNNCGTCGAGCCGGCGCTTGCCCGCCAGCAGCGGCGCGAGCCATTCCTCGGCGCGATCGAGCAGCATCGCGTCGTCGAGCGGTGGCGGCCCGCCGTGCCGCGCGGCGAAGGCGGCGCGCGCCCGCAGCGCCGTCGCGCTCTCGCCCCAGGGAAGCA